>Ga0190265_10004067_pt1 | contig 10091 bp, 11 predicted proteins | sample Popmic124T_FD_133135 | JGI IMG/M metagenome (GOLD analysis project Ga0190265, IMG submission 133135) | Populus adjacent soil microbial communities from riparian zone of Indian Creek, Utah, USA - 124 T | ecosystem: Environmental > Terrestrial > Soil > Riparian zone | place: USA: Utah | collected...
CGGGGACGTACACCGCCACGGTGACCGCGACCGACTCCGCGGGCGAGAGCGCGACCGACGAGGTCGAGATCGAGGTCGAGGACCCGCCGGCCAACCAGCCCCCGACGGTGCGCGCGCTGGCCGACCCGCACACCGGCACCGCGCCGCTGCGCGTGCGCCTGTCCGCGGCGCCGAACGACGTCGAGGACGGCACCGACCTGCTCGTGGTGTGGGAGTTCGGCGACGGCGGCCAGGGCGGCGGCGACTCGCTGTGGCACACGTACACGGCGCCCGGCACGTACACGGCCAAGGTCACGGTCACCGACCGCGGCGGCGCGAGCGCGTCGGCGACGGTGCCGATCACGGTCACCGCCGCGCGCGGCGGGCAGTCGTCGCCGCCGCCCGCGGTCCAGCCGCCCGAGGAGGGCGTCGACGTCGCCGGCGGGCGCGAGGAGCGCGCGGCCGCGGTGCGCGTGACCAAGCGCCACAAGCTCGCGCGCGTGGTCCGGCGCGGGCTGCGCTACACGGTCGCGTGCGACGTCGCCTGCCGCGTGAGCTCGGTCCTGCGCTCGGCCGACCGGCGGATCGGGCGCGCGGCGACGCGGCGGATCGCGGCCGGCGACTCGCGCCGGCTCGTGTTGCGGCTGGACCGCTCGCGGGTCCGCGGGGCGACGCGGGTGCGGGCGACGCTCGTGACCACGATCCGCACCGCCGCCGGCAAGCACGTCGTGCGCACGAAGGTGATCCTCCGGCGTTAGCTGAGCCGCCCGCCGGGGCACTCAGATCTCGGCGGGCAGGCGGCGGACAAGCCGGGGGCGCATGCGCGGTCCCTTCGCTGACCGGCGGGAGGCGAGCGATCGCGGGAGGGTCGCTCGCCCCCGGCTCCCCGCGATCTCCCGTGCCGCCCGCGATCGTCCGGACCCGGATTCGCGGATTTCGGCAGACCGTTTTCCGGGATGTCGATTTCCAGTCGTTTGCACCCGATGAGCCGTCGGGCAGCCGGTCAGCGTCAACCGACCGAGGGGGGAACCTCGATGTCACGTACACGCCTGGCCGCCGTGGCGGCCACGATGGCCTGCGCCTTCATGCTGGGCGGCGCCGCGAGCGCCTCCGCGCAGACGGACCTCACGAAGCGGCTCGAAGTGTCCGGGAGCAAGAAGTTCACCGGGACCTACACGATCGACCGCTTCGTGAGACGCGGGAACAAGGTCTTCAGCGTCGGCACGCTGAGGGGCAAGCTCCGCAACGACCGCCGCGTCAAGCGGGAGAACGTCCGCATGCCGGTGTCCGGGTTCGCGGCCTCGGGCCCGATCGGCCAGAGCTCGCAGCTCGTCTGCCGCGTGCTCACGCTCACGCTCGGGCCGCTGGACCTGAACCTGCTCGGCCTGCGCGTCCAGCTCAACCGGATCAACCTGCGGATCACCGCGATCCCGGGTGGTGGCCTGCTCGGCGATCTGCTGTGCGGGATCGCGAACCTGCTCAACCCGGCGGCGATCCTCGGCAACGAGCTGTCGGCGGTGCTCAACAGCCTGCTCGCGCTCGTCCCCACGAGACCGACCGGCTGACCGTGGCCGCGGAGGGCGGTGGCTTAGACTGCCGCCCTCCGTGGTCATCTTCTCCGGCATCCAGCCGACGGGGTCCAAGCACCTCGGCAACTACATCGGCGCGATCCTCCAGTACGTCGCGGGGCAGGACCGGGCCGACCCGGCGATCTACTGCATCGTCGACATGCACGCGGTGACGGTGCCGTACGACCCCGGCGAGCTGCGCCGTCGGACCTACGACACGACGGCGATCCTGATCGCGGCCGGCCTCGACCCGGACCGCTGCATCCTCTTCCGCCAGGGCGACGTGATGGAGCACACGGAGCTGTGCTGGCTGCTGTCGGCGGTGACGCCGCTGGGCGAGCTCAACCGCATGCACCAGTTCCGCGACAAGTCGGCCGCGCAGCGCGAGCTGGTGGCGGCCGGGCTGCTCTTCTACCCGGTGCTCCAGTCCGCCGACGTTCTCGCCTACCGCGCCCACGAGGTGCCGGTGGGGGAGGACCAGCGCGAGCACCTCGAGCTCATGCGCCGCACGGCGGAGCGCTTCAACAGCCGCTTCGGCGACCTCCTCGTGGTGCCCGAGCACCGGATCCCCGAGGTCGGGTCGCGCGTGCGCGACCTCCAGGAGCCGGAGCGCAAGATGTCGACCACCGGCGGCTCCGAGCAGGGCACGGTCTACGTGCTCGACGAGCCCGACGCGATCCGGCGCAAGTTCAAGCGCGCGGTGGCCGACTCGGGGCGCGAGGTCGTCCGGCACGAGGACAAGCCGGGGATCTCGAACATGATCGAGATCCTGGCCGTGGCGCGCGGAACCGCGCCCGACGACATCGAGCGCGACTTCGACGGCTCCGGCTACGGCGACTTCAAGACCGCCGTCGCCGACGCCGTGGTCGACTGGCTGGCCCCGGTGCGGGAGCGCTACCACGAGCTGCGGGCCGACGAGGCCGAGCTCGAGCGGATCCTCGCCGGCGGCGCGGACAAGGCGCGGGCGATCGCGGCGGGCACGGTCGCGGACGTCCGCGATGCGATGGGCGTCGGGCCGCCGCGCGGCTCCGTCGGCCTCGGCGCCTAGCCTGTCGGGACCGATGGCCACGATCGCGCATCGCCTCGAGCTGGACCTCGACGTCTTCGCCGGGCCGTTCGACCTGCTGCTGTCGCTGATCCTGCGCGAGGAGCTCGACCTGCTGGAGGTCGAGCTGGCGGAGATCGTGCTGGCCTACGTCGACCACTTGGAGGCCGAGGGCGAGCTCGACCTCGAGGCCGCGACCGAGTTCCTCGTCCTGATCGCGGCGCTGCTGGAGCTCAAGTCGCGGCTGATGCTGCCCGGCGAGGAGATGCTCGACGAGCTCGACGGCCTGGCGCCGGCCGAGGCGGCCGAGGAGCTGCTCGAGCGGATGCTGCAGTACGCGCGGTTCCGCGGCGCCGGCGGGTGGGTCGCGCAGGCCCACGCGCTCGGCCAGGCGTTCCTGTACCGCGCGGCCCCGCTGCCGCCGGCGCTCCGCCGGGTGTCGGTCGAGATCGCCGAGCGGGCGTACGACCCGGAGGTGCTGGGGCAGGCGATCGGCTCGCTGCTGCGCACGCCGCCGCCGCTCGACCTCCGCCACATGGCCACCCCACGCGTCTCGGTGGCCGACCGGCTGGCGGTCCTGCGCCGGCTGCTCGGCCGTGGGCGGTTCTCGTTCGACGACGCCGTCGAGGGAGCCGACCGCGTGACCGTGGCGGTGACGCTGTTCGCGCTGCTCGAGCTCTACAAGGGCGGCGAGGCGGCCTGGGAGCAGGCCGAGCCGTTCGGGCCGATCACGGTGAATCGCCCGGAGGGCGATTCACTTGCGAGTTCGCCTGGCGGCGAACATCGCGGGGCGGCGGTGGTATGAGCCCGCTCGCCCGTCAGGTCGAGGCGCTGCTCTTCCTCGCCCCCGAGCCGGTACCGGTCGAGGAGCTGGCCGACGCCCTGCAGGCCGGCGAGGAGTCCGTGGCCGAGGCGCTGAGCGAGCTCGGCGCCGCGCTCGACGGCCGCGGCGTCATCCTGCGCGAGGTCGCGGGCGGGTGGGCGCTGGTGTCGCACCCGGACGCCGAGGAGGCGGCCCGGCGCCTGCTGGCGCGGCCGCGCACGCCGGCGCTGACCGCGGCGCAGGCCGAGACGCTGGCCATCGTCGGCTACCTGCAGCCGGTCTCGCGCCCCGAGGTGGCGAGGATCCGCGGCGTCGCGTCCGAGTCGGCGACCGCGGCGCTGATCGAGCGCGGCCTGATCGAGGAGTCGGGCCGGTCGCAGTTCGGCGCCGTGCTCTACCGCACGACGCCGCTGTTCCTGAAGCTCTTCGGCCTCAACACGCTCGACGACCTGCCGGCGATCGAGCAGTGGGATCCCAGCCCGGAGGATGAGGCCGCACTGCGCGATCGCCTGCTGAAGGCCGGCGAGCAGCGCTCGCCCTAGCCGCCGGTGTCTCAGGCAGACAATGCGGCCAGCTGGCCGCAGGCGGCGTCGATGTCGCGGCCGCGCGTGAGGCGGACGGTGGCGCGCAGGCCGTGCTCCTCGAGCACCGCCTTGAACGCCGCGATCGCGGCCGGGGACGAGCCGTCGTACATCCCGGTCGGGTTGTACGGGATCAGGTTGACCTTGTAGATGCGGGGGTCGAGCAGCTCGGTGAGCGCGACCGCCTGCCGGTAGGTGTCGTTGACGCCGGCGAGCATCACGTACTCGATGAAGACCTTGCGCCGGCGCCGCGCGTAGTAGGCCTCGCACGCCGCGAGCACGTCGGCGATCGGGTGCCGGTCGTTGATCGGCATGATCTGCGAGCGCAGCTCGTCGCCGGGCGAGTGGAGCGAGAACGCGAGCCGGATCGGCATGTCGCTCTCGGTCAGCGCGCGGATGCCCGGCACCCAGCCGACCGTGGAGATCGTCGTGCGGCGGTGGGTGATGCCGACGTCGGGCAGCCGACGCGCCGCGGCGAGCACGCTGTCGAGGTTCATCATCGGCTCGCCCATGCCCATGAACACGAGGTGGTCGACGGGCTCGATGCGGCGGAAGTGCAGCACCTGGTCGAGGATCTCCGAGGCCGTGAGGTTGCGGCCGAACTTCATCGTGCCGGTCGCGCAGAACGTGCACGTGAGCGGGCAGCCCGACTGCGAGCTCACGCAGACCGAGCGGCGCCCGTCCCGGTAGCGCATGAGCACGGCCTCGACCGCGCGGCCGTCGTGTGTATGGAAGAGCGCCTTGACCGTGCCGTCGGACGCGTGGGCCTCGCGCACGGTCTCGAGGCTCGAGAACGGCACCCGCTCGGCGAGCCTCGTGCGCAATGCCGCCGGCAGGTCGGTCATCTGCTCGTAGCCGGTCGCCCCGCGCGCGGTCCAGCTCCACACCTGGCGCGCGCGGAAGGCGGGCTCCCCGGCAAGGGCGTCATCGAGCAGCGCGAGGTCCACGGCTCGTATGGTGGCAGCGTCTTGCGCCTCGCCAAGTACCTCGCCCACGCGGGCGTCGCCTCGCGCCGCGCCTCCGAGCAGCTCGTGTTCGGGGGCCGCGTGAGCGTGGGCGGCGACGTCGTGCGCGACCCTGCGCGCGACGTCGACGGCAGCGTGCCGGTCGAGGTCGACGGCAAGCCGGTGCGCGTGTCCACCGGCCAGCGCGCCGTCTACGCCGTCCACAAGCCGCGCGGCGTGGTCTCGACCGCCCACGACCCGCAGGGCCGGCCGACGATCGTCTCGCTCGTCCCCAGCGCCCGCCGGCTGTACCCGGTCGGGCGGCTCGACGCCGAGACGACCGGCCTGATCCTGCTCACCGACGACGGCGCTCTCGCGCACCGGCTGACGCACCCGTCGTTCGAGGTCCCGCGCACCTACCACGCGAAGGTTCGCCGGGCGCCCGTGCGCGAGGACGCGCTGCGCGCGCTGCGCGAGGGCGTCGAGCTCGACGACGGGCGGACGGCGCCGGCGCGCGCCAAGCGGCTGGCGGCCGACCGGGTCGAGCTCACGATCCACGAGGGACGCAAGCGCCAGGTGCGGCGGATGCTCGAGGCCGTCGGCCACCCGGTCGTCACGCTCGAGCGCGTGCGCTTCGGCCCGCTGTGGCTCGGCAAGCTCGAGGAGGGGCGCCACCGGAGGCTGACCGCGGTCGAGATCGAGAAGCTCAAAGGGGCGACCGATAAGGTGCGCCGCCGATGAGGCTGATCGCGCTGCGCGGGGCCACCACGGTCGAGGCCAACGAGGCGGACGCCATCCTGGTCGCCACCAGCGAGCTCATGCGCGAGCTGCTCTCCCGCAACCGGCTCGACGCCGCCTCGATCGTGAGCTGCATCTTCACGCTCACCGAGGACCTCGACGCCGAGTTTCCCGCCGTCGCCGCCCGCCAGATGGGGCTGAGCCGCGTGCCGCTGCTGTGCGCGCGGGAGATCCCCGTCGTCGGTGCCCTGCCGCGCGTGATCCGCGTGCTCATGCACTGCTATCCGCCGGTCGGCGTCGACCCGCAGCACATCTACCTCGGCGAGGCTCGCAAGCTCCGGCTGGACCTCGAAGGCGCTCAATAGACTCCTCCGCGATGGAGTTCGCCACCAAGGTTCGCCGGATCCCGGTCTACCCGGCTGCCGACGGCTACGCCTCCGAGGGCGAGATCGCGATGATGGCGTCCAACGAGTCGCCGTACCCGCCGGTCCCGGCCGTCGTCGAGGCCGTCACGAAGGCGCTGACCGGCCTCAACCGCTACCCCGACCCGACGAACTCGGCGCTGCGGCGCCGGCTGAGCGACCGCCACGGCGTGCCCGCCAACCGGATCGCGGTCGGCAACGGGTCGTGCGACATCCTGCTGGCCGCCGGCGACGCGCTGCTCGAGCCCGGCGCCGAGCTCGTCTACGCCTGGCCGTCGTTCTCCGTCTACCCGCACCTCGCGGCCGCCTCCGGGGCGCGCGCGATCCAGGTCCCGGTCGACGCCGAGCACAAGCACGACCTCGAGGCGATGCGGCGCGAGATCACCGTCGCCACGCGGCTGGCGATCGTCTGCAACCCGAACAACCCGACCTCGACGGCGCTGCCGCTGGACGAGGTCGCCGCCTTCGTGGACGACGTGCCGCGCTCGGTCTGCGTGATCCTCGACGAGGCCTACTGCGAGTTCAACATCCTCCAGGACCCGGACGAGTCGATCGAGCTGCTCGACCGCCATCCCAACCTCGTCCTCCTGCGCACGTTCTCCAAGGTCTACGGCCTCTGCGGCCTGCGCGTCGGCTACGCGCTGTGCGGCTCGGAGGAGTTCCGCACCGCGGTCGATCAGGTCCGCCAGCCCTTCTTCTGCAACGCCGCCGCGCAGGCGGCCGCGCTCGAGGCGCTCAACCACCAGGACGAGGTCGCCCGGCGCGTCGAGCGCAACCTCGCCGAGCGGCTCGGGCTCGAGGACGGTCTGCGCGAGCTCGGCCTCGCGCCCGCCGAGTCGCAGGCGAACTTCGTCTGGTTCGACCTCGGCGACGAGCGCGAGGAGGGGGCGATCATGCAGGGCCTCGCCCAGCGCGGCGTGCTCGTGCGCGCGGGCGGCGCGCTCGGCCGCGAGGGCGCGCTGCGCGTCACCGTCGGCACCCAGGCCGAGAACGAGCGGTTCCTGGAGGCGCTGGGCGCGCTGCTCTGATGGAGCTCGCCACGCGCCCACCGCACTCGGCGCTGGCCCCGCTCATCCGGAGTCTGGCCGGCTGGCACGAGCGCGCCGACGGCCCCGTCCGCCGCGCCGAGCTGCCCGGCGGCCGGATCGTGCTCGTCATCACCTTCGGCCCGACGCTCGACGTCGACGGCCGCCGCTTCGGCTCTTTCGTCGCCGGCCTGCACGACTCGCCCGCGCTGACCGAGCACGCCGGCGAGGGACACGGCATCCAGGCCTACCTGACGCCGCTCGGCGCGCGCCGCCTGCTCGGCCTGCCGATGGGCGAGCTGACCGGGCAGGTCGTCGAGCTCGAGGACCTGATCGGGCCGCGTGCCCACGAGCTCGCCGAGCGCCTCGCCGGCCTGCCGGACTGGGCCGCGCGCTTCGCCCTGCTCGAGCGCGCGATCGCCGAGCGCGCGCTCGAGGCCGAGCCGGTCGCGGCCGAGCTCGAGCACGCCTGGCGGCGACTCCAGGAGCCGGGCGTCTCGATCGGCGCCCTCGCGGACGAGATCGGCTGGAGCCGCCGCCATTTCACGGCCACCGTGCGCGAGGAGCTCGGCATGCCGCCCAAGCCGCTCGCCCGCCTGCTGCGGTTCGAGCGCGCCGTCGGGCGTCTGCGCGAAGGCGCCGAGCTGGTCGACGTCGCGCTCGACAGCGGCTACTACGACCAGGCGCACTTCAACCGCGACTTCCGCGCCTTCGCGGGCGTGACCCCGACGGCATACCGTGTCGCATCCGTCCAAGACATGCGGTCCCTGGCCGCCTAGCCTCGGGCGACATGATCATTCCCACACTCCGATACGAGGACGCCAAGGCCGCGATCGACTTCCTCGAGCGCGCCTACGGCTTCGACCGCAAGGCCGTCATGGAGAACGAGGACGGCACGATCGGCCACGCCGAGCTGACCCACGGCCGCGGCATGATCATGGTCGGCAGCAAGGGCCTGGGCGACCCGCAGTTCGAGAACGGGCACGCCTCGACCTACGTCGTCGTCGACGACCCCGACGGGCTGCTCGAGCGCGCGAAGGCCGCCGGCGCGCAGGTCACGCGCGAGCAGCAGGACACGGACTACGGCTCGCGCGAGTTCAGCGCCAACGACTCCGAGGGCAACGTCTGGACCTTCGGCACGTACGACCCGTTCGCCACCTGACTCCGCCGCCGACGACCCGGTAGCTTTGGCCGGGCGGATGAGGAGCCCTCGGGGACGGAGCAGGTGGTCGATCCTCGCGGTCGCGGTCGCGGCCGTGCTCGCCGCCGGGTGCGGCGGCGACGACGAGCCGCGCGGCGAGGACCTGACCGAAACGCGCTGCCCGCTCACGCAGAGCGGCGAGCCGGCCGAGAACTCGTTCGACACCGCCGAGCTCGTCGGCGAGCCGCTCGAGCAGGCGACGGCGAAGGCGGCCGAGCACGGCTGCGACATCGTCGTGGCCAAGCGCGACGGCGAGGGTGAGCCGGTGCCGACCGACGTCGACCCGAAGCGGATCCACCTCTACACCGAGGACGGCGTCGTCAGCGAGATCGAGGGCGTCGGCGGGGGCATCTGAGCCTGACCCGGCTCTTCGCGTTCGCCGCCGGCCGCCGCGGCAAGTGGGTCGTGATCGGCGTCTGGCTCGCCCTCGCGCTCGGCCTCGCGCCGTTCCAGGGCGAGCTCCAGGAGCGGGCCGCCGACGAGAGCGACACGTTCCTCGTGCGCGGCTCGGAGTCGGCCGAGGCCGAGCGGCTGATCGAGGAGCGCTTCCGCAGCGGTCGCGAGGCCGTGGCCGTGATCGCCTACTTCCGCGACGGCGGGCTGACGTCGGCGGACCGGAGCCGGATCGAGGCCGACGCCGCCGAGCTGTGCCGCTCGGGCGCCATCCCGAGCCTCACCAGGATCGGCACGCCCTACGCGCTCGCCTGCGGGCGCAGCGACCCGCTCGACCTCAGCCCGGGCGCGGCCCTGCTCGTCTCCAGCGACGGCAGCGTGGGCCTCAGCTCGGTGCTGATGGCCGACGACAGCACGCCGGTCGCGGAGACCGCCGTCGAGGCCGTCCGCGCGGTCGTGCCGCCCCCGGACGCCGCGGGCCTGAGCGCCTACGTGACCGGCGAGGCCGGCTTCGAGGCCGACCGCAGCGCGGCGGTCGCGGGGATCGACGAGCTGCTGCTCGCCGTCACCGTGGTCGTGCTCCTGGCGCTGCTGCTCGCGATCTACCGGTCGCCGTTCGTGGCCGCCGTCCCGCTCGTGGTCGTGGTGCTCGCCTACCTCGTGGCGGCGGGGGTCGCGTACGGGCTCGTGGCCGCCGGGCTGACCACGGTCAGCGGCCAGACGACGGCGATCCTCGTCGTCCTGATGTTCGGCGCGGGCACGGACTACTGCCTGCTGATCGTCGCGCGCTTCCGCGACGAGCTGCGGCGCACCGAGGACGTGCACGCGGCGATGCGGCGCGCCTCCGAGCGGACGGGCCCGGCGATCCTGTCGGCGGGCGCGATCGTGGTCGCCGCGATGCTCGTCCTCGTCCTCGCCGACTTCAACGCGACGCGCGAGATGGGGCCGCTGCTGGCGCTCGGGGTCGCGATCATGGTCGCCGCCGGCCTGACGCTGCTGCCCGCGATCCTCACCGCGCTCGGCCGGCGGGCGTTCTGGCCCTCCGTGCCGCAGCCGGGGCAGGATGCGCCGCCGAACCGCACCTGGCGCTCGATCGCCGCCCTCGTCAGCGCGCGCCCGGCGGCGACGGCGGCGGTCGTCACGGCGGTGCTGGCGCTCGGAGCGCTCGGCAACCTCGGCGGCCGCGAGCGGCTCGGCTTCTCCGAGGCGTTCCGCGACGCCCCCGAGTCGGTGCTGGGACAGCAGGTGATCGGCGAGCGCTTCATCCCCGGCCGGGCCGCGCCGCTGCACGTCGTCACCGATCTCGAGGCGGGCGAGCAGGTGACCGCCGCGCTGACCGAGGGCACGACGCCGGTGGAGGAGATGTACCTGA
>Ga0190265_10004068_pt1 | contig 10091 bp, 10 predicted proteins | sample Popmic124T_FD_133135 | JGI IMG/M metagenome (GOLD analysis project Ga0190265, IMG submission 133135) | Populus adjacent soil microbial communities from riparian zone of Indian Creek, Utah, USA - 124 T | ecosystem: Environmental > Terrestrial > Soil > Riparian zone | place: USA: Utah | collected...
CTGACCGCATCTGGCGCGCCAGAGCCATCCGACCAAACGGTCGAGGTGCGCGCAAGAACCTCCTTCGGCGACATCGTGGTCCGCCGTTCGGACCTGCAACCGAGCCAAGAGACCACTCACGCAAAGCACCCGATTGGCTAGCCCGAAACGGAGCAGATGGGGCCCTATCGAGGTCGTCCACGACCTGAATTCCGCCGTGGGGATGCCGGGGGGGATAGGTCTTGCCCCGGGAGACTTACCCTGTACGTTGAGGTGCAAGGAAAGGCAGATTCCGGATGGCTATCCAGGAAAAACAGCAGAGCCCTCGAATCCCCCTGAGCAGGGAGCGGGTGCTGCGCGCCGCCATCGCCCTTGCCGATGAACACGGGATCGAGGAGCTCAGCATGCGCAAGCTCGGCCAGGAGTTGGGGGTCGAGGCGATGTCGTTGTACAACCACGTGGCCAACAAGGAAGACGTTTTAGACGGCATGGTCGATCTCGTCGTCGGTGAGATCGAGGTGCCCCCCAGCGACACGGACTGGAAGACCGCCCTGCGCGAAAAAGTGCTCTCGGCTCGGAGAGCTCTCCTACGACACCCCTGGGCGTCTCGTGTGATGGAATCGCGAACCCAGCCGACTCCCACGATGATGACGTACATGGATTCGGTCATTGGAATATTCCGCACCGGTGGCTTCTCTATCGATCTGACTCATCACGCATTGCACACGTTGGGCAGCCGCATGTTGGGCTTCGCGCAAGAGCTCTACGACGATTCGGGTGGTGATCTGGGTCCAGAGCTGGAGGCACTCATGCTTCGAGAGATGGCCGAGAAGTACCCCTATATCTCCGAGCTTGCTGCAGCCATCAGCCACGACGAGAACACGATCGTGGGCCAGGGTTGCGACGATCAGTTCGAGTTCGAGTTTGGTCTTGATCTGATACTCGACGGGCTCGAGAGGCTACGGAACGAGGCCTGACGACCCAGGTACTTGTCTGATGCTGCCTCGGCATCACTTGCACACCTCGGGAACCAATTCGATCGGGTGTCCGTCGAAGAAGGCATGACTATCCGCAGGCGCCATGCGAGCAAGGTCGTGGCGTTAATCGCTGCAATACTTCTCGCAGCCTGCACATCGGCCGAATCGGGCGAACCGAGAGCAGATCGTCAGGCCCCCTCTGCGACGCCTTCAGCCACCAGTTCGACTCCCCCTTCAGCCACCAGTTCGAATCCCTCTGGCAAACCCCGGGGGTCGAGGGGCGGAATCCACGCGCCACCCCCGGTCACGATTCGGTACTTCGAAGAGTCGGTTGAGTTGCATGCGTGGACGTATTGCTATCGCAATGGGTGTGTTGATGCGGCTCCGCCCGACAATCCGTATGACGTGGGAAGTCCTGAGGAGATCGGCGTCGAGTTCGGGCTGCCGGGATGGACGTTCAAGGCATCGTTCATCCCTGCCGGGGAAAAGTGTGGGCGCACCCAGACGGTGCCGTTGCAGCCCGACGGCGATGGAGAGTTCGTTCTGCGCCCCGCCGGGTTTGCCGGAACCTACGACGTCACGCTTTTCGGCACAGGCGGCGGCGGAGACCTATTCGTGAGCTTCAGGTGGACCACACCGAACGATGGGCCGTTGCCAGAGCCAAGAGCACGTCTGGCCGTGCTCGCAGGAGGTGACGGCGAAGTCGACAGCTACGGTGTCGAGCTGGAAGTGGCGCACCTCGCGCAGACCCCCCGTGAAGCCACTGCGACAGTCAAGGTGGAGGCTGAGGGTGGTGAGTCGCTTACATTCACGGCCAAACGCTCGAACCTCCGATGCTTCCCTGAGGGAACGGTGTACTGGGATGGGCCCGACGACAAAGGACTCGCGGCTACAGAGTTGGGCGAAGGTCCGTTCGCCTACGAGGTAAAGCTCACGCTCGACGGCGAGCGATACTTTGCCACCGCCAAATGGCCCAACGACGAGATCAGAGGAAACGCGCCATCCGTGAGGCTTGAATTCTCTCCCGCACTTCCTGCCCTCTAACAAATGAGTGGGCCAGGTAGCTTGTTCCTAGAAGCTAGGCCGTCAAGTTTGCCCGGCGGCATCGCCCACAACCGAGCGTTCCTTAGAGGGCCAGTTCACCAACAGGACTCCAGCAATCACGGTTGCAAAGCTCAGCAGGAAGACCGGCGTGGCCCGCTCCGAGAGCAACAGGACAGCGAGCGCCGCCGCGACGATGGGATTCAGGTTGATGTAGACAGCCACCTGCGTCGGCGAAAGTTGTGCCAGCGCGACAGTCCACATTCCAAAGGCGATTGCGCCCCCCGGAATGCCGAGGAACAGGACGATCAAAGCCAATGAGGAATCGACCTGCCCGAACTCCTGGATGAGTCCCTCCCAGAGTGCGATGGGAAGTAGAACGAGCGTCCCACTCAGCATTGCGTAGGAAACCACGGTGAGTGGGTTCTGGATCTTGAAGGCTCGCTTTGCGAACACTCCGTAGATGGCACCGAGAAACGCAGTCAGGAGAATCAAGGCATCTCCTAACAACGCCCGGCCATCGGTCTCCAGGTTGAGCCCTCGTTCGCCAACCACGATCAAGACGCCGCACAAAGTCAAGAGGACTCCAATCGTTCGACGGGTCCCAAGCCGTTCTCCCAGGAACCAACGCGCCAGCAGCATGCTCCAAATCGGCAACGTTGCGAGCATCAGCGCACCACGTGTTGCCTGCGTGAACTGCAACCCCGCGTTGAAGCTAAGAGGGAATAAGGAGAAGAAGATCGCGCCGAGGAGAATGTCAAAACGAAGACTCCGGAGGTCGACGTGCAGTATCGCCGGCCTGACGACGGCAATCGCACCGAGCAATACCAGCGCTCCCATGCCGAAACGAGCAACGGCCAACGTTGTGGGTGGGATGTCACGAACCGCTACTCGTACCGCCACTACCGAGGCTCCCAGCAATACGGCAGCGACAAAGGCGCTGGCGTTGGCCGCGAGATCCTCACGACCTCGCAATCGACCGGTCACGACCGGGCCGCGACCTCGTTACGAACAGCCCAAGGCCTGAGAATTGCGTAGATCATCTCGGAGACGGGAACAGGGATGTCGTGCGTGCGTGCTCGCCGCACAATCGTCCCGTGCAGCGCCTCTAGTTCCATGCGGCGGCCGTTTGTAAGGTCGTCGTACAAGGAAGAGAATCCGGAAGGCTCGAGACGTTCGGCAAAGCTCGCGTGCTTATCCACTGTATCGGCCGGCAGGTCGATACCCTCAGCCGCGGCAACAGCGCAGACCTCTTCGACGACTCTTTTGAACGCGCTCCAACTCTCATCAACCGTCCTCACGTCACCGATGGGCAGACGGACGGCGGCAGTTAACCCCGCCTGTGCGCAGATGAAAGCAAACTTGTCCCACAGCACCCGATGTATGTCGTCGGAGACGTCGGCGTCAATATCCGCCTTCTTGCAAACCTCTAGGAGGCGCTCCGCGCGAGAGCTGCGCTGCCCTTCCATCTCTCCAAACACGATCCGCGCCGGCCCCCCGGTGTGCGCGATGACTCCCGGCTCCACAATCCTGGAGAAGATGTACGCAGCCCCACCCATGATGTCTTTTCGGCCAACCACGCGAGCGATCCTCTCTTCGTTATCGACTCCGTTCTGAAACGAAAGGATCGCGGTCTCTTCTCCCAACAAGGCGGGGAGTCGCGCTGCGGCATCTTCGGTGTCAAACGACTTCACGGAGAAGAGCACGTAATCGCAGAGTCCAATCTGCGATGGGTCATCGGTCGCCGGGAGATCGACCTGGAAGTCACCCTTGGGGCTCGTAACTCTCAAACCGCTCGTCCTCAGAGCTTCCAGGTGTGTACCGCGAGCGATTAGGTGCACGTCCGCGCCCGCGAGCGCCAGCCGTCCACCAAAGTACCCACCCACGCCACCGGTGCCGAAAACCGCCACCTTCATGTGTTGACCCCCTCATTCAATCCCGCTGTGTAGTGTGCGCGTCCAAACGTAATCCGATGTTGCCCCAACTATCCGCTAGTTCGCTTCCCCATACCTAACTCGCGATGCAAAAGGAACGAATGCCGGACTCGCGACTCTCGGCGAACCAACGGGAGACGCCGATAGACTCGACGATCATGCGGCCACCTTCTTGCGGAGCGCGTGCATGACCGATACCCGAGAGACGGACAACAGCTGGCTCCATCGGTCTGATCGTGAATCGGGAGTGAGCTGGTGGGGCGAGCGTCCGACCTGGGCTCGCCACCTGACGTATTGGGTGTTCGCGCTGGGTCTGCTTTCGCTCTCTCTGTTCGACACCGATGCGGGGCCGGCGCCCGCGAGCAACGATGATCTCTCGTCCTTCGTATGGATCGTATTGGGCATCCTGTCGATAGCTGTTGCCGCCCTCATCTTCACACTGAGAGAGTGGAACGCAGTGGGCCTTCTTCGCACTGTCTCGCGCAGCCTGGTGCTATTCACCCTCATTCTCGGATTCACTGCCATCTGGCTGTTCTATGCCCGCGGATTTGGAGTCGAGATCAATGCATGCCGAGCGCTTGGAGAGCAAGAGATCTGTCGCGGGCAGGCCTCCCCTCAGCAGGTTCTCGGAATGCTGGCCTGGCAGGCAGCCGATGTCGTGCCGGTGCTGAAGATTACGGACTCGTTTTCATGGGATCGACCGGCGCGGTCCGAGAGCCCGGTAGTCGGAGCTGCGGTCGTCATCATTCGCTTGTGGCTGGCGATTGGGGTGCTGGCCATCGTCAAGCGGATCTGGGATGGATGGGGAGCAGCTTCTCCAGAAAAGGATCCGACACCAATGAGGTGAGGCGCCCCCAATCAACACCCCGACCTCGGCTGCGCTGGCTAGCTCATCCTCTCGTTGAGGAAGTTGCGGACTGCCATGTTGAAGTCGTCTGGGGACTCGATGTTGCAGACATGACCGGCGTCGGGCAGGACTACAAGCGTCGAGTCTGGGATGGATGCTTTTAGGTGGTCCGCGACGGACATGGGCGCGCGCACGTCCTTTCCGCCATATATCAGCAGTGTCGGGACATTGATGTGGGGGAGTGCCTCTTGCAGATCCTCGGCGGACGCGCGCGCCATCGCCCGGAAGCCTGCCGGATGGAACGCCTGCATGGTCTTACGAAACTCTTCGATGACCTGGGACGGCACCTTCTCCGAGAACATCGTGGGAAGAAGGGCATCCATAAATTCGTCGGGCGACAGATCGGATAGGGCGAGTGCTTGTTGAAGGCGCTGATCCGCAACCTCTGGAGGCAAGGAACCACGCCATCCGGCGTAAGCGGAGGCAAGGATTAGAGCCTTGGGGATGGTCGGGTGGCGGCGGCAGAACTCGAGCGCAAGGATGCCACCGAACGACAGCCCGGCCACGCCCGGCTTGTCAAGGCCAAGCTTCTCGACGAACCCAGCCAGGCAGTCCGCGTAACCAGTGATGCCAAACGATTCAGGCGGGTCGGATGACCCACCGGTTCCGGGCGCGTCCCACACCACCACAGTGAATTCGTCGCTAAGCCCTTCAATTTGCCGCCGCCAAGTCGTCGGGCCGTCTCCGACATACCCGTGAAGGAGGACAAGAGGTGGTCCGGTTCCGGCGCGTTCGTAGGCGATGTGCAGGCCATCGATGTCGGTCGTCTCCATGGCGCATCCTCGTATCGGACTCGACAGCTTCCTTTTCGTACGATCGCAAGGATGTTATGTCGCGTCTGTCGCGTCTGCTGGAGGTTCGCGGTTTTCGGGATCAGTCAGGAAGTTGCGGCACTTCGATTCCCTGGCTGCGTCCGAGGAGCACTCCCCGGGTGATCGCGTTCGTTCCGAAACGGTCGCGCAGACTGTCGAGGGCTGAATCGAGAGCATCGAGTTGGTGACGATCGAACGGCAATGCCAACTGGATCGCGCTGTCGTTCCACAGATTGGTGAGCGACACTCCCACCAGAGTGATGCCTTGTTTCTGGATCATCGGAGTGGCTTCGCGCATCAACGTCCTTGCCATGGCGAGAATCGTCTCGGTCTGTGCTGTTGCCTCGGGAAAGGTGCGCGATCGCGTCGCCCGCGAGAGGTCGTCAAATCGCAACCGAAGTACGACCGTTCGGCATACTCGATGCGCCGCCCGCAACCGGCGGGAGAGGCGGTCGACGAGAGATACGAGTACGGCGTCAACGGAGGCGGCTGACTTCGGTCTGCGACCGATCGACCGCTGCGCTCCCATCGAACGCCGGCGACGTCCTACCTGCACGGGACGCGGGTCGCGATTGTGTGCGAGGGCATGGAGGTGCCGGCCGGAAGCCACGCCCAACATGCCAACCAACACCGCCTCGCTGAGCTGAGCGACCTGGGCAACGGTCGTGATCCCCGTGCGACGAAGCTTGCCCGACGTGACGGCTCCAACTCCCCAAAGCTTCTCGACTGGCAGCGGATGGAGAAATGCGAGCTCGCGATCGGGCGGCACAACGAGTAGACCGTCGGGCTTGGCCACTCCGCTGGCTACCTTTGCCAGGAACTTGGTCCTCGCCACACCGACCGAAATGGGGAGCCCCACCTGGTCGAGCACGTCGCGTCGCAATCGAATGGCGATCTCCTCGGGCGAGCCCGACAGCCGCCACAACCCTCCAACGTCGAGGAAGGCCTCGTCGATGGACAGTCCCTCGACCATGGCCGTCGTCTGATCGAACACCTTGAAGAGAGCCTTGCTCGCCTCGGAATAGGCAGACATCCGAGGGGAAACCACCACCGCGTCCGGACACAACCGGCGAGCTCGCGATCCGCCCATGGCGGTGCGGACCCCATGGGCCTTGGCCTCGTAGCTCGCCGCCAGCACGACCCCCGCTCCGACAATGACCGGGCGACCCCGTAGCTGTGGGTCGTCTCGCTGCTCGACCGACGCGTAGAACGCGTCCACGTCGGCGTGAAGGATCGAAGCGATCTGCCTCATCGAACATATGTTCGCATACGACCCCTCGAGAAGCGAGGGCGAAGTTGGTCTAGTCGAGCTCCGAGAGGTGGTCGGCAACGCCTAGGGCGATAAACGGAAGGATGGGGGCCGGCAAAAGCGCGGCCGTGCCCACGAGCCGGACCAGAATGAACGTGGCCACACCCGTGAGCAGAATCGCGAGGGCCCGGGTCTTGTAGGAATGACCTGGTTCAGCACGAAGCGCAATGATCGCCCCGGCCCCCACACCCGTGATGATCCCGGTGAGTGCGTCGCCGGCAAGCGCCGAAACCGGAAGACCCACGAGGAGTGTCAACCCCATCGCCCGGAGCACGGCCGCGGGAGCCTTGGGATGCTCGGAAAGAAAAGCGAGAACGATGAAGACGAACGGAATACAAGCGAGTCCCAGCGCCAGCGCGGCAGCAGGGTTCGGGCCTCCGACGTCGCTGGCTGAACTCGCGGCGACCAGCCCGGCAAGCAGTGTCCAGAAGCCGGGCACGAACAGGAGGGTCGCGAGTGTGATGGCCCGCCATTTCTTGAGCGGCGGCAGCGGTTCGAGGCCGCCCGGCTCGGTGGTGTTCCGACGTCGCTGTTCCGTAGCCATCGGCTAACCCTTAACCGAGCCCGCGGTCAGTCCGCTGACGAAGTACTTCTGCAGCGAGAAGAAGACCAAGAGCGGCAACGACATCGATATGAACGCTGCAGCGGAGAGAAGATGCCAGTTCTCGCCCCGTGCCCCAACAAGATTTCGCAGAGCGACCGTCAGGACCTCGTTCTGCGAGCTTCCGCCCAAGAAGACATAGGCAACCAGAAGGTCGTTCCAAACCCAAAGGAACTGGAAGATCGCGAACGCGGCCAGTGCGGGCACCGACAGGGGGATGACCAACCGCCAAAAGATCGTGAAGTGGCCGGCGCCGTCCATCTTGGCCGACTCGACGATCGATCGAGGAAGCGATCCGATGTAGTTCCGCAGAAGGTAAACGGCCAGCGGCAAACCGAAGGCGGTATGCGCAAGCCAGACACCTAGGAACGTGCCCCCAAGGTCGAGATCGGGGAAGATCCATCGACCAGCCACAATCCCTCCACTCGTATAGAGCCGAAGGATCGGGATCAAGGCCATCTGTAGTGGGACGACCAAGAGCCCGACGACCGCGATGAACATCACGTACCGACCCCGAAAGTCCATCCAAGAGAAGGCGTACGCGGCGAACGCCGCAATGGTGATGGGAATGACTGTGGACGGGACCGCGACCGCAAGACTATTTAGGAACGCGTTCGCGAACCCCCCCGCCTTCAAAGCCAGCCGGTAGTTATCCAAGGTCCACTCGGCCATGTCGAACGGATTCGCGAGAGCGGTCCACCATCCCGAGTTGTCGGTCAAAACCTCCGGTCGGAATGAAGTGACCAGAACCCCAAGCGTTGGTACGAGCCAAACGAGGACGATGATGATTACCGTTATCCGGACGAGCCAGCCTCCCCGGCGCGCACCCGGTGCCTCTGTGGCCTGGATTTCGGTTCTCGAGAGCGCGATCTCGGGCAGGGGTTGCGACACACTCATCTCTGTTCCCCTCCCGCTGCGTCGGGCAGTCGCTTCATCGAATCGCCTCCTGCTCGCGGAAGCGGCGCGTGTTCCAGATCATCACCGGGATCACCGCCACGAACAGGACCACGGCGATTGCGGCCCCTCGTCCTCTGTGATTCGCGATAAAGAACCAATCGAGCATTCGTTCGGCGATGACTTCGGTGCCGTTCGTTTCGGCGTTGCCGACGACGAAGACGATGTCGAAGACTTTCATGGCATTGATGATCATGTAAGTGGCCACGACCACTATCGTCGGCACGATCGAGGGGATTATCACCCACCTAAATACCTGCATCTCTGATGCTCCGTCGATCCGAGCGGCCTCGATGATCGTGCTGGGGATCGACTTGATGGCCGCCGACAGGACCACCATTGCGAAGCCCGTCTGCATCCAAACCATGATCACCATCAACAAGAGGTTGTTCCAGGGTTGGATTCCGATCCAATCGACTGGTTCGCGGCCTAGGCCTTGCGCGATTCCGTTCAGGAGACCGATATTGGTCCCGAACTCCTCTGGTCGGAACGCGTAAATGAGCCGCCACGTGATCGTCGCGCCGGCAAACGAGATCGCCATCGGTAGGAAGATCATGGACTTGGCGACCGCTTCTCCGCGCCTCAGACGATCCGCCAATCCGGCGAAGACGAGCCCGATGCTTACAGCAACCAGGGGAACGAACACGATCCAGCCTGCGGTGTTGCGAATCGCGCGCAGCATACTGTCGTCGGTGAAGACAAAGCTGTAGTTCTGAAGTCCCACGAAGTCGACGGAATCGGCATCCTTGAAGCTGAGCAGGATGGTGTTGATGACTGGGTAGACGAGAAACAGGCTCAAGATGACGAGGCAGGGGCCCACGAACACGTACGGCCGCACACCCTCGCGGAAACGCTCGGGAAGCCAGTCGACCACTCGGTTAGTGGCTGCGAAGAGGAAGAAGACACCTCCCACACCCACTAGGAGCGCGACGGCGACGATCACCATCCGGTTGGCATCACTGTCCCGTAGGAAGCCGAGCGTTGCCCACATCAAGATGAATGCAGCTGTCAGGATTGCCAGAGCGGTGGCCGCCCTGAGCAGGGACACACCCAACGCTGTTTTCGGAGTCGGCTCTGCGAGCGCAAGCTGCTCGCCCGGCGGCGACTTGTCAAACGATGGCGTCACGCTGAGCGAGCCCCCTTTTTCGACCCGGATGGGAGTGGCCCTTCTAATGGCCACTCCCATCCGATGGTCATCTGAGCTGCACTGAGTCCGTTCAAACTGCTGCTGGTGTTACTCCTCCCAGCTCGCCTCGATGTCATCGAGCACCTTTTGCAGCGAATCGGGCCCATCTTGCATGTATTTCACCATCCCGGTCCAGAAGCTTCCCGCGCCGACCGCCGACGGCATGAGGTCGGACGCATCGAACCGTCCCGTTCCATCATCGAGAGCTCCGGTTAGAACCTCGGACGCTCCGGCCAGTAGGTCGTTCGCGTAGCAGTCCGGTCCTACCTCGACGTTTGGTGAAATGCGTGAAGTGGCCTGGGTCCCACCTTGGGCGCACTGCAATTCCTGACCGGAGAACCGCTCGAGGAAGTCCTTTACCTCAGGCGCGTTCCTGAACACGGCCGAGAGC
>Ga0190265_10004069_pt1 | contig 10090 bp, 8 predicted proteins | sample Popmic124T_FD_133135 | JGI IMG/M metagenome (GOLD analysis project Ga0190265, IMG submission 133135) | Populus adjacent soil microbial communities from riparian zone of Indian Creek, Utah, USA - 124 T | ecosystem: Environmental > Terrestrial > Soil > Riparian zone | place: USA: Utah | collected...
GAAGTGCCCTCGGTGGCCATCGTGGGCTACACCAACGCGGGCAAGTCCAGCCTGCTCAACGCGCTGACCGACGCCGGCGTGCTGGTCGAGGACGCGCTGTTCGCCACCCTGGATCCGACCACCCGCCGCACCGAGACCGCGGACGGGCGCACCTACACGGTGACCGACACCGTGGGCTTCGTCCGGCACCTCCCGCACCAGCTGGTGGAGGCGTTCCGATCGACGCTGGAGGAGACGGCCGAGGCGGACCTGCTGCTGCACGTCGTCGACGCCTCGGACGCGCTGCCCGAGGACCAGATCAAGGCCGTCCGCCAGGTGCTGGTGGAGGTCGGCGAACAGCGGCACGGGACCATGCCGCGCGAGCTGCTGGTGGTCAACAAGACCGATGCGGCAGGCGACCTGCAGCTGGCCCGGCTGCGCCACCTGCTGCCGGATGCGGTGTTCGTGTCCGCCCGCACCGGAGCCGGGATGGACCGGCTGCGCACCCGGATCGCCGAGCTGCTGCCCCGACTCCAGGTGGAGCTGGAGCTGCTGCTGCCCTACACCCAGGGCGCGCTGGTCGCCCGGGTGCACGGCGAGGGGGAGGTGCTGGCCGAGGAGCACACCGCGGACGGCACCCGGATGCACGCCCGGGTCGGCCCCGAGTTGGCCACGGCGGTGCTGCCGTTCGCGGCCGCACCCATGGCGGCCGCACCCGTGGCGGCCGCACCCGTGGCGGGCAAGCCCGAGCGACCGGTCGCAAGCGCACCGGAGCCAGCCCAGCCAGCCCCGAAAGGCGCCGTCCGCTGATCCCACTGCGCGCCGCGGGTGCGCTGGTCGCCACCCTGCTGGCCACCGGACCGGCCGCAGTGCCCGTGCCGGTGACCCGCTGCGTGATCGACGACCCGCAGCTGGCAGAACTGTCCGGGCTGGTCGCCGACGACGGCGGGCTCTGGGCGATCGCCGACGGCGGCCGCCGGGTGCAGGCGCACCGGCTGGACCCGGAATCCTGCGCGGTCCGCGAGAGCCGGTCGACCGACGTCGACCCCCGGGATCCCGAGGACCTGGCCCGCGGCCCGGACGGCACGCTGTGGGTCGGTGACATCGGGGACAACGACCTGCGCCGGGACACCGTGGCGGTGATCGAGCTGCCGGCGAGTGGAGCGTCCCGGCTGCACCGGTTGACGTACCCGGACGGCCCGCACGACGCCGAGGCCCTGTTGATCGACGCCGCCGGTCGACCGGTCGTGGTGATCAAGGACGTCGCGCCGGCCGGCATCTACCGCACCGAGACCCGTCCGGACGGCATCGGCCCGACCCCGCTGACGCGGGTCGGGACGGTGGCACTGCCGCCCTCGACCACACCCGGGGGGCCGCTCGGCGGGCTCGGCGCCCGGGTGGTTACCGGCGCGGCGGCCACCGCCGACGGTCGGGTGGTGGCGCTGCGCAGCTACACCGACGCGTGGTTGTTCGAGGTGCCCGACGGCGACGTGGTGGCCGCGCTGGCCGGGGTGCCGGTGCGGGTGCCGCTGCCGAACGAACCACAGGGCGAGGCGATCACGTTCGACCCGTCCGGTGCACTGCTGTCGGGCTCGGAAACCCGCGGGGGGACAGCGGGGGAAATCCGGCTGGTTCCGGGCGCGGCCGCGCTGGCCGGAGCACCGCCGGCGTCGGACGCGGTACCGCCACCCGGGGCCGGATCGGACGACGCCGCGTCCCCGCCGGAGGTGGGGCGGCCGCAGCCCACGCCGGAGTGGTGGCCCGCCGCGATCGGGGCCGGCGCACTCGGTGCCCTGCTGCTGGCGGTGGTACTCGCCATGACGTGGCGCGGCGCCCGCCGTCGTTGACCCTGGTCGGGGAGTCAGGGTCACAGCCGGCGCAGCACCGCCACCACCCGACCCAGCACGGTCGCGTCGTCGCCGGGAATGGGCTGGTAGGCCGGGTTGGCCGGCAGCAGCCAGATGTGCCCGTCGCGGCGCTTGAAGGTCTTGACGGTCGCCTCGCCGTCGATCATCGCGGCGACGATCTCCCCGTTCTCGGCGACCGGCTGCTGCCGGACCACCACCCAGTCCCCGTCCGTGATCGCGGCATCGACCATCGAGTCGCCGCGCACGTTGAGCAGGAACAGGGTGCCCTCGCCGACGATCTCGCGGGGGAGCGGGAAGACGCTCTCCACCGCCTGCTCGGCGAGGATCGGCCCGCCGGCCGCGATGTTGCCCAGCAGCGGCACGAACGCGGGCGCCGGGCGCAGGTCGCCCGAGCCGGTGTCCCGGTCGGCCGTGGGCTCGACCGCCACCTCCGCGGCCGCCGCCTCCTCCGGGCCGCGCACGTCGACCGCGCGGGTGCGGTTCGGGTCGCGCCGCAGGTAGCCCTTGCGCTCGAGGGTGCGCAGCTGGTGGTGCACCGACGAGGTCGAGGTGAGCCCGACCGCGTCACCGATCTCGCGCACGCTCGGTGGGTAGCCGAAGCGCTCCACCCAGTCCCGGATCACCTCCAGCACCTTGCGCTGCCGTGGGGTCAGCCCTGCCGGCTCGGTCGGGGGATCCGGAAACGTGCTGACCTGCGCCGTCGTGGCTCCCGTCCCGCCTCGGTCGGCGTCCTCGCCGGCCGAGCTCCCGGGCTCGTCCCGTGCCATGTTCTCGTGTCCTCCTCGTCCGGCGGTTCTGCGCGTGGCCGGCGGTCGCGTGGGTCGCGACGAACCCGGCGGCCATCGCCGTCGCCGACGACGGTAGCCCCGATCAGGTCGCGCGCCAAACACATGTTCGAACGACACGCGCCGACTTCCCGATTCTGTCGGTGCCCGGTGGTAGACATCGCACAGCTGGTCGTTCGAACGCTTGTTTGGGAAGAGGGAGGCGGCGGTGATGCGCGGGCAGAGGTACGACGACGAGAGGTCGAGCCGGGCGATCGGTGGCCGGAACGCCGCGGACGGACCGGACGAGCGGGCGCAGGGCCCGGTGGGACGCGAGCCGCTGCGGGCCCGGCGGGAGCGCGGCGCGCCGGAGCCGGCACCGGTCACCTCGGCGCGCGACGGGCGCCGGTCCGCGCGGGTCGGTGCGGGTTCCCGCCGGTCGCCCGGCCCGCGCCCGATCCGTCCGGGGGTGGCGCCGGTGTCGCTGCGGCCCGCAGTGCTCCCGAATCCGGTACCCCCGATCCCTCTGGGTCCGACTCCGGCGGGTCCGACTCCGGTGGACGCGGTGCCGGCGAGTGCGGTGCCGGCGAGTGCGGTGCCGCGGGGTACGGCGCCGACCGCCCGCGCGCGGAGCAGATCCGCGGTGATCGCTCCGTCACCGATGGCCTCCCCATCCCGGCACCGAGCGGTGTGCGCGGGGGGCACGGCGGCGCGGGGGAGTCGCAGTTTGCGGAAGGCTCCGTGGTCACCGCCGCCGGCGCGGCTCGACTCGCCGGCATGGCGGCTGCTGGGCGGGCTCACGGTGTTCGTGCTGTCCGCCGCCGTGATCATCGGCTGGGGTGTGCTGCTGGAGGTGACCGCACCTGCGGCCGCCGTCCAGCTCGCGGCCTCCGGCACGGCGGTGCCCGGCTCCGTGGAGCCCGGTCCCGGTTCGCCGACAGCGGCCACGATGCTGGTCGAGGTCGGGTCGGAGCGGACGGTGTGGGATCTCGCCCGCCGCGTCCGGCCGGGAGCGGACGGGCCCGGGCTGGCGGCGGTGGCGGAGCGTATCGCGCTGCTCAACGCGCTGCCCTCAGCGCAGCTGCGGCCGGGTCAGGTGCTCGTGGTGCCGCTGGGATGAGAACCGCGACCCAATGGTGTGTCCCGCTTCCGCTACCCCTACATGTTGTGGTTACACTCGTGTTGTTCGTCTACAGGTGGGGTCACGGGGCGCCGGTCGGTGCCAGTTCCGGAGGGGTCGATGCGTTGCCCGTTCTGCCGGAACTCGGACTGCCGTGTGATCGACTCCCGCGAGGTCGACGACGGCCAGGCCACCCGCCGTCGGCGTTCGTGTGCCGAATGCGGGCGGCGGTTCACCACGGTCGAGGAGTCGGTGCTCGCGGTGGTGAAGCGTAGTGGTGTCACCGAACCGTTCAGCCGGGACAAGGTCGTCCGCGGCGTCCGGCGGGCCTGCCAGGGTCGGCCCGTCGACGAGGACTCGCTGCAGCAGCTCGCGCATCGTGTCGAGGAGACGGTCCGGGTGGGTGGCGCTGCCGAGGTCCCCAGCCACGAGGTCGGGCTGGCCATCCTCGGCCCGCTCCGCGAGCTCGACGAGGTGGCCTACCTGCGCTTCGCGAGCGTGTATCGCTCGTTCTCCTCGATAGAGGACTTCGAGAAGGAGATCGCCGACCTCCGTCGCCCCAGCGGCGGCCGCGCTCCTGCCGTTCCCTGATTCACCCCGTTCCTCGTTCCATCGCACCCCAGAACGTCGCCAGCACCGGGGTGCCGGCTCACCCCAACATGCCGGCACCGCAGGAAGAGGGAAAGCATGACCGAAACCGTCGGAACCGCCGCGTCCGGACGGAAGAAGGACGCCGCCACGGCCGCGAAGCCGGCCGGGCTGAGCGTCGAACGGATCCACACCACCGCAGGTGTGCACCCGTACGACGAGGTGACCTGGGAGCGTCGGGACGTCGTGATGACGAACTGGCGGGACGGCACCGTGAACTTCGAGCAGCGCGGCGTCGAGTTCCCCAGCTTCTGGTCGGTGAACGCCACCAACATCGTGACCAGCAAGTACTTCCGCGGAGCTGTCGGCTCCGAGCAGCGCGAGTCGAGCCTGCGCCAGCTCATCGACCGGGTGGTCGGCGTGTACCACCGCTCGGGAGTGGAGCGCGGCTACTTCGCCACCGAGGCCGACGCCGAGGTCTTCGCCCACGAGCTGACCTGGATGCTGTTGCACCAGGTGTTCAGCTTCAACTCGCCGGTCTGGTTCAACGTCGGCACCCCGAGCCCGCAGCAGGTCTCGGCCTGCTTCATCCTCGCCGTCGACGACACCATGGAGTCGATCCTGAACTGGTACCGCGAGGAAGGGCTCATCTTCAAGGGCGGCTCCGGCGCCGGGTTGAACCTGTCCCGGATCCGCTCGTCCAAGGAGCTGCTGTCCTCCGGCGGCACCGCGTCCGGCCCCGTCTCCTTCATGCGCGGCGCCGACGCCAGCGCCGGCACGATCAAGTCCGGGGGGGCCACCCGGCGCGCGGCGAAGATGGTGGTCCTCGACGTCGACCACCCCGACATCGAGGAGTTCGTGCAGACCAAGGCCAAGGAGGAGGCCAAGATCCGGGTGCTGCGCGACGCCGGGTTCGACATGGACCTCGGGGGCTCCGACATCGCCTCGGTGCAGTACCAGAACGCGAACAACTCGGTCCGGGTCACCGACGAGTTCATGGAGGCCGTCGAGGCCGACACCGACTTCGGCCTGCGCGCCCGGCAGACCGGTGAGGTGATCGACCGGGTCGACGCCCGGAAGCTGTTCCGCGGCATCGCCCAGGCCGCCTGGGCGTGCGCCGACCCGGGCATCCAGTACGACGGCACGATCAACGACTGGCACACCTGCCCGGAGTCCGGGCGGATTTCCGCCTCGAACCCGTGCAGCGAGTACATGCACCTGGACAACTCCAGCTGCAACCTGGCCTCGCTGAACCTGCTGACCTTCCTGGACGAGCACGACCGCTTCGACGCCGTCCGGTTCCGGGCCTCGGTCGAGCTGATCATCACCGCGATGGACATCTCCATCTGCTTCGCCGACTTCCCGACCGAGGCGATCGGCGACACCACCCGCCGGTTCCGGCAGCTCGGCATCGGCTACGCCAACCTGGGCGCGCTGCTGATGGCCACCGGGCACGCCTACGACTCCGAGGGCGGCCGTTCCTTGGCCGCGGCGATCACCTCGCTGATGACGGGCGCGGCCTACAAGCGCTCCGCCGAGCTGGCCGGCGTGGTCGGGCCGTACGACGGCTATGCGCGCAACGCCGAAGGGCACCAGCGGGTGATGCGCAAGCACGCCGCGGCCAACGACGACGTGCGCACCCTCCCGACCAGCAAGGACATCCACAAGCTGGCCACCATCACCTGGCAGGACTGCCTGAACATCGGCAGCCGCAACGGCTGGCGCAACGCGCAGGCGTCGGTCCTGGCCCCCACCGGGACCATCGGCCTGATGATGGACTGCGACACCACGGGCATCGAGCCGGACCTGGCCCTGGTGAAGTTCAAGAAGCTGGTCGGCGGCGGATCCATGCAGATCGTCAACCAGACGGTGCCGCGGGCACTCGCGAAGCTGGGCTACCAACCCGAGCAGGTCGAGGCGATCGTGGAGTACGTCGCCGAGCAGGGCCACGTGATCGACGCCCCCGGGCTGCGGCCGGAGCACTACGACGTGTTCGACTGCGCGATGGGGGAGCGCTCCATCGCCCCGATGGGACACGTGCGCATGATGGCCGCGGTGCAGCCCTTCCTGTCCGGCGCGATCTCCAAGACGGTGAACATGCCGGAGACGGCGACCGTCGAGGAGGTCGAGCGGGTGTACCTCGACGGCTGGAAGCTCGGCCTCAAGGCCCTGGCCATCTACCGGGACAACTGCAAGGTCGGGCAGCCGCTGTCGAACGCCAAGTCGGGCGGCAGCACCGAGAAGGCGGCCGCCCCGGTCGAGGTGCGACCGGTGCGCAAGCGGCTGCCCAAGAAGCGCCCGAGCGAGACGGTGTCGTTCACCGTGGGTGGGGCCGAGGGCTACCTGACCGCCGGGTCCTACCCGGACGACGGGCTCGGCGAGATCTTCGTGAAGCTGGGCAAGCAGGGCTCCACGCTGTCCGGTGTGATGGACGCCTTCTCGATGTCGATCTCGGTGGGTCTGCAGTACGGCATCCCGCTGGAGTTCTACGTCTCGAAGTTCTCCAACCTGCGCTTCGAACCGGCGGGGATGACCGACGACCCGGACATCCGCATCGCCACCAGCGTGCTGGACTACCTGTTCCGGCGGCTGGCGCTGGATCACCTGCCGTACGAGAAGCGGGCTCAGCTGGGCATCTTCTCGGTGGCCGAGCGCACCGCGCAGGTGGCCGCGACCGACTACTCGGCCGGGTACCCGGAGGTCGATGTCGAGGGCCTGCGATCCGGTGTGGAGGCGACGCCAGCGGCGAAGGGTGGAGCGTCGCCGGCCCCGGTCGAGGTGGGGAGTTCCACCGAGCTGCTGGAGCTGCGTCTGGGCAAGGCAGCCGACGCGCCGCTGTGCATGACCTGCGGGACCAAGATGCGTCCCGCCGGATCCTGCTACCTCTGCGAGGGATGCGGCTCGACCAGCGGCTGTAGCTGAGCGTCGGCGAGGCGGCCGATTCGTTCACGACCGGGTCGGGTGGGCCGGGGCAGGCTGGGGCCATGAGCATCGATCTGGGCGCAGCCGCCGACTTCCTGGCCTCCCACGCTCGGATGCTGGATCGGCGCCGGTTCGAGCTGCTGCTCGGCCGCGCCGATCCCGCCCCGGTGGTGGCCGCGGTCAACGCCTACCGCAATTCGGACGGCGGCTACGGCTGTGGCCTGGAGCCCGACCTGCGGTCGGCGGGCAGCCAGCCCGCGGCCGCGCTGCACGCCTTCGAGGTCTTCGCCGAGATCGGTCCCACGTGCAGGCCCGAGGCGGTGGCGCTCTGCGACTGGCTGGCCACGGTGTCGCGGCCCGACGGCGGGCTTCCGTTCGCGCTGCCGATCGCCGACCCCGCGGGCTGCGCCCCGTTCTGGGTGCAGGCCGACCAGGGCAGCTCATCGCTGCAGATCACCGCGATCGTCGCCGCGTACGCACACCAGGTGGCGAAGCACGATCCGGCGGTCGCCGGGCACCGGTGGCTCGAGGCCGCCACCCGCTACTGCCTGGCGGCGGTCGCGGCGCTGCCGGAGCAGCCGCATGCGCTCGAGCTGGCCTTCGCGTTCCGGCTGCTGGATGCGGTGGCCGACACACACCCGGAGGCGCCGCCGTTGCTGGCTCGGCTGGCCCGACACGTGCCGGCGAGCGGGCAGCTGCCCGTCGCCGGTGGCCTGCCGGACGAGATGATGCGCCCCCTCGACTTCACCCCCGATCCACACGGTCCCGCCCGCGGGCTCTTCCGGCCCGCGGTGGTGGCGGCCGACCTGGACCGGTTGGCGGACGGGCAGCAGGCCGACGGCGGCTGGGCGGTGGATTTCGCCAGCTACTCGCCGGCCGCCGCCCTCGATTGGCGCGGGTACACGACCGTCCACGCGGTCTCGGTGCTGCGCGCCCACTCCCGGCTCTGACCGGGCCGGGCTCGGCCCTGCTGGCGTCCACCACGCGCCAGCCGTCGTCCACCCACGCCTCCACCACCACGCTGAAGTCCTGATCCCGATCACACGTGCGCGTCGATCTCGGGCCCTTCGATCAGCTCCTCGACCGCCCGTCGCTGCACCCGGAAGGAGCGTCCGAAGCGGATGGCCGGCAGCTCGCCGCTGTGCACGTGCCGGTACACCGTCATCTTCGACACCCGCATCCGGGCCGCCACCTCGGCCACCGACAGGAACGGGCCGTTCACCGGGCCTGTCGTCATGTCCGTGACCACCGCGGGTCCGCTCGCCGCCAGCTCGTCGACCGTCATCGCGTGCGTCCTTCCCGAGGCGCGATCGGCGTGGTCCGCCGCCCGTCGCGTGCACGTTAACGGATCTTGGGCCACCCGCAGGGGTGGATCGGCCTGCGCCAACGGGTGGCGTGGCGGCCCGGGACCACGGGGAGTGCCGGGCGTCGGTGCGATGTGCGCCTCGGATGTGGAGCCATGGCAACGAACGGAAACTATGGTCGGGGCGTGATCTCCGACGACGATCCGACCGCCGATTGGACCCGACCCGGGGTGTTCCGGTGCGCTCCCGATGTGTACCGGATCCCCCTACCACTGCCCGAGGACGGCCTGCGTGCGGTGAACGTGTACGCGGTGGCCGACGGCGAGGGCTGGACGATGATCGACGCCGGGTGGTCGCTGGCCGCGTCCCGGCAGCTGCTGGCCAGGGCCCTGGAGACGCTGGGCGGCGGGCTCGCGGACGTGCACCGGTTCCTGGTCACACACGTGCACCGCGACCACTACACGCAGGCCGTCGCACTGCGCCGCGAGTTCGGATCCCGGGTGGCCCTGGGCCGCGGCGAGCAGTCGTCACTGGAGCTGATCAACGACGCGGACCGGGTGGCGTCCAGGACGCACCTGGCGCGGCTGAGGCGGGCCGGGGCCGCGGAGCTGGCCCGCCGGATCGAGGCCGAGCTGCCACCGCCGGGTGACCTCTCGCTGTGGGAGCCACCCGACGAGTGGATCGACGACGGCGCCGACATCGCGCTCACCGGCCGCCGGCTGCGGGCCGTGGCCACCCCCGGGCACACCCGTGGCCACGTGGTGTTCGCCGACGAGACCGCCGATCTGCTGTTCGCCGGGGACCATGTGCTGCCCCGGATCACCCCCTCGATCGGGTTCGAGCCGGTGCCGCCGATCAGCCCGCTGGCCGACTTCCTGACCTCGCTGGAGCTGATCCGGACCCGACCCGACGCCGCGCTGCTCCCCGCGCACGGACCGGTGGGCATGCGCGTGCACGAGCGGGTGGATGAGCTGCTGGCCCACCACGGCAAGCGCCTGGACGCCACGCTGGCCGCGCTGCAGGAGGGGCGCAGCACCGCGGTGGAGGTCGCGGCCGCGTTGCCGTGGACGCGGCGGGACCGGAGCCTTGACGAGCTGGACGCTTTCAACGCCATGCTCGCGACCCTGGAGACCATGGCCCACCTGGATGTTCTCGTGGAGCGACTGGCCGCCACCGCCGAGGAACGAGACGGCGTCCGATACTACGGAACGTAAGTTCCACTACCCCGTGTCCGGCGGTTCCCCGCGCAGCTGGCCGCTGCGCCCGGGTGGGACGGGGCAACATGCCCGGCGGTGGCCGCTGGGTGCTGCTGCAGGACGGTCCGAGCTCGGGCCGGCTCGACGTGCTGATCACCGGCAACCGCTTCCGCCGGGGTGCCGAGGAGCAGCCGCTGCGGCTCTCCCAGGTCGCGACCCGAGCGACAACAGCTATCTCGGCGTCGCCCCGCTGCCCGAGAGCTGAGCGCGCCCGACACTCCCGGCCGGCGTGTCGGGTTGGAGCGCCGAACCAGGAACGGGCAGACTTGCCGCACAACCACAGCCGGGC
>Ga0190265_10004070_pt1 | contig 10090 bp, 10 predicted proteins | sample Popmic124T_FD_133135 | JGI IMG/M metagenome (GOLD analysis project Ga0190265, IMG submission 133135) | Populus adjacent soil microbial communities from riparian zone of Indian Creek, Utah, USA - 124 T | ecosystem: Environmental > Terrestrial > Soil > Riparian zone | place: USA: Utah | collected...
ATCATCGCCCCGACAGGCGCTCCCGATCCGAGCGCCATCATCGGAATCGTCGTCGCTGTCGTGCTGACGCAGGTGGTGACGCTCCTCATCCAGTCGGTGGCCGTCGTGGTGCAGGCGACGGCGACCGCGATCATCTACATCGACTGCCGCATGCGCCGCGAAGGCCTCGACATCGACCTGCTGACCTACATCGAGCGGCGGGATGCCGGTGGCGTGGGCCTCGCGGATCCCTATCGCGAGAACATCGGCCGCGAGATCGCACCCCGGCCTCTCGCGTACCCGCAGCCGTACCCCGGTCAGCCCTATCCGGCGCCGGGCTACGCGCCCCCACCCGGCTACCCGGCCCCGCCGCAGGGCTACCGGGCTCCGCCGCAGGCCCACCCCGCACCGCCGCAGGGCCACCCCGCACCGCCGCAGGGCTACCCCGCACCGCCGCAGGGGCAGTCCGGGCAGCCGGCGCCCCCTGCCGGTTCTCCCCCAACCGCCGATCCGCCATCCCCGCCGGCCGCGCCGGTCACGAAGCAGCCCGACACAACGCGCTGGGCCGCGCCGGGCGCCGCTTCCCCGGGCGGCTCCGACGAGATCGACCCCGAGTCGCCGTGGTCGTAGCCGGCGCGCTCACCCGCCTGGTCGGGTCGGTGCCGCCACTCACCCCCGATGGCGACGAGGCGCGCGAGTGGGCCGAGCGCGAGCTCGCCGATTCCGCGTACGCGATCGCCGAGCCGACCCCGTTCGACCGCGTCGCTCGAGCGGTCGGCGACTTCTTCACGTCGCTGTTCTCGGTGCAGCTGGACGGCGGGTGGGGGCCGTGGGTCGCGATCATCGCGGCCGTCGTCATCGTCGTCGTGATCGTCGCCGCCTTCCTGGTGTGGGGCGTGCCTCGGGCAACGGGGCGCTCCCGCGCGACCCACGCGCTCTTCGGCGCAGACGAGCAGCGCAGCGCTGCCGAACTGCGCCGTGATGCGGCATCCCTCGCGGCCGAGGGCGAGTGGAGCGCCGCGATCGTCCTGCGGTTCCGGGCGCTCGCTCGCGGGCTGGTCGAACGTGGTGCGGTGGACACACCTCCAGGGGCCACCGTGCACGCGTTCGCGCGAGCGGCGGCGCGCGCGTTCCCCGCATCAGGCGCCGAGCTCGAATCGGCGGCCGCCGCGTTCGACGATGTCCGCTATCTCCGTCGGCCCGGCACCGAGGAACTGTACCGGCGCATCGCCTCGGTCGACGATATCGTCACTGCGGCACGCCCCGTGCTGCCCGATCTGGCCGGGGCTTCGTCGTGACGGTGGGCACGGCCATGGCCGGGAACGGGCCGCAGGTCGAACCCGACATGCTGCGTCCTGCGCGCGAGAGCCGCAGGCGGCGGGTGACGACGTGGATCGCGATCATCGCCGTCCTGGTCGCCGTGGGCATTGCGGGCGCGGTGCTCTCGGGCATCGGGCAATGGGCCGAGCGCGACGTCCTCGACCCCGAATCGGCCGGTCCGACCGGAACCCGTGCACTGGCCGAGATCCTGCGCGAGCACGGCGTCGACGTCATCGTCGCACGCGACCGCGCCGCCGCCGAAGCGGCGCTCTCGGGCGGCGCTGCGACGCTCGCCGTGACCGATGCCCCCTATCTCTCGGACGAGGCGTTCACCGCGGTGACCGATGCCGCGACCGATGTCGTCATCGTCGACCCTCGCTCGCGCACGCTGCGTCTGCTTCTGCCCGGGACGAGCGCGCACGGTGTCGGGCCGGGGAGCATCGTGGAGCCCGACTGCGACCTGCCCGCCGCCGTGCGCGCGGGTTCGCTGATCCCTGGGGCGATCTACGAACCCGGAGAGGGCATCGTCGCGTGCTACCCGACCGGTGGCGGATTCGGACTGCTCGCGACGGACTCGGGTCGCGTCGTCGCCGTCGACGGGCGCGGCCTGTTCACGAACGAGAATCTCGCCGATCAGGGGAACGCCGCACTGGCGGTGAACCTGCTCGGCGCACACTCCACGCTCGTGTGGTACATGCCCGGAATCGGTGACAGCGACCTGGCCGCCGGAGATCCGACGCTGGGCGAGCTCACCCCGCCGTGGGTCAGCCCCGTGATCGTGATTCTGCTGGTCGCCGGCATCGCCGCGGCGATCTGGCGGGGCCGGAGGTTCGGCCCACTCGTGGCCGAGCGCCTGCCCGTGACGGTCCGCGCAGCCGAGACGACCGAAGGGCGAGCGCGGCTGTACGCGCACGCCCGTGACAGCGTCCACGCCGCCGATCAGCTGCGCATCGGCACGCTCGGGCGCCTCGGCCGACTGCTCGGACTCGGCCCGACCGCCTCCGCAGAAGAGATCGCCGACGCCGCTGCCGGGCGCGCACAGCACGACCGAGGCGCGGTGCGCGGCATCCTGATCGATGACATCCCCCATACCGACGCAGACCTCGTCGCCCTCGACCGGCGGCTGCGTGCTCTCGAGGACGCCGTCCACGCGGCCGTACGCCCCGAAAGGAACACCAGATGACCGACCCCACTTCGCACGACGGCGCCGAGGCAGCGCCCACGCCGGCCGAGGGCGCCCCGCCCGCACCGGCCGCGCCGCCGGCTGCGGTCTCTGACGATGCGAGCCTCCGTGAGGCCATGAACCGCGTACGAATCGAGGTCGGCAAGGCGGTCATCGGCCAGGACGGCACCGTGACGGGCCTGCTGATCGCGCTGCTCGCGCGCGGCCACGTGCTGCTGGAAGGCGTCCCCGGTGTCGCCAAGACGCTGCTCGTCCGTGCGTTCAGCGAGGCACTGGGCCTGGACACCAAGCGCATCCAGTTCACGCCTGACTTGATGCCCGGCGACGTGTCGGGCTCGCTCATCTACGACGCCCGGGCGGGCGAGTTCGAGTTCCGCGAGGGCCCGGTGTTCACCAATGTGGTGCTGGCCGATGAGATCAACCGCACTCCGCCCAAGACGCAGTCCGCGCTGCTGGAGGCGATGGAGGAGCGCCAGGTCTCGACCGACGGCGTCACCCGCCCCCTGCCCGATCCGTTCCTCGTCGCAGCTACGCAGAACCCGATCGAGCAGGAGGGCACGTATACGCTGCCCGAAGCACAGCTCGACCGGTTCCTGCTCAAGCTGATCGTCCAGATCCCTCCGCGTGACGCCGAGCTCGCGGTCCTCCGGCGCCACGCCGGAGGCTTCGATCCCCGCAACCTCAGCGCCGCAGGACTGCGACAGGCGGTGACGGCGCCCGAGATCCACGCGGCACAGAGGGCCGCGGCATCCGTCACCGTCGCCGATGACGTTCTCGGCTACATCGTCGACCTCGCCCAGGCGACGCGGCGCAGCCCTTCCGTACAGCTGGGTGTGAGTCCGCGCGCGGCCACCGCGCTGCTCGCCGCAGCGAAGGCCTGGGCGTGGCTCGGCGGTTACCCCGCGATCACACCCGACCACGTGCAGACGATGCTCGTGCCGACCTGGCGCCATCGCATCCGGCTGCGCCCCGACGCCGAGCTCGAGGGCGTTTCGGTGGACGCGGTGCTCGGCTCGGTGCTGCAGCAGACCCGCGTTCCCATCTAGACCATGTTCCTCACCGGCCGGTTCGCCCTCCTCGTCGCTCTCGGCGCGGTGCCCGTCGTGCTGCTGTCGATCGCCGGTGTCGACGCGTGGCTGGCGGCCGCCGCGTGGATCGTGCTGTGCGCGGTGATCGCCTTTGCCGATGCCGCGGCCTCGGCTGATCCCCGCAGCATCAGCGTGGAGCGCGGGGCATCTCGCCGAACACTGCTCGGCCAGCGCGTCGAGGCGGAGCTCTGGCTGCGGAACAACGGCACGCGACGCGCACGCGGACGAGTCCGCGACGCATGGCAGCCCACCGCGGGAGCTCCCGCCGATCGCCCCGAGATCGACATCCCATCCGGTGAACGCAGGCGGATCGTGGTGCCCCTCCTGCCGCGCCGCCGCGGCGAGCTCCGCTCGGAGTTCGTGGCCGTACGCACTGATGGCCCCTTTCGTCTGGCGGGGCGTCAGACCACCCTCGCGTCCCGAGGTTCGGTGCGCGTGTTGCCGCCGTTCACCGCACGACGGCATCTGCCCTCGCGGCTTGCACGGCTGCGCGAGCTGGACGGCAACACGAGCGTCCAGGTGCGCGGGCAGGGGACGGAGTTCGACAGCCTCCGCGAGTACGTGCGCGGCGATGACGTCCGCTCGATCGACTGGCGTGCGACCGCGCGGGCGGGCACGACGATGCTCCGCACGTGGCGGCCGGAGCGCGATCGGCACGTCGTGATCGTGATCGACACGGGGCGCACGGCCGCCGCGCGGGTGGGCGATGGCGTGCGCCTGGATGCCGCGATGGAGGCGGCACTGCTGCTGGCCGCACTCGCGACCCGGGCCGGCGACCACACGCATGTGCTGATGTTCGACCGGGTCACTCGAGCCCGCGTGACCCGCGTCGAAGGGCCGTCGCTCCTTCCTGCGCTCGTGGACGCGATGGCGCCCGTCGAGCCGCAGCTGATCGACACCGACTGGGATGCCGCGTTCGCACAGGTGCGCGCCCTCACGTCGCGGCCGTCGCTGGTGGTCCTGCTGACGGCCCAGGATGCACCCGAGGCCGCACGGGGCTTCCTCGGGTCGCTGCCTGCCCTGTCCCGCCGCTCGCACGTGCTCGTGGGGACGGTGACCGACACACGCGAGCCGGAGCCGCACACCGGCGAGCATCGCGACGCGTCGGTGGTGTATCGCGCCGCGGCCGCCGAGCGTGCGATCCGCGATGCCGATCTGGTGGCAGCCGCCATCGGGCGCGCCGGCGCGGAGGCGGTCGCCGACTCCCCCGAGTCACTCCCCCCGCGGATCGCCGACCGCTACCTCGAGCTGAAGGCGACCGGCCGGCTCTGAGCTGGGGGCGGCCGGCACTGTCCATGACGGCGGTGACCCGACTGCCCGCGTCGCCGGAAGATGTACCTGGGAACTTGCTGAGGATGCCCTAGGCTCTCGCTGGGCAGTCGTTCCGGCTCCCGCAACTTATCTCGAAGGAGACTCGGTCATGAGCGACCCGCGTCCTGAAAAGCCGGTCGAACCGACACCGCTGGACCACACCCCCGTTGCCCCAGGCGGTCCTTCCACCGCGGCAACCCTCGTCGCCGAGGCGTTCGGCACGCTGCTGCTCGTGCTCGGCGTGATCAGCACGGCGCTGTTCGCAGCGGGCTTCGGTGAAGGCACCGAAGCTGCCAACAAGGGCGTCGGATTCCTCGGAGTCTCGCTCGCGATCGGCATCACCGTCATCGCGGGCGCGTACGCGTTCGGACCGATCTCGGGTGGCCACTTCAACCCGGCTGTGACGCTCGGCCTCGCCGCGGCGGGCCGCTTCCCGTGGAAGGGCGTACTGCCGTACATCATCGCCCAGATCGTCGGCGGGCTCGTCGCGACCACTCTCATCGTGCTGATCGGCCTGTTCGGTCCCGACGGCTGGCTCGGCAAAGCTCAGGACGGCGGGTTCGCGAGCAACGGCTTCGGCGAGGCGTCACCTGCCGGCTTCGGCATCGGCGCGGCGATCATCGTCGAGGTGCTCTTCACGGCCCTGTTCGTCCTCGTCATCCTCGGTGTCACCCACCCGACGCGCGGGACCAACTTCGCCGGCCTCGCGATCGGCCTGACGCTGGCACTCATCCACCTGGCGATCATCCCGATCGACAACGCGTCGGTGAACCCGGCTCGCTCGATCGCGACGGCTGTCTACGGCGGACCCGTCGCCCTCGGACAGCTGTGGGTGTTCCTGGTGTTCCCGATCATCGGTGGTGTGATCGCGGGCTTCGCGTACCGCGCATTGTTCGACGGCACCAAGAACGCCACGCGGGCCTGATCCGCGCAGGTCCTTGTGGGGTCGGTCGCTTCGGCGGCCGGCCCCTTTCCGTTGCGCAGTCGCGTCACGCGCGCAGCGGGATGCTCAGCCGGCGACGAGGGTCGGTGTGCCTGCCTCGTACTCGGTCAGATCGCCTGTCTCACCGCGGCGATGGGCGCGGCCGCCTACGACGATCATGTACACCAGGAACGCCGCCAGCGCGGCAGCTCCGATGCCGATCTTGACCGGCCACGGCCACGGCTGTGCGGTGACGAAGCCTTCGATCACACCCGAGATCGCGAGCGCGATGATCAGCCCGACGACGATCGTCGCGAGCGAGCGCCCGGCGGCGGCCAGCGCCTCGGCACGTGTTCGGCGCCCCGGGGCCACCCACGCCCAGAAGATGTGCAGTCCCGCGGCTCCGGCGACGAAGATCGAGGTCAGCTCCAGCATCCCGTGCGGAAGGATGAACAGCAGGAACACGTCGCCGCGGTCGAACGCGAGCATCACGGCGGCCGCCGTGCCGACGCCGACCGCGTTCTGCACCAGCACCATGAGCGGCCACACGCCGGTGATCCCGAACAACACGCACTGCGCGGCGATCCACGCGTTGTTCGTCCACACCGTCCCGGCGAACACGGCCGCCGGATTCTCGCTGTAGTAGTCGGTGAAGCTGTTCTCGGCGTAGTACTCGAGCTCGGCCTGACTGCCGAGCGACGCGACCAGCGCCGGATCGCGCGAGACCCAGAACGCGACGATCGTGCCGACCGCGATGAAGGCGAGCGCGATGACCAGCGTCGTCCACCGCACGCGGTAGAGCGCGGCAGGCAGTTGAAGCGCGAAGAACCGCGGAATCTGTCGCATGACATTCTCGGGCGTTCCGGTCAGGCGCAGCCGCGCCCGTGCGAGCATCGTCGACACGTGATCACCCTGGGCCGTACGCCCCGCAGAGGTCTTGATGTCGGCGAGATCGGCGGACGCCGCCCGATACCGGATGACGAGCTCGTCGACCTCTGAGCCGCTCAGACGGCGCGTGCGGCTGAGTTCCTCCAGACGCGCCCACTCGTCGCGTCGCGCGGCGGAGAGGGCATCGAGATCCATTTGATTTACTGTACCCATGCCCGTTCAGGATGCCGCCGCCCCTCAGACGGCCGCCCGCCCGGCTGCCGCAGCCAGCGTCATCGAGATCCGTCAGGACGAGGTGCTCACCGGCGAGGCGGTCGCGCTGGACGTCCAGCCGGTGGGGTTCTTCATGCGCGCCCTGGGCACCCTGATCGACGTCCTGCTGGGGGTCGCGGCGCTCGTCGTGTTCGCGCTGGTCACAGCGTGGCTCGTCGGGCAGAGCGTCGTGGATGCCGTCGCTCTTCCGATCCTCACGGTCACGGTGCTGGTACTCGTCACGGTCGTGATCCCGACGGTCGTCGAGACGATGACCCGCGGCCGGAGCCTCAGCAAGCTCGCCGTCGGTGCCCGAATCGTCCGCAGCGACGGAGGTGCATCGGGATTTCGCCAGGCGTTCATCCGCGCGCTGGTGGGGGTGCTCGAGATCTGGCTGACCGTGGGCGCGATCGCAGCGCTGGTCGGCGCGTTCACTCCGCGCGCGCAGCGGCTCGGCGACCTCATGGCGGGCACGTACTCCGAACGCACGCGCACTCCCCGGCTGCCCCCGCCTGCGCCCGGTGTTCCGCCGCCGCTCACCGCGTGGGCCGGCGTGGCCGATGTCGCCCGCCTTCCGGACCCGCTCTCGCGGCGCATCGCGCAGTTCACCCAGAATGCCGACGCCATGCAGCCTTCCGCGCGTGGCCGGCTCGCGGCATCCCTCGCTGCCGAAACCGCCGTGCACGTCTCGCCTGTGCCCGCGGTCGACGCCGAGACCTTCCTGCGGGCGGTCGTGGCCGTGCGCCGCGATCGCGAGCTGCGCGCGCTCCAGCTCGAAGAGCAGCGCGTGGCTGCGCTGACCGCCGCAACTTCCGGCGTACCGCGCGGCTTCCCGTCGCGGTGAGCGTTGCTGCGCCGGTTCAGTACCGGTAGTGATCGAGCTTGTAGGGCCCGTCGACGGGAACGCCGATGTACGCGGCCTGTGCGGGTGTGAGCTCGGTCAGCTCGACCCCGAGCGCGGCCAGGTGCAGACGCGCGACCTTCTCGTCGAGCGTCTTGGGCAGCACGTACACACCGATCGGGTATTCCTCCCGCTTGGTGTACAGCTCGAGCTGCGCGAGCACCTGGTTGGTGAAGGAGGCGCTCATGACGAACGAAGGATGCCCCGTGGCATTGCCGAGATTCATCAGCCGGCCTTCGCTCAGCACGAGCACGCTGCGACCGGTGGGCAGCCGCCACTCGTGCACCTGAGGCTTGATCTCGATGCGCTCCGCACCGGCGAGACCCTCGAGCCCCGCCATGTCGATCTCGTCGTCGAAGTGACCCACGTTCGCGACGATCGCAAGGTGCTTCAGAGCGAGGAGGTGCTCGAGGGTGACGACGTGAGTGTTGCCTGTGCCGGTGACGATCATGTCGACGTCGCCGATCACCGTCTCCAACCGGGCGACCTGGAAGCCGTCCATCGCGGCCTGCAGTGCGCAGATCGGGTCGACCTCGCCCACGATCACGCGCGCGCCCTGGCCGCGGAGGGCCTCGGCCGAGCCCTTTCCGACGTCGCCGTAGCCCGCGACGAAGACGACCTTGCCGCCGATCAGCACGTCGGTCGCCCGGTTCAGGCCGTCGGGAAGCGAGTGGCGGATGCCGTACGTGTTGTCGAACTTCGACTTGGTGACGGAGTCGTTCACGTTGATCGCCGGGAACAGCAGGCCGCCGGATGCCGCGAGGTCGTACAGACGGTGGACTCCCGTGGTCGTCTCCTCCGTGACCCCGATCAGCCCCTCGGACATGCGGGTGAACCGCTGCGGGTCGCGCTCCAGGCTTGCCCGGAGGGTGGACAGAACGATGCGGTACTCCGGGGAATCGTCCGGCGCGGCATCCGGCACCGCACCTGCACGCTCGAACTCGACGCCCTTGTGCACGAGCATCGTCGCGTCGCCGCCGTCGTCGAGGATGAGGTTCGGCCCGTCGGCGCCTTCTGCCGACCAGTCGAAGATGCGGTCGGTGCAGGCCCAGTACTCCTCGAGCGTCTCGCCCTTCCAGGCGAAGACCGCAACGCCCGCCGGGGCGTCGACGGTTCCCGTAGGTCCGACCACGACGGCGGCCGCAGCCTCATCCTGCGTGGAGAAGATGTTGCAGCTCGCCCACCGCACCTCCGCGCCGAGGGCTGTGAGCGTCTCGATCAGCACCGCGGTCTGCACGGTCATGTGCAGCGACCCGGCGATCCGCGCGCCGGCAAGTGGCTGGGAGGGCCCGAACTCCTCGCGCAGGGCCATGAGCCCGGGCATCTCGTTCTCGGCGAGGCGGATCTGGTGGCGTCCCGCCTCGGCCAGTGCCAGGTCGGCGACGTCGTGCTGGAGAACGGCGGGGGTGCTCAGGTCGATGCTCATCCGACCATTCTCCCAGACGAACTAGCGTTGGGCGAGCGTTTCGTGCCGCACCACGACCCACCCGCGCGGCATCGAGAGCCGATCGGTGTGGATCGCGCACAGGTCGTGCGCGTGCGGGTCGCCGCCGGCGCCCAGCGGACCGAGGGCGGCCATCTGATCCGGGTAGTCGTACGTCAACGTGGAGACGGCCTCGCGGGCACATCCCACTTTCGAGCAGAGTCTCTGGCGCATCGATCCAACGCTATCCAGCGGGACCGCGTTCGTCGGGATGCCGCGCCGCCGCCGGCACCGGACCACCCGAGATCCGCCGGTCGTGGGAGCCTAGGATGGAGCCATGCCATGGCGCAGGAGCAAGGGAGCCGTCGCGCCACCGCGCCGGCCGCCCCGCCACGGACGGCATGGCCGCGAGGGGCGCAGCCCCATCGTCCGCCCGCCGCTGCCGCCGCTGGAGACCCGCGCTGAGAGATTCGATCTCGCGGTGGGCACCGCGGCGGAGTTCCTCCGCTCCGCATGGCCGGAACTGCGCGATGTCAGCTTCGAGGTCGGCGACATGCCGCCCGCGGCCGATGACGACGGCATCCCACGGTGGCGTGTCCTCACCGCCGAGAAGCGCATCATCCTCTACCGGCTGCCGATCGAGCGACTGAGCCACCTGCACCGCGACGATGATCTGCACCGACGCATCATGATCGAAGGAAGCGTGTTCCGAGCCGCCGCCGAGTACCTCGACCGCGACCCGTGGGATCTCGGACCGGAGCGGTTCCGATACTTCTGACGCTACGGGTAGACCGTGATCTGCTGAGCCGCGGCATCCGATGCC
>Ga0190265_10004072_pt1 | contig 10085 bp, 8 predicted proteins | sample Popmic124T_FD_133135 | JGI IMG/M metagenome (GOLD analysis project Ga0190265, IMG submission 133135) | Populus adjacent soil microbial communities from riparian zone of Indian Creek, Utah, USA - 124 T | ecosystem: Environmental > Terrestrial > Soil > Riparian zone | place: USA: Utah | collected...
CACCGAGTTCGGGGGTGAGCCCGTCACCGGCGGCACGCTCCCTGCTCAGATCTGGCGCACGTTCGTGCAGAGCGTCGACGAGGCCGACGAGGGCTCGACGTTCGACTACCCGCCGTACCTGGGCGCAGTGCCGACGTGGGTCGTGAAGCGCGGCGGCGAGTGGCGGCTCGACAACGGCCACTGCCGCGGCTCGCACCTGCTCGTCTACTTCTCGGACAAGGGGCCGGAGCGGACGGCGGACTGCAAGCCGAACGAGGTGCAAGTGCCGCTCGTCGTCGGCATGACGGAGGAGGCCGCGATCACGCGCCTCGCCGCGCAGCCGCTCGACGCCGAGCTCGTCTACGAGCCGGCCAAGCCCGGTCGCCCTCCGTCGATCGTGCTGAACCAGGAGCCGAAGGCGGGCGGGCTGTCCGCGAACGACTCCGTCCGGCTCTGGGTCTCGGCCGCGCAGCACGGCCTCCTCCCCAACTTCGTCGGCTCGAGCCTCGCCGACGCCAGTCGTGAGATGCGGCGGCTCAAGCTCCGACCGCGGGTGGTCAGCGCTTCCGGCCCGATGGGCGTGATCCTCGAGCAGAAACCGCGCGCGGGCCTCACGTCCGCGCCGAAGCTGCGGATCAGGCTCGTGGTCGGGGACGGCTCACGAAGAGTGAGCTCCTGAGCGAGTAGCGCCACGGCAGGTCGGCCGCGCGCGTGATGCCCACACGAGGCCCGGTGACGACGCCCGCGGCCGGGGTCGAGCCCGCGCCGCGGAGCTCGAACGGCAGCCGGTCGAGCGGTTCTCCGTCGTGGTCGCCGGTGATACCGAGGGCCTGGGTGAGGCAGCCGGGGCCGGCGCAGAGACGACGCAGGTCGTCGATCCCGCGACGCGCGCGCATCTCGTCGAGGCCGTGCGTCGGCTTCGCCGCGCGCAGGAGGACCGCCGCGCCCACCCCCTCCGGGCCGCAAACGACGTTCGCGCACCAGTGGATGCCGTACGAGCGATAGACGTAGAGCGTTCCCGGCGGGCCGAACATGGCCGCGTTCCGCGCAGTCCTGCCGTTGAACGAGTGGCTCGCCGGGTCGTCGGGCGCGTACGCCTCGAGCTCGACGAGGATTCCGCCCACGCCGTCGACGAGAAGCGTCGCGCCGAGCAGGTCCCGCGCGACCTCGTGGACGTCGCGGGCGAAGAACGCCGCCTGGCCTACGGCAGCTCCGACCAGAGTTCCGGGAAGCGCTCGCGCGTGGCGGTGATGAGGCGATCGCGCGAGGTCGCGGTGCCGAAGCGCTCGCGATCCCAGGCCGCGAACGGACGCTCGAGCGCGTCGAGCGCATCGACCGCGCTTCGCACCGACGACCGCCAACTCCGCTCGGTCGGTGCAGGAGCGACGAGCAGCGCGCCGATCGCAGTCATCAGCGCGGTCTTGGCGACGATGGCCTCAGGAGATGTGCTTCGGAGACAGGCGCCGTACTCGCCCGAGAGCCAAGCCGCGTGCTCCTCCTCGGCAAGTCCGGGATCGCCGCCGGCGGCGACATAGCGCTCGCGGAAGCGCTCGGCGACGGCCTGTGGGTCGCCGCCTGCGTCCTCGAGCAACGCAGCGTGGTCACTTGGCACCATCGGCGTGCCGTCGGGGAGAACGTAGGTCGCGCGGGGCAGGATCCCCTGCTCCACGAGCTCTCGGACCGAGTCGGGCATCGGAGAGAACGAGTCCCTGACGTACGCGATGTCGTCCGTGGCGTCAGACGGCAGTTGAGCGGTGCGGACGGCGAGCGGCACGGCCGAAATGATGGCAGAACCCCATCGCAGCGGGACGCACGCTGACCGATCAGAAGAGCTGCTCGGCCTCGCCGGGTCGTGCCGTCGCGGCGAGGACGCGCCGCGCGCGCCGACCGAGGTCGCCGAGATCGACCCGGCCCTCCTCGGCCGCCGACGCGAGCCGCTCGGCGAGGTCGAGCGCCTGGTCGAGCACCGCCGAGTCGCCGCCCTCGTGGCCCATGTCGTGCAGGATCGTGCGCTCCGTCCGCGAGGCGACGACCGGGCCCTCGATGCCCTCGATCCAGACCTGCGTGCGGCGTCCTCCTCCGCGTTCGTCCCCTCTGAGCGGCTCGAGCGCGTAGATCTTGTCGGCGCGCGCATACTTGCCGAAGCCGAGGAACACCATGCGTGGCGGCGTCACGCCGGGGAGTATGACGCCGTCAAGGCATCGCGAAGGACGCCGGCGACGTAGTCCTGGTCGTCCTCGCCGAGCCGCGGATGGAAGGGCAGCGCGAGCGTTCGCGCGCTCATCTCCTCCGCGACCGGGCACAGGCCCTCGCGGAAGCCGTAGCGCTCGCGCATGTAGGCCTGGAGGTGGATACACGGCAGGTAGCGAGCCGTCTGGACGCCGCGGCGCTCGAGCTCTTCGATGACGGTCTCGCGATCGACTCCGGCCGGGATGGCGACGACGTAGACGAACCACGAGCGCTCGTGGTCCGCGTCGTCGCGCGCGGGCAGCTCGAGCCCGTCGATGTCGCCGAGGAGATCCCCGTAGCGCGCGGCCACAGCGGCGCGCCCGGCCAGCAGATCGTCGAGCTTCTCGAGCTGGCCGATGCCGATCGCGGCCCGAACGTCGTCCATGCGGTAGTTGAAGCCGAGGCGCGCGTGGTCGAGCCAGCCGCCCGCGTCGGCGCGGCCCTGATTCCGCAGGCTGCGGAGGAGGCGCCACTCGTCCTCCGTGTGGGTCGTGACGATGCCGCCCTCCCCCGTCGTCAGCTGCTTGTTCGGGTAGAAGGCGAAGACCGAGCTGACGCCGAGCGAGCCGACCGGCTGGCCCTTGTAGCGGGCGCCGAGCGCCTCGCACGCGTCGTCGATCAGCGCGAGCCCGTTCCGGTCACAGAGCGAACGCAGCGCGTCGAGCTCGCAGGGGTAGCCGTAGATGTCGACCGCGACGACGGCTCGCGTGCGCTCGGTGATCGCCGCCTCGACCGCCGCCGGGTCGAGGTTCAGCGTGCGCCGGTCGATGTCGGCGAAGACGGGCGTCGCGCCTTCGTAGATCGCGCAGTTCGCGGACGCGACGAACGAGTACGGCGACGTGATGACCTCGTCTCCGGGCCCGACCCCCGCCGAGACGCACAGCAGGTGAAGCCCGGCGGTGCCGCTCGAGACAGCGGCGGCGTACGGCGCGCCGACGACCTCGGCGAAGAGCTCCTCGAAGCGGTCGATCGTCGGTCCGAGCGACAGGCGCCCCGAGCGCAGCACCTCGACGACGAGCTCCTCCTCCCGCTCGTCGAGCCAGGGGCCCGAGAGCGGAACCTGCCGGGTCGTTCTCACACCTCGGCGGCTGCGCGCGACATCGCGACGACGTCGAGCCAGTCGCCGAAGCGCTGGTCCCGCCCGTTCACGATGTCGAGGTACGCCCGCTGCAGCTCGAACGTGATCGGCCCGACGCCGATCTCCCTGTCGTCGACCGCGCGGACCGGCGCGACCTCGGTCGCCGTCCCGACCATGAAGACCTCGTCCGCGAGGTAGAGGTCGGTGCGGATGATCAGGGTCTCCTCGACGGGGTACCCGAGAACCTGCGCGAGCTGGATGATCGTGTCGCGGGTGATCCCGGGCAGGATCGACATCGAGAGCGGCGGCGTCAGGAGCTTGCCGCCCTTGACGACGAAGATGTTCTCGCCGGGCCCGTCCGCGACGTAGCCGTCGCGCGTGAGCATGATCGCCTCGTCGTAGCCGGCGCGGCGCGCCTCGGTGGTGGCGAGCATGGAGTTGAGGTAGATCCCGGTCGCCTTCGCGACGTGCGGGATCACGTTCGGGCCGACGCGCTCCCAGCTCGAGACCATCGTCGAGATCCCGGTGCGCTGACCCTCCTCCCCGAGATACGCGCCCCACGGGAAGCTGATGATGACGACGTCGACCGGGTTGCCGGTCGTCGCGACGCCCAGCTCGCCGTAGCCGTAGAACGCGACCGGGCGGATGTAGCACGCGGGGAGACCGTTCGCCGCGATGAGCTCGTGCGTGGCCTCGCGCAGCTCCGCGACCGAGTACGGCATGTCCATGTACAGGACCTTGGCGGAGTCCTCGAGCCGCTCGAGGTGGTCGTTCAAGCGGAAGACCGCTGCGCCCTTCTCCGTGTCGTAGCAGCGGATCCCCTCGAACACGCCGGATCCGTAGTGGAGCCCGTGGACGCCGACGTGCACCTTCGCGTCGGCCCAGTCGACGAGCTCGCCGTTGAGCCAGATCTTCTCGGTCTCCTGCATCGGTCAGCTCTCCTTTTGTCCAGGCGAATCGTAGTTCGTGACGAGGTCGAGGGGGCGTGCGCGGGCGAGTCGTGCGAGCTCTCCCGGCGCGAGGCCGACGATGTGGCTCGGGGAGCCGGCACCTGCCCAGACGACGCGGTGCTTGAGGAGCGTCCGGTCCATGAGGATCGTGTCGACGTTCGGCAGTGGGAACGGCGCGACCGCTCCGGGCGTGAAGCCGGTGGCGTGCTCGACCTCGTCGGCCTTCGCGATGCGGGCGCTGTCGCCGCCTGCCGCGCGTGCGATCTTCTCCGGGTCGCCCCGGCGGTCGCCGGGGACGAGAGCGACGACGGGCTTGCCGTCGCAGAGCAGGACGAGCGACTTCACGATCTGGTCGAGGTCGCAGCCGACCGCTGCGGCGGCCTCGGCGGCGGTCGGCGTGCCGGCCGAGAACTCCTCGATGCGGGCGTCCGCGCCGGCGTCGCGAAGGAAGGAGGACACCCGTTGCACGGGCTCCGGCCAGGCCGCTACCACGCCGGAAATCTACCGGCGCCGGATCGACGGGCGGGCGAAGCCATGTCCGATCGGGCGGGTTGTGAACCAGTGTCAGACACCGGACGTGTGCCGAGAGCGTGCCGATCTCTCCACAGAGCTGCCCGGCTCGTGACGGCTAGCCGAGCGTGATGAACCGCGCGTCGTCGAAGCCCGACTCGCCGACGCGCGCCACGAGCTCGGGCGATGCGGCGGAGTCGATGGAGAACGCCATCAGCGCCTTCCCGCCCTCCTTCGTCCGCGAGACGGCCATGTTCGCGATGTTGACGCCGGCCTCGCCGAACATCGTCCCGACCCGTCCGATCACACCCGGCACGTCGTCGTAGACGAGGAGCGCCATCCGCGGCGCGAGCTCGATGTCGATCGCGAACCCGAGCGCGCCGGCGAGAAACAGCCGGTGCTCGGGCCCCACCGTCGTCCCCGAGACCTCGACGTCCTCGCTGTCCGTGCTCACCGCCACCCGGACGAGGTTCGTGTAGTGCTGCGAGGCCGCGAAGCGCTGCTCGGAGACGTCGATCCCGCGCTCCGCCGCGATCACGGGAGCGTTCACGTAGTTCACGGCCTGGTCGACGCGATCCTGGAACGCGCCGTTCAGCGCCGCGACGGTGAGGAGCCTCGTATCGAAGTCCGACAGCGGCCCGTGCGCGGCGACGACGATCCGCGCCGGACGACCGCTGACGGGCGCGGTCGCGAGGCGGCCGAGCTTCGCGGCCAGCGGGATGTACGGCCCGAGCACCTCGAGATCGGCCTGGTCGACCACCGGGATGTTCACCGCGGTCTGCACGAGCTCCCCGGAGAGCGCCGCGGCCACCTGCTCCGCGATGATCGTGCCCGCACGGTCCTGCGCCTCGTTCGTCGAGCCTGCGAGATGCGGAGTGACCACGACCTGCTCGAGCCCGAGCAGCGGCCCCGAGTACGGCTCCGACTCGAACACGTCGAGCGCCGCGCCCGCGACCTTCCCGGACCCGATCGCCTCCGCGAGCGCCGCCTCGTCGATCAACCCGCCACGAGCGGCGTTGACGATCCGCACGCCGTCCCGCATGCGCGCGAACGCGTCGGCGTCGAGCAGGCTCGCGGTCTCCTCGTTCAGCGGCAGGTGCAGCGTGATCAGGTCTGCAGCCGCGTAGACGTCCTCGGGCGTCGCCGCGGGCTCGACCCCGAGCTCGCGGAAGCGGTCGAGCGAGACGAACGGGTCGTACGCGACGACGCGCAGCCCGAGCGCGAGCGCGCGCCGCGCGACCTGCCAACCGATCCGTCCGAGACCGAGCACGCCCAGTGTCTTGCCCGCGAGCTCGATGCCCGCGAAGCGCGACCGCTCCCACGAGCCGCCCGTCAGCGATCCGTGGGCCTGCGGGAGGTTGCGTGCGAGCGCGAGGAGAAGCGCGATCGTGTGCTCGGCCGCCGAGACGACGGTGGCCTCCGGCGCGTTCGCGACGACGATCCCGCGTCGCGTCGCCGCGTCGACGTCGACGTTGTCGACGCCGACCCCGGCCCGCCCGATGACCTTGAGCCGCGTCGCGCGCTCGATCAGCGACGCGTCTAGCGTCGTCGCCGAGCGGACGACGATCGCGTCGAACTCGCCGATCAGCTCCTCGAGCGGCGAGTCGAAGTCCTCGACGACGTCGAAACGTGCGCGGAGCAGCTCGAGCCCGGACTCGGCGATCGGCTCCCGGATGAGGACGCGAGCCCTGGGTGAGTCAGACACGGACCGTCTGGCGGTATGCCTCGAGCGCGCGAGCGACGCCCGCGCCACGCTCGATGTCCGCGCCCCGCTCGGCGAGCAGCGTCTCAAGCGCCGCGAGCGCCGTCGTGATGTCGAAGACGTCGTAGTAGCCGATGTGCCCGATCCGCAGCATCTTCGGCCCCATGTCGCCGTGTGCGCCCGCGATCGTGATCCCGAAGCGGTCGCGCAGCGCGAGCACGACTTCCCGCGCATCCACCCCCGTCGGCGTGAGGATCGCGGTGACGATCGCCGAGCGTTCTTCGTCAGGGGAGAAGAGCTCGAGCCCCATCGCCTTCGCCCCCTCGCGGCAGGCCCGGCCGAGGGCCGCGTGGCGCGCGAATGCGGCCTCGAGTCCCTCCTCGAGCAACATCGCGAGCGCGGCGTCCAGCGCGACGACGAGCGAGACCGCCGGCGTGAACGGCGTGGTTCCGGTCTCGAGCGAGGCCTGCATCCTCGCCCAGTCGAAGTAGAACCGCGGCGTCGTCGTCCGCGCGCAGCGCTCCCACGCGGCCGGCGACACCGTCGCGAGCGAGAGCCCCGGAGGCGTCATCAACGCCTTCTGCGACCCCGCGACCACGACGTCCAGTCCCCACGCGTCGGTCTCGACCGGAACGGCGCCGAGGCTCGACACGGCATCGACCACGCTGAGCGCTCCCGCCTCCCGCGCCGCGGCCGCCAGCGAAGCCACGTCCGCGACGACTCCCGTCGACGTCTCCGAGTGGACGAGGAAGACGACCTCCGCCCCGGTCTCCTCGAGGCGCGTCCGCACGTCGTCGGCCCGAGGCGACTCGCCCCAGTCGTAGCGGAGCTCCTGCACGTCCGCCCCGTATGTCGCGGCCATGGCCGCCCAGCGGTCGCCGAACTCGCCCGCCGTGACGACGAGGACGCGCTCGCCCGCGGAAAGCAGGTTCGCGACCGCCGACTCGAACGCGCCCGACCCGGACGCCGTGAAGAGCAGGACGTCGTTCGTCGTCCGCGCGACCTCCTGCAACCGCCCGAGGCACCGTCGCATCAGCTCGCGGAAGTCCGGCCCGCGGTGGTGGAGGACGGGCTCGGCACCGGCGGCGAGCACCTCGGGTGGCACCGGTGTCGGCCCCGGCGCCATCAGATAGCGCTTTCCGGGCATCGCGCCTGAGACTAGCGAGGGCGGTGGCTCGCGAAGGACATCGCCTGCTGGAACGTCGGGCGGTTCGTCCAGCGCATCGTGTCGGTGAGCACGCCCGACGCGAAGCGGATGCGCTCGGCCGTCGCATCGGCGCGCCACGCGGACGGCGCAGGCCCCTGCGCCTGCTCGAGCTCCGACGCAGCCGAGTCGAGCGCCGACCACAGCGCCTGACGGCACGCCTCGAGGACCCCCGCGCCGCAATACCGACGCGAGAAGGGCCCGCGCACGGGCTGGCCGAGCAGCGTCCTCAGGTCCTTGTCGACGTAGCCGTACCACCCGGAGATGAACGCGGAGCCGCCCGGCCCCGCGTCGTTGCTCCGGCCGTGGAGCGCGGCGAGCCTCGGCAGCAGCGGCCCGAGGACGGGAGAGAGCACCGCATCCGCGAGCTTCGGCCATGCGGCATCGAGAACGGCCGCGCCCGCATGGTCGATCTTCCCGTCGAGGTCGCCGTCGATCCGGCTTGCCCCGGCGCTCCTCCAGCTGTCGAGCAGCCCGGCGGCTGCCTCTGCGCGCGCGCTCGGCGCGGCGCTCGTGCCGAGTACCGCGCGGATCGCCGGCCAGACCTCCATGGCCCGCAGGTCCTGCGTGGCCGCCGCGTTGGTGACGCCGACCACGCCGGCGAGCGTGTGCTTCCTGCGCGCCGCCATGCCCGTGCGCAGGAGGTCGACGCGATGCACTGAGCCGTACGCGAAGTTGGAGTCGGCCGCGCCGACGTTCGGAGCGGGGCGGTTGTTCCAGTTGACGATCAGCCCCGAGGGCGGGTTGATCCCGCGCGCGTGACCCGCGAAGCCGAGGAAGCCGCGCCAGTCGTGGTCCCCGGTGCCGTCCGTCGGCAGCGCCGGGTCGCTCCCGGGAGAGCGGAGCGGAAGCCGTCCGCTCGAGAAGAAGGCGATGTCGCGGTTGTCCGCGTAGAACCAGTTGAAGCTGAACTCGACGCGGTTCATCGTCTGCAGGAAGCGCTGCGCGGAGTCGACCCTGCCCGTGTTCAGCTCGTAGAACGCCCGCGCGCTCAGGAGCTCGCGGCCGCGAGTGGAGCGTTGCGTGGAGATCGCCACCCGCTTGCCGGCGACGGTCGCGTAACCGACGACCGGGCCGTGAGTCGTCTCGTAGTAGGCGACAGGCTGATCCGGCTGTCCGGCGCTCTTCAACGTGCCCACGAACAAGCGGCGCATCGGCTGGCACTGGCCGCGGTGCACGTAGTGGCGGTCGTCCGTGCACAGCGTCTCGACGAAGGTGTCGATGTTGTCGGCCCGCGACGAGGTCGCGCTCCACGCGAAGTCGGCCCCGCGTCCGACGAGAACGAACGGGACGCCGGGGAAGACGACGCCGCGGGTCGCGAATCCGGCACCCGCGAGCTCCATCTCCGCGAAGAGCTGGGGGAAGAAGTAGCCGACCTGCGGGCCGGCGACGAAGAGCGGGCGTCCCGTCTGCGAGCGCTTGGCGGACACGAGCACGGCGTTCGACGCGACGTGTCGAGAAGCCGGCGCGTCGAGCGGTGCGCCTTTGAAGCTTCCGTCGTCGACGACGATGCTCCCGGTCGCAGTGTCGACGGGAAGCTGATACGGCGCCGGTCCCGTCACGGTGACGGCAGCCTCCGGGTCGTTCGCCTCGCGGAGATCCGCGAAGACCCGCCGCGCGTCGGTGTCGCCGAAACGGCGCTCGAGGGCTTGGAGGAACATCGCGTTCGCGACCTCCTGCCCGCCGTTCGCGCCGAAGCGGGCGGCGATGAGCGCCGCGCAGGCGACGACGTCGTTCGGTGTGAACGCCGGCGCGGGAATCGACTGCGCGCGGTACCACGCGTTGATTCCCGCCGCGTACCAGTCGATGAGGCGCGACAGCTTTCGGCCGAGCTCGCCCTGCGAACGCAGCGCGTCGAGTTGGTTGGCGAGGAATGCCTCGGTCTCGGCGCTCGGGACGAACGACCGGCCCGAGAGCGCGAGCGCAATGGGATCGAGGCCGGGAACGTCGAGCGCCGCGACTCGCGCGGGCCCTCGGATGAGCTGGAGCAGGAGACCGCGGTCGGCAGCGGTCACCCAGCCTGCGCCGAAGGCGACGTCGTTCTCGTTGCGCCCGGTCACGTGCGCGACGCCGAAACGATCCCGGACGATCGTGACGCCCGCGCGCGGACGCTCGCGCCGCCGCGAGCTCGCGACGCTCGCCCCGAGCGGCGCGGGCTTGAAAAGGCTTCTGAGCGTGGCCGCGGTCACGTTCCCCCGCAGCGGCGTCAGCGCGTCGTAGAGCGCCGCCTGGTCCCTCGTGTTCCGGTCGAACCTGACGCTCCCGTTCGCGCCCGGAGGCAGGATCGTCCACGCGGCGGCGGCGTGATCGCGTATCGGGGAAGCCGCCTCGAGCGGCGAGAGCACGAGCGTGAGTGCACCGACGAGGGCCACGACGAACGCCGCGACGGGTCGCTGCACGGGCGTGAGCGTAGCTGAGCGCCGCGTCCCCCAC
>Ga0190265_10004073_pt1 | contig 10085 bp, 10 predicted proteins | sample Popmic124T_FD_133135 | JGI IMG/M metagenome (GOLD analysis project Ga0190265, IMG submission 133135) | Populus adjacent soil microbial communities from riparian zone of Indian Creek, Utah, USA - 124 T | ecosystem: Environmental > Terrestrial > Soil > Riparian zone | place: USA: Utah | collected...
CGCTCCTTCAAGAAAACATCCGCGGCCCGCAGGAGCGCCGTGTCGCTGCAACCCGACGCCACGCGGCCCAGAGTGGCCATCGAGCAGGGAACGATCACCATGGCATCGAAGCGAGCCGAGCCACTGACGAAAGGAACATTGAGATCGTTCTCGCCGTGTTCCGACACACCGGCTGGGACGACCAGCGTCTCGACTTCCTGCGCCGCGACCTGTTTCGCGTGGGCGCTCATGACGAGGTGGACCTCGTTCGCGGCGCAATCGATCTGCGCGAGCAGGCGTTGCAGGTAAATGGTGCCGCTGGCGCCAGTTGCCGCGAGGACGAGTTTCATCCGCCTAAGGAATCACATTCGGTGCGCAAACACTAGTCATCCCGAGCGCCGTCGAGGGATCGCGAATTGGGACCGTTTGGGGAGTGGCCACGGGATCCCTCGACTGCGCTCGGGATGACTAGTGTTTGCGTTTGAAATTATCGGCAAGCACGCGCAATTAGTTCACAATGGTAAAGAAGCTTCTCCACACTCGTTATCGGGTCACTGACCTCGAGAAAACGGTCTCCTTTTACCGGGACGTTCTCGGCTTGCGGGAAACGCGGCGCCATACTTCCGGTCGGGGTTCGCAACTGGTTTTCTTCAAGGCGCCCGGCAGCGAGGAAGAAATCGAAATCTGCAAATTCGATGAAAGCGGTCCCGTCGTCGTCGGTCCGGATCTCACCCACCTGGCTTTCGAGGTCGACAACATCGAGCAATTCGCCCGGGAGGCTGCGGAAAAGGGCTACCCGCTCTCGGACGGTCCGCACCCGCACGGCAAGGATGGCGCGATCGCGTTCATCGACGCGCCGGAAGGCTACGAGATCGAGCTGATTCAACGCGAATCAGAGGCCTGACCACACCCAATCGCTTGCGTGTCCGAAGACTCTGCCACTAATTGCCGCCTATGAAACGACGACGCGAATGGACGGCGCTTTTGTGCGCGATCTCGTTGGCGCTTCCCTGCGTCGCCGCGAAACCTAAGAAATACGATTTCAAGCCCATTCGCCCCGGCGGCATTCCAGACGCGCTTCCCGGCGTCCCGCGGGCAGAGCCGGCCAATATTCCACTCGGGCCAGTCTCGAAAATCGCTCCGGCCACACGCGCCAAGGCAGTGATGGTGATCGATGCCCGGACCGGCGAGATCTTTCATGAGAAAAATGCCGACACGGCGCGCCCCCCTGCCAGCACGCAGAAATTATTGACCGCGATGATTGTGGCGGAACGCGGGTTTCTCGACCGGCCGGTGACGGTGCTGCCGGTCGACACCCTGGCGGAGCCGGTAAAGTTAAATATCAAGGCGGGCGAGACGTATCAACGGATTGATTTGCTGCGAGCCCTGCTGGTGAAAAGTCCGAATGATGTCGCCCGTTGTCTGGCGCGGGATTCGGCCGGCAGTGTGGAGGCCTTCGCCGATCTGATGAATGAAAAGGCGCGCTCGCTTGGCGCCACGAATTCCAATTTTCTGAATCCCAACGGCCTCCCGATGCCCGGTCAATATTCCACGGCGCGCGACCTCTCGATTATCGCCAGGGCCGCCTACGCAAATCCGACGATTCGTTCCATAGTCTGCCTGCCCCAGCTGGTCTTCCGGTATCCCAGTGGGCGGACGCGCGTGCTCCAAAACACGAACAAAGTCTTAAAAAAACTCCCGTACTGCAACGGCATGAAGACCGGTTACACGCAGGCGGCAGGCTATTGTTTGATCGCGAGCGGCGCCCGTCCGGGACGGGATATTATTGTGGTCGTGCTCGGTGACAGCAAAACCGGCGTCTGGCAGGATGCTTCCGCGCTGCTTTCGTGGGGACTCTGGATGAACCGAAGCGCCGCGAATTGACGGATTCCGGCGCCGCCCTTCCGCGCCAGGCGGAAGGCTCAGAAGCCCGGGATGCTTCCGATTACGGGCTTCCGATTACGGGCTTCCGATAGCGCTCGCCCGCAGCAGAGGCGAGGGCACGAGGGCCGGATTCTGAGTTGGGTCCAAGTTCCCGGTCGCTCCAACATCCTCAGGGCCTTCGGCCGGTGGGGCTGGCTCATTCAACGTCGAGGACGCGTTCTCGTTGCTGGCGTAGCGAGCGTTCATCTCGCGGAGCGTCTCGCGTTTGGTCGTTTTTGTCGTTTCGCAGGCGGCGAGGAAGCCGAGGGCGAGCAGGCAAGCGGCAATTTTAATCATCATTTTAGGAACTCCGTGGAAGCGTTAGATCGGGTTTCTCCCGACGGTCTTTATAATTACTATATTTTAATCCCGGTTGGCAAGAAGGATTTTTGCAAACCGCGACTCATTTTTGCGAGAAGGTCATTTTCCTAGGTAAAACGGCCCAAAATCGCCCCCAGTTTCTTCCGCGTGGCGGCTGGCCAGAGCTTGCGATCCGTCACCAAAGCCGAATCCAGGGCTAGATGTTCGGGCCAGTTCGGTTCGGCGGGGATCCGGGGAATGACTTCCGCGAGGACCTTTTTCGCGGTCTCCGCGTTTGCGACTAAATGCTCGAAAATGGTCTGCGCCGTGACCGGCTCTTCCTCGACCTTCCAGCAATCGTAATCGGTGATCATCGCCAGCGTGGCGAGGGCGATCTCGGCTTCACGGGCCAGTTTGGCCTCCGGCAGGTTGGTCATGCCGATCACGTCGAAGCCCTGGCGACGGTTCGCCTCCGACTCCGCCCGCGTCGAAAAAGCCGGGCCATCCATGTTCACGTAGGTGCCGCCATTGTGCACTTTGAGGTCGAGCTTGCGCGCGGCCTCCGCGAGAATGTTGCGCAGATTTGTCGAGATCGGCTCGGCGAAAGCGATGTGCGCGGCGATGCCTTCGCCAAAAAATGTGTGCGCGGTGCGCTGGCTGGTCCGGTCGAAAAATTGGGACGGCAAGAGCAGATCGCGCGGCGCATATTTTTCCTGGAGACTGCCAACCGCGGTCACGCAGATAATCCAGCGAACGTTTAGTGAACGCAGTGCGTAAATGTTTGCTCGATGATTCAGCTCATGCGGGAGGATGCGATGGCCACGTCCGTGCCGCGGCAGAAAATAGACCTGCCGTCCATGGATCTGGCCGCCGATGAGTGCGTCGGAAGGTTCGCCAAATGGCGTTTCGACGCGCTGCTCGGCAGGATTTTCCACGCCCTCCATCTGATAAAGGCCACTCCCCCCGATGATACCGATAGCCGGTGGATTCTCGCTCATTGCCCGCGATTAAATCTGAAACGGCAAACGAATGGGAAGCCGAATGTAGGTCCCTTCTAGCGCGTCCCGCTGCCCTGTGTCACAATTCCGCTCTCTCGATGCCGAAATTCTTCATCAAAACCTACGGCTGCCAGATGAATGAGCGCGACTCCGAGCAGGTCGCTCACTCGCTTCTGGCGCGTGGCTATGAACGCGCGGCGCGTGAGACCGAGGCGGACGTCGTCCTCCTCAACACCTGCAGCGTTCGCGATATGGCGGATCAAAAGGCCCTCGGGAAGATGGGTATGCTGGGCCAGATCGCAAAGCGCCGGCCGGAGGTCGTCTTCGGATTTCTCGGGTGCATGGCGCAGGCGCGGGGCGATGCGCTTTTTTCCGGACTGCCTCATGTGGACCTTGTGGTCGGTACGCAAAAATTTCATCGCGTCGCGGATTACGTCGAAGAGCTCCTGGAGAAGAAACGGATGCGCCGGATGGATGATCCCCGCTATTCGATTTGCGATACCGGGGAAGAAGCCGGGTCCGAGGAAACCATTCGCCACCACGAAGTGAAGAAGCGGCAGGCCACGGCATTTGTTTCCATCATGCAAGGCTGCAACATGCATTGCACCTTTTGCATCGTGCCGCAGACGCGGGGCGCGGAACGAAGCCGCTCGCTCGAAGAAGTCGTGCGCGAAGTGCGCGAGCTCGTCGCGCGAGGCGTCAAGGAAATCACGCTCCTTGGGCAAATTGTGAACCTGTTCGGGCGGCACGGAATGGCGAAGGTGAATGGCAAGAGTCCTTTCGTTCAATTGCTCGAGGCCGTGCATGAGATTGCCGGCTTGGAGCGGCTTCGCTTTACCTCCCCGCACCCGATCGGATTTCGTGATGACCTGATCCGGGCGTTTGCCGAGCTGCCGAAACTCGCGGAGCACGTCCATCTCCCGCTCCAATCAGGCTCCGACCGCATTCTGAAGGCAATGCACCGTCCTTACACGGCCGCGAAGTACCGGGGATTGGTCGGTCGTCTCCGCCAGACAAGTCCCGAAATCGCGATCACGACCGATGTCATTGTCGGTTTCCCGGGCGAAAGCGAAGAGGATTACGCACAGACCCGAGAATTGGTTGACGAAATTCAGTTCGATAACGCCTTTATCTTCCGCTACTCGACCCGGCGCGATACGCCCGCGGCGACGATGGCCGGGCAAATTGATGAGGAGCTGAAAGCGCAACGCAACCAGGACCTGCTGGGCGTTGTCGATGCGTCAGCGCACCGCGCCAATGAACGGTTGGTCGGACGCAACGTGGAGATTCTGTGTGAAGGGCCGAGCCGGACGAATGCGGCGCGTTTAATGGGCCGCACCCGGACGAACAAGATCGTTGTCTTCGAGGGGAATAAAGAACATGTCGGCGAGATTTTCGAGGTCGCGGTTCAACAGGCGAACGGATTCAGCTTGTATGGAACGCCCGTCGTGCAAACCTCCTCTCCGACTCACGCATGATTTATCATTTGTCTCTTCAGACGGCTGGCCTGATCGCCGGCCTTTTCCTTTTGCTCGTCAGCCTGCCGGGGCTGATCAAGCCCGAACTCGTGCGTGGCTTTATGCAGCGCCTGCCTCGTTCCCGGGTCGCCGGCTTCGTGCTCTTGACGATCGATTTGTTTTGGACCCTGTGGCTTCTGGCGACGATGGAGATGGGCGAATTCTCCGGCTTTCGCCGGCCGCTGCTGATCATCCTTCCCATCGGATTTTTTCTTGTCTTGAGGTTCGTGGATGAGTTTCTGGCTGTCCGTGCGCTCGGCATATTTTTTCTGTTGGCAGCCGAGCCGCTCCTCAATGCCGCTTTCTTTCGCGCGGAAACCAGCCGGCTTCTCGTGACGGTGTTTGCGTATCTTTTGATCGTGATTGGATTGTTTTGGGTCACGATGCCATACCTTTTGCGCGATCAGATAAATTGGAGTGCGCGCAGGCCCTGGCGCTGGCGCTTGACGCATGCCCTTGCCTTGCTCTACGGAGGAGCGATTCTCGCGTACGCCATCACGCAGTATTGATTTCGTCGCCAGCCCTCTTCGACCGGACTCAGGGCAGGCCCCGGCTGCCGCGGCGCGCCTATGAACCGAATTCTCGTGATTCGCGGGGGCGCTATCGGGGATTTCATTCTCACCCTGCCTTCGATTAAACTCTTACGCGATCGGTTCCCGCGGGCGCATATCGAGATTCTCGGTTCTAAACACATCGCGGCGCTCGCCGAGAAGCGCTTCTACGCCGATGCGATTCGCTCGATCGAAGACGGTGCGCTCGCTCCGTTCTTCGCGAAGGGTGCTGCGCTTTCGAGAGAGTTGACCGAGTACTTTGGCTGCTTCGATTTGATCGTGAGCTACCTCTTTGATCCAGACGGCGTCTTTCAAAACAATCTGAAGCGCTGCGGAAGCAAAATGTTTATTACGGGCCCGCCAAAGCCGAGCGGCCCGGAGCATGCGGCGCTTCAGCTCGCCCGCCCGCTCGAACAGATCGGCTTACATTTGAAAGATCCGGCCGCGACGATTTATCCAACGGAACTGGATCGCGAGTTCGCCCGGGATTTCATTGGCGCCGCCCGCAAACCCATCATCGCGCTTCATCCGGGCAGCGGAAGCGAGACGAAGAATTGGCCGGTCGGGAAGTGGGAGAGACTAGGCGAACACCTCTTCTCGACCGGTCGCACGGTGTGCCTGGTTACTGGTGAAGCCGACGACGAACGTTTGCGGTTGCTTGAGACCGCTTGGGAAGGCAAGCCGATTCTATTCGCGAAGAATCTCCCGCTGCCACACCTCGCCGCTTTGTTTGAGACTTCGATCTTCATTGGGCACGACAGCGGAATTTCGCATCTCGCCGCGGCGGCCGGGGCACCGTGCATCCTGCTCTTCGGTCCGACCGATCCCGCCGTTTGGGCGCCGGCGAATGAAAACGTGACGGTGTTGCGAGCGCCGGATAGGAATCTCGATTAACTCACTGGCGATGACGTGATGGCGGTCCTGAAGCGGTGAGGGCGCTTCGACGAGATCTGTCATCCCGAGCCGCGCAGACGGCGAGGGACCTCGCAACTGTTAGTGGTGGCTTTCACCCAACAGGTGGCGGCAATTGCACTAGAGAGGTCCCTCGCCGTCTGCGCGGCTCGGGATGACATCCTCAGGAAAAAAGCGCCCTTAGGAGCTGATGCGCATCGGCATCAAGACGTAGAGAAATGGCGTCTGGATTTTCAGCACGCCCGGGCTCATTTCGTCGATCAGGTCGAGAAAGACTTCGTCTTCAGTCAGCGCTCGCAACGGCGCCATGAAAAACTCCGGATTGAACGCGATGGAAAAATCCCGGCCCTTGTAAACCACCGCCAGCGATTCCTTGGCCTCACCGACTTCCGGGGTGTTGGCGGTGATGTCGATGTTGTTCTTTGTGAAATTCAACTTGATCGAGTTCGATTTATCGCTCGCCAGCAAGGAAACCCGGCGCAGCGAATTCAGGAACGTCTCGCGCTCGAGGGTGACGCGCTCTTTCGTCTCCGCGGGAATGACCTGCTTATAATTCGGATAATTCCCTTCGATCAGTTTGGAAACCAAAAGCGTATTGTTTAAATCGAAAGCAATCTGGCCGCTCCCGACGCTGACTTTTACTTCGCCGTCGTCTGTCAGGAGCCGTTGCAATTCCGTGACCGCTTTGGTCGGCACGATAATGTCCGCCTCATGGCTGCGCGGAAATTCGAGCTCGATGTCCACCATCGCCAGCCGCCGGCCATCGGTCGCAACAAGCGTCAGCTTGTTTTCCTTGAGACTGAAAAGCAGACCGTTGAGAACGTAACGCGTTTCGTCGGTCGAGATCGCATAGGACGTTTTCCGCAATCCGTCGCGCAAATCCTTCTGGCGAATCGTTATGACTTTCGCGCCCTCAAATTTCGGCAGGGGCGGAAACTCTTCTTCCGGCAGGCCGAGGATTTTGAAAAAACTCTGGCCGCTTCGAATGGAAGCCGCGTTCTTCCCGTCAACCTCGAACTGGACTTCGCTCGAAGGCAGTTCGCGAATGATGGTGAAAAGACGGCGCGCCGGCAGCGTGGTCGCGCCTTCCTTCTCGACGTTCGCCTCGAAACTTCCGCGGACGCCGACGTCCAGATCGGTCGTGGTCAGGTGGACTTCGTTGCCTTTGGCCTGGAGCAAGACGTTGGAAAGAATCGGCAGGGTCGTGCGAGTGCTGACGACGTTTTGCACCTGCTGCAAACCTTCGAGCAACTTTTCTTTCGTGACGTTAAATTTCATGAAGGTGCGGAACCTAAGATGTAAGGCTTACGATTTTATTCGGCAACCGCAATCTCGCCAGTGGCTGGGAGGGTGTTCCCAGCCCTCAACGCTGCAGCGCGCTATCGATAAACGAGATGGTCTGCCGGATGTTGTCCTGTTCCTGCATGCGCCGTTTCACCAATTTGCAGGCGTGCAGCACGGTGCCGTGGTCGCGGCCGCCAAAGGCATCTCCGATTTCGTTCAGCGACGCCTTGGTCAATTCTCGCGCGAGGTACATCGCGATTTGCCGCGGGAAAGCGATGTTGGCCGGGCGCCGCTTGCTCGTCATATCCGCGAGGCGCACGTCGTAATGTTCCGCCACCCGCCGCTGGATTTGCTCGATCGTGACGGCATGCCGCGCTTCTTCCTGCAAAATATCTTTCAGGAGATGCTCGACGACTTCGTTGGTCAGCTCCTTGCCGCTGAGCGACGCAAATGAGGCGACGCGCATGAGGGCGCCTTCCAGCCGGCGGACGTTCGTGCGAATGCGGGTGGCCAGAAAGTCGAAAGTCTCATCGCGCAGTTTGATGCCGAGGGTGTGCGCTTTTTTTCGCAGGATCGCCATCCGCGTTTCCACATCGGGCGGTTGCAACTCGGCGGTCAGCCCCCATTCGAAGCGCGAAACCAGCCTGTGCTCGAGATTCGCGATCTCGGAGGGCGGGCGATCGCTCGAGAGCACGATCTGTTTATGCCCGTCAAAGAGCGTGTTGAAGGTGTGGAAGAATTCCTCCTGCGAGCGCTCCTTGCCTCCGAGAAATTGGATGTCGTCGATCAGGAGCAGGTCGGCCTGCCGATAGCGTTTGCGAAATTTCACCAGATTATTGTGCTGAATCGCGTCAATAAATTCGTTGATAAAAAGTTCGCTCGAAAGGTACATGACCTTCGCGTTTTTCTTCTTCATCCCGACGTATTGACCGATCGATTGCATCAGGTGCGTTTTCCCGAGTCCGACGCCGCCGTAAATGAAGAGAGGGTTATACGTCCGCGCGGGAGATTGCGCGACGGCCAGACTCGCGGCGTGTGCGATCTCGTTGTTTGGGCCGACGACGAATGATTCAAAACTGTTTCGCGGATTAAGCCCGAGCGCGTTGCTGGATTGCTTGGCGTCGCGGGAATTCTCGCGCGCAAATTCCTTTCCTGGAATTTCGGGGAGGCTTTCTCCGTCGGGTCCCTCGGCGGCCGTCGTAAACTTCACTTTCCGCGGCGCGCCAAAAGCGGTGACGATCGCTGCCTGCAACGCCGCCATGTGATTACTCTCGATCCAGAATTGATAGATGTTGTTGGGGACTCGAAAGGTGAACGCGTCGTCTGTCGCCTGAACGAGTTTCACCGCGGAAAACCAACGCTTGAAAGTGTCGGGACTAACCTGCGGTTTGAGCGCAGCCGACAGTTTCTGCCATAGCTGAGCGTAGTTCTCGTCCATACCGACTTGTTAACAGGGTTAATTAACCCGCCGCGCGAAGGGCGAAGGGAAAAGTTGCGAGGTAAAATGCAATTCGACAGCGTTGCCTCGTGGCAGCTCCGGAAGCAAGCTTTCTCTGGAAATCTCTCTTCCAGCCGGAAAATACGAGGGAAAAACGGTCTGCGCAGAAAAATGCGAAAGGTGCGGCTCCGAGGGAAGCAGGCTCTCCCTCGTTGTTCTGGTTGATCTGGCGGGTGTTATTGTCATTCTAGCTCTTTGTAATTGCTCCAAACTGTTCACATCTTATTAACACCTGCTCTGGTCTCTCCTTGCCAGCGGCTTGAGATTAGAAACCGCACCGCGATGCGACAAGCAAAAACCTGAACTTTATTTTTGTTTGCGATTCAAAAAAATCTTGACGAAAAATTACGGAAAGCGTTGCCCGGCGCATTTCCAGATACCGTGCGCGGGAAGTTGACCGACCCGCCTCGCACGGGCAACGTTGCGGCCCAATTCGCGCTCTTCTTAATTGTCGCGTTCCCTGAAATGCCTTCCAATTTTTTGCGCGGAATCAAGAACAGAATGCGTGCGATTCTTCTATTAGCGGTCTTGGTCGCGCTGCTCCTTTCCGCCGTTCCCGCGCGGGCTGTGGATGACATTCCGCCGCCGTTCGGGTTCCACTGGAATGACTCGATGACGAAGGTCGAGCAAGTCCTCCTGGGAGCAAAAGCCAAGATCGTGACAAAGGAACGCAAGGAAAAGCGCTTTGTCTGGACCGTCGAGGGACTCGTCCAGCCCGGTCTCAAGCGGACCCTCTTTACTTTTAAGGAAGGTTTTCTTTTCGAGGTGGAATTACAGTACGAATACCCGGACTGGAGCATCGAGCGTTACAACGAACGGATGGGGGAAATTCGGCGTTACTTCGACGCGAAGTTTGGAACTGGGAAACTGGTTTCACGCACGCGCGATACCGACTCCGATGTGATCCAGACGCTCGTGGGCTATCAATGGATCGTCGGCGGAACGATGCTCGAACTCTTCTATTTCTCTGCTCAACGCGACCCAATGGTCTTCCGCAGCATCACCGTCACCTACAAGGCGATTTAGGTGTAGAGGTGCTTGTGCCAAGCACCTGTCTGCGGGTTAGGTGCTCGCCGCGGCGAGTGCCTCTACATCGATCCAAGACGTCGAGCGCTTTACGCCC
>Ga0190265_10004074_pt1 | contig 10085 bp, 9 predicted proteins | sample Popmic124T_FD_133135 | JGI IMG/M metagenome (GOLD analysis project Ga0190265, IMG submission 133135) | Populus adjacent soil microbial communities from riparian zone of Indian Creek, Utah, USA - 124 T | ecosystem: Environmental > Terrestrial > Soil > Riparian zone | place: USA: Utah | collected...
CTCGGCCACCACCGCCCAGAGGTAGGTGCCCACCTTGTCGCGCTTCATCCGGATGATCCCGGCGCGGTAGAGCGAGCGCACCAGGACCGCCGCCTGGGAGAGATGCCGGGCCTTCGACCCCTCCTCCTCGTGGCAGCGGCTGATGAGGTCACGCAGGGAGTCGAAGTTGCGCAGGTTCGGGTCGTCGAGCTCGGCATCGCGCTGGAGGAGATCGAGGACCGTGCCGTGAGTGACCCGGAAGCGGGACTTCAGGGTCTCCGGCGGCCGGGTGATCAGCTTGTCGAAGGTCTCCTGGGTCCAGGTGACCTCCCCCTTGGCGGCTGACTTGGCCGGGCCTTTCTTCTGTTTTTTCTCCGCCAGGCGCTTCTCGATGATGTGCTCCGGCGCCTGGGCCACCACACTCCCCTGGGTGTCGAACCCCTTGCGACCGGCGCGGCCGGCGATCTGCTTGAAGTCCCGCACCGAGAGGAGCGAGACCTTGCGGCCGTCGAACTTGGCCAGCCGGGTGAAGAGCACCGTGCGGATCGGGATGTTGACCCCGACCCCCAGCGTGTCGGTCCCGGAGATCACCCGCAGCAACCCCTGCTGCGCAAGCTGCTCGACGAGGAGCCGGTACTTGGGCAGGAGGCCCGCGTGGTGTACCCCGATCCCAAAGGAAAGAAAGCGCCGGAACTCCTTGCCGTACGGGGTGTCGAGCCGGACTCCGCCCATGGCTTCGCGGATGCGCTCGCGCACTTCGCGGCTGGAGATCTTCATGCTGGTCAGCGACTGGGCCAGCTCCGCGCACTCGCGCTGCGTGAAGTTGACGATGTAGATCGGCGACTTGGCCGTTTCCAGCAGGGACTCGACCGTCTCGTGGAGTGGCGTCTCGCGGTAGTCGAAGTCGAGGGGGACCGGCCGCTGCTCGGAGGTGACCAGGGAGACCTCGATCTCCGTCCGGCGGCGGACGTGCTCGGCGATCCCGCTGACGTCTCCGAGGGTGGCGGACATGAGAAGGAAGCGCGTGCGGGGGAGAACGATCAAGGGGATCTGCCAGGCCACGCCCCGTTCCGGATCAGAGTAGTAATGGAACTCGTCCATGACCACGTAGGGAGCATCGAGGCGGTCTCCCCGCCGGAGGGCCATGTTGGACAGCACCTCGGCCGTGCAGCAGAGCACCCGGGCGTCGGGGTTGATGCTGGCATCCCCGGTGAGCATGCCTACGTTCTCGGCACCGAATTCGTCGCAGAGGGCGAAGAACTTCTCGGAGGCGAGCGCCTTGATCGGACTCGTATAGAAAGAGGTCCGCCCCTCGCACAGGGCTTTGAAGTGCAGGCCGAGCGCAACCAGCGACTTGCCCGAGCCGGTCGGGGTGTTCAGGATCACGTGCCGGCCGGCCATGATCTCCAGGAGCGCCTCCTCCTGGGCCGGATAGAGCTCGAACCCGGCCTCGGAGGCCCAATCCACGAAGAGGTCGAGGATCTCGTCCGGATCGGAAGTGGGCCGGAACCGGGAGCCGAGGGACACCCGGGCCGGGCGCTCGGGCTCGGTGCTCGAAAGGGTGGGGGACAAGGCGCTGGGCAGGGCGAGATCGGTCACGGGCTCATTCTGACATGGTCCCCGGGGGAGGCCCGCCCGGCCAAAGACAACAAGGACTCCAAGGACATCAAGGACACCCCCTCCCCTGTCCTTGTGGTCCTTGATGTCCTTGTTGTCCTTTATGTCCTTTCCCCGTGCTACCTTATCCGGCCGGAGAGCTTCAACATGCAGGCACAGCCGGAACACATCGGCCTCTACGAAGAGCGGCCCGCGTACAGCCGGGCCCTCCTGACCCCGGGGCCGATGCCCCCCTTGTCTCATCTGGGGGTGACCCTGCTCCGCCACGGAGTGGGGACGGGCCTGCGCTACGCCCTCTACCATCTGGGGCTCCCCCTGCCCGACGCGCCGCCGGTGAAGACGATCCGGCTGCGGCTCTATCTCTATGGCAAGGATCTCCGCCCCCTGCTGGCCGACGTGGTCGGCGGGCAGGAGGTGCTCGGCGCGCTGCTGGAGCCCGAGGGCGCGGCGCAGTACCCCGCCATTCCCCAGAAGCTCGGCGCGGCGCTGGCTTTCCACCGGGTCCGGCTCCTGCGCTTCCGGCCGCCTGCGCGCCGCCCCTCGACTCTGCGCGGCGACGAGACGCCCGAGCAGCTCTGGCAGCAGTTCCGCTCGACCCTCACCCGGCTGCTTCCCCGGGTCGGCGACGCCCTGCTCTCCGACCTGATCGCGGGCATCAACCGGCGAGCGGCGCGGGCGGCGGGCGAGGACGTGCCCCCCGTGCTCAGCCGGGCGGCGTGGAACCTGCGGACGCGGGGCCGGGCCGAGCTCTCCGTGTTCGGCTCGCCCGATCTCCTCGATTCCTCCTGGGCCGGGGCTCCGGAGCGGGCCGAGGCGGCGAGAAGGGCGCTGGAGACCGCGGCTGTCGCCGGGCACGACCGCTACCGGGGCAGGTTCCGGGAGGCCTGGCGCGCCACGCTCGACCGCCTCGCCCCCACCTACCAAGCCTTCGCCCGCCAAGCCGCGGACCGCGGCATTCTGGACCGGCCCGAAGACGCCTTCTTCCTTCCCCTGGATGTGGCCGGAGATCTCGCGGCGGAGCACTCCGGAGGCGGAAAACCTTCCTGGATTGGGGAGGCGGTGGGCAACAACCGGGCCGAATACGACAGCCTCCGCCGCGCGGCCGAGCCGCTGGACCGGATGACCGAGCGCCAGGAGATGTCCCCTCTCGGAGGACAATGTCCCGAGTGGGACTGGACCCCGCTGCTGCCGCTGCCCTAGAGTGGCAGTCATGAAGAAAACGCTCGCGATCCTTATCCTGCTTCTTGCCTCCAGTCTCTCCGCCCAGCCCGCCCCTCCATCGACCGAAGTCGCCGTCCTGGAGACAAGTCTGGGGACCATGGTCTTCCGCTTGTTCGAGAAGGATGCGCCCAAGACCGTGGCCAACTTCAAGGCGCTGGTCCGGGAGGGGTTCTACGATGGCAAACCCTTTTACCGCGTGGTCGCCGGGCACGTCATCCAGACCGGGGACGGCGGCGAGAGTGGCCGGCCCACCGTGCCGGACGAGTTCAATTCGAACCCGCACGTAGCGGGAGCCCTGGGGCTGGCGCATGATGTCCAGCCGAACACCGGCAGCACCGAGATCTATGTCTGCCTCGCGCCGCGGCCCCACCTGGACGGCCGGTTCACCGTCTTCGGCCAGGTGATCGAGGGGATGGATGTCCTGGCAAAGATCGGCGCGGTGCCGGTGAACGAGAAGTTCCTGGAGGGGAACGTCGCCTTCCATGAGCCCAAGGAGCCCGTGCTCATCCGCAAGGCGCGCCTGGAAACCCGGCCCGGCACCTAGATGGCGACCTTCGACGAGCTCAGCGTACCCGTCCGGATGTTCCTCAAGGGATACCGCTGGCGGCGGATCGATCCGGTCCCCTGGACGCCGTTGCGCAAGCCGCTCTCCGCGAGCCGGCTCGCCTTGATCTCCAGCGCCGGGTGGGTGCTTCCCGGGCAGGAGCCCTTCGCGAGGACCCTGGCCGGAGGCGACGGCAGCTTCCGCGAGATCCCGGCGGACACCGACCTCTCCACCCTGATCGACGCGCACAAGAGCCAGAGCTTCGACCACGAGGGGATGCACCGGGACCCCAACCTCGCCTTCCCTCTCGACCGGGCGCGGGAGCTCGTGGAGCGCGGCCGGATCGGCGCCCTGAACCACCGCCATCTCTCCTTCATGGGCTCGATCACCGCGCCGGGGAGGCTCGTGCGCGATCACGCGCCCGACGCCGCCCGCCTGTTGGTGGGGGACGGGGTGGATGTGGCGCTCCTGGTCCCCGTCTGACCGATGTGCAACCAGACCGTGAGTCTGGTAGCAGCCGAGCTCGAACGCCAGGGAATCTCCACCGTAACGCTGATGCTCCTGAGGAAAGTCGCGGAAGCGGTCCGGCCACCGCGGGCGCTCTTCGTCCCCTTCTCCCACGGCTATCCTCTGGACTATCCGGACGATCCGCCGCGGCAGCACGAGGTGATCGAGGCGGCTCTCCGTCTGCTGGAAGATCCCGCGGCGAAGCCCCCCGTCCTCGCCGACTACACGCCGGAGTGAGCCGGCTCCTCCGGCTCCTCGACGAGGAACTCGTTCGCTTCGGTGAGCCGGACGATGTACAGGCGGTCGAACCCCTCGCCGGGCTGGGGTTCCTGAAGCCGCTTGGCCGTGCCGAGCAGCGCTGGGACGGGGATGACCTCCCTGGCCGTCCGCTTCTTGTTGCGGGCGATCGAGGCACGGATGTCCGGAGGGAAGAAGTAGCCCACCACCCGGAACCCGGCCTCCCGCGCCGGCTCGATGTACCGCGCCCGTTCCGAGGTCAGCACGTTGGTGTTGTCCACCACGAACGGCTGCTTCGCCAGAATGCAGGCCTGGACGAGCAGAGCCTCGCGGTACCGCGTCTTCAGCATGTCCAGGTTGATCCGGATGTGGGAGTTGAAGAACCGCTCCCGATAGAAGCTCGACTTGCCAGCGCCCTGGATGCCGACGAGGATGACCGCCTCCATGGCTGGAAGGAGGGGCAAGGAGCGTGCCGTCAAGGCTCTTCGATCTCGGTCAGGTCGAGCAATCGGCGACCATGGCGGACGGTCAGGACCAGGATTGCATCTCGGCTAATACGATAGATGACCCGATATCCACCGTGGATCAGCTCCCGGACCTCCATCCGGCCCAGCTCCGGCACGACTCGGCCCTCATTAGGAAACTCGGCGAGCGGCCGTACAGCCTCAAAGATTCCATCGACCCAACGTTCGGCCGCTGTCGGCCGGTCTTTGGCGATATACTCTGCTTCTTCCTGAACTTTTGCGATCGCGAGAGGCGACCAGATGACCCTCATCTCTTGAGGGCTGAAAGGACCTGCGCGCGCGCCTGCTCGTGAGGGATGCCCTGACCTGCCGCAAACTGCTGCTCCGCGAGATGGATTTCCCGCAGCAGATCGAGCTCTTCGACGAGCCGGTCATACTCCCGAGCCTCGACCAAGACGGCAGCCCGTTCTCCCTTTTCAACGAGGACAAGCGCCTCCCGGGAGGAACGGACCGCCTCGATCAACTGCTCCGCATTGGCCTGGAACTCGGATAAGGGCTTTACCATGATTCGGCTCCCGGCAACATTGTACCCACTTGCGTGCCGTCAGGCAAAGATCCGGGGAGGCTCCTGCGCCGTCGCAGCTTCGCCCGAGGTGAGGACGTTGCCTTCGGCATCCAGGTACTTCCCCTGGCCGAGATCGAGGAGGCAGCGGTTGCGGCCCCGGCGCTTGGACTCGTAGAGCGCCTCGTCCGCGAACAGGATCAGCTCGGCCGCGGACTTCATGTAGAGATCGGGGAAGCTGGCCACTCCGGCGCTGAAGGTGAGCGGCACCCGCTGGCCTTCGACCTCGAAAGCGAGCTCCTCCACGCTCCGGCGCAGCCGCTCGGCCATGCTCAGCGCATCCTCGCCGCCGATTCCATCCACCAGGAGGAGGAACTCCTCGCCGCCGTAACGGCAGCAGAGGTCGCCATCCCGCCGGCTCCCCTTGAGCACTTCCGCGACCGCAACGAGCGCCCGGTCGCCCACGGCGTGGCCGAAGGTGTCGTTGATCCGCTTGAAGTGGTCGATGTCGCAGAGGACCACGGACATGGCGCCGCCGTTCTGAAGGACCCGGCTGTACGCCTGGTTGAGCCGGGGCTCCAGGGCGCGGCGCAGGAGCGCGCCGGTGAGGGGGTCCTCCTGGGCCTCCTGATCCGCGAAGCAGCGCTGGACCGACAGGCTTGCCTGGGGGATCAGCAGGTCCAGCAGGTCGATCGCCTTCGGGTCCAGCTTGCGCGGGTCGCACCAGAAGCGCACCCGGGCCACGATCCGGCCGGAGGATCGGAGCTGGCGCTCCACGATCTGCCACGCGGCGCGGCGGTGGAAGCCAGGGAGGACCGGCGCATGGTTGCCCGGATCGGGGACCCCCTCCTCCAGATCGCCTTCGGAACCCGACCGCCAGCTCTTCAGCTCCCACCCCGGAGCGAGCGCCTCGAAGTGATACCAGTGGTAGGGCAGGACCTTGGCGCTCTCGTCGCGGATCCGCTTCACGAGCTGGACCAGCTCGGCCTCCTTCACTCCCAGGCGGTCGCCGGCCCGACCCAGGCGCTCGAGGTCATTAATGCGATGGCTGGACCGCTCCAGGAGGAACCCGTTGCGCGCCGCCTCGAGGATGAGAAGGGCCAGTCCGGCGAGCAGGGCAGCGGCCAGGCCCCAGCCGCCGACAGATCCGGCCACGGCCACGAACCCGCCGAGAACCCAGCCCACGGCATCCAGGGCGAAGGCGGGCAGCGGCAGGCGGAGCGGCTGTTTCCGGATCTTGCGGTCGGCGATCTCCAGCCCGATCCAGATGAAGAGATAGATGAAGGCCGCGAAGGCGAAGCTGCCGGCCGAGCCCCAGAGGAAGCGGACTGCTGCCCAGGCCGCGCCCGCGCCGAGGGTCGCCAGAGTGACGCGGCCGGCGCTTTCCAGGATGCGGAGCAGCCCGCGCTTTTCAGTCGCCTTCGGAGCCGACCGGCGCCGCAGGAGCCGCAGACCGAGCTCGGCCAGGACGAAGCACGAGGCCCCGAGGGCAGCCGTCGGACCCGCGCCGGAGAGCAGCAGTGCGGAGGGGAGCACCATCGTGCCGAGCCCGAGGGACTCTCCCTTGAGCGGACGATGGGAAGCGCCCGCCACGCCGGCCGCGATCAGCACGAGCAGCAGGCCCGGCGAAGGTTGTCCGGTCGGGGCAAGCCAGGGCAGCCGGGGCGCGAGCGCCAGCAGGAGACCCGCCACCACGATCGGCAGCAGCGATGCCCAAAGGTCGAAACGGCGCTTCATGAAGGTCCCGAAGAGACTGCGGGCATGGTACGCGTTCAGGGCGGGAGGCGCAACGTTGAGCCGGCCGGGACCTCATGGTATCTTCTCAATGTTATCGCAGGTGTTCAGAGACGCATTGGCAGCTTTTCGATCTGCTCCGCCCGGAGACAGGGCCCGCCGGGCAGGCGGCAGCACTTTCACTGCGGCCCCGGCGAACACTTCTGGAGGATCCCATGAAGAAGCGCAATGTCGACGTGGTCCGTGCGTGGCGTGACGAGGAGTACCGCAACAGCCTCTCCGAGGCCGAGCGGGCGACGCTGCCGGAGCATCCGGTGGGTCTGGCCGATATCGACGACGACGTGCTCAGGAGCGTCACCGGTGGTTGCTGCGAGCCCGGGGTCTGGACCTACACCAAGCCTGCCTGCTCCTGCGTCCCGCCGGGCAGCCACTGTCCGTAGCCTCCCCTTCCGGAGCGGGCGGCCCGATCGCCCGCTCCGGCCTCATCCGCATGCATCCGATCCTCGACGCCGCCGACTGGTACGAGGCGCTCGCGCTGGCCGAGCGGGCCGGGGGAGCATCCCGCCCCGGCGATGGCGATCCGGAACGGGCAGCCCGCCGGGAGCAGCGCTGGCGCACCGAGACCGGCCTTCTTGATGAAGGCCTCCTCGCGGAGCGCCTGGCCTCCGAGGGCCTGACCCAGGAAGTCTTCCGCTCGCTCCTCGGCGAGACCTCCGAGGACCTGCGCCGCCGCGTGCCCCCTCCGCCCTGGATGGCCTGCCTCTCCGAAGCGTACTCAGGCAATCCGGCGGCGACGGGTTCACCGGGGCTTCTCGAGCCGTTGCGCCCCCTGCTCGACTCGGGGTACGCCCGGCTTCGGGCCGGGCTCGATTCCCGTTTCCTGGACCCGGACTCGGTGTCGGCCGGCCTGATGGCCCATCTCGCCGAGCGCCTCCGCTGGATGACGGAGCGCACCCTGGTCCTGGAGCTCCACATCGCCAGGATCGAGGGGCGCCTCTCGGGAGAGACCCCCGAGGAGCGCTTCGCCAGCTTCGCCGGCTCCCTGCGCGGCGAGGGCGGCCTCGATTTTCTGAGCCGATACCCCGTGCTCGCCCGGGAAGCCTGCCGCCACGTGGACCAGTGGGCCGAATCGAGCCTGGAGATCCTGAGCCGGCTGGCCGCGGACCGCGAGCCGATCGTCCAGGAGCTGGCGCAGGGAGACCCGGGCCCGCTGGTGGAGGTCCAGGCCGGGCTGAGCGACCGCCATGCCGGAGGCCGCAGCGTGGCCATCCTGACGTTCGCCTCCGGGTTCAAGACCGTCTACAAGCCGAAGTCCCTGGCCGTGGACCTACGCTTTCAAGAGCTGCTGACCTGGCTGAACGAGCGGTGCGCCGAGCCTGCCTTCCAACCCGTGCGGGTGCTCGACCGCGGACCGTACGGCTGGATGGAGCACCTGTCCCCGGCGCCCTGCGGCTCCCCCGCCGGAGTGGAACGCTTCTTCGAGCGCCAGGGGGCCTACGTGGCCCTCCTTTACGCCCTGGAAGGCAACGACTTCCACCACGAGAACCTGATCGCCTGCGGCGAGCACCCGGTGCTCCTCGACCTGGAGACCCTGTTTCAGCCGCTCCTCCCTCTGCCCACGCCCTCGGGCCTGATCTGGGACCCCCTCGCGGGAACGGTCCTGCGCAGCGGGCTCCTGCCGCGCCGCGTCCGGAACAGCCGGCGCTTCAACGCCCTCGACCTCAGCGGGCTGGGCGCGGCCGGCGGCACCACCGAAGGGCGCGCCCCGGTGGACGCCGGCACCGACCTGATGCGCTTCGCGCCGGCCCGGTTCGAGGTCCCGGGGGGAGACCATCGCCCGACCCTCGGCGGCAAGCCGGCGGACCTCTGGCCTCATCGGGAGGCGGTGCTCCGGGGCTTCCGGTCGACCTACCGCCTCCTCGCCCGCCTCCGTGGCGAGCTCCTGGCTCCGGACGGTCCCCTCGCCGGTTTCGCCGAGGCCGAGACCCGCGTTCTGGTCCGCGGCACCTCGGCCTACGTCCACCTGACCCACCACGCCTACCACCCCGACTTCCTGCGCAGCGGCCTGGACCGGAGCCGCCTCTGGGACCGGCTCTGGGCCGAGGCCGACCGCAAGCCCCTCCTGCGCCGGATCGTCCCCGGGGAGATCGCCGACCTGGCCCGGGGCGACATCCCGCGCTTCGTCACCCGTCCGGCCTCGGTGGACGTGTTTGCGGGCACCGGCCGGCGGATCGAAGGGCTCGTCCAGGAGCCCGGGCTGGAGCTGGTGCGCCGGACCATCGCGGGTCTTGGAGAGGAGGATCTGGAGCGGCAGACCTGGATCGTTCGGGCAGCACTGCAGTCGGTCCGGCCTCTGGAAGAGAGGGCGAGTTGGCCCCGCGAGCCGCTGCCGGAGGCGGAGGGGCCGGCGGACCCCGACCGCTTCCTGGCCGCGGCCCGGAAGCTCGGCGACCGTCTCGCGACCCTGGCCGTGACTCAGGGCGAGCGCCTCGGCTGGTTTCACATGGACCTGGACGAGGAGAGCTGGAGCCTCGCGCCGGCGGGGGTGGATCTCTACTCGGGCCTGACCGGGATCTCTCTCTTCCTCGCCCACCTTGGGGCGCTGAGCGGCGAGGAACGCTACACGGACCTCGCGCGGCGGGCGCTCGCCACGGCGCGGCGGCGGATGGCCGCTCCCCGGATCCTGGACAAGACCGGCGCCTTCAGCGGCAAGGGCGGAGCGCTCTACGCCCTGACCCACCTGAGCCTTCTCTGGAGCGAGCCGGCCCTCCTCGACGAGGCCGAGGCGCTCGCGACAGCCCTGCCGGGCACCCTGGAGGGGGACGAGGACCTCGACCTGATCGGCGGCGCGGCCGGAGGCGCCGTGGCCCTTCTCACCTTGCACCGGCACCGGCCCTCGCGCTCGACCCTGGAGGCCGCGGTCCAATGCGGCGAGCACCTCCTCTCCAGGGCGCGGACCGGCGAGCGGGGGACGTGCTGGCCTCCACCGCCGGGAGGCGGGGAGGTCCCTCTGACCGGCTTCGGCCACGGCGCGGCGGGGATGGCCTGGGCCCTCGCCTGGCTCGGGCAGGCCACGGGGGAAGAGCGCTTCCGGGAAGCGGCGCGGGGAGCGGTCCGCTACGAGCGGAGCTGGTTCTCCAAGGAGCGGGGCAACTGGCCCGACCTGCGCGCCGACCGAGCCGGCTCCTGGTTCCATGCCTGGTGCCATGGGGCTCCGGGC
>Ga0190265_10004075_pt1 | contig 10083 bp, 10 predicted proteins | sample Popmic124T_FD_133135 | JGI IMG/M metagenome (GOLD analysis project Ga0190265, IMG submission 133135) | Populus adjacent soil microbial communities from riparian zone of Indian Creek, Utah, USA - 124 T | ecosystem: Environmental > Terrestrial > Soil > Riparian zone | place: USA: Utah | collected...
AATGACCGGCGCCAGCTTGATGCCTTCCGGCCGTGTGCCGATGACAACCAGAACGGTGGGAAGCTCAGACATGCCTGCACACGGCCCTGCTCTCCGTCATTTCTTGAGCCGGCGGTTGATCGCATCCAGGGTCGCCCTGACGGTCGCTTCGCTGATAGGGCCCCCCCGGGTGAGGGCCGCGCCGAGCATGTTCGTCCCGTCCTCGTCCACGAGCACCAAAACGGCCTCCTCACCGCTCACGTTCACCAGTGAGGCACTCTTGAGCTCGAAGGTCACGTCATGGACGACCTTCGAAGCCGCGGCCAGGGTGGCTTCAGCAACGACCTTGAGGCCGTGAGGGGTTTTCTCGGAAGAGGCCTGTCCGATGACGTCTCCCAACGACACCGTGGCCTCGGAGGTCCACGACGACGATGACAGGGCCACCTTGGTCACCCTGGGACGGTCTCCGGGCTTAGAGGGGGGTTTCGTGGCCCTCTCCTCCTCGGACATCGCCCCCCTGGTGCGAGCGTCCTGCTCGGCGAACTCGACCGCCCTCTCGAGCGACTCGAGGTCCCCGAAATAGGACTCGGCTTCGAGCTCGAAGACGTAGATGTGGTTCATGGAGGCATCGAGGGCCCTGGAGGAAACCTCTTCCAGGATCATCGAATGGATGTTGTCCCGGTCGACGCCGGTCTGGGTGAAGGCCTGGATCTCGACCGGTTTGCCGTCGGCGCTCCGCAGGATCGCGCAGCCCAGAACGCCTGGGATCTGCTTGATCATGTTTTCGAGTTCGTCGATCTCCGTAGGGGGCATATTTTCCTCCGCCGACGACCTAGCTCGTCGGCGCTCAACTCGGCAGGTGGAGGCCCAAGCATAGGAGGGCCGCCAGAGCCTCGCAATAGACAGAACAAGGGCTCGGCCCCCGGGCTGGCAAAGGAGGAAAGAGAAACGCCGATGGCCATCGGCGGAATAGAAAATGCACCCGCCGAGCCTTCGTCCCGAGCAAGCCCGGTTTACAACTCAACGGGTGCAGGCGCACTCTAAAGGGCGTTGTGGGTGGGACACAACCCCTAAAAGCGCCTTTTCTTCGCGACCCACAAAAGAAGTTTCCCCCTCTCGGGGGGGTCGAGTAGAGGAATCCGAGCCCCCGGCGAGAACCGTTGGAGAGTTGAGAGCCGAAGGGCCCTATGGCAGGATGCCGGGCGGCGTCAGGCCGGCCCGGCGGGCGCAGGACCGGGCTCTCGAGGGGCCTCGCGGGCCCACGGACAGACCCCTAAAGAGGGAGAGCTGCATGGCGAAGAGCGGCCGCGTGTGGATCGCAGTAACGATCCTCGCGACCCTTGTCGTCCCCGTCGCTTCTCAGGCCGGCGAGCGTGAGCGCCTCGAAGAGATCCGTCAGCAGCGAGCCAAGCTCCACGAGCAGATCGAGGTCCACGAAGCCGAAGCCGACTCCATCCAGGCGAAGGCGAAAGCTCTAAACGAAACGATGATCCTGCTCCGCCGCGACCTCGCGAAGCTGGACGCAGACATCACCGAGATCGAGTCCGAGGTTCGCACCGCGCAGGCTCGGATCGACGAGACGCAGGGTGAGATCGACAAGGTCGAGGGAGTCGCGACGAAGCAAGCAGTCTCTTTGTACAAGGCCGGCGCGACCGAGACGATCGACGCGCTGTTGGGGGCAAAGTCCCTGACCGAGCTGGACTCCCGCATCGAATTCCTAGGGGTTGCCGCACAGAAGAACACCGATGCGCTGATCGAGTACCACCGACTCCAGCTCGAGATCCAAGACGAGCATGCACAACTGTTCGCAACCAAGCAGGACCTCGAAGCGACGCGGACGGAGCAGGCTCGCATCTACGCCCGGCTCGACAAGAGCTACACCGAGCACAAGGCGCAGCTGGCGAAGCTCGAGCAGATCCTCGGCCACGAACACGCCGAAGAGGGCAACCTGCTCATCGCCGAGAAGAGGATCGAAGGCGACATCCTCGCCGCACAAGCTGTTGAGTCCTCCTTGGCGCGGGGCGTCTCGCGCGAAGGTTTCATCTGGCCGCTGAACGGCGCGATCAACTCTTATTACGGCCCGCGTTGGGGCCGCATGCACACGGGTCTCGACATCGACGGAACGACCGGCCAGCCGATCGTGTCATCGAAAGAGGGAACCGTGATCATGGCGTCGTCGTACTCAGGTTACGGAAACACCGTGATCGTCGATCACGGCGGTGGCGTGGCGACGCTCTACGCCCACTTGTCGGCGTACGACGTTCGCAACGGGGAATCCGTGTCACAAGGGGATGTCGTGGGCCGGGTCGGCTGCACTGGATCGTGCACCGGTGACCACCTCCACTTCGAGGTGCGGGTCAACGGAAGCCCGGTAGACCCGCTCGACTTCCTCCCCTAGACGAGCGAACGCAGCACCCTTAGAGATCCTTCGCGTAGAAGTGGAGCTTCCGGCTGACGCTCATGCCGACCTTCTCGTAGAGACGGATGGCGTTCGTCACGTTCCCCTTATCCACCCACAGCCGGGCTGAGGTCGCTCCCTTCTCCTGCAATCGGGCGAACCCGTAGCGCATCAGGGCTTCGCCCAGTCCCCTACCACGATGATCCGGCAACGTCCCGATGTCGTGGATCTCCCCTAGCTCCTCGGTGACGTGTGAGAAGAGCGCTCCGACGATGCGGCCAGCGTCCACTGCGACGAGGGAGAGGGCCGGGTCGTATCCCTCGAGGCCCTTGACGTCCCGCAGCCATTCATCGAAGGGCGCGAATCCGGCCCCCCAATGCTCCGCGAATGCTGCCACGAGCACGTCGTAGAACTCGCGTGTCTCAGCCGGATCGAGCTGCCTTATCTCGACCCCTGCTGGGAGCCGAACGTCCCCAAGTTGGAACCCATCGAGGGACATGACCATCTCGACGAACAACGCGTCTGGCTTGAATCCTTCGGCTTCGATCGCCGCCATCAACGCTTCTTCGTGCTCGGAGGCGATCGCGACACCACGCTTGTATGGAGACGACCCGGCGATCTCACGGGCGCGCGGCTCCATCGCCGACATCAATGAAAAGGACAAGGCCCACTGGTCGTGATTGGGATGGGTCCAAGCCATGAGTACGAGATCGCTGTCGCCGCGCGGAGACAGGTGACCGTACGCGGCAAGCTTGCCTTCGTACTCGAACATCCACGAGTCCTGGTCGAACTCGAACCCGGGCCGGTTCCAGTCGATGAGGATCTCGTCCGCCCGGTAGGAGGGATCGGCTCCCTGAGCGACATCGACGGCTGCCGTCAATTCCGCGATGCGATCGACGTCCTCACGAGTGGCCCGGCGCCACGTGTAGCCGGGAGGCAACTTCTTCATCGCCGAAAAGATAAGGGGCCGGGTGAGATACCCGGCCCCTAACTTCCTTTTGGTGCTGTCCGGAAGCCCTATAAGGGCCACCAGTTAGAACTCAACGGCTACATCATGCCGCCCATGCCGCCCATGCCACCCATGCCACCCATCCCGTGGCCGTGGCCTGCATGTCCTGCAGCGTCATCTTCGTCCTCGGGCTTGTCGGCAACCGTCGCTTCGGTCGTCAGCAAGAGCGCTGCGATCGATGCGGCGTTCTCGAGCGCCGACCTCGTCACGCGAGCCGGATCGATGATGCCTGTCGCCACCAGGTCGACGTACTCGCCGGTCGCCGCGTTCAGCCCGTGACCGGGCTTCTCGTTGCGGACTTTGTCGACGACGACGCCGCCCTCGAGGCCGGCGTTGCTGGCGATCCACCACAGGGGAGCCTCCAGGGCCTTGAGGACGATGCGAGCGCCTGCGGCCTCGTCATCGGACAGCTCGAGAGCCTCGACGGCTTCTTGCGCCCGTACCAGGGTCGCTCCACCACCGGGAACGACACCCTCCTCGACCGCTGCTCGAGTTGCAGAGACGGAGTCTTCGATGCGGTGCTTCTTCTCTTTCAGCTCGACCTCCGTGGCGGCGCCCACCTTCAGAACGGCGACCCCACCGGCCAGCTTCGCGAGACGCTCCTGCAACTTCTCGCGATCCCAATCGGAATCGGTGCGCTCGATCTCGGCCTTGATCTGCTCGATGCGGCCTTTGATCTCGCCTGCGTCTCCGGTTCCTTCGACGATCGTCGTGTTGTCTTTGGTGATGACGACCTTGCGCGCCTGGCCCAGCATGTCGAGACCGACGCTCTCGAGCTTCAGGCCGATCTCTTCCGAGATCACCTGGCCCCCGGTGAGGATCGCCATGTCCTGCAGCATCGCCTTGCGGCGGTCACCGAAGCCCGGCGCCTTCACCGCCGCGGCAGTGAACGTGCCGCGGATCTTGTTGACGACGAGTGTGGCGAGAGCCTCGCCTTCGACGTCCTCGGAGATGATCACGAGCGGCTTTCCGGCCTGGATCACCTTCTCGAGAACCGGAAGCAGATCCCGCACCGACGAGATCTTCTGCTGCGCGAACAGGATGTACGGCTCTTCGAAAATGGCCTCCATCCGGTCCTGATCGGTCACGAAGTAAGGCGATATGTAGCCTTTGTCGAACTGCATACCCTCGACGAGCTCGAGCTCGAGACCGAAGGTGTTCGACTCTTCAACGGTGATGACACCGTCCTTACCGACCTTGTCCATCGCTTCGGCAACCATCTCGCCGATCTCCGGGTCGTTGTTCGCGCTGATCGCGGCAACGTGCGCGATCTGCTCGCGGCCCTCGACCTCACGCGACTGGGTCTTGATCGAATCGACCGCAGCGGCGACGGCTTTCTCGATGCCTCGCTTGAGGGACATCGGGTTCGCACCGGCGGCTACGTTCTGGATCCCCGCACGGACCATCGCCTGAGCGAGAACCGTTGCGGTCGTGGTTCCGTCACCGGCAACGTCGTTCGTCTTCGTCGCCACTTCCTTGACGAGCTGAGCCCCCATGTTCTCCCACGGGTCTTCGAGCTCGATCTCTTTCGCGATGGTCACGCCGTCGTTGGTGATCGTCGGCGCGCCCCACTTCTTGTCGAGGACGACGTTGCGTCCCCGGGGGCCGAGCGTCACGCGCACCGCGTCGGCAAGCCGGTTGACGCCGGCCTCGAGACCCTGCCGGGCCTCGGAATCGAACTTCACGATCTTGGCCATTAAGTTTTCCTTTCTTTGTTCACGGGCGCGCCGAAAAATGCGCCGATGTGAGCAAGAGTGTGACTAGCCGAGGATCGCTAGAACGTCGCGAGCCGACAGGATGAGCAGGTCCTCACCCTCGACTTTGACCTCGGTGCCGCCGTACTTGGAGTAGATGACCTTGTCACCCTCTTTTACGTCCAAGGGGATGACCTCGCCGGTGTTCTCGGAGCGACGGCCGGGGCCGACGGCCAGAACGGTGCCCTCCTGGGGCTTCTCCTTGGCGGTGTCGGGGATAACGATGCCCGAGGGAAGGGTCTCGTCGCCCTCTGAGGGGCGGACGAGGAGACGGTCCTCGAGCGGGCGGATCTTGGTGGAAGTCGCAGTTGCCATTCGTACCTCCTACTAGGGGTGTTAGCACTCCTAAGTCCTGAGTGCTAAGCCTACCGCCGCCTTCGAGAACCGGCAAATGGGACCCGTTCTCTTCCGCCGACGGCCGAGCCCGTCGGCGTTCGGGGTAGATGAGGACTGAAATCATGGCCGAACGCCGAACGTCTCGACGTTCGGCGCTAAACGAGCGGCAGGTTGGGGTCCGGGGAGACGTCGAGCGAGTGATAGACGCCCCGCCGCAGCATCGCCGTGGCGCAGGCCGCCACCATCGCGGCGTTGTCCGTGCACAGCTCCAGAGGCGGGACGAACAGCTTGACCCCCTTGGCCTCGCAGGCCTCCCCCAGCCCGCCCCTGAGGCCCGAGTTGGCCGCCACTCCCCCGCACAGGAACACGCGCTCGGCCCCCACGAGGTCCACCGCCGCCAGTGTCTTCGCCACCTGGACATCGACGGCCGCCTTCTGGAACGAGGCGGCGATGTCCTCGACGACGACCGGCTCGCCCTTCGCCTCGAGCCTGCGGACGTAGTTGATAACCGCGGTCTTCAGACCGGAATAGGACACATCGAACCCGGGCTCGTTGATCATCGCCCGAGGGAACGCGACTGCGTCGGGGTTTCCGATCAGCGACAACCGGTCGATCTCGGGACCGCCGGGATACTCCAGGCCGAGGAAGCGTGCGACCTTGTCGAACGCCTCGCCGGCGGCATCGTCGATCGTGCTTCCAAGGATCTCGTAAGAGCCGTGACCGAATGCGTGCGCCAATATGGTGTGCCCTCCGGAGATGATCAAGCACAGCGCCGGGAAGTCGGCTGCGGGATCGGCGAGCAGGCTCGAATAGATGTGCGCTTCAAGATGATTCACCCCCACGAACGGGATCTCGAGCGCGGCGGAGATCGCCTTCGCCTCGGCAACCCCCACCAGGAGCGCGCCGATCAGACCCGGGCCGAGCGTGGCGGCAACAGCATCGAGATCCCAGAATGTTGCATCGGCACGCATGAGCGCCTCGCCGATCGCGGGCGTAAGCGCTTCAACGTGAGAGCGCGCCGCGATCTCCGGAACGATGCCTCCGTATTCCCCATGCAACTCGCCTTGGGACACGATGACGTTGGAGAGAATCTCGCGGCCCCCTTTAACGACGGCTGCTGAGGTTTCGTCACAAGAAGTCTCGATGCCGAGGACCAGGGAATCCTCGTCCCAATCCGCGATGGGCTGCTTCTGGGCAAGTGGTGATGGGAGCGTCGCAGTACCGGCGGGGTTGTCGGCCGGCCAGAAGGTCTCGCTCATAACTCGTCTCCTACGTCCTCCAACTCGCCGCGGATCCGCTGTAGCACTAAGCGGTAACCGGTGGAGAGGGCATCTTGCACGACCATCACGAGGGCGTCTTCGTTCGTTTCTATGTAATAGCCCTTGCGGACCCCCGCGACGTCGAAACCGAACTTCCGGTACATCGCTTGGGCCGCGATGTTCGACACTCTGACCTCGAGTGAGATCGTCTCGGCACCTCGAGCCATCGCCTCGGTCACGACCGTGATCAGTAGGCGTGACCCCACCTTCCGTCCGTGGAAATCGGGATCCACCGCGATGTTCGTGATGTGCGCCTCTTTTCCGGTGAACATCATCCCGACGTAGCCGATGACCTCGCCGCGGTGCCTGGCAACGAGATAGGTACGGGTGGATCTCTGGGTGAGCTCGCTTAGAAACAGCGACATACTCCACGGTCGGGGGTACACGCGCGCTTCGATAGACAACACTTTGCGGAGATGACGCCGGCGCATGCGCGTCAACTCGAGATCGTCGAGCGGCCCCGTTTCGGGTGTGCGAGCGAGTGCCATCATGCGGACCTGCTCCCGCGCACGCGCTCCCATTGGATACGGCGCGCGGACTGCCTGAGGTACAGCGGAACGAGGTCGTAAGGCGAATCGAAGTCCTGGCGGAAGAGGCGTGGCAAGCTCAGCTCGACCAGAGAACGAGCGTCGGGGAACGCGTCACCCATGCTGCCGATCTCGACCACGCTGCCGAGGTCCGAGAACACGTCCGAGTAGAGATGGGCTCCATTACCGACAAGGAGGACGTCTTCGGGTCGCGACGCCAAGCCGATCGCAAGCGTGCCCGGCTTATCGACGCGATAGCCACCCATGCGCTGAACGCCACCCGGAGAGGATCGGTAGAACGAATAGAAGACCTCGTTGCGGCGGGCATCCAGGATCGCGCAGATCGTCTTCGACGAGTGCCGCACCCCGTACGCAACCAGGTCGAGGCTGGACATCCCGATCATCGGCAAAGACAGGGTCTGGGCCAGCGCCTTGCCGGTAGCCACCCCAACTCGCATCCCCGTGAAGAGACCGGGGCCGAGCCCGACCGATATCGCCCCGAGGTTTCTGAACCCCAGACCGGCCTCGTCCATGCAGAACCGGACTGCGGGCAGGATGAACTCGTTGTAAGAGGCTCCCCGCGACACCATCGCGCTCGCGACGATCCCTTGCTCGGAACCGATGGCAACGCTCGCCACCGGTGTCGAGGTCTCGATACCGAGAACCAGCATGCTCTCCCTTTCGGCCTCTCCGGCCCCGGCGGCCCCGGGGACAGGAGCCGGTCTCTAATTGTCCTCTTCTTGACCCGGCTCGTCGGCCACGGTGCGCTTGAGATGGGGGCTCGGCTCGTCCGAAACAGAGAAGCGCGGCCCCTCAACGGTCTCCTCGGACGCTGCATCGAGCAACGTTTCTGCTGTGTCCCGCATGGTCTGGATCTTCGTTATCCACTCGGCTCCGTGCGGTTTGAAGACCAGCGAGCGCAACTCCTCCGGCACCTCACCGTTCGATTGTCGGATCTCGACCTCCAGGAAACGACGGGGTAGCAACGGACCGATCGCTTCGCCCCACTCGATCAGGATCACGGCGCTCGGATCCAGGAACTCCTCGAACCCGAGGTCCAGCACCTCTTGATAGTTGTCCAACCGGTAGATGTCGAGATGGATGATCGGATAGCGGCCGTCGTACTCATGAACGATCGTGAAGGTCGGGCTGGTCACCCTGGACTCGACCCCGAGCGCGGCGGCCAAGCCCTGAACGAACACGGTTTTCCCCGCCCCGAGATCTCCGCTGAGGCTCACGACATCCCCGGGAAGGAGAGTGGGGGCAAGCGCGGCTCCCACGATCCTGGTCTCCTCCGCCGACTGAGTGGTGACGGACAACACTTTCATCGAGTCGCCTCTTACGGCCTAGAAGAGACCGAGTTGCTCGGACTCGGTCTCTTCTGGCTCGGTGGGATCTGGCTCGGACTTCTCCGGCTTCGGTGGAGCCTCGTCGATCACTCTGCGGGCGAGTTGCAGGTCCTGGCGGATCGCATCGATCGGGCTCATCCCACCGAACCGACCGCCGCGTAGAGCGGCGGCGGGATGGAACGTGGGGATCACGCAGGCGTCGCGGAATTTGAACTTCTGTCCCCTCGCCTTCGTGATCCCGATCGGCTGCTCGATCATGAACCGGGTCGCGAAGTTCCCCAATGTGATGATCACGCGCGGACGCATGTGATCGAGCTGGGCCTCCAAGAAGGGGCGACACGACTCGATCTCGTTCGGCTGCGGGTCGCGGTTCCCCGGCGGACGGCACTTCAGCACGTTGACGATCGCAACCTGAGTGCGATCAAGACCTACCTCGCCGAGGAGCTTGTCGAGCAACTGACCGGCCGCCCCCACGAAAGGCTTGCCCTGCTTGTCCTCGTGGAAGCCCGGCGCCTCACCTATGAACAGGATGTCCGAATCGAGGTTGCCATCGGCCCATACGACCTGGGTGCGGCCCTGCGAGAGAGGGCAACGGGTACAGCTGAGGGCCTGACGCTCGATCTCGGTGATGTCGGGCCGCGGGGGTGCTTCCGGCGGGGGTGGGGGCGGCATGACTTCGACCCTAGTTAGGGAGGCTCCAAGGGTCAACCATCGGCGACGTTCGAGCGGCTAAGTAACTAGAAACTTGCCGTTCTCTACCAGAACGTCCCCATCGACCGAGATCCGGCCCCCCCGGCGGAGGTCACACACCATGTCCCAATGGACGGCCGAGTCGTTCTTGCCACCGGTCTCCGGGTAGGAGGCACCGACGGCCAGGTGAACCGTCCCGCCGATCTTCTCGTCGAGAAGGATGTCGCCGGTGAACTCCTGGATGTTGAAGTTCGTGCCGATACCCAGCTCGCCGAGAACGCGCCCTCCCGGGTCGGTGTCGAGGGTCTGGATCAAGAACTTCTCGTTCTTCTCCGCGGTCGCGTCGACGACGCGGCCTTCTTCGAACACGAGCCTGATCCCCTCGACCGCTTGGCCTCCGTAGATGGCGGGGTACGTGAAAGTCACGTGTCCGTTCGTCTTCGTCTCGTCGGGGCCGGTGAAGATCTCGCCGTCGGGGAAGTTCGCGTCGCCGTCGGCCGGGATGAAGGTTCGATCGGCGATGCCGAGTGTGAGATCCGTCCCTTCACCCTCGAGGTGGACCTCCTTCCGGCCCTTCATCCAGTCGAGCAGACGCGAGTGGTGGGCTGCTAGCTCCTTCCACTCCTTGATCGGATCGTCCGAGTGAACGCGGCAGGCGTTGTAATAGAAGTCCTCGTACTCCTGGAGGCTCATCCGTGCTTCCATCGCCAATGCTTCGGTCG
>Ga0190265_10004076_pt1 | contig 10083 bp, 6 predicted proteins | sample Popmic124T_FD_133135 | JGI IMG/M metagenome (GOLD analysis project Ga0190265, IMG submission 133135) | Populus adjacent soil microbial communities from riparian zone of Indian Creek, Utah, USA - 124 T | ecosystem: Environmental > Terrestrial > Soil > Riparian zone | place: USA: Utah | collected...
CAGCACGGCGGCGCCCACGCCATTGTTTATGGGGCCGGTAACGCCGAGGCCCGTAATCGTGTTGCCGGTGATGGTGCCGTTCGTTCCCACCCCCGCGCTGCTACCGATCTGAATGCCGTCCTGGGCCTGCACCCCGGGTCCGGCGCCCACGATCTGGTTATCGTGAAGATTGGCAGTAAGGGTCGGGCCCAATACGAAAATGCCGGTCTTCTGGAAGAGGTCGATCAGCGAGTTCTGCACCGTGATCGTGTGCGCTCCGGCGCCGGAATGGCTGTCAGCGACGATGGCGTGATTGCGCTGGTTGCCCGACGCGGCCATGCCGGGAACCTCGTCCACCCTGGTGATGTGCACGTCGTCGACGAAGAGATCGGAATTCAACGCGTAGATGCCAACGAACTGACCGCTCGGGACTGTGCCCTGGTCGTTGCCGTCGATGGTGAGGCCCTCGATCGTCACATCGGCGTCGTTCTTGATGCCGACCACGGCACGCTGGTCCTGATTGGCGCCGCGCGCGACGTCCACCACGTTGACCGTCAGGTTGGCCATATTGGGCGACAGGATGATGGTCTCGCCCTGGCCGGCGCCAATCAGCGTGATGTCCTTGCCGTCGATCGTGAGCTGTTCCTGGAAGGTGCCGGCGGCGATGAAGATGGTATCGCCATCAACGGCGGCGTTGATCGCCGTCTGGATCGACATGCCTTCGAGGACATGGAAGCCGTCGTCGAACTTCAGCACCTCGACTCCGGACAGCGTGTCGGTTCCGTCGGCGCTCACGATGGTGCCGGAGACAACCCCCGCCGTGGCGCTGAGGCCTGACGTGTTGAGACCTGCAGCGTCGTGATCGCCGGAGAAGACCGCCACGTCGTTGCCGGCGCCGCCATCGAGCGTATCGTTGCCGCCGCCGCCAGTTAGGGTATCGTTGCCGGCGCCGCCGTTGAGCGTGTCGTCTCCGCCAAGGCCCGACAGGTTGTCGTTACCGGAATTTCCGGTCAGTTCATCATGAGCCGAGGAGCCGCTAAAGGTCAGCCCGTCCGTGCCGGCTGGATTTGGCCCAAGAACGATATTGGCCCCGACGCCCGTGTAGGTGTTATCCGAATGTGTGGGCGGCGTGTGCATCGTGCCGCCAAAGGCGTCGATCACGTTGAGGCCGGTGTCGAAGCCCGTGATTGTATTGCCGGTGGCGCTACCGCCATTCGAATCGACAAAAGAAAGTCCGTTATTGGCTTTGGCGGGATCCAAAGGCAGCCAACCGGAAATCGTGTTGTCCGTGATGGTGACGCCGCTGGCGTCGCCGGCGAACACGATGATGCCGCTCGCCTGACCGACGCCGGCATTTCCGATATCGCTGATCGTGTTGTGAGTGATGGTGGCGTCAGTGCCATCGAAATCTCCGGTCCCAACCGCTCCGAACAGCGAGCCAACCTGAATGCCGTTCTGGGCAGTGTTGGCGGTGTGCGTGCCGATAATCTCGTTATCGTGGATGTTTGCGGTCAGCGTTGAGCCGTTAACGAAGATGCCGGTCTTCTGGAAGTTACTGATCGTTGAGTTCTCGATCTCGACGGTGTGAGCTCCGTTGCCGCCATGTGTTTCGTCGTGGCTGGTGGCGAGAATGGCATGATTGCGCTGGTTGCCCGAAACGTCGGCGCCGGGCAGCTCATCGACGTTCGTGACGGTGACGTCATGGATATGAGCGTCGGAATTAAGGACGTAGATGCCAAGATAGTCGTAGTTGGTGGGGGGAGACGGAATATTGCCTTGGTCGCGGCCATCGACCGTAAGGCCGCTGATCTCCACGTCGGCGTCGCCGGTGATGGTAACGACGGCATATTTGGTGGGCCGACCGGCATTTGTGTCTGAAGCGCTGACGTCGAGGTCCGCCGCATTCGGCGCTTCGATGATGGTCTGGCCTTCGCCTGCGCCGATGATGGTCAGGTCCTTGCCGGCAACCGAGATCTGCTCGCGGAACGTCCCGGCGGCGATGAAGATGGTATCGCCATCAACGGCGGCATTGATAGCCGCCTGGATCGACATGCCTTCGAGGACATGGAAGCCGTCGTTGAACTTCAGCACTTCGACTCCGGACAGCGTGTCGGTGCCGTCGACGCTCACGATGGTGCCGGAGACAGCCCCCGCCGTGGCGCTCAGGCCTGACGTGTTGAGACCCTCAGCGTCGTGGTCGCCGGAGAAAACCGCCACGTCGTTGCCGGCGCCGCCGTCGATCGTGTCGTTGCCGGCGCCGCCGGTGATGGTGTCATCACCATCGCCGCCATAGATCTCCATAGCCCCGCTGCTGGTATCGACGATCGTGTCGTCGCCTGGGGTGCCGATGATGACTTGTTCGCCATCGAAACCGGCAGGAAGCGCGGCCCCCGGCCCGAAATAGTCCGGATTGAGATAGATGGGAGTCGATACGCCGGTGAACGTGTTGTCGTGGATGTCGACATCCTCGAGCCGCTCGTTGGTGGCGAGGTCGGATGGCGGCGAAGTGAAGCGCTGGAACGCAATCGCGCCATCCTCGGGGGTGATGTTGGTGAAGGTATTGCCGGTCACCGTCAGGTTGGAGACGCCGTCGGTGCCCCAGGCATCCTCGATGACCAGGCCGCGGTGTTGCGTGCCGTTGGCGGTGATCGTGCCGTCGATGTTCTGGAAGGTGTTGTCGGTGACAGTTGCGTTCTTCACGCCGTTCAGCGCCAGACCCTGGCCGGTGAACGTGTTGCCGTCGATCAAGGCGGACTCGAACCCGCTCACATAGAAATTGCCGCCGTTGCTGGTCTGCGAATTGATGATCTCGATCGCGTCGGTGCTGCCGTTGCCGGACACGTTGAATTGCGCGCCGAGGGTCGCGGTGCCGGGATTCATGCCTGTCAGCGAGAGATTATCGAGGACCAGCGTGGCGCCGCCGCTGCTCTCGATCTGGAACATGGCCAGTTCGTTGGCCGTGCCGATAACGTGATCGTTGCTCGCCATGGTGACGTTGCGGAAGGTGAGACCGGCGCTGTCAGCGTCACCGCCGTCATGCAGGGCAATCGAACCCCGCGCATAGCTGATGCCGATCGGCGCATCGTTGGCGTTGCTGCCTCCGCCTTGGACCGGGAGGAAATCGCGGACCAACGCGAAAGTGACGTCCTCGAACACGACGTCGGTCAGGGAGTCGGTGGCGCGCATGTCGAGCAGGTAGCTCGTGGCGCTGGCGTTGTTTACAGTGAGGCCGCTGACGGTCACATTCTCAAGAGACGCCGGCACGATAATCGAGCCGTTGATGGTGACCTGGTCCTCGCCCACGCCCTGGATCGAAACACCATCCTTCAGGACGATGTTCTGGTTATAGGTGCCCGCTTGGATGATCACCGTGTCACCGGCCGAGGCGGCATCGATCGCGGCCTGGATGTCGTCGACAAGAGTATTGTCGCTGAAGATCGATGACGGCTGCGTACTCCACACGAAGATCCCCGGACCTTCGAGCGTGTTGCCCGAAATGGTCGAATCGGTGGACCAGGGCGGACTGCCGCCGACACCAATACCCTCGAGGGTATTGTTGATGAATTGGTTGTCCGTGACGGTAATGGGCTTGCCGCTCGCAAAGGAGTCCATCGACAGGCCGACGAAGTTGCCCTCAAGGATATTGTCGGTGACGGTCACCTGACCGCCGTTGACGTAGACGCCGGTATGCCAGCCGGTCATGACGTTGTGTGTGACCAGGAGCCCGTCGACGCTGTCGGAAGTCATGATGCCGCGCGACTGGTCGCCGTCGACCGTCCCGTCGCGGAAGAAGACGCTGTTCTGAATGGTGACGTTGTCGGCCTGAACGAAGATGCCGGGTTTGTCGCTGCCTGTGCCGCTCGCCTGGGCGCCGTCTAGGATGCGCACGCCGTCAATGACCACGCCGGTGCCGCTGAAACCGATATGCACTAGTCCCTCGATCGTGCTTTCGCCGGTGCCGTCGGTCAGATCGCGGCTGTCGTCACTCCCATCGACGCCTGAATGCGCGCCGAGAATCGTGAGCGGCTTGTCGATAGTGACGTTGCCGGTATAGACGCCCGCCTCGAGCTGGATGGTATCGCCGGGGTTGGCGGCGGTGATGGCGGCCTGGATGGACTGACCGTCGGAAACTTGAATCGTGGCCATGTGTGGCTCCTAGCGGATGGTTGCTAAATCGGGGGATGAGGGGGCGCGATCAGGTGCCGGCCTCGATGTGGCCGGTGGAATTGGCGGCACGACAGGGATTCACACCACACGCTCGGCGATTCGGTGCGCGCTGGCTGGAGCTCGCGGGCAAGCGTGACGGGATCCCGTGTTAACGAAAAGTCTAGATACAGGTGGAACCGGCAGTGGGTTTTGGAGTTTGATCGTTGGTGGCTGTCGTCCCCGCGCTCAGCGAAGTAACCTGTAGCGCGGCGGCGAAGTTGTCTTTGACGACGCTGTTCCGCGACGGCACGCATTGCCGGCGAAGGGGGATGTATACCCTCGTGAAGGGCGCCTCGGCCGCTTCCATCGACAATTAGCCCGGCGAACGTCACGTGGATATTGCTCCTTTAGGGCACGGCGGAATGGTAGGCGCGGCAGCCTTTAAGATGAGATCGGTGTAATTTCCGACGATCCCCGGATGGAGCAAAGACCCCCGTTGGCGCCCCCATTTAAGGTAGAGGCTTCGGGTGCGCATGCCCCAAATGGGGTATGAGTTGAATAAATTTTCGCAACAATTTATTCAACTGCTTGCAGTTGTTTGAGCGTTTCGAGGACGAGTTCAAGCGGGGCCCGGAATACGACACCAGATACGGGACCCTGCAAAGCAACGTTGTCGAGACAATCAGAGGTGCATCTTCAACAGCAGGGCAGCGAGCTCTGCCTGTCGATGGGTTGCGGTCTTGGCAAACACGGCTTTTAATTGCGTCCGCGCAGTCTTGACGCTGACGCCATGCTCTTTGGCTATAGTGGCGAGTGAATCGCCATGCGCGATTCCGAGAGCAATGCGAGCCTCAGCCGGCGTTAGACCAAATCTTGAAAAGAGAACGGCCGCCGCCTCGCCTTGTGTCTCACGACTAATCATGTTTATCACAGCTTATCGCATGACTTTATCACACTTATCGCACCTACGAATTTCAGCCATGATCCAAATGTTAAGTGCATTTATTTGCGTTTCACTCACCCGTCATTGTCGGATTAATCCAACCTATTGTCCCACCTAATGGTCGGCCGGGTGAAAACAAGCCCACGCACCAATATTAATGGAACGACACCCGACCTTGCATCTGCCGGCATCCCAATGCGGTCGCGACGGTTCTAGTCCAGTTGGAATATGGCGCTTATAAGTCTGGTGAATTGTCAGGACTGGCTTTCGCCTCATGCCAATTCCCGAGCTAGGATTGGGATAGCCGCCTATCAACTAAATATCCGACGAATAATCGTAGCATTCTCTCTTAAATGGCACGAGCATGCCGGCGTTGGGGGTAAGCCTTACAGTGCGGCCGAGCGGCTCTATGGGTCTTGGCCGCGGTTAAGAGCCGATATCGCCGCAGGCTAGGGGGGCTTTAAATCGATGGTTGACGTGAGCTGGGTGGCAGCTCTGCTGCCCCTTGCCATTGCGGGCTTTGTTGTCGGTGCGCTCGTCGGACTCACGGGCGTCGGCGGCGGCGCGTTGATGACGCCTCTCCTGATCTCGAGTTTCGGCGTGCCGCCGCAAGTGGCGGTCGGCACCGATCTCCTCTATGCCGCCGTGACCAAGAGTTTTGGTAGCTGGCGGCACCATGTCGCCGACCATATCGTCTGGCCCGTCGTGTTGAGATTGGCCGCGGGCAGCCTTCCGGCCGCGCTGGTCCTGCTCGCCATCATGGCCTTTGTTCCCATGAACACCGCGGCGGCGGCCAACTGGATCCGCTTCGGACTCGCCTTCGCCTTGCCGCTCAGTGCGCTTGCCATCGTGCTTTACCCCTGGCTCATCCGCACCAAGGAGCACGAGGCCGACGGCAAGCTGAAGGACCGCACGCTTGTCACCGTGCTATTCGGCGTGATGCTCGGCCTGCTCGTGACGCTGACCTCGGTCGGCGCGGGCGCCATCGGCGTCGCCGTTCTTGCGGCGCTCTATCCGCTGCTTCCCGCCAAACGCATCGTCGGCTCCGACATCGCGCACGCGGTGCCGCTCACCTTCGTCGGCGGCTTCGGCTATCTCGGCCTCGGCCATGTCGATATCGGCCTGTTGCTCGCGCTTCTGGTGGGCTCGATCCCCGGCATCATACTTGGAGCAAGGCTCGCCGGCATCGTGCCCGAATGGATCCTGCGCCCGATTCTCGCGGTCACGCTCTGTTATGCGGCCTATGCGCTGTTCAACAAATCGCATTAGGCGCTGGGCGCCCCGCATTATCTGATGCTGGAGGCGGAACGGCCGCGGAAGAACATGATAAACACGTAGAATAGCCAGACCCCGAGAGCCGACACGGCGGCCGCTACATAGGTCCATGCCGCAGCGCCCAGCACCTTCTCGACGCCGTCTAACTGCTCCTCGCCCTGGATGATGCCGTGTTGCAGTAAAAGCTCCTTCGCCCTGGCGCTCGCATTGAACTCCACCGGCAACGTAAGCAAGGCGAACAGGGTAGACGAGGCGAACAGGATGATTCCTACCCAGGCGAGCGTCGGTATCTGCAGCAGCATGCCGGCGATGAACACCCAGGGCGCGGCTTGCGCCGCAAGCTGCACCACCGGCACGATATAGGTGCGCGCCTCCATCGGGAAATAATCCTCGGCGTCCTGCAAGGCATGACCCGTTTCATGCGCGGCGATGCCGGCGGCCGCGACGTTGGGCGCATAATAGACTTGCTGGCTGAGCCGCAAGGTCTTGGTGCGCGGATCGTAATGGTCGCTCAGCACGCCGGGCGTCGACTCGACGGTGACGTCCTTGAGGCCCTGCGCGTCGAGCAGCTTGCGCGCCACCTCGGCGCCGGTGATTCCGTTGAGCGTGGGAACTTGCGTATATTTGGCGAGATTGATCTTGATGCGCGACTGCGCATAGACCCCAAGCAGCAAGCCGGGAAGCACGAACACCCAGAACAGCGGATCTTCCATCATACCCAGGTCCTCCACTCTTGGCGGATTGTAGCCTGGGAGGGCAAATGCCGCACGCCGGATCACTGGGGGGCACGACCAGAGCGGCCAAGGGGTTATAAAACTGGACGGTGTGAAATTTGGGTAAGAAGGCTAACATGCATTGGAGCGCCGGTAACGCTGGCCTGAAGGGGGAGCTATGAGGTTGCGGATGCGGCGGCTTGCCTTTGTTTCCCCTCCCCCCCGCAAATATAAGCGCCGGAGCGAAACAGGCCGGCATGTGACTGTCAGGTGCCGGCGGGCTTTGCTCCGGCAGATCGATACATGGAGGCGGCAGCAAGCGGATTCGCCGTCTAGACCAGAGGCCATTCGGCGGTTGGTTGCGCTGGCGATAAGGGGCGGCAAGGAGAAGGAGGGGCTAAGAGTCAGCGACTTTCCATTCAGAGGAAACGGGAAAATGAGAGGGAACGGGAGAACGGAATGAGCCGGGGAACCACAGACGAACAACGTCCGAAGCGGAAGGGGGGACCGCTCACAACCAAACGGAGACGGCACGTTGCTGTGCCCTTGCGGCTGGCCTCGCGCCGGGAGCTGGACGAGTGGCGGCGGCAGCAAGACGATCGGCCAGGCCGCAAGGAAGCGATTCGGCGGCTCGTCGTCATGGCGCTGGAGAAGGGGGAGGCCTAGTTAGCAACCGAATTTCCAGCTACCGCCGAAATGCCTGAAACTCTGGAAAATGGTGCCGCCGAGTAGGATTGAACTACTGACCCCGTCATTACCAATGACGTGCTCTACCACTGAGCTACGGCGGCGATGCGCGCGATGCGGGCGAAATAAGCGGCGCAAACGCGCCTGGCAAGGCCCGGACCCTGCCATAGCGGCCTATCCCATGCAAGACAGCCCCTGGCGCCCCGGCGTGGCCATGATATGGGCATGATATAAAGGCTCTTCGAGTTGGATTCGCCCAAGCGTTATGGTCGAAGGGCACGAGGGAGCGGCATGACCGGCGAAGAGCAGGACGGCGCAAGATCGAAGGGGCCTGAAAAGGCTGCCGAGCGCAAGGCCCGGCTGGAGCAGGAGCTTCGCGCCAATCTCTTGAAACGAAAAGCACAAAGGCGAGCACGCGAGGGCTCAACCATGCCCCGCAAAGATGGGCGACAGACCCAAGCGTAAGGGAGTAAGCTGGTTTTTGGGCTTGGCCCGCGGGAGACCAGGGCAGCCAGCGTCAGAAGGGGGGCGTATTGGAAGCGCGAATAGGCAGAAGCGCGCGCGGGAGCTATGACGGCATGGATCGCATCCGCATCGTCGGCGGGGAGCGATTGGAGGGGACAATCCCCATCAGCGGCGCCAAGAACGCGGCGCTGCCGTTGATGATCGCGAGCCTCCTCACCAGCGACACCTTGACTCTGAAGAACGTCCCGCGTCTGGCCGACGTGACGCTGCTCGCGCGCATCCTCGGCAATCACGGCGTCGACATCACCGTCGCCGGCAAGCGCACCGGCCAGCGCACCGGCGACGGCCAGACCGTCAAGCTGACCGCCGAGGAGATCGTCGACACCACCGCGCCTTACGAGATGGTGGCCCGCATGCGGGCGAGTTTCTGGGTGCTGGCACCGCTGCTGGCCCGTTGCGGCGAGGCCAAGGTGTCGCTGCCCGGCGGTTGTGCCATCGGGACGCGTCCCGTCGATCTGCATCTGGCGGCCTTGAAGGCGTTAGGCGCCCAGATCGACCTTGAGGGCGGCTATGTCATCGCCCGCGCTCCCAAAGGCCTGACCGGCAATCGCGTGCCTCTCGCCAAAGTATCCGTTGGCGCCACGCATAACAGTTTGATGGCCGCGGTGCTCGCCCGTGGCGACACGGTCATCGAGAACGCCGCCCGCGAGCCGGAAGTCGCCGACCTCGCTCTCTGCCTGGTCGAGATGGGCGCCAAGATCGACGGCATCGGCACATCGACCTTGCGGGTCGAGGGCGTCCCCTCGTTGCATGGTGCCGAGCACACCGTGCTCCCCGACCGCATCGAGACCGGAACCTACGCCATGGCCGCGGCGATCACCGGCGGCGATGTTTTCCTGGACGGCGCCCGGGCCGACCTTTTGCAGGAGGCGCTTCAGCTTCTGCGCGCGACCGGAGTCGAGATCGTGGAGAGCCCCTCGGGCATCAAAGTATCGCGCAACGGCGGCGGCTTGAACGCCGTGTCGGTCGAGACCCAGCCCTTCCCCGGCTTCCCCACCGATTTGCAGGCCCAGCTCATGGCGCTCATGTGCATGGCCAAAGGCACCTCCCAGGTGCGCGAGACCATCTTCGAGAACCGCTTCATGCATGTGCAGGAGCTGGCGCGGCTCGGCGCCCGGATCGAGCTCAAAGGCGACACGGCGCTCGTCACCGGCGTGAACGATCTGCGCGGCGCCCAGGTCATGGCCACGGATCTCCGCGCCTCGGTATCGCTGATCATCGCCGGGCTTGCCGCGCAAGGCGAGACTCTCATCGGCCGCGTCTACCATCTCGACCGCGGTTTCGAGCGCATCGAGGAGAAGCTCGGCCAATGCGGGGCCCATATCGAACGGCTTTCCGGCTAAGGCTTCCCTAGTCGAGCATTTTTTGCCATTCCTGAGGCGTGTTACGCCCATGCGAGATACCACCGCACCTGCCATGACTCCGCTGAAGCTGATCGCCCTCGACGAGGAGGACCTCGCCATCCTGTCGTCGCATCTTCAGGATGCGGTGGTGCGGGTGGAGGACATTGCCTATCTGCCGGGCCAGAAGCGCTTGGCCGCCGTCCTCAACCGCTTCGATTGGGAAAAGGCCACCGTCGAAGGGGGCGAAGCCTATCAGCGACGGCGCACGGCGCTCAGGTTCGACCGGGTACTCGGCGCCAAGCTGAAGAACATCAAGCTAACGGCCCGCGACCGGATTTTGTCGCTGCTCGCCGTGAGCTTCGAGCCTGGCGAGGCGCCAAGCGGCAAGGTGACGCTCTTCTTCTCCGGCGACGCCTCGATCCTGCTCGAGGTCGAATGTATCGAGGCCGAGCTCAAGGATCTTGGGCCGGTC
>Ga0190265_10004077_pt1 | contig 10082 bp, 8 predicted proteins | sample Popmic124T_FD_133135 | JGI IMG/M metagenome (GOLD analysis project Ga0190265, IMG submission 133135) | Populus adjacent soil microbial communities from riparian zone of Indian Creek, Utah, USA - 124 T | ecosystem: Environmental > Terrestrial > Soil > Riparian zone | place: USA: Utah | collected...
TATTCTTTTTTCCTACGTCATTGGCTATAATCAGATCCGCTCCTGATTCAAGAAGTTTAGAGTAGGCTTTTTCGATAAGGACTTTCGGTTCTACGTTATACTCAGCTTTAAATCCAATCAAGAAAACGTCATGTTTACATACTTTCTTTACGTTTGAAATAATCTTGTTAATCGGGACAAGAGTAATTTCTACCTTGTCTAGAGAACTGTCAATTTTGTTATTCCATCTCTTTGCTATTGAAAAATCAGAAGTGGCTGACGTAAGGATAACTACATCAAATCTCTTCTCAGTCAGTTCGGACATGACTGATTCAAACATCTCTTGAGCCGTATTTACTCTACGAATTTCGATGTTCGGAACATGCGGGTTAGTGCCAGGGTCCACTGATCCATGTCCGTACACGAACGTCACACTGGCCCCTCTGGCATGTGCTTCTTTTGCAAGTGACATACCCATCTTCCCAGAACTCATATTCATGATAACACGAATTGGGTCGATGTATTCTACAGTACTACCCGCAGTAATTAGAACGCTCATTCCACCCAACTTTTTGTCACTCTTGCCTATTTGACTGTCTTGAACATATTGAAGAAGTTCGTTGGCAGCAATCAGCTTGGCTTTTCCTTGTTCAATTCGCGGCTCCAGAAATTTTACTCCATTTGTTTTGAGCTTCTCGATGTTGTCTTGTATGATCCTGTTATAATACATTGCTTCGTGCATGGCAGGACAGATAACAATAGGGATATTGGATCCAAGTGCAACAGTGAGGACCGAGGTTACAACGGTGTCATCTATTCCGTTAGCTAATTTTCCGACGGTATTTGCAGTACACGGGTAAACTATAACCATATCGGTCGTATCCCGGTCAGCCAATGAAATATGCTCCAAATTGCCGGTCAGTTCGGTAACTACATCATTTCCTGTTGCCCATTTCATCATTTCATGGGAAAGAAATATTCTTGACGTTCCATGACTCATAACTGCGTACACCTCAGCTCCATGCTTAACCATCAACCTAGCGACGTCAATTGCCTTGTACGCCGCAACACTTCCAGTAATGCAAAGAACTATGCGGGTGCCTACCAGCTCTTCTCCTTCCGTACAATAAATGTCTCTGGTTGGACGGTACAGATGCTTTTTCATTTGCTAACTCGAAGTCCACACTCATCCAAGAATTCCTCATATTCCTTAGAATCCATATGAATAGCGTTCTCATTACTGGGAAATATTCCTGACTTTACCTCACGTGAATAGGTCTGCACTGATGCAGCAATCAACTGATCCAAATCTAGATATTTCTTTACAAATCTTGGCTTCATGTTTTGATAGATTCCCAGCATATCATAAGATACCAACACCTGACCATCACAAATTGGCCCTGAACCTATTCCTATAGTTGGTATCGACAAATTTTTCGTGATTATTTCAGCAGCTTCAGTGGTTACCATTTCGAGTACAATGCTAAATGCGCCTGCCTTTTCAATTGCCTTCGCATCATGTAAGAGCTTTAGCGCTGACTCCTTGGTTTTTCCGGCGGCTTTTGTGAAATTCCACATACTCGAGGTCTGAGGCTTGTATCCAATATGTCCCATGACTGGTATTCCTACCTCAACTAGAGCTTCTATTCGACTAGATATTTCTTCGCCGCCCTCGACCTTAACTGAGTCTGCTCCAGCCTTGATCAATTTTACTGCGTTTGAGATGGTTTTATCGATGCTGTTTTGGTAGGAACCAAATGGCATATCTACAGTTATCATTGCTTTGGTTGAAGCGTTAGCTACCGCCTTACAAAATAGTAACATTTCTACCATAGTCACTGGCCTCGTGTTTGGATATCCAAGCATTACCATTCCTGCACTATCTCCTACTAGGATTATGTCAATTTCATTCATGTCAATAATTGAGGCCATCGAAAAATCATATGCAGTCAAGGCAGCAAGTTTTACTCCATTCTTCTTCGCATCAACGATCTCGGCTACTGTTTTTTTCCTGGACTGATTCCTATGTGATTGCATTAATTTCAGAACCTCCAAGCCGTATGAGTCTAAGGCTTTCATTCAAATTCATAATATTGTCAAATTTACCAATTGTACTTGTTAAAGAATCTCTGTTCTCGTTTTTAAGCCCTACTATCATCTGAACCAAAATAGGAATTACCCTGACAACGTTATCTACTATAGATATATGGGCGTGGACTGCGGTCCTTGATAGTGGATTTAGATCTACAGCTATCACTTTTTTACCCATTTTTACCAGTGCTTCAGTCCTATCTCCATCCTCCAATGGAACAAATACGGTGTCAGCAATTGCAATCCCCATTGGATCAACGTGTTTTCGTTTCCCATTTAAGTGGGGAATGGTTGCAGTCCTATTTTTTCCTACTCCAAGAACGTCTCTTGCCCCAAATCTCTCGAGGTGACTCTTTATTGCGCGTTCTCTATGAATGGAATGATAAAATAAATTCACCTCGATCAGTGCTCCGCATGCCATACTCAGCTCTACTATTTCTCTACCACACAGCGCAGCAAAATTTCCATTAACAGATATGATGGGATGACTGGAAGTAAGCAGCATGGCCGCGGCAGCCTTGATGGCCCTGATGGCGCTTGGTGTCGTTGTCTCGCCTATCAGATAATCAAAGCTTTCTCCCCTTCCATGTGCGATCAGACCTTCTTCAACAACTAGTCCACCTCTTAATCCATCCACGAGCATCTCTCTTACTCGCAGGGATTCTGCTCTTGGATGATCCTTTGGAATACTAATTCGCATATTTACATTCGCAAATCATTCTAGCGCCCGTCGAATCGATGCTAGATTCGATAAGCATGCCCTGAAATTGATTCAGGCAGGATCTTACGTCTTTTGCTTGTTCACGTCGTATGATTGTAAACACCGTTTCACCAAATAATGCAACACTGCATTTGAATCCTTCAGATTTCATAGCCTTAATTGGACCTTTACAAACGCCACTAGTCAGACCCAACGCATCAGCAAAAGCAAAAGATGCATCTAGAAATCCGTTTATGTCATCCATTGATTTCAACCTATTTAATAACTTACTAGAACAGGAATTTTTATCACTTATTTTCATTAACCTATTACTCAGTATTGTCTTAGTCGATAACGGTGAAATACAAAGGATAGTTGCAACGTATTCGTCAAGATCCTTTCTTAACACTAGCCCTTTCCCAGGAGCACCGGGTCTTAACCTAATCTCGTAACCGCCTGAATATAAGGCAGCAACTGTACCTAGCCCAGTCTTGCATGAGATTTCTGCACAATGAGCTACCTGAGCTGCTTCCATCTTACTAAGACCTACTTTTAATAAATTGTTTAAAGCATACGACAGGCTCAGTGCAGCTGCGCCACTCGACCCGAGACCGTACCCAATGGGTATTTCAGTGATATGGGTGATCTGCAGAAAGATCGGCTTATCAATTAGTCCAAGATAGTATTCTGCAATATAGGATGATACAGGTGCTTTTTGCACTTGAATACCGTCAATTAAAATGCTGAAGCCCTTAGTCTTGGCTTCAAAGGCTTTAGCGGTTGTGGTAATGCCATTATAAATTGAAAAACCCGCGCCTGTTGAACCCTTGCTCAGTATATCCTTGTGCTCTGCTCCTGCAGGATCAAATATTCCTGTCACATGTCCTGGGCTAAATGCCGTAGACATAGGGATGATATCTGAGACTAACGTAGTCATAGTTATCTTATAATTTATTGATAATATAAGAATAATGTTTAATTAGTTTAAATATATTTAAATGTTTAATGGCCTCCTACGCCCGTCGTCTTCAGAAAATAGGAAGTAGTATGCTTGTATCACTGCCAGCGAATTGGGTCCGCCAGAATCAACTTAAGAAAGGTGATACAATTCTCATGGAACTTAGCAATGATAATTCAATTGCCATACTTCCCTCAAAGGACAGAAATGGAAGCATCAGAGGGTTTGGTATCGATTACCCCGCCAGGGTTGTAGATATTCTCATCAATCAATTATTTGGAGCTTATTTGTTAGGCTACGATAACATCAGGATTAAAGCTAGGGCTCCCATAGATTACGAAGATCGCGAGAAAATATTAACTGCCACAGGTAAACTGGTCGGACTTGAAATCGTTGACGAGGATAGTCTCAACATTAACTTTCAATTCCTTATAGACGTTAGTTCACTAGATGCAGCCAAAATCCTCCGTAGAATGAATGCAATCATCAAGGGAATGATGAGGGATGGACTTAAGGCTATTGTGAACAAAGATACAAAGATTATAAAGCTCATAGTAAGAAGAGACGACGAAATTGATAGACAGTACTTCTTGCTAGTCCGTTTGATTAGAAGCGCCATGCTAAACCAGCGGATTGCACGCAAGCTTAACTTGAGCAATATTGACATACTCGACTACAGAGTAGCGGCAAGCCATCTCGAAAGTGCTGGTGATTATGTCTCAGAATTTTCGTCATCAGTGCCTAAATTGTGGGGAACTGGATTCGGAAATGAAATCGTAGAAGCAGGCATGATCGTTGATGATATGCAACATAGATCTATAAGCGCATTTATCGCAAAGGACAATTTGCTGAGCGAGGATGTAGTAAGAATGTACCTAAAATTCTCAAACCTATCCGCTTCCATCAAAGAGAAATCTACTAAGGGCTCGCCTGACCCCCACATATCGATTCTTAACTGCATTTACTCTATGGACAGGATTGCTAAATGTTGGGTCGACATTGCAGATCTTGTAAAGCCGGGTTATCCCAAATCGCAAATTTAATGGAAATCCCATTGGATCTAGTCACCATTCGTTATTTAAAATTAGTTCATATCGATAAGGATAAAGTTGCAAAATGAGGGGGAGATAAGTTTCCACGATACCATCTACCAGTTCTCTATCGCTACCTTTAGCTTTCATAGTATACGGATCAAAATATTAACTGATACTCTGATATAGCTGTACTTCAAGTAGGTTGGTGCTTTTTATAAGACACCTTCAATGAAAGATTAATTTAGTCTCTTGGATTTGAGGTATCTGAGGCTATGTATCAGCTCTTTCATTCGAATATAGTAAGCGGGTCGATAGTTTTTTCAGGCTTTTTCCAGCAATAAATTGGTTCAAATCTTCTGAGCGTGTAGATTCATGATAGACGGCGTTCCATAGGCTATATATGTCTATTTCCCAGTCGAAGGCTGTCTTGAGGATTGTTGACTGTCGTAGTATTACTGCATTAAATAAATAATATCCATACGGGCTCGGAGGGATTTGAACCCTCGGCCTGACGCTTAGGAGGCGTCCGCGCTGTCCATTTTACGCCTGAACACTTTTTCATTTGTTCAGTCTGCGCCACGAGCCCTACAATCCCGTTGGTGCCATACCAACTATTATAGTTAGAGGTTTTGAATACTACCTATAATTCAATTTTCGACTACTAGGGTAAAAATATCGCTTGCGATATCACGAGGAAGAGATTGATACTTCCTAACCAGTAACGCCTAAAGACTTACCAAAGGCTCTGGATATGCCAACCAAGGACGGGAAGGGAGATGTCGACAACTATCGATCCTACTACACTACTTCAAGTGGACGGTTCTGTTATCGTGGGCATATTCGTTTTCCTAACCATACTAGAATATACCGGCCGTAAACCTGATAGCACCCTAGAAACTAAGCAGAAAAAAGAGAAGTTCCGATTTCCATCAATCGTAATAATCCTGTTTTCTGCCTCAGCATGCACCTTACTGATAGGATTATCTTTTGTCTCCTACATACTTACCTTTCTCGGATTTGCGGTGATTATTTTCGCGTTTGCATATTGGCTTATCAAGCCGCACAAAAACCCCTATTAAGTCTTGTCTGCCAGTACTGCAAACCATTGCCATACTCCATTAACTTTTTAGCATGCGTGACAGTAAGAGCAGTGAAAGACAGTTTCTGAACTATAGATGATCACTATCTATACAATGTTTGCATTATGAGTACTTTGCAGTGAGATAGACTATGAGGTTCGAATGTGTTCACTGTAACCGCATAATGGAGAGGATGAACTTCACAGACTTCATTAGGCAAAGCGACAATGACAAGAACAGCATTCAAGAGGCGAGAGTATAGTACCACACTTGGCGGTTACTGCCAGAAGACTACACTTGTAGACCGCTAATGCCAGATCTGTAAAGACATCCGAAAGGCGTCAAAGACGTCATCATGACTCGTTGCTTCTGTCTAATGTCCCTTCCCCTTTTTCTACTGCAGTCGTCAAAGCGGTAATTAATTTGACGTGCCTGTGCCAGTATTCATATGCATTATCAACCGAGACGGGATAAGCAGGCATTAATGGCTGAATGAGTGGTTGAACTGATTTGGCCTGTTTCCTGCAAACGGCCTAGTATTTCATCGATATTCTGCAGTGCTTCGGTTGGATTTTCCCCTGAGATAATTAGATTAACTAGGTGTGCACACAACTGTTCGATTGTAGATACTCCAGGAAATTCGCCGGGGATCTCTGTCTCAAACGCCGATTGTTGAGTAGCGGTAAGAACATCAAAACATCCTTCACATCCTTGTGTTGTTGGGGGCCCTGTTAATGGTGGCTGGGTTGTTGTTGCCCGTTGCAGTTCAATTGTTGGATTTGCTGTTTGGTGGGTTATAGGTGTAGAAGCCGAGCCTGATTCATCCTGCTGTGATATTGTGCTGCCACAATTTCCTACACCAACTACATTATCGATAGTATTCGAATCTAATATAGGGTTTAAACATGAATTGTCAACTGCTGCTGCTTGACTCGTAGTGTCGCTCGAATACTTTCCATTATTCCTTGCAAGCACATCTTCTGTTACCAAAACAGATATCGCGACCGTAGCAGCAAGTAAAATCAATGGGATTGCTATGATCGTAAAACTGGCTCTTTCGCAATGCATCCTGCTAAGTGGATTCCAACAATGGTTTATACGTGATAAGTGGAAAATTAACCTCAGTTAAATCATATTTATCTTCTTCAAAAGTTGTCTAGTGTCAGTACTGCAACGATAACCTAAAACACTGCATTAAGGTCTATGAAATTTATCCTTAGGGAAAGTAGTACTTCCAGAATCGGACATCTTTATTACTTTCTAATGCAATGCATAAACCCGATATGTGACAGGAGACGACTCCCTGGAAGGAAGCGACCAGCCATGATGACTGGCTCGATGCATTCAGCTATGTTCAGTTTATCGCTTCAGTTTTGGCATCAACCCGTAACAGTATCCGAATAGTCCCAAATGGAAAGATATGAAGGACCATATTTCAGGGTTAGGCTAGCTTGAGAAATATAGGTAATCAGGTGTTCAAACAACCTTTTGTTATATTAACCGGTGTTAATCACATGCCTCTCGAATCTCCTGTAGGAAGAAATTTTAGCATCGTGAGGAGATAGCCATTATTAAAAACGAAAATCACACCTTAGAGCAACTTTATAGCAAGCTGTGATAATATTCAAACATTTGGATTTTTGTTGATTCCAGCATGGAGCGGGATCATTAACCCCAAGCATGTACTCGCTTGACTTTTTACTTGACAGAGATGGGAGGCAAAATATCCGAACTGAGAGTTAGGACGAGAGTAAAGGAAAGACAATGAAGGTTAACTATAAAGATGCCAGGAACTTCCAAAGCCTAACTCTGAGGGTTGATAAGCCCACTAAAAAGGTCGACCGTTAAAGGAAACAGAAGAAAACGCGGGATATTATCTGAATGCAGATTAGACAAAACCAAATGGGATTGATTTAAACTTGACGCAATTTGAAATTGGGTAGGCCAATCTCCTGTTTGGTTACTAATCGACATAAATCGTACTAGCGATTAGAACGACTTCCATATCAAGTATTGGATAAACGGAAGAATCTCGAAACTACCTGAACCAACAAATTAGACATTCTGTTTTGGCATTATGTAACATAAAACTTCTTACTTAAGATTAGCGTAGGAATCAGAAATACATAAGTACCCAAACCCAAATACCAGCTATCCAAAGATCCTCCGATGTAAACTGTATCATGAACGATGATTCCTACAATCAACAGACTTATTATTTTCTGCACCAAGGAATTTGCCATCGGCTTTGAAGAAGTAGCAAACTTAAGCGTAGATAATATAAAGCTACCAAAAATAAAAAGGTAGATCCATGAGTTACCATTAAAGAGTCCGACACTGGCTGTATAAACACCGATGCTTAGAGGTAGGAGAAAAGGCATTGTATGAAACCATCTTAAATGGAACGTTGAATTCTTGTGAGTCTCATACCTACTGAGAGCTGAAATACCTGCTATATAGACAAACTCAGAAAAGCAAACCAAACATAATCTGTATAACCCGTCATCGAACTGGCCCACAATTAGAATGCTCAGATTCGGACTTGCACCTAATAGAATGTTTAGAACCCGAGTAGCACCCATGACTGCTGGACCAAATGAGGAATTTTTGAACACAAAGTCGTAAAGCATAATGGTTGAGATAAGGATAAATACAACAATGAGGGTAACAGCAGAAATTAAATAGCTAACTGTGATCGATATTGCCATGAGTAACAATGCTAGAATGATTGCACTTCTCTGTGTAATCTTGCCGGATGGGATTGGACGATTAGGACGCTCTTTTCGATCTATTTTTCTATCAGCTACGTCATTAAAGATCACCCCTGCGGCATACAAACACGTTGAGCTCAAGATAACAAGAATTATGGTATTTATTTCGATCTCGCTGTATGTATTTGATGAAAAGTATCCTGCTAGGATGTTCGAAGGCAATGTAAACAGGTTTGGAAATCTGACTAGTGTTAAATAATTCTTGATTTGTTGGACGCTCATTTTCGATTCAACCGATTAAGTTTAGGATACATGAGCTCAGGGATATCCATTGCGATTCCGATTCTACTAACTTTCTGCTACACATCATGATTTGGAAGACAGAAGTAAAGGTTACGCATAAATGTCACAATGCTAACAATATTGTAAAAAGTGGGAGAACCTATCTTGCCGGGTGACGAAGGTATAGTTTTGAAATTGGAGGAAATGCAAGTAGAAGAACTATATCATTGTGTTTTTGATGGGATAGTCTATTTGTTCTATAAGGATTCGCAGAATCTTCTGCATTGTTATGAGATTGGTGATAAACAAGTGGTGAGCGAAATTGAGGACCACCCAGATGATCTTAAGGATATAATTAAAAAATATAGCATTGAAAGAGGGTCGCAATAACATTATATATAGTAATACAAGGGATAGAGTTAAAGGATGTCAGCACAGGGTAATAACGGAAGCAAGCCGAGAAATGCGGTCTATATAGGCAAAAAACCTCTCATGGTTTATGTAACTGCAACTTTGGTACAATTGGCAAATGAACCCATTGTTGTTATCAAGGCAAGAGGAAAAAGCATCACAAGAGCTGTTGATGTGGCACAAATCATTGTTAAGCGCATGGATACATTAGGATACAAAATTGGACCTGTAAAGGTGGGCACTGAGATAGTTTCATCCGAAGATGGAAAGACACGTAATGTATCCACCATAGAAGTTTCGATATCTAGGGCGAAATGACTCTGATCAGAGTTTAAAGTATATCATAGCATAGCATAAGATTATCAGCTCAAGAATTATCATGATGTGTCTCCAAGGAGGTGGAGTGGGGGGCTGTTATACCAACAAATGGAGCTTGGAATCTTTGAGCATCAATCAAACAGTATGGATTAATCATTTCAATTTATCATTCTTTAAATATTGAGTCTCCGATATTCGTATGTGGCTTGAAAAAACATTTAGTTGTCTTTAATGTGGTGGGTCTAGAATCATCTAATATTTTTGCTGATAACCTGCCCAACATTCAACAAGTTGCAGAGCGTGGGGCCTATCGCCCAGTCACTCCTGTTTTCCCTGCAGTCACATCTACGGTGCAGGCAAGTTTGTTAACCGGTAAGTATCCTAACGAACATGGGATAATATCAAACGGGACTTACAATAGATCAAACTATTCAGTTTCATACTGGGATCAGGATAGCTCACTAGTTCAGGCTCCAAGGATATGGGACTTCCTAGGTAACGGCAAATCCGATGACGTAA
>Ga0190265_10004078_pt1 | contig 10082 bp, 5 predicted proteins | sample Popmic124T_FD_133135 | JGI IMG/M metagenome (GOLD analysis project Ga0190265, IMG submission 133135) | Populus adjacent soil microbial communities from riparian zone of Indian Creek, Utah, USA - 124 T | ecosystem: Environmental > Terrestrial > Soil > Riparian zone | place: USA: Utah | collected...
ATGACGCTCGACTGGATCAGCCAATACGGGATCGACGGCTTGCGCCTCGACGCCATCAAACACGTCGACGACGCCTGGCTCCTGGCCACGCGCAGCGCCATCACCGCCGAGATCGTCCCCAAGCGACCGCCCGGGTCCGGCGTTTACCTGGTGGGCGAGACCGTGGACGGCAATGTCGCCAATCTCGCAAGATACGTCGATCCTGTCACCAAGCTCGACGGGCAATTCGACTTCCCGACGCGCGCGCAGATCGTCGCCACCGTCCTGCGGCGCACCGGCCAGATGCTGGACCTCGCGAGCTTCATGGACCAGCACAACGACGCCTACGGTCCCAATGCCGTCATGAGCACGATCCTCGGCACCCACGACATGATGCGCGTCATCCATCATGCCGAAAATGTGCCCGTCGGCACCGGCGAATGGGACGACGGCAGGGGCACGTCGCGCGTGGCCGGGTGGACCACGCACCCCAGCGAGCCCACCACCCTCGAACCGTACGAACGTCTCGCCAACGGCTTTGCCGTCATCTTCACCAACAAGGGAGCACCCCTCATCTATTACGGCGACGAGGTGGGGCTCGCGGGCGCCGGTGATCCGGACAACCGTCGCATGATGCCGTGGAGCGGTTGGACCACGCAGCAGCAGTGGCTGCGCGACCGCATCGCCAAGCTGCTCAAGATCCGGTCTCAGCACCCCGCCACGCGCTCCGGCACGCGCACGACCATCGTCGCCAATCGCGACGTCTGGGCCTACACGCTCACTGCCGGCAGCGACACGCTCCATGTCGTCATCAACCGCGGCGATACGGCTCAATCAGTGACGCTCGGTGCGGGCAACCTCACCGAGCTCGTCGAGGGAGCGACCGGCGCAGGGCCCGTGGTCTCGATACCGGCGCGGCAGACGCGCATCTACCAGCCGTAAGGGCTTCACAGCTACGCGCGTCGTGTTAAACCGCTGGCCAATGGCAATGCTGCTGGGTTGCCCCCGCCGCCACCTCCTTCGCACTTTCGGCGGCGCGCTCTACACGATGATGCTTGGTTGCAGCGGTTCCTCGCCGCCGTCATCGACGGCCCCCGTGCGCGATTGCCCTCGCGCGTTGTGGGCGCAGCCATCGCGCCCCGCGGCCGACGTCCACGTCGTCGGAAGTTGGGACGGTTGGCAAGAACCGGGTACCGCCATGCAAACGCGCTCCGACGGCTGGTACACGAAGCGAGTCGACCTTGGGGAGGGGGAATACGGCTACATGGTTTCGGAGGATGGTCGGAAACGGATCGACGTATTCAATCCGCTCACGACCTTTCGCGGCGACGAAGAAGTATCGCTCCTGGTCGTACCGGCGTGCGACACGCCGGAGATCCGAGTCGACGAGATCGATGTGGCGCCCGGCCGCTCGGGGGACGAGCGCGTGGCGACCCTTCGGGCCACTTTTCTGCGCGGTCGATCAGGTGCCTTGCTCGCGCCAGGCTCGGTGTCGGTCGTATCCGACGCAGCCGACTCCGCCCAGGCGACGCCGGTGCAAGCGACGATCGTCCAAGTCGACCCGGCGGCGGGGGCGCTCACGATCGCGCTTTTTGGCTTGCCTCGCGGCAACAACATCGTTCGTGTCATCGCGGAAGACGAACAGGGCAAAAGAGCCGAGCAGCCCGTGTCGGTATGGGTCGATCCGCGCGCAACGAGCTGGGCCGATGCCGTCATTTACGAGATCTTCGTCGACCGTTTTCGATCATCGGACGGTGGCCCGCTTGCGCCGCCGAGCTCCCCGGGCTTGCGCGCCGGCGGAACGCTGGACGGCGTACGCGCGGAGATCGAGAAGGGGACGTTCGAAGCGCTGGCTGTGTCGGCGCTCTGGCTCTCGCCGCCCACCACGACTCCCGACGAATCGCGCATCGGCCGCAGCGGAAGGCTGGAGGATGCTTACCACGGCTACTGGCAGCTCGATACGCGCGCCGTCGACCCGCGGCTCGGCGGCGACACCGCGCTCGACCGATTGATCGAATCCGCACACCGGCGCGGCATCCGCATCCTCATCGACATCGTTCCCAATCACCTCTACGAAAATCACCCGCGCTATCTCCTTCATCGCCAGGATGGCTGGTTTCACCAGGGGTCCGACAAATGCGTTTGTGGTGACGAGGCGTGCTCTTGGGCAACGCACCTCGAACGCTGCTGGTTCACCGACTTCCTCCCCGACTATCGCTTTCAAAACTCGGAGGTGATGCGGCAGACCGCCGAGGACGCAGCGTTTTGGGTGAAGCGCTTTCACGTCGACGGCGTTCGCATCGACGCCGTGCCGATGATGCCGCGTGCAGCCACGCGCCGCATCGTCGCCGGCCTGCGGGGCGCGGTGGCGCCCAGCGTGGCGAGCTTTGCGCTCGGCGAGATCTTCACCGGCACGGACGGCCTAGCGACGATTCGCCAGTATCTCGGGCCGGACGGCTTGTCGAGCGCTTTCGATTTTCCGCTCATGTGGACACTGCGCGAGGCAGTGGCCAGCGATCGCATCGGTTTTGCCGAGGTCGACGCCGTGCTCGAGCGAAACGAAAAAGGTGTCGAAGGTTCGGGCAGCCTTTGGGCTCGCATGCTCGACAACCACGACACGAGCCGGTTTCTTTCGGAGGCGGCCGGCGACGGACAGCGCCACGCGTGGGACGATCCACCGGGCGATCCAGACTCCGATGTCCCTTACCAACGGCTCGAGCTTGGCTTGGCACTGCTCTTCACGCTGCCGGGGATCCCCGTTCTCTACTACGGCGACGAGCTCGGGCTGGCTGGCGCCACCGACCCGGATAGCCGGCGCGTCATGCCCGATCTGGCGCTCCTCTCCCCGCGGCAGCGACGCGTGCTCGACGTCACGCGCAAGCTCGGGGCGCTGCGCGCGGCGATTCCCGCATTGCGAACGGGCACACGGCGTACGCTCCTCGCCGAACGCGACCTCTACGTCTTTACCCGTACGGCCGCGAGCGGCTCGACAGCCCTGGTGCTGGTATCGAAGAGCGCCGAGCCCGCCACGATCGTCCTTCCGCCGGACACATTGCCCCGCGGCATACACGGGGACATGATGAGCGATCAGACCTATCGGATGGAAGACGCCGTGCCTGTCGAAATAGCACTGGCCCCTTTCTCATTTCGAGTCCTCACCCCACTAGCGAGCGACGCCGATCACTGACGGAGTTGCGGAGGGGCTGGCCGTGGGCGCGTCAGTTCGGCACCCAGATGGCGTGACCGCGCGCGGGGACCGGAAAGCTGCCGCCGCCTTGCGCGTTGGTCGTGACGGTCGCGGTCGAGGTACCGCTCACATCCCTCATGGGTAGGTTGGGAAAGGGGCTCGAGGTCAGCGTTTTGCTCGTACCGCCACCGTCGTTCAAAAAGACCAACATTCCCTTGTGAGTCGCGTCGCCGGCGCGTCCCGAGACGTAGAAGTCGCCGTCAGACTCGTTGGAATCGTAGACGGCGCCGAAGCCGTGGGCGTTGCGGGCGGCGATGACCTTGTCGATGGCGGGGCCGAGCATGCCTTCGTAGTAGTCTTTATGAAACACGACCGGGTATCCCGAGCTTCGCGTGAGGATGTACGTATAAGCCAGCATCTTGAAATTCGCGATGCGCGTGTTGGCGTCGCGATCGGTGTCATGGTTGTCGACAAAGGTGACGGCGAAGGCAGGATGCTGCTCGAGAAACCGCGAACCGTCGTCACTCGAACCGAACCGCAGATTGCGCATATCGAATCCGCCGTTGCCGGCACTCATGCGCTGGAGCAAAAAGTGCAACGCGAAATCGAAAAGATGGCTCTGCCGGGCGTAAAGATCGATGACCGTGGCGAGGTGGGCCGGGTTGCCGTCGTAAAACTCGGTCACGGCAAAGCGGGAGGTCCCTTTCACTTCGTGGAACCAGCGCGAGAGAAAGGGCGGATAGATGTGTTTTCCGGTATCGATGCGGTAGCCGTCGAGCTTGAGCGTATCCGTCAGCCACTTGCCCCACGCGATGAGCTCCTGCTGATTGGCGTCGATGGTGAAGCGGATCTCGCAGCCGTTGAGCCCGTCGTACATGCCGAGGGAGCCGTAGGTGCCCGAGTTGGGGTCGCTCGTGTAGGTGGGATCGAAATCCCATTGGGGGCTCATCCACGTTCGAAACGAGCAGTTGTTGGTGCTGACGCACGTCTGACAGCCGGAGAACTTGGTGTGGTCCCACACGTAAGCATGGGCAGGGTCGACCCCCAGCCGCGCCGAGAAATCGAACGAAGTGGGCGCCGTCGTGCCGCTCCACGTTTCATTGGTGCCGCCCATCATGTGGTTCATGACCATGTCGGCGTATACGCGAATGCCCGCACCGTGCATGGCGGCGATCATCGACTCGAGCTCGGCACGCGTTCCCCAGCGCGTCGCGATAGCGCCCTTTTGGTTGTATTGACCGAGGTCGTAGCGATCGAAGATGCCGTAACCCATGTCGGTCGCGCTCGAGCCTTTGGTCGGCGGAGGGATCCAGATGGCGGTGATGCCCGACTTTCGTAACTCGCAGGCTCTGCCTTCCAGCGTTTTCCACCACGACGTCGCGCCCGCCGGCGGGTCCCAATAAAACGCCTGCATCATGACGCCGCTCGTCTCATCCGGAAACGGCGCAGGGCAAGGCGACGGTGGGGGCCCGCCATCGCCCGTCGTGGTGTCCACGACGACATCGACGGGGGGTGCATCGGGCGGGGGCCTGACGTCCATGGACGATGCGTCGACCACAGGGGGGACCGCATCGACGTCGCGAGCTTCGGCGAAAACGACGTCGCGCAGAGCGTCGTCGTCGGCGCCGGCATCGCGCGGACCTCCGTCGACGAGCGCGGCGTCCGTCGGGCGGCCATCCGTCTTCGCTGCGTCGGTCATCGCAGCGTCGGAGTCGGAGTCGGCGTCATCGGCGCCGGCGTCCGCCGATGTGCCGTCGCGATTCGCCGCGTCGACGGGCGCGATATCGGCATCGCGTCCGACGTCCGTCGTGCCTCCGCAAGCGCCGACGAGTGACGAAAGGATGAACCATGCGCTGAAAGCGAGCAGCGGGCGCTGCCCCGTTTCGCTCCCCGCCGGCTCAACTGCGCCGCCGGAGGCGCGGCTCATTTGGCCTTGGGGCGCCCCTTGGCGTTGTTCACCCCGGCAACCTTGAGCGGCGCGGTGGGAGCCAAGAGAGAATCGAGTCGCCCCACGCGCTGTCCCAACATGGCGGCCATCACGGGTTCGACGTTGATCTTCTGGCGCTGCGAAAGCAGCGTGATGTCGAGCGCCACGTGGCTGGTGGCGACCTCGGCGATTCCGCGCGTCTCGCTGATGACGGCGTCGTCGCGGTCGCTCATTTCGGCGGCGCCGATGAGGGTGAGAATGTCGTCGGCTACGACGATGAGACGATGCTGCCAGAATGATTCGAGCTCCGTCTCGTGCAAGCCGTAGCTGAACACGTGACCCGGCAACTCGGGCAGGTCGGCGTGAGAAAAAACGACGAGGTAGAGCTTACGCTGCTTGACCGCGCGGCGAAGCTCGGACGAAAGATGGCCAATCTCCCGCGGCCAGCCGCTGAGAATCAGCTTGTGCGTCGCGCGCTGAACGACGCGCTCGGCTTCTTCGAGCACACGGCGGTAGCCGCGGACGGTGTACGCGTCGGGAGCTTGCGGCGAGACATCGATCTCGCGGATGGCGTGCTCGAACTTGTTGGCGGAAGACTCGAACCGCTTGCGCAAGAGATCCATCACTTCTTCGGCGGGGGTGGGCACGAAGCGCTCGGGACTTCCGGCGATGGCACGCGCCGCCCCTGCCTTGACCAGACGCCGGAGAGCGCCGTACACGGCGGAGCGTGGTATCTGCGCGCGAGCCGCGACTTCGTATCCCGTGGCGGGATGTTCTTCGATGAGGGCGCCGTACGCGCGGGCTTCGTTCAGACTGAAACCCAGCTCGAGAAGCGCCTCGGCCGCCGCTGACTCGGACATCGGCAGACTGTTACATACCTTCGCAGCGAAGCGAAGGGGATTCTTCCAGTTCTTCGGGTAGATCCCGCTCGGAACGACGGCGCTTTCGTCGGATTCGACGAAGGCGGGATTCGCCTGCGTGCCCGGCGCGATCGGGTCGCGCAGCGCAGTGGGAAAAGGCAACGAATCGAAAGAGCCCTCGTCGGTTCGAAGCAGATGTCGTTTATCGCTATCCATAGAATAGTGCGCTCGCCTATGAGAAGACGCGAAGAAGCATCGGCGGCGCAGCGCCAATCGCTCTGCCCGAGCGCGCGCCGGGCGGCACCGGATCGACGTCGCGTTCGCCTTCATGCCAGCTCACTTGGTTGCATCCGGAGGTCGCACGCCGAACACACCCACGTACGTTCGCCCTCGCGCCGGCACCGGTATCACGCGCGCGTCCGATGGCGCGCCCGCGTCGACGGCGTCGATGGCGTCCGCTGTTGCATCCAGCAGAGCTCCGTCGTGCGCAGTTGCGTCGGCGGTCGTATCGTGGGCGCCATCGTTGTCCGTCGCGTCGCCGGCGACGTCGCTCACCGAGGAGGCATCGCCATCCGTGGCTCGGTCAGCGGCGCCATCGGACACCGTCGTGGCATCGGCATGGCTGGCGTCGCGGAGGACGCCTGCATCGCCGAAGCATTCGACGCGCAGGGACCGGTTGCTGTCGTAAGGGAGCCAGTTCTCCCATTCGGGCGTCGTGCCCTCGAATTTGACGAACTTGAACTCGATCGATTGCTGATCGCGAAACGTCGCCGTCCCGGACCAGTTCCCCGACGAAATCTCGGTGAGAAGCACCCCACCACTCGGCGCCCAAGAGCCCAAATTCGCAGCGTCGCCGACGAGCCGGACAGCGCGTCCCGACTGCGCGTCGAGGGTGCCGCCTTCCGGAGCCGACCAGACAACACCATTGACCGTGAAACTGACGAGACACGATAGGACCGCCTGATCGGGCGTGACATCCATCGGCGGGGGCAGCGTCGCGTCGATGGGCGGTGGAGAAGAGCCGTCGGGCGGCGGCGGCGGCGCGTCTGTCGGTGGGTCGGGGGCGTCGGGCGGAGGCGAAGGCGCATCGGGAACCGTCACGTCCGGATCGGGCGTGGTGGACGCCTCGTCGGCGTAGCCGCCGCCGATCGCGTCGAGTCGATCGGTGCTTGGTCCATCGGCGCGGACCGTCGTCCTCGTATCGCGCCCGGCGTCGGCCTGAGGGCGGTCGCCCGGCACATCGTCAGCCGCGGAGCACGCGGGGAGCGCCGGGAGCGCGGTCAACCCGAGCACGGCGATGATCTGAAATCGATTCACGATGCCTCCGTAAAAATCGCGGCGAACGCTCGTTGTCGTTGCGGCGAGCGGCACAGTAACTCACGCGTGAGTTACGATCAACCTCTTCGACAGCGCCTCTGGACGGCGGGGGCGATCCAACTCGTGAGGGCCGGCGAAGACGCCTCGCTTCCGCCGAAAGCGACCCCGATCCATCGGCACTTTTTAGTTGCGCTCGGCATCCCGTCGTTATTAGTATCTCATGTCTGAGTCACTCAACGACGGTGAAGCGCGCCGACGCGCGCCTTCGCTTTTTTTCGGCCGCGTTACGGTCGCCGCTTGGCAACCGACCCATGACCCGGCCAAATGGGCCGGCCATGTCTCGTGCGCGCCATCCTTCTCGTTCGTGACCGAGGCCCGCGATGCATGCTGCCGCCCAGTCAATCGCCTTTCGCCGGTCACGGGCCGGCGTCTTGCGGTTTGTCGCGCTCATTTTCGGCATGCTCGCTGTCACCGTCGACGTCCGAGCCGCCCGCGCGAACGAGCCGTCGCCCGAAAGGGCGCACCTCAGTGTGTGGCACGCGTATCGCGGCGACGAAGAGCGCGCGCTCCACCAAGTCTTGCGCGAATACGAACAGCTTGGCGGAGCCGAAGTGGAGGTGCTGGCCTTACCCTTCGAAGCCTACGGGGCCAAGCTCGCGGCGGCCGTCCCGCGCGGTCACGGACCCGATATCTTCATCGAAGCGCACGAACGGCTAGGCCCCTATGTGCGCGACCTGCTGGTGGCACCGGCGGGCGATGCTTTCCCCGAGGAGGACCTGTCGCGTTACGACGGCACGTCGATCGACGCCGTTTCCAAAGACGGCGTCCGCTACGGCGTGCCGCTCGCCTCCAAATGCCTGGCGCTTTACGTCAACGATCGCCTGGTGCCGGGCGAGATCGCGGATCTCGAACGACTCTTCATCCTTACGAGCCTGCCGGCGGGCGGGTACCCGCTCGCCTATGAGGCGACGTCCGCTTTTTTCCACGCGCCGTTCCTGCACGCATTCGGGGGCGCGATGCTGGACGAGCACGGGCGCTTCGCCTTCGCCGAGCCGGCTTCGGCTCGCGCGCTCGCCTTCGTGAAACACCTGGTCGACGCGAAGCTCGTTCCGGAAGAGCCGAGCGGCACGCTGATCGTCGATCTGTTCGCGTCGGGCCGCGCCGCCGCCGTGGTGAGCGGGCCTTGGCTGGCGGGTGAGCTCGGTGACAAAGTGCGCTATCGGGTGCAGCCGTTGCCGCGCCTCGGCGCGGCGGGTCAGCTGCTTCGTCCTTACCTCACGGTGGAGACAGCGATGCTCAGCCCCAAGGGGGCCGCGCAGCCCGCAGCGCGAAAACTCGCGCGCTGGCTCGGGTCGACGCCGTCTGCGGTGGTGCGCGCGCAAAAGGGTCATCAAGTCGTGACCACGCTGGCCGCTTGGCAGGTGCCGGAAGTCAAGACCGACGCGATGCTCGTCGCCTTTCACCGCGCCGCAGAGATGGCCGTGCCCACGCCGTCGAGCCTCGCCATGCGCGCCGCGTGGGAACCGGCGAATCGCGCCCTCCGCAAGGTGCTGCGCGGCGACACGGAGCCCGAGGATGCGCTGCATGAAGCCAAAGCTCGGTTCGACGATGCGATCCGCGCGCTTCCGCCCAAGGCTTCTCCTTGGGGCGCCATCGCAGCCATTGGGCTGCTCATCACCGCGGCCGCCGTTTACGTCATCCGGCGCATCCGCGTGCCGCGGTTGCGCCGCGAGCTTGCCGATTCGCTCGTCGCCTATGCCTACGCCGCGCCGGCGGCCATCGCCATCGCGCTTTTGGTGATCGTTCCGCTCGGTGCGGGGGCCGCCACGTCGCTGTTCGTCGGTACGCGCGACGAGCCACGCTACGTGGGTCTCGCCAACTACGTGGCCATCTTGACGGCACGCGGTGCGGGGCTCTTCGCGCAGGGGTCGTTCTATCGCACGCTCTTCATCACACTTCTGTGGATGACGGTGAACGTTTTTTTCCACGTCGTCATCGGCGTCACGCTGGGAATCTTGCTCTCGCGACCGGCCATGCGGATGAAAGGGCTTTATCGCGTGCTCCTCATCGTGCCCTGGGCCGTGCCTTCGTACGTGACGGCGCTCGCCTGGAAAGGGATGTTCCACAAGCAATTCGGAGCGATCAACGCCGTCTTCGAGCTCTTCGGCATCGCGCCGCTGGCGTGGTTCGCGCGCTTTTCCAGCGCGTTTTCCGCCAACGTAGCGACCAACGTGTGGCTCGGCTTTCCTTTCATGATGGTGGTCGCCATGGCGGCGCTCACCGCCGTGCCGGCAGAAGTCATCGAAGCGGCGCAGCTCGACGGTGCTTCACGCTGGAAACGCCTGCGTTTCGTGGTGCTCCCCATGATCGCGCCCACGCTCATCCCGGCCATCGCGCTCGGCGCGGCGTGGACCTTCAACATGTTCAACGTCGTGTTCCTCGTCTCGGGAGGTGAGCCCGACGGAAGCACGGACATCCTCGTCAGCGAAGCGTACCGCTGGGCATTCACCCGCGACGCCCAATACGGCTATGCCGCCGCCTATGCGGTGCTCATCTTCGTCGTGCTTTCGCTCATGTCGCGTTTTCTCACACGCCTGCGCGCGCCGGAAGGGCAGCCGTCGTGACCAGGGCGCGGCTCGCCAGACACGCGGAAGCGGCGACGGCCCACGCCGTTGCCATCGCGGCGGTGCTGACTGCGCTGTACCCAGTCTTGTGGGTCGTCTCCACCGCGCTCTCGCCGCGTCAGCTCGAGATGAAACCGCGCGCGATTCCCTGGCCGTCCGCGCCGTCGCTCGACAACTTTCGCATCGTC
>Ga0190265_10004079_pt1 | contig 10081 bp, 9 predicted proteins | sample Popmic124T_FD_133135 | JGI IMG/M metagenome (GOLD analysis project Ga0190265, IMG submission 133135) | Populus adjacent soil microbial communities from riparian zone of Indian Creek, Utah, USA - 124 T | ecosystem: Environmental > Terrestrial > Soil > Riparian zone | place: USA: Utah | collected...
CCTGACGCCGGAGGCGATGGTCGTCTGCGACCTGCACGGCAAGCCCGTGACGGATGGCCTCGCGCCGTCGAGCGACGCCGCGGCCCACGGCTACGTCTACCGGCACCTGCCGGGCGTCGGCGGGGTGGCGCACACGCACAGCACGTACGCGACGGCGTGGGCCGTGCACGGCGAGGACATCCCGTGCGTGCTGACCGCGATGGCGGACGAGTTCGGCGGGCCGATCCCGGTCGGTCCGTTCGCGCTGATCGGCGACGAGGCGATCGGGCGCGGCGTGGTCGAGACGCTGCGCGGCTCCCGCTCACCTGCCGTCCTCATGCGCAGTCACGGCGTGTTCACCGTGGGCGCGGGCCCGCGCGAGGCGATCAAGGCCGCGGTGATGTGCGAGGACGTCGCCCGCACCGTGCTCCTGGCCCGCTCCCTGGGAGAGGTGGCGCCGATCGGCGAGCGGGAGGTCGACGCGCTGCACGACCGCTACCAGAACGTCTACGGGCAGCGCTGAGTCACGACGCGAGGCCGGCGAGCTCCGCCCGGTCGATCTCGAGCGCGCCCCATGCCTCGCGCACCTGCTCGGCCGTCCGCGCGCCGAAGGCCGCGTACACCGGATAGGGCTGATGCAGGACCCAGGCGAGCGCGACCGACTGCGCCGGGCGGCCGATCCGGCTGCCCGTCGCCTCCGCCCGGCGCCGGCGTTCCCGGTTGACGGCGTTGTCGTAGACGCGCCGCACCTCGGCGTCGTCGCGGCCCGCGAAGTAGCCGCGCGCCTGCGCTGACCACGCGAGCAACGGGGTCTGCGTCTGCGCGTGCCACGCGGCGATCTCCGGGTCCCCGGCCGACACCGTGTCCGGCCAGTGCTCCTCGTTCTGCCCTGCCAGCGAGAGGTGCTGGCTGGAGACGCAGAAGCCCTCGAGGCCGTGGGCGGCCGCGTACGCGTTGGCCTCGTCGATCCGCCGCGTCGTCCAGTTCGACGTCCCGAACGCGCGGATGCTTCCCGCCGCGCGGTGCTCGTTCAGGCACTCGACGAGCTCGCCCACCGGCACCGACGGGTCGTCGCGGTGCAGGATGTAGAGGTCGACCGGCCCGTGCAGCCGCTCGACGCTCTCGCGGAGGTCGCGGCCGATGTCCGCCGGCGTCACGCGCAGCCGCTCACCGTCCGGGTGTGCGCCCTTCGTTATCACCACGAGCTGATCGCGGAGCGCTCCGCGGTGCTCCAGCCAGTCGCCGAGGGCGCGCTCCGCGTCACCGTCCGCGTAGACGTGCGCGGTGTCGATCACGTTGCCGCCGAGGCGCACGTACTCGTCGAGCACCGCGGCGTTCGCCTCCGGGTCGGCGCGTGACAGCACGAGCGTCCCGAGCACCAGCCGCGACAGCTCGCGACCGAGCGGGGCGAAGTACGACGACGGGCCGTCATCCAGCATTGTGAACGCTCTCTTCACGGAATTTGCTTGCAAGCTGGTGGTTGACACCGGTTGATGTTAGCGATAACAATTGCTCGTGGCTAGCGCGGATCGCCCTCGGCGGTCCGCAAGGTGAGGAGAGAGGAGGAGGACCCTTGACTGACCGGGACGGGACTCCGGAGGCACACTCGCGCCTGCAGATCTCACGTCGGGCGGCGCTCGCGGGCGGCGGAGCCGCCCTGGTGGCCGCGCTCGCGGCCTGCGGCAAATCCAGCGATGACGCGGAGGGCGAGGAGGGCCAGGGCGCGGGCAACTTTCCCCAGACCCCGAAGTATCGCTTCGTGTTCGTCAACCACGTGACGACGAACCCGTTCTTCGTGCCGACGCAGTACGGCGCCGAGGACGCGAGCGCGCTGCTGAAGACGGACTTCCAGTGGACGGGCTCCGAGAAGGCCGACGTCGCCGAGATGGTCAACGCCATGAACACGGCGATCACCGGCAACGTCGACGGCATCGCGATCGCGATCACCGACCAGAAGGCGTTCAACGGACCGACCGAGAAGGCGCTGGAAGCCGGCATCCCCGTGGTCTCCTACAACGCCGACGCGCCCGGCAACGCGCGTCTCGCGTACATCGGGCAGGACCTCTTCCTGTCGGGCGTCGAGATGGGGAAGCGCATCGTCCAGCTCGTGCCGGAGGGCAAGGTCGCCCTGTTCATCGCCACGCCGGGGTCGCTCAACATCCAGCCCAGGATCGACGGGGCGATCAAGGCGATCAAGGACTCCGGGCGCCCCATCGAGTACGACACGATCGCGACCGGCGCCGAGCTCAACGAGGAGCTCTCGCGGGTTGACGCGTACCACATCGGCAACAAGGACGTGAAGGGGCTGTTCGCGGTCGACGCCGGCTCGACGCAGAGCGTCGCCCAGGTGATCCAGAAGTACAAGCTCCGCGACGAGGGCGTGAAGGGCGGCGGGTACGACACCCTGCCGAAGACGCTCGAGCTGCTCCAGGACGATCAGATCGACTTCACGATCGACCAGCAGCCGTACCTGCAGGGCTTCTATCCGGTCGTGCAGCTCTACATCACGAAGATCTCCGGCGGGCTCACGGGCACCGGTGAGATGAACACGGGCCTGAAGTTCGTCACGAAGGACGACGCGGGGACCTACATGGCCAACCCGTCGCGCTTCGAGGGCTCGTCCGAGGATCAGAAGGTGATCAGGAGTGGCGCCTGAGACGGCCGCGGCGCCGAGCGCCTCGGCCCGGTTCGCCGAGCTCGCGCTCGGGCGCCGTGAGCTGAGCATCGCCGTCGTCGCGATCGCGCTCTACGTCTACTTCCTGAACACGGTCGTCGACTTCGCGTCGACGGCCAACCTGCAGACGCTCGGGACCTTCATCGCGGCGACGGCCATCGTCGCCGCGGGGCAGGTCTTCCTGATGATCTCGGGGGAGATCGACCTGTCGGTGGGCCAGGTCTTCGCGCTCACCGCCTTCGTCCTGTACTTCCTGACCGACGCGGGCGTGCCGATCATGCTCGCCGTCGTGATCGCGCTCATCAGCGCGGCGCTCATCGGCCTGTTCAACGGCGTGGTCACCACCGTGATCGGCGTCTCGTCGTTCATCACCACGCTCGGCACGTTCTTCCTGCTCAACGGGCTCACGCTGACGATCTCCGACGGGCGACCGGTCGACACGCCGGGCGGCGAGACCTTCACCAACGTGTTCGGCGGCGGCGCCTACTCGGGGATCCTGTGGGCGATCGGGCTCGTGCTGGCGCTCCAGCTGGTGCTCATGCGCACCCGCTGGGGACTGCACACCTTCGCGGTCGGCGGCAACCTGCTGGGCTCGCGCGAGGCGGGCATCCGCGTGCGCTGGGTGAAGGTGCGCAACTTCATGCTGGCGAGCACGCTGGCCGGCTTCGCCGGCATCCTCGAGGCCGTCCGCATCACGTCGACCGATCCGCTGGCGGGCGGCTCGGGGATCATGTTCCAGGCGATCGCGGCGGCGGTCATCGGCGGCACGCTGCTGGCGGGCGGCAGCGGCACGGTGATCGGCGCGTTCATCGGCGCCTGCGTGCTCGGGATCCTGCGCGACGGCTTCACGCTCCAGGGCGTCAGCGCGTTCACCTTCGACCTGATCCTCGGCGGCGCGATCCTCGTGGCCATGGCGGTGGACATCTACGTCACGCGGTTCCGCCACCGCGGCGGGCGTGGAGGGGCGATATGACCGAGCTGCTCCGGGTGGAGGGCATCGCCAAGCGCTTCGGGCCCGTCACCGCCCTCCGCAACATCGACCTGACGCTGCACCAGGGCGAGGTGCTCGGCCTGCTCGGCGACAACGGCGCGGGCAAGTCGACGCTGATCAAGATCCTCTCCGGCTACCACAAGCCGGACACCGGCACCATCCATCTCGACGGCGAGCCGGTCGAGCTGAGCTCGGTCGTCCACGCGCGCTCGCTCGGGATCGACACGGTGTACCAGGACCTCGCGCTCGTCGACGAGCTCAGCGTCTTCCACAACGTGTTCCTCAACCGCGAGGTCGTGCGCCCGTGGCGGCTGCTCGACAACCGCGCCATGCGGCGCCGCGCGCGTGCGGCGATCGAGGACATCGGCGTCGGCATCCCGTCGGTCGACGTGCCCGTCGCACGGTTGTCCGGCGGCCAGCGCCAGGCGATCGCGATCGCGCGGTCGGTGCACTCGGACGCGCGGATCCTGCTGCTCGACGAGCCGCTGGCGGCCATGGGGGTGCGCGAGGCGGCGATGGTCCTCGATCTCATCAGCCGCCTGCGCGAGGACGGTGAGGTCTCGATCATCATGATCCTCCACAACTACGTCCACGTCTTCCAGGCGTGCGACCGCGTGAACCTCATCAACGACGGCGAGATCGTGCTCGACAAGCCGACGGATGAGTCCTCGGTCGAGGAGCTGACCGAGTTCGTCGTCAAGGAGTTCCGCAACGGCAGGCGCCATGCACGGGGATGACGGGCGCATCCGGCCGCGGCTCGGCCTGCTGGGGGTCATGCAGGAGCTCTACGACGAGATGCTCCCCGGCATCACCGAGCGCCAGCACGAGTACGCGCGGGCGATCGGGGCGCGGCTGTCGAGCGTCGCGGACGTCGACGTGGCGGCGCCGGCGCGCAACCGCGGCGACGTCGAGGCCGCGGTGCATGGGTTCGAGCGCGGCGGCTGCGACGGCCTGCTCGTGGTCATGCTCACCTACGCCCCCGCGATGCGCGTGGCGCGGGCGCTCGCCGGGACGCCGCTCCCGGTATGCCTGGCCAACGTGCAGCCCGAGGGCGAGGTGACGGCGGCCTGGGACATGGCCGACCTCACGTACAACCAGGGCATCCACGGCGCGCAGGACACCGCGAACGCGATGGTGCGCGCCGGACGGCCGTTCCACGTCGTGACCGAGGACTGGCGGGCGCCGGCGTTCAGCGGCGCGGTCGGAGCGTGGGCGCGCGCGGCCGCCGCCGCCCGGCGCTGGCGCGACCTCCGGGTGGCGGTGTTCGGCTACGGGATGAACGGGATGGGCGACGTCCAGGTCGACGTGCACACGCTCCTGCGCACGCTCGGGCCGCAGGTCGACGCCCTCGCGCCCGGCGCGCTGCACCGCGCCGCGGCCGCGGCCGGCGAGGACGACGTGCGGGCGCTGCTCGAGGACGAGGACGCGCGCTTCGAGGTCGACCCCCGCCTCACCGCGGACGAGCGCGAGGAGCACGCGCGCATGCAGCTCGGGCTCGAGCGCGTCCTGCGCGCCGGCGGCTACGGCGCGTACTCGACCCACTTCGGCGCGGTCGCCGAGGACGGTCGCTTCGGGCGGCTGCCGCTGGCCGCCGCCTCGAGCCTGATGGCCAAGGGATTCGGGTTCGCGGCGGAGGGCGACGCCCTGACGGCGGCGCTGATGTCGGCCGCCCACGTGCTGCTGGGCGAGACCCAGTTCACCGAGATGTACGCGATGGACCTGCCGCGCGACGCGATCCTGATGAGCCACATGGGCGAGGGCAACTGGGCGCTCGCGCGCGACGACCGCCCGGTCCGGCTCATCAAGCGGCCGCTCGGCATCGGCGGGCTGGGCGACCCGCCCACCTTCCTCTTCCAGTACCGCACCGGCCCGGCCACGCTCGCCACCCTGGCGGCGGTGGGCGGCGACCGGTTCCGGCTCGTGGTCGCGGAGGGCGAGGTGCTCGACGGAGGCGAGCTCCCGGCGCTCGAGATGCCGTACGGGTTCTTCCGGCCGGACACGGGAGTCAGACGGTGCATGGATGCATGGCTGCGGCTCGGGGGCCCGCACCACCAGGTGCTCAATCCCGGGCGGCACGCCGAGGCGTGGCGGCTGTTCTGCGATGCCACGGGCATCGAGCTCGCCACGGTCTGAAGCAATGTCAAGCCCTGAAGAGGAGGAGTCATGCACAGCTCCATCCGGCTGACGCTGGCCGCACTGACCGCGGGGGTGATCGCGCTCATGCTCGCCGCCCCGGCGCTCGGCGCGCGCCCCGACATCAAGCGAGAGCCGTTCGGCGCGCTGCCCGACGGGACGCCGATCGCGCAGTACACGCTCACGAACCAGCGCGGGATGTCGGTGTCGATCATGACCTGGGGCGGCACGATCACGGAGATCAACGTCCCGGATCGCAAGGGCCGCGTGCGCAACGTCACGCTCGGCTTCGACAGCGTCGAGGGCTACACGAGCGACACCTACAACGACAGCAACCCGTACTTCGGCGCGATCATCGGGCGCTACGGCAACCGCATCGCGAACGGGCGGTTCACGCTCGACGGGCAGACGTTCCAGCTGCCGATCAACAACCCGCCGAACAGCCTGCACGGCGGCACCCGCGGATTCGACCGCCGGGTGTGGGCCGCCGAGGCGGTTCGCCGGAACGGCGAGGTCGGCCTTCGCATGACCTACGTGAGCGCTGACGGCGAGGAGGGCTATCCCGGCCGGCTCCCGGTCGAGGTGCTCTACACGCTCGAGAACGACAACGAGCTGCGGATGGACTACCGCGCGACGACGAGCAAGCCGACGGTCGTGAACCTCACCAACCACGCCTACTTCAACCTCGCCGGCGAGGGCTCGGGAGACATCTACGACCACGAGCTCCAGCTCGTCGCCGACCGCTACACGCCGGTCGACGCGACGCTGATCCCGACCGGCGACACGCCGCGCGTGGCGGGGACGCCGTTCGACTTCCGGTCCTTCCACGCGATCGGCGAGCGGATCCGCGACGGTCACGAGCAGCTCGTCTTCGGCCGCGGGTACGACCACAACTTCGTGCTCGACCGGCGGGGCAAGAGCGGGATGGTCACCGCCGCACGGCTGCGCGACCCCTCGAGCGGGCGGCAGCTGACGGTGCGCACAACGGAGCCGGGGATCCAGTTCTACTCGGGCAACTTCCTCGACGGGAGGCTCTACGGCGCCGGCGGGCGGGCGTACCGGCAGAGCGACGGGCTGTGCCTGGAGACCCAGCACTTCCCCGACTCGCCCAACAAGGCGAACTTCCCGTCGACGGTGCTGCGGCCCGGCGACACGTACCGGACCTCGACGATCTACGCCTTCTCGACGTACGGGCGGTGATCGTCGCCGGTGGGGGCGGCGCCCGCATGGGCCGCCCCCGCCGTCAGAGGTCCTTGCGCACGAAGGACGCCGCGGCCAGTCCCCAGACCATCGCCATCCACACGGCGACCCAGGCGAGGTAGGCGACCGTCAGCGAAGCCGAGCTGAGGAACGGGAACGCCTCGGCGTCCGACCCGCCGAACTGGACGAGCGCCGACGGGTCCTGGAACGCGTTCATCGCGCCGCGCCACAGGCCGTCGGTTGGCAGCAGCACCCGCGACACGGTGCCGACGCGTGCGACGGCCTCGTTGCCAAGCGACGCGCCGATCGCGCCCACCACTCCGGCGACCCACGTCGCACCGAAGAGGCCGACCGCGACCACGCCCGACGCCATCGGCGAGATCGCCGTCGAGAGCAGCACCGCGAGGGTGAGCAGCACGGTCGTCTGCGCCGCGAGCAGGGCGAGGGCGACCGCCGGATCCGGTGGCCAGTAGTCGACCGTCGCCCAGACGACGATGCACTGGGCCAGTCCGGCGAGGACGACGAAGCCGCAGCCGAAGGCCACCAGCCCCAGCCACTTGCCCAGCAGCACGGCGGAGCGACGGATCGGCCTGGCCAGCACGGCCAGCGCGATGCCCGACTCCGTCTCGCCGGCCAGCGTGGGGCCGGCGAGGAACGCGGTGCCCAGCGCCGCGATCAGGCTGAAGCCGAACATGACGAGGTTGAGCAGGATCGAGGCCGTCAGGCGCGCCTCGCCGCTGGTCATCGTGTTGGGGCCCGACTCCGCCGCCAGCCGCGAGAACCCCCAGCCGCTCAGCACGAGCAGCACGACGGTGAGCGCCGTGAGCGCGAGCAGCACGCGCCGGCGGGACGCCTCGCGCATGGTGAGCGCGGCGATCGTCAGGACCGTCCGGGTCGTCGTCACTGATCGCCTCCGTCGCCCGCCCGCAGGATGCCGAGCAGGCGCTCCTCCAGGCTGATCCGCGCGGGCTCGACCGCGTGCACCCGTGAGCCGAGCGAGACCAGGTCACGCACGAGGTCGGGGACCGCCGTCGCGTCCTCCTCGGCCGGCAACGCCACGGTGAACCAGTCGCCGTCCCGCTCGACCTCTCCGGTGACGGCCAGCCGCGCCTCGGCCGCGGGGGAGAGGTCGGTCAGCTGCAGCCGGAGCTCGCGCGCGCCGAGCAGCTCGGCGAGCGTCCCCGAGGCGGCGACCCGCCCCCGGTCGAGGATGACCACCCGGTCGCAGACCCGCTCGACCTCGCCGATCAGGTGCGAGTTGAGCAGCACCGCGACGCCTCGCGACTTGAGCGACAGGACGATGTCGCGCACGTCGACGCGGCCGATCGGATCCAGCGCGCTGGTCGGCTCGTCGAGGATCACCAGCTCCGGGTCCGCCAGCAGGGCGACTGCCAGCCCCAGGCGCTGCTGCATGCCCTTCGAGAAGCCGCCGACGCGATCGCCGCCGCGTTCGCCGAGACCCACGAGGGTCAGCAGGTCGTGCTGCTCGCTCGCGGACACGTCGACCCCGAGCAGCCTGACGTGGAGGGCCAGCACCTCGGCCGCGCTGAGCCAGGGCTGGTACCGGAAGAGCTCCGGCAGGTAGCCGACGCGGGCGCGCGATGCCGGATCGGCCGCGGGCCGCCCGAGCAGCATCGCCTCGCCCGCGTCGGGGCGCACGAGGCCGAGCAGCATCTTGATCACGGTGGTCTTGCCGGCCCCGTTGGGACCGAGCAGCCCGACCACCTCGCCGCGGCCGACCTCCAGGGAGACGTCCTCGACGGCGGTGCGGCGACCGTACCGGCGGCGGAGCCCGGAGCACCAGATGGCGTCGCTCGTCACGACCATGCGCTCGGCGGCAACGGTCATCGCAGCCCCCGGGCGATCGACAGGACCTCATCGGCGTCCAGCGAGCCGCCCACCGCGGTCGCCACGCCGTCCTCGACCCACACGACGGCCGCCATCGTGTGGTCGCGGGCGGTCAGCACCGTCGCGGGCGCGCCGTTCACCCGCTCCGACGACGACGTGAACCGGCGGTCGGGGACCGGCAGCGGCAGCGTGGACCCGTCCGCGTTGAACGAGCGCAGCTGCGCGGCGACGCTCGCGGACATGCCGGGGAGGGACAGCAGGTAGTCGCGCACCGTCTCGAACGAGACGCCGGACGAGAAGGCCTTGGGCGGGATGGCGCGCGCCACGATCAGCGCAGGCGCGCCGGATCGCTGCGACCAGATCTGGGCGACCCCCGGGCCGGCCTCGAGGCGCACCTCGCTGCCGTCCAGGGCCGCCGGGGGAGGCGGCAGGGCCTCACCGGTGGCCCGCTCGGCGCGGTCCGCCGAGAAGGTGAAGGTCGCGGTCATCCTGCCGCCCACCTGGTAGACGGGCTCGCCGCTGACGCCGCGGGGGAGGGTGGCGACCTCGGGCACGTCGAGGCCCGTCTCCTCGGCCGCGGCGGCCGCGTCGGGCACCCGGTGCAGGTCGGGCTCGCGCGTCACCACGAGGCTGCCGTACGCATCCAGGTCCGGCACGGCGACGAGATCGGCGGCGCTGAGGCTGACGGGGGCGACCTCATCGGTCTGGAAGATCTTGAGCCAGCCGCTGGCGGCGGCGACGCCGGCGCCGCCCAGGACGACCGCGGCGGCGAGGCCCGCGACGACGGGACGGCGCAGGAGGGCGCGGGATCGACGGGCACGGGGCGGTGCCGCCGTCGTCGTCGGTTCCGCGGCGGTCGACAGACGGTGCCACGCGGCGTCGACGTCGACATCGACATCGGTTGCCAGCGCCGCGGCGACGACGGCCGCGTCCTCGCGGGCGGCGGCCAGCCCGTCGAGGCAGCGCGGGCAGCCCGCCACGTGCTCGCGGTCGGAGTCGGCCACCCCGGCCGGCTCGTCGAGCAGCTGGCGCAGCGTGCCTTCAGTCGGATGACGCATGGCGGTTCAGCTCCTTGCGCAGGGCGGATTCGGCGCGTCGCACGGTGGTGCCGACGCTGCCGGGGGACAAGTCGAGTGCCGCTGCCACCTCGGCGTAGCTCAGGCCGCTGTGCCGCAGCACGAGGGCCACGGCGTGCCTGCGGGGCAGCCGGACGAGCGCCGCGCGCACGCGCGTGCGTTCCTCACGCGTGACCACCG
>Ga0190265_10004080_pt1 | contig 10081 bp, 6 predicted proteins | sample Popmic124T_FD_133135 | JGI IMG/M metagenome (GOLD analysis project Ga0190265, IMG submission 133135) | Populus adjacent soil microbial communities from riparian zone of Indian Creek, Utah, USA - 124 T | ecosystem: Environmental > Terrestrial > Soil > Riparian zone | place: USA: Utah | collected...
GACTTGTTGCTGTCAACACCCTTGCTTTGCGCTTCACCGCGGCTGTTTGCGCAGAGCTATCCGGTGCGCCCGATCCGCTACATCGTTCCGGTTGCCGCCGGCGGTGGAAGCGATTTCGTCGCCCGTACGGTCACCGAGCGATGGAGCAAAGCGCTCGGTGCAACGTTTGTAGTTGACAACCAGGGCGGTGGTGGTGGCGTGATTGCATGCCAAACGACGGCGAAGGCCGCGCCTGATGGCTATACGTTGATGCAGGGGTACGTTGCTACTCACGGCACCTCACCGGCGACGCGAAAAGTGCCGTACGACCCGATCAAGGACTTCACTCCGATCGGGATGATCGGCGGCACACGTAACGTACTGGTGGTCAACGCGACGCTTGCACCCACAACCTTGCCCGAGTTCATCGAGTATTTGAAGAAGAACCCCGGCAAGATCAACTACGGTTCGGCCGGCGCGGGTTCGTTGACGCATCTGACAATGGAGTTGTTCAAGCAACAAGTCGCGAGCTTCATGGTGCACATTCCATATCGCGGTGTCGCGCCGGCCTTTACCGATTTGATCGGCGGTCAGACGCAGGCGATGTTTCCTGGACTGGCAGCGGCGATGCCGCACATTCGTTCAGGGCGGGTGCGCCCGCTTGCAGTCACCGGCGAATCGCGCCATCCCCTGGTGAAAGACATACCGACGATGATCGAGTCGGGTTTCAAAGGGTTCGACGCGGTGCAGTGGTACGGCGTCGTCGGCCCGGCCGGCATGCCGGCGCCTGTCGTCAAGCAGCTCAATGCTTCGCTGGAATCGGTATTAAGAGCGCCCGACCTGAGTGAGCGTCTCGCCGGTGAGGCAGTCGAGCCGACGCCGATGACGGCCGAAGTATTCGGCGAATACATTCGCAGCGAGGTGACGCGCTGGACCAAGCTTGCGCGCGAGCGAAACATCCAGCTTGATTCGTGACGCACGGAGCTCTGATTACCGATGGCGCGTAACACGCAAGTCGCCGCCGACCACGACGCGCCGCCGGTTACGCAGATTCTTGCGCGCTTTGTTGCGGAGCATCCGTCGCGCGGATGGACCAACGCGGTCGACAAAGAGGCGCATCGCACGCTGCTCAACTGGATCGGCTGCGTGGTCCTGAGCGCGCGGCTGCAGTGAACGCCACGCGTCCGCGCATTGTCGTGCTCGATGACTACGAGCGGGCGCTGCGACGTCTGGCGGACTGGACCGAGATCGATCGCCTCGCCGACGTGGAAATTCATCACGATCCGCTGCGCGGCAACACTTTGTACGATGCGCTGGCCGGAGCGGACGCGATCGTGCTGGTACGCGATCGCACGCCGTTACGCGCCGATCTGATCGAGCGCCTGCCGAAGCTGCGCTACGTGATCTTTACCGGCGCGCGCAACACTGCTCTGGATGCTGCAGCTTTGGCCGCCCGCGGTATTCCGGTAAGTCACACGGAATGGGGACCGTCCAAGGAAAGTACGTGCGAGCTGACGTGGGGGTTGATTCTTGCGGCCAGCAAACGACTCGAAGCAAAGTTCGGGGTGATGCGTGGCGGCGGTTGGCGCGACGATCAACCGCTGCCGGGCGTGCTGGCCGGTGAACGATTGGGCTTGATCGGACTGGGCGAGATCGGTGGCCGGGTTGCGCGCGTTGCCGGTGCTTTCGGTATGCAGGTCGTTGCATGGAGCCCACGCATGACGCCCGAGCGCGCGGCCGAAAAGGGCGCGACGGCGGTGTCGATCGATGAATTGCTTTCGACATCGAAAGTCGTGAGCTTGCATCTGGTGCCGACCGATCAGAGTCGCGGCCTGTTGAACACCGAACGGCTGGCGCGCATGCGCGACGATGCGATTCTGGTCAACACGTCGCGCTCCGCGTTGATCGATATGCCGTCGTTACTGGCGGCTTTGCGCGCTGGCCGGCCAGCGCTGGCGGCGCTCGATGTTTATGACGAGGAGCCACTGGCAGCCGATCATCCGCTGCGCTCGCTGAAGAATGTTGTGCTGACTCCGCATATCGGCTTCGTGTCACGGCCGGTATTCGAAGCGTTCGCGCGCGGGGTCATCAAATGCCTGCAGGCGTGGCTTCGCGGAGATCCGATCGTGCGCCCCTTAAAGATCGACTGACTCCGCCGATGCGCGTCCTGGTGCTGGGCGGCGCGGGCTTTATCGGACGCCACGCCGTTGCAGCGTTGCTTGGCCGTCAGCACGAAGTCACTATCGGCAGCCGATCCGGAGCGTGCTGCGCGTCGTCTTCCGTTGCAAGCCCATCGATGCGAGCGCCGTACGGTGCAATTCGAACAGTTGTTGACCGCCGATGCGTGGCGGTCGCTACTTGTTGATATCGATGTAGTGTTGAACTGCGTGGGCATTTTGCGCCAACGCGGCGCTGAAACGTACGAGAAGGTGCATCACCTCGCACCTGCAGCGCTCGCGGATGCGTGCAGCATGGCCGGGGTACGGCGCCTGGTACATGTATCAGCGCTCGGGCTCGACCAGCGTGTGACCAGCGGTTTTCTGATTTCCAAACGGCATGGTGAAGCCGCGTTGCAAGCGCGTTCGTTCGATTGCGTGATCGTGCGGCCGTCGTTGCTCGACGGCGCCGACGGCTACGGCGCTCGCTGGTTTCGCAGAGTTGCCCGCTGGCCGCTCCACCTCATTCCCGCCAGCGCGCGCGGGCGAGTCGCTCCGCTTGACGTCGATGATCTCGGAGTGGCACTGGCGGTGTTGTGCGAGATCGACCATCCACCGTCGCGCGAGATCGAGCTCGGCGGCGCAGCTCAAATGACGATTCGCGAGTACCTCGCGCGCTTACGGGTCGAGCAGTGCGGCGGCAACGCGCGGCCTGCACTGGCGTTCGCACTTCCACACTGGCTCGCACGCATCGGCAGTCACGTCTGCGATCTGCTGCACGTGACACCGTTTTCGTTCGGCCATCTGCAGCTTATGCAGCGGGACAACGTGCCGCGCGTGAACCACTTGCCGGAGCTGCTGCAGGTCAAGGGAAAAACGCAAGAAAAATAAACGCCGCAAACAACACCAGGTGCACCGCGCCCTGCATCACGGTCGCGCGTCCGCTGCCCAGCGTGAGCACCGCGACAACGAACGTCAGCACCAGTAACACCGCTTCTTTGGCTGGAATGCCGAGTTCGAGCGGCATGCCGATCACAATCGACAGTAGCGCGACGGTGGGAATCGTCAGGCCGATACATGCGATCGCCGACCCGATGCCGAGATTCAGGCTCGTTTGCAATCGGTTGCGCGCTGCGGCGCGCACGGCCGCTGCAGTTTCTGGCAGTAGCACCAGCATCGCGATAGCAATGCCGACGACGGCCAGCGGAGCCGATGCGGCAGCAACACCGGCTTCGATCGATGGTGCGAGTGATTTTGCGAGACCCACCACGGCAATCAAGCTAATCGCGAGCAACAAGAAGCTGGTCAGCGCTGTCTTTCGAGACGGTGGAGCAGCGTGGCTGTCTGCATCCCCGACGTCGGACGGGAGAAAGTAATCGCGATGCCGCACCGTCTGCACGAATACGAAGACGCCGTACAGCGCCAGCGACATCACACCGGCGAATGAGAGTTGTAAAGTCGAGAACGAGGGACCCGGAGTCGTCGTTGTATAGGCGGGCACGACCAGCGTCAGCGTCGCCAACGCAACCAGCACCGCAAGCGCGGGACTCGTGCCTTCGATCCGGTATTCAAGCTCGCGATGGCGCAATCCGCCCACCACGAGGCAAATGCCGATGATGCCCGTGCACGCGATCATGACCGCTGCAAACACCGCATCGCGTGCAACCACGGTGGCAGTCGGGCCACCCGCCAGCATCACCGAAACGATCAAGCCTGCTTCGATGACGGTGACCGCCACCGCGAGAATCAACGTGCCGAACGGCTCGCCGACGCGCAGGGCCACCACTTCGGCGTGATGTACGGCGGCCAGCACCGCTGCGATCAGTGCCAGCGCGACGACTGCGATCAACGCCCATTCAAGCGGCCGGTTCCAAACGATCACGAGCGCGACGACGGCCGCGATCGGCACACCGATGCTCCAGCGCGGAAGTGCGTGCGAAAATTCTGCGCTCACTGTCGAGCTTTGCGTTGAGGTATCCATATCGGCCAAGGATACCGTCGCTACCGTTGTAAGTTGCATGCGTGACCGCGATGCGCGGCGGCCATCAATGGCTGTAGCGCGCCTCCGGCGGGCGCGAAGATCGTGATGGACATCAAGGACGAGCACTACGGCGGCCGCGGATTTTCATGCCGCGACCTCGAGGGACACTTGTGGAATTTCGGCACCTACCATCCGTGACAGCAACCACAAGCGTGATGCGTTTCAATTGTTCGTGTCGCTGGAATCAAAGGCCAGCGCGATCGCCTGCTCTTCGGTTAGTGCGCCTCCGGCCGCAGCGTGTCGCCGTATTTCTTCGGCTCCGAGCGTGGCGTGCGCGAGCGCGATGACTTTATCGCGTGTCTGAATGATGAATGGCGCGTAGCTTTGTCTCTCACCCGCCCATTCGGTGTCGAAGTAACCGACCAAGCACACTGCCCTTTGGGGCGAGCCGTGCTGCACATGGACTAATGCAATGAACGGCAAGATCCAGGCCACTGTTCCCACTCGTTGCAGGTGCGGAACAGCGGCGCGGCCGTTGGTCAGCGCTTCATCGCGATCACCGCGCAACGCATGTGCGCACGCGATAAACGCCTGGGAGTTGCCGATTCCATAGGGCACGTTGAGCCGCCGCATAGTCGCAATTGCGTCCCGCAGTTTGGCAATTGCCGCATCGAATCGACCAAGTCCGCATTCGTAGAACGCGGCGCCGGACAACGCCAACTGCGCTTGCCATTCATCTCCCATTTCTCGGCAAATTGCGGCTTGGCGGAGCACACAACCAACGGCTTTTTCATACTCGCCCGCGTACACGAAGTGGATCGAGGTGGCCAACGCGAAGACTGCAGTCTGTTTCGGCGGCGTACTGGAACCGATCAATGTTTCAGCTTCGGCGATGGCAGCACCGGCCTGCTGCGTTTCACCGCGCCGAGTGCCGACAAAGGCGATAGCCATCAGCGCATCGATCAGTCGCGACGTATCGCCAAGCGTGCGATGCAACTCTGCAGCGCGCATAGCGGCAACAAAACAGTCGCGACGACCACGAAGGTATCCGAGATAACCCAATGCCAGGTGAAAGCGCGCTTCTATTTCGATAGGGAGACCGTCAGGCAGCGGTAATAGACGGCAAGCGCGCTCGATACCTTCGTTCAACTGGTTGGACGCAAACCAGATGCGGCGGCTGGCGCCAATCAATGCATAGGCGTGCGCGCGGTCGCCGTCTTTGGACTCGGCCCAGGTTAGCGCGGCCCGTAGGTTGTCCAGTTCCGCGCCGGTACGAATCTGGTCGGCGGTCTTGGTCGTCCATCGCTGATCGTCGAGCGGCAGGAGAAACGCAAGCAGCGCTTCGGCGTGACGCCGCAGCAGCATTGGTGTCTCGTCGGCTGCCGCGAGTTTCTCCAGTGCAAGAGCTCGTACGGTTTCGAGCAGCCGGTAGCGCGGCAGCTCGTCGCCGTCGGCGATCACGAGTGACTTGTCTACCAAGTGACCGAGCAGATCCAGTACGACCCAGCGGTCGATATGCTCGTCGGCGGCAACGCCCTGCGCCAGTTCGAGCGTGAAACCGCCGACGAACACGCCGAGTCGGCGAAACACGGTCTGCTCATCGGGTGTGAGCAGGGTATGGCTCCATTCGAGTGCGGCGCGCAGCGTCTGATGGCGGCGTAGCACGGAGCGGGTGCCGCCGGTCAGAATGTGGAAGCGCTCGTCGAGCCGTGCGCGCACCCCTTCGATGCCGAGCAGCCGCGCGCGGGCTGCGGCCAGCTCGATCGCTAGCGGCATGCCGTCAAGGCGACGGCAGATCTCGGCAATGATCGCCGCATTGGCGGCGGTCAACTGCAGACGCGGATCGGCTGCCCGTGCGCGCGCAATGAACAACTCGACGGCGGGCGCAAGTGCGTCCGATGCACTCTCGCTTGTGACTGGCAGGCTGCCGAGCCGATAGACCTGTTCATCGGACGTATGCAGCGCTTCCTGGCTGGTCACCAGCACGCGCAGGGCAGGAGCATTGCGCAATAACGCGCCAACACATTCTGCGGCCGCGTCCAGCAGGTGTTCGCAGTTGTCCAGGACCAGCAGCGCGGTCTGGTTCCGCAGCAGCGCTATTGCCGTCTCGAGCGCGGGCCGCTCACCGCTACTCACCCCGAGTGCTTGTGCGATCGCTCCGGCGACAAGCGCGCCGTCGCTCAACGCCGCCAGCTCGACCCACCAGACGCCATCGGAAAAGTGCTCTCGCTGCGCGTTTGCGGCGGCCAGTGCGAGCTGTGTCTTGCCGATGCCGCCGGCGCCAACGATCGACACCTGCGCGTGAGTGCGCAGCAGCTCGCCAACGGCACGTACGTCGTCATCGCGACCGTAAATTGGCTGATGTTGTCCCGGCAGATTCGTAGAGATTGCCTTTACCGTGGCTGTGGAGGGCGGCAACGCGGCCGGCGCCGACTTAGCGAGTGACGCGGCACTGGTCGCAGATTCCTCCGCTCCGCCAGTAAAGCGATAGCCACGCCCAGGGATTGTTGCGATCGCTTGGGGTCCGAGCAACTTGCGAAGCGTCGAAATATGAACCTGCAGGTTGTTCTCTTCGACCACCACACCGGACCAGACGAGGTCGAACAGCTCGTTCTTGCTCACCGTGCGGTCGCGGCGCTCCACAAGGGCAAGCAGCACATCGAACGCGCGGGCACCCAGCCGCACGGGCTTGCCACCGATCAGCAATCTGCGCTGATCGACATCCAGCCGCGCAGTGCCGAAGCAGATCTCAGAGGTCGCAGTGTCCATCGGCGGTGGTGTTGTCGTGGCGAAAGCTTAGCGGTTGCGTCCGCCTTACCGGCAGTGAATTCATCACGACTAAGGAGGATTAAGGCGCGGCGCAAGGATCTGAAGGAGGTGTCGGCGGAACGATGCATCCCGTAGACCACCAATGAGTTCGGACGGCTGATGACGCACCCCAACCAAACTGGCGGGCGCGGATTCCTGCGGGCGATCTCGAAGGGCACCTGCGATCCATGGCAAATGCCTCAGGCGCGAGGAGTAGCAGGCTTGGGGTTCACATGAGACTCAACGTCGAAGGCGAGTGCGACAGCCTGTTCTTCCGTGAGAGCGGCGCCGGCCGCCATCTGACGGTCGAGCTCCGCCGGTCCCAGCGCGGCCCGCGCTCGCGCCACGATCTCGTCACGCATGCTCACCATCATCGGAAAAGGGATGCGACCCGCAATCGCGAACGAGTGTTCGACATAGCCGAGGAGGCCGGCCGCCCGATCCTCGGCGCGATGCCGTGCGTGGACAAGAGCGATGGGCAGCAGCGTCGGAGCCACATCCTGCATTCGCTGCATATGCGGGGTGGCAGCGCGTGCGTTTGCAAGCGCTTCGTCGCGGTCGCCACGCAAGGCGTGTGCGAGCGCAAGCATTGACATGGCGTTTCCAATCCCATGCGGCGCGTTGATCCGTCGCAATGCGGCGAGCACGCTGCCAAGCAGCTCGATCGCCGCATCGAAACGGCCCCGGCCGCACTCGAAGGTCGCTACGTTGCACATTGCCAGCTGTACACCCCACTCGTTGCCGCTGTCACGGTAGAGCTCGGCCTGGCGCATCGCACTTTGGATCGCCCTTTCATGCTGGCCCAGGTGCAGGTAGTTGATCGCGTGGGCGACTGCCAGTGCCGCGGCCTGCCGGGCAGGCGCGTCAGGCGCAATCAGCGCCTCAGCCTCTGCGAGGGCGGCGGCAACCCGTTGGGTTTCACCGAGTCGTGTGCCAATCTGCGCCGCGAAAATCAGGGCGTCGACCAGCTTCGGCGAATTGCGCGACGAGCGATACAGCTCCGCCGCCCGCAAGGCAGCCCGGAAGCACTCGCGCCGCACGCCCATATGGCCCAAGGTCGCCAACAACAGATTGAAGCGCGCCTCGATTTCGGGGGTCACGCGTTCAGGCAGCGGCAGCATCGCCAGCGCGCGCTCGATTCCCTCGTTGAGCTGTGCATGTGCCACCCAGACACTGCTGCTGCAGCCGATCAGCGCGCAGGCGAAAGCCCGATCGCCCGCTGCCGAATCGGCCCAGGCGAGCGCGGCCCGCAAGTTTTCCAGCTCCGCTCCGACACGTATCTGTTCAGCGGGGCCCGCTTTCCACCGCTGCTCGTCGAGCGGTGCCAGAAATGCGAGCAGCGCTTCGGCATGACGCCTCAGAAATGCTTGCGTCTCGCCAACGGCCGCGAGCTTTTCCAAAGCGAAAGCGCGCATGGTTTCGAGCAGCCGGTAGCGCGGCGTGTCGTCGCCTTCCGCGACCACGAGCGATCTGTCTACCAGGTGACCGAGCACATCCAACACAGCCCAGCGGTCGATCTTTTCGTCAGCCGCAACGTCCTGCGCTAGCTCGAGCGTGAATCCGCCGACGAACAGGCCGAGCCGACGAAACACGGTCTGCTCGTCGGGCTCAAGCAGCCCATAGCTCCAGTCGATCGCGGCGCGCAGCGTCTGATGGCGCCGCAGGGTCGCGCGCGTACCGCCCGTCAAGACCTGAAAACGCTCGTCGAGCCGCGCGCGGAGGCCCTCGATGCCTAGAAGCCGAACGCGAGCTGCGGCGAGCTCGATCGCCAGCGGCATGCCGTCCAGTTGGCGGCAGATTTCCGCGATCGCGGTCAGGTTGGCCGCGGTCAATTGAATACGCGGGTTAGCAGCCCGAGCCCGCGCAATGAACAACTCGACTGCTGCCGCGGGTGCGTCCGCTATCGCATCAACTGACAGGCCGCCCAGTCGATACACCTGTTCCTCGGCTATGTGCAGGGCTTCTTGACTTGTGACCAGCACGCGCAGATTAGGCGCACTCAGAACCAGGGTGCGAACACACTCGGCGACCGCGTCCTGCAGGTGTTCGCAGTTGTCCAGCACCAACAGCGTGCTTTGCTTACTGAGCAGCGCAATCACTGTTTCGAGCACGGGCCGGTCATCACCGGCACGTATGCCAAGTGCCCGTGCAATGGCGCCGGCGACCAGCGCGCCGTCGTTTAACGCGGCTAACTCGATCAACCAGACGCCATCTGGAAAGCTTTCCAGGAGCGCGTTTGCGACAGCCAGCGCAAGCCGGGTTTTGCCGATACCGCTGGCCCCGACGATCGATACCTGCGTGTGGCTGCGCAGCAGTTCACCGACGGCGCGCACGTCGTCATCGCGGCCGTACAACGACTCGAGGCGCGGCGGCAGATTGGACAGCGTTGCCAGCGTCGGTGTGGCGGCCGTCGCAGAAAGGTGTGCGTCGGCCGCTGAGTCCTGCGCAGAGACATCCAATTCGGCGGTGAAACGATAGCCGCGTCCTGGGATCGTCGCGATCGTCTGCGGCCCGAGCAGCTTGCGCAGCGCCGAGATATGGACCTGCAAATTGTTTTCCTCGACCACCACATTGGGCCAAACGAGTTCGAACATTTCGTTCTTGCTCACAGGGCGATCGCGCCGCTCGACTAGCGCGAGCAACACGTCGAATGCACGCGCACCAAGCCTGGCGGGCTGCCCGTCGATCAGCAACTGGCGCTGCTCAACGTCCAGCAGGACGGTGCCGAAGCGCAGCGTGGTGGAGGTCAACGTGTCCATGCAGCCGTCAGCTTACTGGCCGTGGCGCCGGTAACGCGATGGATGCATCACGAATTAAGGCGGATTAAGGCGCGACCCAAAGACCTGAATGGTGCCCCGGGCGGACGATGCAATCCCCGCCAACGATTACCCGGAGGTCTGAATGAAACACTCGTCTTCTTCCCGCTTTGCGCTGGCTTGCTTCGGCTTGCTGTCAGTCGCTGTTTCGCCTGCTGCGCAGGCGCAATTCAAATGCGATCAGCCGCAGCTCACGCGCGTCGATGCCACTGCCTGCGCTCTCGGAGCCAAGGACGTTGCAGCACTGCGGCGCCACGTCACGATGACGCAAGCCATCTACGGCCTGCAGATGAAGGACTACGTGCGCTTCGAAGGTGACGAGCCGAAGGCGCCACGAGCGC
>Ga0190265_10004081_pt1 | contig 10081 bp, 8 predicted proteins | sample Popmic124T_FD_133135 | JGI IMG/M metagenome (GOLD analysis project Ga0190265, IMG submission 133135) | Populus adjacent soil microbial communities from riparian zone of Indian Creek, Utah, USA - 124 T | ecosystem: Environmental > Terrestrial > Soil > Riparian zone | place: USA: Utah | collected...
TGGCGGAAGTTGCTCGTTAGCGGCTCGCCAGCGGCCGGACACACCGACGCTCGCCACGATCTGCTCGGCGCGAGCGGTGTCGCCATCGACGCGTGCGACGACCTCGATGGCGAGCGACGGCAACCCGAGTGCCACCGGGCAGCCCTCGCACGTCGGGACGTCGAGGAACGCCGGGAGCCCGTTGTGCACCGTTTCCGTCGCCCGGGTTGCGTCGGCGATCGGGGCGACGGTCACCGAATCCTGGTCGCAGGACACGACCAGTCGGGCCGAGGTGTCGACCAGGCAACCGTTGGCGCTGTCGTACGGGCTCAGCGACGGTGGCAGCGACAATCGCACGTCGCCCCACTCGACGACGACCCACCCGGCCGGAGTTGCGGGTACGGGGAGACCAGGCGCGGCTCCGTCGCCGTCAGGTGGTGCCGTCACGGTTGCGTCGGTCGACGCTGGTGCGTCGGTCGACTGAAGGCGGTCGCCGTCGCCACCCCGACCGAGCCACACGAAGCCCGCGACCAGCGCCGCGACCACGGCGGCAGCCGCAATCAGTCGGGTCCACTGATGTCCGCCCGCAGCCGGGGACGTCACACGTGCGTTCGGTTCGTCGAGCGGCGGTGCCGTGGTGCGGACAGTCGACGTCAGGCCGTCGAGCCCGTCCCGAAGCCGGCTGACGATGGGTTCGTCGTGATCGATCATGGTGTGGGCTCCCCGGTCAGATCGTGAGCGGTCAGGTCGTCACGCAGGCGCCGCAGGCCGCGCCGCAGATGGGAACGAACGGTCGCCGGCCGGCAGTCGAGGACGACCGCGATCGACTCGTCGGTCCAGTCGGCCCAGTACCGCAGCACGACCGCGGCACGTTGGTCGTACGGCAGCCTGGCGAGCACGTCGAGCAGTTCACCGTCGACCGATGACGGCGGAGTGGCGACGGTCGGGGTCGTGACGCCGTGCTCGCGTGCGATCCGCCGGGACCCGGAGCGGTGCCACATCCGCGCACCGTTCACGATCGAACGGCGCAGATAGCCGGCGGGGTTGCCGAGCTGGGAGTACCGGCCGGCCATCGCAAGGAACGCCTCCTGCGCGACCTCCTCGCCGGCAGCCACGTCACCGGTGAGCGCCGCCGCCCACCGCGCCGCCTCGTGCCAAGCTCGCTCGTAGAACTGCTGAAACGCCGGCGCCTCGACGGGTTCGTCCATCCGGCTCACCAGCATGCTCCCCACACCGTCCTGATGCCGCCGCTCGGCGGTGCCGTTGCAGACGTCGATGGCGTGGCTGTGTCGGGCTCGTCCGCGTCGCACGCGGAAGGCCTCGACAGAACGAGGGATCAGCGCCGTCGGAACAGGGTGATCTTGTCCTCGCCGATGCGTTCGCGCTTCTCGGGATCGTCGATGCCGAGCCCTTCGGTGGGCGCCAGGCACAGCACGCCGATCTTGCCCTCGGCCTCATTGCGGTGTACCAACCTGGCCGCCGCCCCGACCTGCGTGAGCGGGAACACTTCGGAGAGCAACGGCTGGATGCGGCCCTGGTCGATGAGCCGGTTCGCGGCCCAGGCCTCGGCGTAGTTGGCGAAGTGCGAGGCGATGAGCCGCTTCAACTTCATCCAGAAATGACGGTTGTCGAACTCGACCATGTAGCCCGACGTCGCCGCGCACGACACGACGGTGCCGCCGCGCTTGACGGCGAAGATCGAAGCGCCCATCGTCGATCGGCCGGGGTGCTCGAACACGATGTCGGGGTCGTCGCCGACCAGCGCGCGGATCCGCTTGCCGAACCGCCGCCATTCCGACTCGTCCTGGGTGTGCTCGTCCGACCAGAAGCGGTAGTTCTCGGCGGCGCGGTCGATCACGGCCTCGCACCCCATCGCGTTCAGCAATGCGGCGCGCTCCGGCGAGGAGACGACGCCGATCGGCGTGCCGCCACCGTTGAGCACGTACTGCACCGCGTAGCCGCCGATGCCGCCCGTGGCGCCCCACACGAGCACGTTGTCGCCCTGCTTCATGCGCGCTCCGTTGTCGGCCACGAGCATCCGGTACGACGTCGAGTTGCACAGCGCGTTCACGGCCGCCTCCTCCCACGACAGATGGGACGGCTTGGGCATCAGCTGGTTGGCCTTCACCACCGAGAGGTCGGCGAGCCCGCCGAAGTTGGTCTCGAACCCCCAGATCCGTTGGTTGGCGGCGAGCATCGAGTCGTTGTGGGCCGACGGATCCTGGTCGTCGACGTGGTTGCAATGCACGGTCACCTTGTCGCCCGGTTTCCAGTTGCGCACTGCGGATCCGACCCGCAGCACGACGCCGGACGCATCGGAACCGACGACGTGGTACGGCAGTGCGTGGCGTGCCGACCAGGTGGACTCGCGTCCGAGGCGGTCGAGGAACGCGAACGTCGGGATGGGCTCGAAGATCGACGTCCAGACGGTGTTGAAGTTGATGCTCGACGCCATGACCGCGAGGTACACCTCGTCGGGCGCCAGTTCGGGCGTCGCCACGTCGTCGACGTGGAGGCTCTTGGTCGGCTCCTTGTCGGCTGACGCCACACCTTCGAAGATGCCGATGTCGTCGCGGAGCACGAACGCCGCCCGGTACGACTCGGGGATCGGCAGGTTCGCCAGCTCGTCGCCGGACGCGCCCGCCTGGATGGCGTCGAGCACGTGTTGCATGGCGGCCCAGCCTACTGATGGCGGTTACCCGCCGGTAAGTGAGAGGCGCGGAGCGGTCGCATCCGACGAAACAGCTGAAGGGCGAGTGGGTCATCGCAGCTTGACATGACGTCATGATGACGTCATAGTGACAGCTATGCGATGTCGAACGGACGTCATCCAATGGATCTAGCCCCTCACCTCGATGCCCTACGCCGCGATCTCGAGGCGGTGGCGGGCTCCGACGAATCGGTCGCTCCCGTTGTCGATCGGTTGGTACGCGCCATGCAGCCGGCATTCCACGTCCGGATGCTCGAGATCCTCGGCGAGGCCACCCTCGAGTTGACCGATCAGCTCCCCGACGGGCGCGTCGGCGTCCAGCTCGCCGGGCGCGACATCGTGTTCACAGTGACCGACGTCAGTGCTCGCCCCGACGCGCGTGTCCATGACGACGACACCACCGCCCGGCTCACGCTCCGCATGCCGGAGCGGCTCAAGTCGTTCGTCGAGCAGGCGGCCATCGACGAGGGTGTCTCGACCAACTCGTGGCTGGTGGGCGCCGTCCGCCTGGCGCTCGGCCAGCGAACGGGCCGGCGCGGGCCAGGTCGCCGACTCACCGGCTACGCCGAGGCCTGACCCACCGCCGGTCACGTCCGCGCGCCCGATCTCGACCCCCCGATCCATCAACCCAGATCCCCACTCCAGGAGGCCCCCATGGACCGCACCACCTACCAGACCCCCGGCCAACTCGCGCTCGACATCGAGATCCCGGCCGGCGACATCGTCGTTCGTGCGAACGCGGTGGATGTCACGACGCTGTCGATCAGCGAGCTGCGCGATCCCGACGACGTCCGTGTGACGTTTGCCGACGACCGCGACGGCGGTCACCGCCTGTCGATCGAGTACAAGCGACGGACGCGGCTCAAGTGGTTCGACGACTACAAGGTGCGCGTCGAGGTGAGCGTGCCGGAGGGGACCCACGTCCGGATCGGCACCGCGTCGGCCAACGTCGACGCGACCGGCCGGCTCGGCTCGGCGAAGGTGCGCAGCGCGTCCGGCAACGTGACACTTGGTGAAGTGGCGGGACGCGTCGACGTCCAGGCGGCCAGCGGCGACCTCGATGTTGCATCGGTCGGCGACGAGCTGGCGTTCACGAGCGCTTCGGGTGATGTGCGCGCTGGTGCGGTGGTGGGCGTGGTAGCGGTCCGGACGGCGTCGGGCGACGTCCGCATCCACTCGGCGTCCACCGACGTTCGGTGCACCACCGTCTCCGGCGACATCGAGCTCGGTTCGGTGACGGCCGGCGACGCGAACCTCAAGTCCGTGTCTGGCGACATCGGGATTGCCGTGGCGCCTGGGACACGAGTCATGTTCGACGTCTCGTCGATGAGTGGCCGCACCGAGTCGGAGCTCGCCGAGGCGCACGCCCCGACCGATCCCGATCCGATGCTCACGTTGAAAGCCGGATCGGTGAGCGGCGACATCCGCATCCGTCGCGCGGCCGACCAGCCCGCCGCCAACTGAGCGGGTCGACCGGTCAGCGATAGGCGGCGGCCTGGATCCCGTAGAGCTCGGCGTAGTGACCGCCGCGGGCCATCAGCTCGTCGTGTGATCCGACCTCGACGACGCGGGAGCCGTCGATCACGACGATCAGGTCGGCCATCCGCACGGTCGAGAAGCGGTGTGAGACCAGGATCGTGATGCCTCCATTGCCGTCGCCGTCGAGCCCGTCGTGGCCATCTCGAGACTCGCGATGCTCGGGACCTCGCCGCGACGAGGCGGCGTAGCGCTCGAACAACGCGTGCTCGGTCTCGGCGTCGAGCGCCGAGGTCGGCTCGTCGAGCACCAACACGAGCGGGTCGGCCCGCATGAAGCCACGCGCCAGGGCCAGCTTCTGCCACTGCCCGTACGAGACCTCGACGCCGGCATCCCACGTCGGTCCGAGTTGGGTGTCGAGCCCGTGCGCGAGACGGTCGATCACGTCGTCGGCACCGGCCCGGCCGACGGCGCCGGTGACCGCTGGGCGCTCGTCCATGCGCGGCTCGTCGCCGAGCCCGACCGTCGTGATGGCGCGGAACTCGAAGCGGAAGAAGTCCTGGAACGCACCGGCGAGACGTTCGCGCCACTGCCGCGACGAGATCCGGGTCAGGTCGATGTCGTCGATGAAGATCGCGCCTGACGTTGGTGCGTACATGCGGGACAGCAGCTTCACGAGGGTTGTCTTGCCGGCGCCGTTCTCGCCGACGATCGCGACGACCGATCCCGCCGGGAGCTCGACCGAGACGTCGTCGAGCACGAGCCGTTCGGTGCCGGGATACTTGAACGACACGTGCTCGAACCGCACGCTCCGGTCGATGCGGTCAGGGGCAGGCAGGTCGGCGCCCTCGTCGATGCCGGCCGCGTAGTCCTCGAGCCAGGTGAGTCGTCTCGACGCGTCGAGCCAGATCCCACGCAGGAACCCGATCTCGCCGACCGCGGCTCCGATGTACTGCGACAACCGGCTCCCGGCGGCGAGCACGAGCAGCACCGCCCCGGCCGAGGCGTCGAGCCCGCTCGCCACGAACACGATCGCACCCACATAGGCGGCACCGAACACGGCCCACGCGATCGCGTGCACGACCGCGGTCGTGGCGCGCGCCGCAGCCACCGGCGCGTACCACTCGTGCCAGGTCGCCCGACGTTGGTCGATCAACGTCGGACCGAGGCCCATCAGCCGGACCTCCTTCGACGGCGGGGCGCTCGTCCCGAGGACGAAGTAGTGGCGCGCCAAACGGTCGCGGCTGGCGACGCGCTCCTCGACCCGCCGTTCGACCGCCGGCCGCCAGGCCGCGGCGACGACGGTCGGGGCCGCGAACACGACGAGGAGTCCGAGCACCGGGTGGATCGTCATCAGCAGCACGAGCGTCACCGCCAGCCGGATCAGCCAGCCGGTGGTCGTGAACAGCGACAGGAACATGTGGTCGAGTGCGAACACCTGGTCGCGCAGCATCGAGAGGCGGTCGAGGTGCTCGGGCCGCTCGTGGTGCTCGATCGTGGCGACCGACGCCTGGAGCTCGGCGACGTGCGATTCGAGGGCGATGCTGACGCGGTCGCGGAAGCGCCGTTGCACACGGTCGAACACGACCCGCAGGTACCACATCAGCACTGTCGACGCGGCGAGCCCAGCGGCCGCCCACCGCAGCAGGGAACGGTCGCCGTCGATCACGCCGTCGGCGAGCAGCTTCAGCCACAGCGCCATCAGCGCGTCGGGCAAGGCGGTGAACAACATCATCGCCAACGACACGGCGAGCAGTCGTGGTTCGGCGCGGTGGCCGAGCCGGACCGTGCGCCACATCGACCGCAGCGCGGGCGGCATGTCGTCAGGCGAGCGACTCATACACCACCTCGTCGCCGCGCTCGTCGATCTCGACGAACCGCGACGCCTGCAACTCGAACATCGTCCGGTAGCGGCCGTTCAATTCCATCAACTCGTCGTGGGTGCCGAGCTCGATCACCCGGCCGTGTTCGAGGACGCAGATCCGGTCGGCCTGGCGCACCGTCGAGAAGCGGTGCGAGATCAGGATCGTCGTGCAGTGTCGGGTCGCCGCGAGCAGCCGTTCGAAGATCTCCGCCTCACCGCGCACGTCGAGCTGGGCGGTCGGCTCGTCGAGCACCACCACGCCCGCCCCGAGCCGGACGCCGCACAGCGCCCTGGCGAGCGCCACCCGCTGCCACTGACCTCCCGACAGGTCGGTACCGCCTTCGTACCCGCGAGCGAGGATGGTGTCGAGGTCGGCGAGATCGGCGGCGCCGGCGTCGACGAGCGCGGCGCGGATCTCGTCGTCGGTGGCGTCACCCCGCGGCGCGACGTTGCTGCGCAGCGTCATCTCGTAGCGGACGAAGTCCTGGAACACGGCGGTGACGCGGGAACGCCAGCCGTCGAGGTCGAGCTCGCGCACGTCGATGCCGTCGACCTCGATCGACCCGGCGTCGGGGTCGTACAGGCGGCACAGCAACTTCGCCAGGGTGGTCTTGCCGGCGCCGTTCTGGCCGACGATGGCCAATGACCCGCCGAACGGGACCGTGAGGTCGAACCCGTCGAGGACGCTCGAGCTGGCGCCGGGATACGTGAACGTGACATCGCGAAAGTGGAGGTGCGCGCTGGGGAGACCGGCGGCGGAGCGGGCGCCGGTGGGGAGCGCACCGACCGGTGCCATCGCGCCGCGGAGCCTGGCCACCGCGGCCGCGGGTGCCGCCGCCCCGTCGAGCGCCCAGCTCAGGCCGCCGAACGCGATCGCACTCGTGCCGATCGCGGTCTGCACGTAGACCACGAGTGCGGCCAGGCTGAGCCGGCCGTCGACCGCGGCGTCGGCCAGCCGCCAGAACACCAACGCGTTGGCGGCGATCACGACCGCCAGGCATCCGAGCACCGACCGCTCACGCAGCCGAGTGGCGCGCCACTGCAGCTCGTACAAGCGCCGCCGCCGGTCGACGAACCGGTCGACCACCCATCCGGCGAGGCCGAACAGCCGAACCTCTTTGGCCGCGGGCGCGTCGACCGCGAGTCGGTAGGCATAGTCGGCATGGCGTTGGGCGTCGCGGACATCGTCGGTGTTGCGGTCACGCCACACGCCGCTCTCGCGCAACAGCCAGTGGGTCGCGCCCCATCCCAGGACGAGCACGATCGGCGCCCACCACGCGAAACCGAACAGGATGATCGCCGCGGCGAGGCCGCTGACGAGCTCGACCAGCCCACCGGCGATGAAGTCCATCGAGATGCTGAGCGGCGGACCCATGATGCCGAGATCGAAGTCGCGTGCCATCGTGAGGTCGTTGACGAGCTCCGGCCGCTCGAGGTGGGCGACGCCCGGCGGTTCGACACAGGCCGTCATCAGTTGCTCGTTCAGCCAGTTCGCCGTGCGACTCCCGAGGTTCGTGCCGATCGCCAGGTGCAGGGGAGTGAGCACCTGGAACAGCACGAACACCACTCCGACGAACACGAGCGGGAGCGTGAGTGAGTCGCCGCGGTTGACGGCACCGATCAGCGAGCCGGTGGCGACCGCGAGCAATGGCAGCATGGCGCCGCGCAGGAGCAGCACCAGCCACCACATCACCGACAGGACGGGGGCCGCCTGGTGCGCGGCACTGAAGAACACCCATTCCTGTCGAGCTCGCAACCGCGTGATCACGGGTTCACCACCGACCCCATCGTCGCAGACGTCCGGACTCCGACGGGCGGTGGGATGTGCCCCCGGCGAGGGCTAGCGTTCGCGCATGGCAGGTTCGATCATCGTCGCCGGCGCCCGCACTCCCATCGGGAAGATGAGCGGCGCCCTCGCTTCACTCTCCGCCGCCGATCTCGGCGGCATCGCGATCGCCGAGGCGCTCACCCGGGCGGGCGTGGCGCCCGATGAGGTCGACCACGTGATCGTCGGGCAGGTGTTGATGGCCGGCCAGGGCCAGGTGCCATCGCGCCAGGCCGCGGTGAAGGCCGGGATCCCGATGAGCGTGCCGTCGGTCAACGTCAACAAGGTGTGCTTGTCGGGTTTGAACTCGATCTATCTCGCCGACCAGATGATCGCGTCCGGTGAGGCCGACATCGTGGTCGCCGGCGGGATGGAGTCGATGACGAACGCGCCGTACCTCGCCGACGGCGCGCGCGGCGGGTTCCGCTACGGCAACGTCGAGCTCGCCGATTCGATCATCAAGGATGGGTTGTGGTGTGCGTTCGATTCCTGCCTGATGGGGCTCGGCACCGATCGGTACACCGGCGACTCGATCACGCGCGAGGAGCAGGACGAGTTCGCGGCCCGATCGCACGAGCGAGCCGCCAACGCCATCAAGGACGGACGATTCTCCGCCGAGATCGTCACGGTGCCGGTGCCGCAACGCAAAGGCGACCCGATCCTGGTCGAGCACGACGAAGGGGTGCGGCCCGGAACGACGGTCGAGAGCCTCGGCGCGCTGCGGGCGGCGTTCGACAAGAACGGCACGGTCACGGCCGGCAACGCGTCACAGTTGAGCGATGGCGCCAGCGCGGTCGTCATGATGTCGCGCGCAGCCGCCGACGCGCGTGGAGTCGAGCCGCTCGGCGAGGTTGTCAGCTACGGCATGGTCGCCGGCCCGGACAATGCGTCACTGCTGCATCAGCCGAGCGGAGCGATCAACCGGGCGCTCGATCGGGCCGGTCTGGCGCTCGCCGATGTCGACCTGTTCGAGATCAACGAGGCGTTCGCGGCGGTCGGTATCGCGTCGGCGCGCGAGCTCGGCATCGGCGATGAGGTCGTCAACGTCAACGGTGGGGCGATCGCCCTCGGCCACCCGATCGGGATGAGCGGCAACCGGCTGGCGTTGACGCTGCTGCACGAGCTGAAGCGGCGTGGCGGCGGGCTCGGAGCGGCCGCGCTGTGCGGCGGCGGGGGACAGGGTGACGCGCTCGTAATTCGCGCATTCTGAGGTTCGAACAGCGCTCAGCGTTGATTTTTCGTCGTTTTCCGGGCCAAGGTTGCGAACGCTTGACAGCCTTGCCTATCTTTCGTAATGTAATCGCAACAACTGAATCTGCTGGTGACTTCGTTTGTAACCCCTCGAACCACCGGCAACAGTCTGGGGCACCATCGAATCGAGTTGGCCCGTCCGCCCGCTACCAACTCGCCGAGATGGTGCCCCAGCCGCGTTCCGGCCCAGATCGGCGGCAGACCATCAACGTCAGACCCGCAACGTCGAACGTCAGCCTTCGAGGACCCGGCGGCCCTCGATGGCACGTCCGAGGGTGAGCTCGTCGGCGTACTCGAGATCGCCACCGACGGGCAGACCGCTCGCGATCCGCGTGACCCGCACACCGATCGGCTTGAGCAATCGGGCGAGGTACATCGCCGTGACCTCACCCTCGGTGTTGGGGTTCGTGCACACGATCACCTCCTCGATCTGCTCGGGGCCGATGCGCGTCAGCAGCTCGCGGATCTTCAGCTGATCGGGGCCGATGCCCTCGAGCGGGCTCATCGCGCCGAGCAACACGTGGTAGCGGCCGCGGAACTCGCCGGTCTTCTCGATGGAGACGATGTCGCGCGATTCCTCGACGACGCAGAGCACCGTGCCGTCGCGCCGGTCGTCGGCGCAGATCGGACACAACGCGTCCTCGGCGACGTTGAAACAGCGGTCGCAGAAGCGCACCTTCTCCTTCGCCTCGCGGATGGCGTGGGCCAGCCGGTTGGCGTCGTCGACCGGCAGCTTCAACAGATGGAAGGCGATCCGTTGGGCGGACTTCGGCCCGATGCCGGGGAGCTTCCCGAGCTCGTCGATCAGGGCCTGGACGGGCTGGGTGTACGTCGTCGATGCCATCGCGAGGGTGCGCTCCGTCGTTCAGTCGCGCTCGTCGGCGACGAGCTCGGAGCCCGGGAACGCCTGGGCCAGCCGGTCGATCGGCGTCAGCACGGTCTCGGGCGGGGCGTCGGTGAGCTCGTCGGGATCGAA
>Ga0190265_10004082_pt1 | contig 10080 bp, 8 predicted proteins | sample Popmic124T_FD_133135 | JGI IMG/M metagenome (GOLD analysis project Ga0190265, IMG submission 133135) | Populus adjacent soil microbial communities from riparian zone of Indian Creek, Utah, USA - 124 T | ecosystem: Environmental > Terrestrial > Soil > Riparian zone | place: USA: Utah | collected...
CTTGAGCAGCACCCGGGCGATCGCGATCCGCTGCTTCTCGCCGCCCGACAGCTTGTAGCCGCGTTCCCCCACTACCGTGTCGTAGCCATCGGGCAGCTCGAGCACCCGTTCGTGGATCGCGGCAGCGCGAGCGGCCTGCTCGATCTCGTCCATCGTGGCGTCAGGCTTCGCGTACCTCAGGTTGGCGAGCACGGTGTCGTGGAACAGGTACGTCTCCTGGGTCACGAATCCGATCGATCGGCCGAGTGACTCGAGCCGGATGCCGCGCACGTCGATCCCGTCGATGCGCACCGAGCCGCGGTCGACGTCGTAGAGGCGCGGGATGAGGTATGTCGAGGTCGTCTTCCCGCTGCCCGACGGTCCGACGAGCGCCACCAGCTGCCCGGGCTCGGCGCTGAAGCTGATCTCGGAGAGCGCGAACGGCAGCACCTCGGTCGGGACGGCGCGACCCTCGGCCTCGGCCTCGGCGGCCTCGTCGGCGACCTCGAGCTGCGCGGCGGCGACGGGGTAGCGGAACGAGACGGCATCGAAGCGCACCTCGCCGCGCAGCGTGGCCGGCGAGAGTTCGACGGCGTCGGGCGCATCCGTGATCTCGTGGTCCATCTCAAGGTATTCGAAGATGCGGTCGAAGAGCGCGAGCGCACCCTGGATCTCGACCTGCACGTTGAGCAGTTGCCCGAGTGGGAAGAAGAGTCGCGACTGGAGCGTGGTGAAGGCCACGATCGTGCCGATGCTGACATTCGTATCGCCGCCGATGATCAGGGACCCCGCCAGCAGGTAGACGAAGGCCGGCATGATGCTGAAGAACGTGCCGATCAGCGCGAAGAACCAGCGGCCGATCATCTGGCCGCGGACCTGGAGGTCGCCGAGGCGCTGCGACTCGGCCCGGAAACGCTCGATGCTCGCGACCTGCTGCCCGAAGGTCTTGCTGAGCAGGATGCCGGACACGCTCAGCGACTCCTCAGTGATCGCGCTCATCTCGGCCATCGAGCGCTGGGTCAGCGTGCTCACCTCGCGACGTACCTTGCCGACGCGGTACGTGATGTAGGCGAAGAAGGGCAGCAGCCCGAGGCTCAGCACCGTGAGCCGCCAGTCGAGGATGAGCATGGCGATGATCGTCGTCGCGACCGTGGCGAAGTTGCTGAGCAGCGACGCCGCCGTGTCGGTCACGACTGACTGCACCCCGCCGACGTCGTTCGCGATGCGGCTCTGGATCTCGCCGGTGCGGGTCTCGGTGAAGAACCGGAGCGGCATCCACTGGAGATGCGTGTAGAGCGCGAGCCGCAGGTCGTTCATGACCCGCTGGCCGACGACGTTCGAGAGATAGCTCTGCCACACGCCGATGCCGCTCGTGACGATCGGCAGCACGATCATGAGCCCGGCCTGGAGGTAGAGGAGGCGGAGATCCTGCGGCCCGGTCAGGTTGTCGATGATCAGCTTGAGCAGGATCGGGTTGACGACGCCCACGCTGACGCTGACGAGGATGAGGACCGAGATGAGAACCAGCCGGACCCGGTAGGGCGCGAAGAACCCGGCGATCAGGCGGAGCGTCTTGCGCCCCGTCCCCGGGCGCCTCGTGAGGTCCGGATCCGACCCGCCGAAGGCGCCTGCCCAGCCCCCCCGTCCCCCACCGCCGCCGCGCCGCGTCATTCGAGGATGATCGACAGGAACGCCTGCGCCATGCCGATCCCCTGTGGCTCGCCGACGAGCCGCGCGCGCTCGCGCATGCGCTCCGACACCTCGGCCGGATCGACCTGGCTGACGTGCGCGAGGATCGACTGCAGGCCGACCTCGAAGGTGTCCGCGACGTCGAGCCACAGGTTCGGCTCCTCGACCCCGGTGAGGAGCACCTGCCGCACCTTCCATGGCTCGAGCTGCTCATCGGTCCACAGCTCGGGGAAGTTCAGATGGTCGCGCGCCGCCGGATAGACCGATGCGAGCGTCGCCTCTCCCGTCGCCAGGTGGTCGGGGTGCCCGATGAACGGGTTGTGGTCGAGGCGCCGCTGCGGGTTCTGGGTAATGACGAGGTCGGGCCGGAAGCGCCGGATCTGACGGGTGATGTCACGCCGAAGCTCGAGGGACGGGGTGAGGTACCCGTCGGGATAGCCGAGGTGGACGATCTGGCCGACGCCGAGGATGTCGGCCGCGGCGCGCTGCTCGGCGATCCTGGTCGCCGACAGCTCCTCCGACGTGACGGCGGGGTCCTCGGTGCCCTTGCCGCCATCGGTCGTGACGACGTAGTCGACGCGCGTGCCGGCGCCGACGAGGTGCGCGATCGTCGGTCCCGCACCGAACTCGCCATCGTCCGGGTGACTGATGACGACGAGTGCGCGCTGGAGCGGGCTGATCAGCTCATGGCGGTCGAGAGGGCTCACCGAGCCATGCTACCGCGATCGGACCGATCGCTCGATTGACCCCCTCGAGGTCGCCACGCATACTGCCGCCCAGTATGTCGACCGACGAGCTCGCACCTCATTTCCGGCACAGCTACACGAAGGACCGGCGCGACCTCGTCACGCGCCTGCGCCGGATCGAGGGCCAGGCCCGCGGGATCCAGCGCCTCGTCGACGAGGAGGCCTACTGCCTCGACGTGCTCCAGCAGGTGGAGGCGCTGACAGCGGCCGCGGACCAGGTAGCGCTGCTGCTCGTCGAGGACCACATCGACGGCTGTCTGACCCATGCGATCGAGAGCGGCCAGGGCCAGCCCTACGTCGACGAGGTGATGACGGTGGTGCGGCGCGCGATGGGCCGTCGCCGGTCCCGCCCGCCAGGGTCGGAGCCGCGAACCTGAGCGGAGAGTGATCGGGAGTGCCGCAGGGGGGAACCACGGCACTCCCAGTCGCGAGTGTACGTCTCGCTCAGCGGCCGAGCAACCGGATCATTCGCCGAACATCGTGAGCTGTTCCCCGCCCCGCTCGATGAGCGGGTCGAGACCGAGCACCGGCTCCAGCCACTCGATGCGCGCGCCTTCGCGGGCGACGAGCGTGTCGAGGTGCTGCCACTTGAGGACGTGCCAGTTCTGGCGCTCGAACTCCTCGCGTAGCCATGGCGAGCGCTGCAGCTTCAGCCGCAGGAGCTCGCCGCGCTCGGCGGGGATCACGAGGAATCGAGCCTGCTGCGGGCCGAGCGGGATCTCTCGACCGCGGCCGAGGATGGGCGTCCCGACCATCGCCGTCCAGTCCACCTCGAACAGGAACGCGAGCCGGCCCCGGACGTACCAGAGCACGTCCACCGCGCCCAGCGCCTCGGCAGGGGCCCGGACCACGAGCGGAAGGTAGACGCGTCGCTCGTCGTCCGAGAGTCGGTCGGCCAGCGCGCGCCCGTCGATCACGCGGTCGTGCTCGCCCGCCGCGACCCAGGCGCGCAACCCGAGCCGGTGGCCATAATCGACGAGCGTGGCGAGCACGCGGCCGTGGTCATCAGTCCGCCGCGTGAGCCCGTCCTCGGTCGCGAGCGAGCCACGCTCGCCGGGCGAGGCATAGGCGGCCAGGCAGGCGCGCACCAGCTCCTCGTCGGGAGCCTGGAGCCCGGGGAAGAGGCGGTAGACGCGGTCGAAGAAGCCGTCCTCGTCGATCCGCCCGGCGGTGGAGAGGATCGACCAGGTGGCCCACTCCACCCGATCCGCCAGCGGCCGCTCGGCGAGCTCGGGCCGGCGCAGCCACCACTGCGGGCGCTGCTCGTCGCCGATGCGCACGAGCGCGCGATGGTCGTCACGCCAGAGCTCCTCGCGGATGAGGGCCGCGATCATCTGCGGGCCGCCACCCTCGATCCGTCCCGACCCCTCGCCCGACCCATCGCCCCGGGCGGCCACCAGCCGCGCGAGGAGGCCCGATGACCCAAGCTCCGCCACCACCGCGGCAACGACGCGCATGAGGCCCGCCGGCTCGCCACGATCGCGCAGGAGGGCGGATACCGATCGTTCGATGGCGGTCGCGAGCTCCGGATAGGTCAGGTGTCCCGCATCGGCTCCGAGCCTCAACGGGCTCGAGCTGACGGCGTGGCGAAGGCGATCCTCCGCCGATCGACGCCGGAGGTGCACCGCGATGCCGTCTCCCGAGCGCGCCGACTCGCGAAGGATGACGTCCATGAGCTCGAGGCCGGCCGATGCTCCGGCGAGGGCGACCGCGAGCAGCCGTTCCGGGTCGGCATCCTCGAGCAGGAGCACGCACCAGCCTCCGGGCTTGAGCGCGCCGGCTGCCGAGACCATCCCGTGCCGCAGGGCGGTCGCCTCGGCTCCCTCCGGATGGCCGCCGCCGCCGAAGATCGGCTCCAGGCGCAGCGTCTCCGCCGCCTCCCGGCCCAGCACCCAGGCCGTGGCCAGGTACTCGAACGCGAGCTCGTCGAGCGCCGGACTCGGGGCGGGTGCGGAGAGGACGAGGTCGACGCCATCGGCGGGCAGGTACTGGCCGACCACCGATGCGCGCGCGCGAAGCCAGAGGATGTTCGCCGCCGCCATGCCGCCCAGGTCGCCGTAGTCGGCCGCGAACCGCGCTTCCGGCCGTTCGCCGAGGTCGGTGATCGCGGTTCGCACCTCCCGATACGCCGCCTCGAAGGCCTGCCACACGTTGACCTCGCGCTGGTGGCGGCTGGCGGGCTGGCGCACGTGGCCGGCGCTGATGCGGAGCGATGCGACCCGGCCCGGGTAGCCGTTGAGGCGGCTCGCGGGGAGGAGGCAGACGGCGAGCGCGAGGCGCATCACCGACGCCGCGGACGTATCGCGCAGCTCGGACTCGATCTTCGTCAGGATCGCGTGCAGGGCATACAGGTTGCGCGGCGTATAGAGGTCGAGGAGCTCCTCGACCAGGTCGTCGCGGTCGTCGAGGACCGGGAAGCGCGCGCGCAGCTCGAGGTAGTGCTGGGTCTGCCGCGTGCCACCGGCCGTCACCGGCAGCGGATCGGGACGCACGGTGGACGCGAACCGCGGCCGCTCGCCGGCCGAGGTCGGCGGATCGATCGCAAGCGGCGCCGGCGGCGGTCCGCCGCCTTCACCGATGGCCAGGTCGAGCTCGTCCTCGGGTCCGAAGTCGTCCGCGCGCGCCTCGGCGGCGGGTCCCTCCGCCGGCTCCGAGGCCGACGAGGGGCGCTCGATCCCGAGCTTGGCGAGGTCGCCATCGTCCACCGGCGCGACGCGCTCCTCGGCTCCTCCTCGGCTCACGTCGCACGACGGGCATCGGTAGATCTTCCGGCCCGGGGCGTCCGCGTCGCGGGGCCAGATGAACTGCTCGGCCACGACGGGCCGGCGACAGACGGCGCATCGAGTGGCATACAGCTCCTCGATGTGCTGGCGCAGCGGGACGTCGACCCGGCGTGAGCCGGCCAACTGCGCGAACGCGGCATCGAGCACCGAGGGGCCTGGAGCGGTCAGCAGGGCGAGCGCCGCGATCTGGGCGAAGGGGCTCGGATCCGCGGCGACGGCGCGCATGCCGGCGCTCGTCGCGCGGCGCGCGGTCCACCCGGTTCCCGCCCACGGGTCGAGGACGGTGTCGCCGGGCGTGGCGAAGGCCGCCAGCACGGCATCGAGCTGGTTGTCGGCCGGGGCCGGTCGGTATCGGTCGAGAAGGGCCAGTCCGGGGAGGCGTCGAGGGAGGATGACGTGGTCGAGTCCCCTGCGTTCAGCCTCGCTCATCGATCCCTATGGCTCTTCTACCAGCTCCTCTTCGAGCTCGGGCTCGCTCGAGTACTCGGGGAGTGTGGTGTCGAGCTCCTCGACCTCCTCGGAGTCCTCATCGGCCTCTTCGACCTCGTCATCGTCATCGTACCGAAGTGCGCTGCCCTTCATGTACGGTCTGACGCCGGTCCCGCCCTGGCCCTGGGTCGGGAACGAGACCTTTCCGAAGTTCGCCGGATGGGTGAACGCCTCGCGGATCATGATCAGCACGTCGCCGCCGGCCTCGTTGATCGTGGTGATGGCGGCGTCGTATCGGTTCCCGCCGGCGATCAGCTTCAGCAGCCGCGCCGCGATCCTTGGCTCCACGCTGCCGATCTGCGTGCTGCCGACGCTGGCGACGAGCTCGTCGCGGACGACGTCGAGGCTGATCGCGTCACCGGGCGACAGCGGCGCGAGCACGCGCGGCGCGCCGAGGTTGATGAGGCGCGCGCGTCCGGTCTTGCCCATCTCCTCGATGAACAGGGTGGCCGGCGCCTTCTCGGGCCGGCCCTTGCCGTTCGAGGCCGGGCGCTTCGCCGCCATGAGCACCCGCAGCCGCTCGATGTTGCGCTGCGCGATGCGGTTGGTTGCGTCGCGCTCCAGCGCCTGCTCGTATGCCTCGAGCGCCTCGGCATGCCGTCCGAGCTCGGCGAGCGCCTTGCCGAGGCGGTTGCAGGCGTCGATGTCGGGTCCCAGCTCGAGCAGTTGGCGGTTGGCGGTGACGGCCTCCTCCCACGCTCCGCGGGTCGCGTGCGCGATGGCGGCATCCGCCAGCTGGCGTCGTTGTCGTGTCGTGGTGTCAGCTTCTCCAAGCGCCATGAGCGTTGCGAACGTCTCCGAGTAGCGGGTGGGCCGCGGCCAAGACCGGCCGAAAGCGCCTTCTTGTATCACCGGCCTCCGAGGGTGTCAACGCGGGGTTGCCCGGGACGTCTCACGGCCGATGGAGGAAGAGCCCGACGAGCAGGCCGAGCACGAGCAGCGCACCGAACTCGATCGCGACGCTGCGGCCCGACGCGTTCCCGCGCAGGGCCTCGACCGCGCCGCCCCACGCGTAGAAAGCGAGCGCCATGAGCGCCGCCATCACGGTCGGTGGCAGGTTGAGGAGCACCACGCCGGCGCCGACCTGCGCGACGACGAGGACGTGCAGCAACGACTGGCCGAGCCCGTGCACGCCCATGTCGCCGCGGGCCTCCGCCGCGCGCAGCGCGAGCGGCAGGGTCAGGCCGGCGACGAGGATGAGCGGCGTCGGCCACGTCCGGGCGCCGAACAGCACGAGGATCCCCGCCGTTCCGCTGAACAGGATCCCGACCAGCAGCAGCTCGCCGATCGTCCGGCCGCCGGTCCCACGCTCGATGCGCAGCTCGAGATACGTCACCGACCAGAGAAGGACGGCGACGATCGGAACGAGCAGCACGCTGAGGCCGAATGGGATGAGCCGGCCGAAGAGGGTGGCGGCGATCCCGGCCGTGGCCGGGATCGCGTAGCGCGCCAGACCGAGATCCGAGCGCGCCGGACCGATGACCCGCACGGCGATGATGCCGCCAAGCACGAGCTGGCCTGCGACCGCCACGGCGAGCCACAGCGGCTCGACCAGCCATCCTGCGGTGGCGACCACCGCCTGGGCCACGGCGAGGAGCACGGCGAGCGGCCGATCGATGCGTCGCAGGATGGCCAGCCGACGACGATCCGCGAAAATCCGGCTGATCACGAGAGCAGCCCGAGCAGCTCGTCCGCGCTGCGGGTCGCGAGCAGCTGCCCAGGCTCGAGCCACGCCCGCCGAGCGAGGTCGACCGCGTAGCGTTGCTGCCCGAGCTCCTCGGTGCGATGCGCGTCCGAGGCCAGCGTGAGCAGCGCGCCGGCTCGCCCGGCGGCCCGGGCCAGCGCATCGTCGAGGTCGAGCCGCGGGCTGCCGTTGATCTCGAGCGCCGTGCCCGTGCGCGCGGCCGCCTCGAAGATCCGCGGCCAGTCGAGCGGCAGGGGGTCGCGGCGGTTCACGATCCGCCCCGACGGGTGCGCGATCACGTCGACGTGGGGATGCTCGATGGCGGCCAGCGCCCGACGCGTCAGCTGCTCTGCAGGCTGCCCTCGCCCGGTGTGAATGCTCGCGATGACGACGTCGAAGCGGGCGAGCAGCTCGTCGGGATAGTCGAGCGTGGCGTCGGCTCGGATCTCGAGCTCGGTGCCATGGAGGATGCGGAAGGGCGTGAGCTCGGCGTTGAGGCGCGCGATCTCGACCCGCTGCTCCTCGACGCGGTCGGGTGCCAGGCCCCGGGCGACCCCGAGCGAGGGCGAGTGATCGGTGAGCACGATGTACTCGTGGCCGATGTCGCGCGCGGCGCGAGCCATCGTCTCGATGGTGTCGACGCCATCGGTCCAGTCCGAGTGGGTGTGCGTATCGCCGCGCACGTCTTCGTGGGTCACGAGCGTCGGGAGCCGGTCCTCGCCGGCCGCCTCGATCTCACCGTCGCCCTTGCGCAGCTCCGGGGCGATCCATGGCAGGCCGAGGCGCTCGTAGACATCGGCCTCCTCGGCATCGAGCAGGAGCTCGCCGGTCTCCATCACCTTGAAGCCCTTCTCGGAGAGCGACCATCCGCGATCGAGCGCCATGCCACGCAACGCGATGTTGTGGTCCTTGTTGCCGGTGAAATGGACGAGGTGCGTGCCCCACGCCGCCGGCGGGCAGACCATGAGGTCGACCCTGGGCCCGTCACGCAGCACGATGCTCGACTTGTCGGTGCCCGCGGAAAGGACCTTCTCGACCTCCGCCAGTGCGTCGAGCTCGCGGATCACCGCCGCCGGATCGTCGACGGCTGCAAGCAGGTCGAGGTCGCCGATGGTCGGCTGCCGGCGCCGCAGCGACCCGGCGGGCTCGATGCGACGCACGCCACGGACATCGCGCAGGCGCGCGACGAGATCCGCGATGAGTGCGTCGGCGTCGTGGACGAGGAGGCGCGTGTTCTCGCTGCGGCGCTCGATCCGCGCGATCCCCTCGAGGATGTTCTGCTCGGTCCGCTCGGACAGCCCCTTGACGTGGCGCAGGCCTCCTGACTCGGCCGCCGCGCGGAGCGCCTCGAGCGAGTCGATCTGAATCGACTCGTGGAGAAGGCGCACGGTCCTGGGACCGACACCGGGCACGCGCAGCATGTCGAGCAGGCCGTCCGGCACCTGGGCGCGCAGGCGATCGTGGTACTCGAGGCGCCCCGTCTCGGCCAGCTCCGCCAGCTTGGCGGTCAGGGCGGCGCCGGCACCGGGCAGCTTCGGCGGCTCACCTCGTCGAAAGAGGGCCGCCACGTCGTCGGGATAGCGTTCGACCGCGTCGGCGACGCGCCGGTACGCGACCGCCTTGTAGACGACCTCGCCCAGGATCTCGAGCATGTCGCCGATCTCGTTGAAGATCCGCGCCAGCTCCGCGTTGCTGATGACCGAGTCGCCGCTGCGCGACACGGCGCGTGGCCGAGGCATCGGCCAATTCTAGGGGCGCCGCCGCTCGGTGGCGGCCCGGTGGTATCGGCCCGGCGCCCGCCCTCGGCGCCAGCCCTCAGCGCCCGGGGTGGCGGGCCGGGAGCGGGACTCCGAGGAACGTCCGTCGGTCGCGGTCCGCGATGCGCAGGCTCGACCGATGGCGCCTCGCGTCATCGAGCAGGTCCGCCTGCCGCAGCTCGGCCTGCAGCGCGGTCATGCTCGTCGATCGGTAGAAGAGTCGCTCCATCATGCCTCCTAGATCGCTCGTCGCGGCTCGTCGTCGATCCGGGGCCGCGTATCGGCGCCTGCCGCGGTGGCCGCGAGCCCGATCACCGCCAACCCGATCAACAGGGAGATGATCTCCATCTCGTGCACGCTCCTCGTCGTAACTCGTATGGCCGGCTTAACTGGTTACGGATTCATGGTACGTGGCCAGATGTAACTTGTCAACGGTTGTGATATGGTTACATGGTGACGGAACTCCACGAGAGCCAGCGGGAGCCCGGCTGCGAGCCGGAGCTCTTCATCACGTTCGCCAACACCCTCAAGCTGCGGGACGATCCCGCGGAGTTGCATGCGCGCGACGCCGAGGCCCTTCACGCCTGGCTCGCCCAGCGTTCCCTCGCCTCGAGCCGCATCTCCGCGGCGCAGGTTGAACGCGAGGTGCCCGCGTTCCGTGAGCTGCGGGACCTCGTCCGAGAGCTCGTCGCGCGCCTCGCCGACGGGAAGCAGCCGACCGGCCGGCAGCTGCGCACGCTAAACCGCGTCCTGCGCGAAGGGCTTCATTACCACCAGCTCGTGCTCGACCCTGGCGGGAGCGATCGATTCGCGGTCAGCCAGGTCGGCGACGACCTCGCCCAGGCGCGTTCGACGATCGCCGGCTCCCTCGCCCACTACCTCGCCGACCACGATCGCGAGCGTCTGCGCATCTGCGCCGATGACACCTGCCGCTGGCTCTTCGTCGACCACTC
>Ga0190265_10004083_pt1 | contig 10079 bp, 7 predicted proteins | sample Popmic124T_FD_133135 | JGI IMG/M metagenome (GOLD analysis project Ga0190265, IMG submission 133135) | Populus adjacent soil microbial communities from riparian zone of Indian Creek, Utah, USA - 124 T | ecosystem: Environmental > Terrestrial > Soil > Riparian zone | place: USA: Utah | collected...
ATGTGGTGGCGCTGTGGCGCTTGCTGGGAGCCGGCGCCGATATTGACGCGCTCGACCGCGAGATCGATGCGGCTGCGGAAAGCGCGATCCCGGCCGCGCTGCGCCGCACGACGCCGTTTCTCACGCATCCCGTCTTCAACGCGCATCACAGCGAGCACGAGATGCTGCGCTACATGCGCTCTCTGGCCGACAAGGATCTCGCGCTGGATCGCACAATGATTCCGCTCGGCTCGTGCACGATGAAGTTGAATGCGACCAGCGAAATGATTCCGGTCACGTGGCCCGAGTTTGCGAACATTCATCCGTTGGCTCCTGAAGCGCAGACTGCCGGATACCGGCAACTGATTACCGAGCTCGAGAAGATGCTCGCTGAGTGCACGGGTTATGACGCTGTCAGTCTGCAGCCGAATTCGGGAGCACAAGGCGAATACGCCGGGTTACTGGCGATCCGTGCGTATCACCGCGCGCGCGGTGAAGGGCACCGCAACATCTGCCTGATTCCCGAGAGCGCGCACGGTACCAATCCAGCCTCCGCGCAGCTGTGCGGCATGAGCGTCGTCGCGGTGAAAACCGATCGCAACGGCAATGTCGATGTGAACGACTTGCGTGTGAAGGCGCAGCAACATACACACGACCTTGCTGCGTTAATGGTGACGTACCCGTCGACGCACGGCGTGTTCGAGGAAGCGATCGTTCAGATCTGCGAAATCATTCACACCGCAGGGGGACAGGTCTACACCGATGGCGCCAACCTTAACGCGCTGGTCGGCGTAGCGAAGCCCGGCAAGTACGGCTCCGATGTGTCGCACCTGAATTTGCACAAGACATTTTGTATTCCTCACGGCGGCGGTGGCCCGGGAGTGGGCCCGGTGGCAGTGAAGTCGCATCTGGCGCCATACTTGCCGGGAAAACTTGGAGCCGGGAGCGCGGTCGGCATGGTCAGCGCTGCGGAGTTCGGCAGCGCGAGCATTTTGCCGATACCCTGGATGTACGTCACGATGATGGGGCGCGAAGGATTGAAGCGCGCGACCCAGGTGGCGCTGCTGAACGCGAACTACATCGCGAAGAAACTCGAGCCGCACTTTCCAACACTGTATGCCGGTCGCAACGGCTACGTCGCGCACGAATGCATTCTCGACTTGCGGCCAATCAAAGACGCGAGCGGAATTTCGGCTGAAGACGTGGCCAAGCGGCTGATGGACTACGGATTCCATGCGCCGACGTTGTCGTTTCCGGTCGCGGGCACCTTGATGGTGGAGCCGACCGAATCCGAACCGAAAGTCGAGCTCGACCGCTTCATCGAAGCGATGATCGCAATTCGCGAAGACATTCGCGCGGTGGAAAATGGCGAGATCGACCGCGACGACAATCCGCTGAAGAACGCACCGCACACGGCGGCGATGGTGATGGCAGAGAACTGGGCGCACGATTACACGCGCGAGCGCGCGGCGTTTCCGGTGGTATCACTGAAGAGGCACAAATACTGGCCGCCGGTCGGCCGAGTCGATAACGCTTACGGCGATCGCAACATCATGTGTTCGTGCGTGCCGATGGAAGCGTACGCAGCCGACGATGCAGAGTCGGCGACACGGGTAGCGGGGTAGGGCGTGCAGCCCGCGTGGCTGCACGTAGGCAAGCTCGCGCGGTCTTTTTCGGGGACACGGCTATCGCAATGAAAAAACTTCTCAAGTGGATTGGAGTTGTCGCCGCAGTGTTGGCAGTCGTCGGCATTGGCCTGGTGCTCGCGGCCAGTCTTTTGTTCGAGCGCAAGCGCGAGCGGGTCATCAAGCTTGACGTCAAGACCATATCCGTCGTTGCCGACGCCGCTGCGTTGGAACGCGGCAAATACCTGTTCATGTCGCGCGGCTGTGGCGATTGTCACGCTGCGAACGGCACCGGCCGCGCCTTTATCAATGAGCCGGGCGGGGGCTTTTACGCTCGGTCGCCGAACATCTCGCCGGCGGGCGTGGTGGCGGCTTACACCGAGCTCGACTGGGTGCGTGCGATCCGCCATGGCGTGAAGCCCGATGGACGGCCACTTTTCATCATGCCGAGCGAGGACTACAACCGCTTCACCGATCGCGACGTTGCGGCCGTGATCGCGTATGCGCGCAGCCTTCCGGCCACCAGTGGCGGAGGCGCGGAGTTCCGTGTGCCGTTGCCGGTCAAGGCGCTCTACGCCGTAGGCGTCGTCAAGGATTCTGCAGAGAAGATCGATCACAGCCTGCCACCTGCGTCGCCAGTGCCCGAGGGCGTAACGCCCGAACACGGTAAGTACGTTGCGAATCTCTGTATCGGGTGTCACGGCGACGGCCTGTCGGGCGGCAAGATTCCCGGCGGCCCGCCGGATTGGCCGGCCGCATCGAATCTCACTCCGGGTCCGGGAACTGTGCTGACGGTTTATGACAGCGTGGAGAAGTTCAAGGCGATGTTTCGCAGCGGCAAGCGTCCCGACGGTAGCGCGGTCACAGTCATGCCGTTCGAGACACTGCGTGAAATCAACGACACCGACGTGTCGGCGCTGTATGCATACTTGAAGCAGTTGCCGCCGCGGCCTGCCGGCGGTCGCTAGCCGAGTGTTAATGCGCGCGACGCGCATTGGCCTAATCCCGCTGCTTGCGGTCATGCTTGCCGGCTGCGTCGAACGGATGTTTTTTTATCCCGACAACGTGACATACACGACGCCGGCTCGCATGGGAGTTCGGGCCGACGACGTGAGCGTAACCACTGCTGACGGCTTGCGACTGCATGGGTGGTTCATGCCCGCCGCCGGTCAAGCCAAGGCAACCGTGCTGCACCTGCACGGCAATGCCGCCAATATCCGTAACCACCTTCCGCTGGTGTCATGGCTGCCGGCGCGCGGCTACAACGTGCTGATGATCGACTACCGCGGGTTCGGTCTCTCCGAAGGCAAGCCGTCGCTCGACGGCATCGTCGACGATGCGGCAGCGGCGCTGGCTTATTTGCGAACGCGATCGGACGTCGATGCGACGCGCCTGATCGTGTTCGGTCAAAGCATCGGCGGCGCCACCGCGCTACGGATGCTGGCGCGCGATTCTGACGGAATTCGGCTTGCGGTGATCGATTCGGCGTTTGCCAGTTATCGAGGCATTGCACGCGATGCGACCGCCGGTGGACCGTTGGGCCCAATTGCGGCGTTGACCTCCGGTGTGCTGCCGGGCCCTGATAAAGATCCGCTCACGGCGCTGAAATCGATTCGAGTTCCGCTGGTATTCGTTCACGGTGCGCGTGATTCGATCATCGCGGCGGTCAACAGCGAACGGCTGCACGCGGCAGCGCCAGGCTCGCAGCACTGGAGTGTGCCGGACGCTATGCACATCATGGCGCTCGCGCAGCCCGGCTCGTGGCGGGAAAGACTCGTGCGGGCGATGGACGAAGCAGCGCGTTAAGCGCTTAGCGCAGATTGCCTGTATGGCCGAGTGAGTAACGCCCGGGCTGCGGCCACACGGTCAGCCCGTGCGGCTCTTTGCCCACCGGAATCTTGGTGACCGTGCCGGCTGTAGTATCGATCGCGTACACGACATTATCGAAGCGCCCCGATAGCCACAGCGTTTTCCCATCGGCGCTGACGTTGCCCATGTCGGGACTGCCGCCACCCGGAATCGGCCATGTTTTTTCGACCTTGCGAGTTGCGAAATCGACCACCGACACGCTGCCTTCTTTGCCGGCGCGCGGGCCATACATCTTGTGCGAACCACGGTTTGCAACGTACAGCTTGGTGCCGTCGCGGCTGGGATACAACCCATGTGTGCCAACTCCGGTCTTGATGAACTCCAATTCTGCAAACTTTTCGCCGTCGATCACGTGCACACCATCGGCGTGCATGTCCGCCACGAGAAAAAGCCGTCCGTCGGGTGACACTCTTATGTCCTGCGGCATCCCGCCCCTAGACAATTTCAGATAGCCGATGACCTTTCGATCGACCATATCGACCTTCGCCAGCTTGCCGGTGAATTCGCAAGTGAAGATCGCGTAGCGCCCGTCGATCGAAAAGTCGGCGTGATTGACTCCGCCGCATTCGGGCACAGGCAGCGAGCCCTGCATCTTCATCGTCTGCGCATCGCGGAAGTCGAGCCGCTTGCGCGCTTCGGCAACGATGATCGCAAAGCGGCCATCGGGCGTGAAGTACACGTTGTACGGATCATCGACCGAGATCGATTTGCCTGGCTTGCCGGTGACGGGATCGATCGGAGTCATTGTGCCGTCGGTGCGGCCTTCGGCGTTGTTAGCCACCCACAGCGTTTTCAAATCCCACGACGGCACTACGTGCTGCGGGTTGCGGCCGACGCGAAACTTGTCGACCACCTTCATCGTTTCCGGGTCAATCACATACACGTCGTTGGACTGGCGGTTGGGCACGTAGATGCGCGGCAGCGCGTTCGTGACCGAAGCACTGAGCTTGCCGGCCGCCGTTTCGCTGTAAAGGTTGGAGGAATTGCTGACCGGAGGCATTCCCGGCAGGGTCTGAATAGTGGCGGGCTGAGCGAACGCGGCGCCCGAAGAGAGGGCCAGCATCAGCATCAGTAAGTGATAGCGCATCGACATGTTCTTTTTCGCTCCGGAGCACATCCTAAGCCATCGCCGACGCAGCAGCAGCGGCTAGCGCAGCTGCGCCGCCTACGTCGTCGGGCACTAAAGTGCCGACCACTGCGGTACTCGCCGAGCGCGCGGGCCCGTAAACTCGCTGCGCTCAGACAACGGGCCCGAAAGCTCCGCGCTCGGCTCCGTTTCTCGGGCGACGACTCAAAGGCGGCGCAGTTGCGCCAGCCGCTGCTGTCGCGACATCGCCTCGAACGAGATGTTTTTTTTTCTTCCTCACCACCAGGGAACGCTTGCGCGCTACGCAGAAGCCACGCGCTGCATTTTGTGTGCCGCGATCGCGTCGGCCAACTTCGCGACACCATCACCGGTCGTCGACACGGTCTTCAGCACCAGTCGCTTGTGTTCGGTACCGCGTCGCGCAGGCATCGACAGCAGATCGCGCGCTGTGCGCTCTGCTCCCGGCAGATCGGCTTTGTTTACGACCAGGATGTCCGCGATTTCCAGCACGCCCGCCTTCAGCGCCTGAACTTCGTCGCCCAGGCCCGGCGGATAAACGACGACGCGCGTGCGCGCTAGCTTGGCGATCGCAACATCCGATTGCCCGGCACCGACCGTTTCGACCAATATCAAATCGAATCCGGCGGCGTCGAGCACGTCGATGACTTGTGCGGTGGCGCGCGATACGCCGCCCGCGTGCCCGCGTGCAGCCAGCGAGCGGATGAACACGCGTTCGTTCGCCTGATGCTCGGCCATGCGAATGCGGTCGCCCAGCACAGCGCCCCCGGTGAATGGGCTTGATGGGTCGACCGCGACGATGGCGACCTTGTGCCCGCGTGCAAGCAGTTCACCGACCAGTGCATTGACTAATGTCGACTTGCCTGCGCCTGCGGGGCCGGTGATGCCGACCACGTGCGCACGACCGAGGTGCGCAGCCAATGCTTCGCGCAATACCTCCGCGCGCGCCGCATCATTTTCGACGGCAGAAATTGCGCGCGCGATCGTGCGCCGGTCGCCCGCACGAATGCGTTTCAGCCATTCCGCATCAGCCGCCATCGAGCCGGCTGTTAAACGATGGCGAGCGGTTGTCCAAAGCCGAGCTCGCGCCGCAGCACCGCACAGATTTCGCCATGCGTTGCTCCGGCCTCGGCGGCGGTGACGATGCTCGCCATCACGTTCGACGTGCCTTGCGCGCTGCGCGCAAGATCGTCGAGTGCGTTGGCAGCGTCGGGCTTCGATCGGTTTTGCTTGAACGCCTTGAGCCGCGCGCATTGCGCATCGATCGCTGCAGGATCTGGGTAGGGCTGCGAGCGATATTTCTGCGGGTCTTCGTCGATCTGATACGCATTGACGCCGACCACCGTTTGTTCGCCGCTTTCGATCTTCGATTGATGCGCCAGTGCGGACTCGCCGATCATGCGTTGCACGAGACCGTCTTCGACTGCTTTGAACATGCCGCCGGCCGCGTCGATCCTCGCAATGACTGCCTCGATCTCTTCTTGCATGCGGTCGGTCAGCGTCTCGACGTAGTACGAACCACCGAGCGGATCGATCACGTCGGTCAACTGTGCCTCTTCGCGCAGGATGTTTTGCGTGGCGATTGCGATTCGCGCGGCTTCCGCAGTGGGTACCGACACCGCCTCGTCGTAGCCGTCGGTGTGCAGCGATTGCAAACCTCCGAAGATGCCCGCCATGGCCTGCGCGGTCACGCGTGCGATGTTGTTCAGCGGTTGCTGGCGCGTTAGGTCGACGCCTGACGTTTGTCCGTGGAACTTGAAGCGCCACGACCTTGCGTCCTTGGCGCCGAGGCGCTCGCGCGCGAGGCGCGCCCATAAACGCCGGCCCGCGCGAAACTTCGCGATCTCTTCGAAGAAACTGATCGAGATATCGAAGAAAAACGTAAAGCGGGGCAGGAACCGGTCGGGATCCATGCCGCGCGCGATACAGTCCTCGGCGTACTGCAACGCCGCCGCAACCGTGAAACCCATTGCTTCGGCGGGCGTCGCCCCGGCTTGTTGCGTGTGCTGCCCGACGACCGACAACGGATTCCAGCCCGGCAGCGACTCGTTGGCAAACTGGATGTGATCGGTCAGCACGCGTCGCGCGCCCGGTAGCGCGAGCCGGAAAAACATGTGATTGGCGACGCAGTGCGACAAATAGTCAGACTGGTTTGACGTGCCGGTGATCTTCTGCCACGGAATGTTGCGCCGCTTGGCCACCGCAAGCAGCAGCGCCAGCAATGTGAACGGCGAAGGATCATTCAATGCGCACGAGATGCGATCGAGCGGCACGTCGGCCAGCGCGATGTCCATATCTTCGATGCTGTTGACGACAACGCCGCAGGTTCCAAGCAACTCAGGCGGTACTTCGTCGGCGTCGTAGCCGCGATAAACCGAGTTACACGGGATCAACGACAGCGCGGTTCCGCCGTGCGCCAGGATTTCCTTCAGACGCTTGTTGTAGTCCTCGGGGACGCCCCATCCGATCAACTGGCGCTGCGTCCAGCTGCGCCCGCGATGCATCGAAGCGTAGATGCCGCGCGTATTCGGGTATGCGCCGGGAAAGCCGACGTCGTCGAAAAAGTCTTCGCGCGCGCGGTCGTGCGGCGTGTACAGCGGCTTGATCTCGATGCCCGAGCGGTTTATCGAACGCTGCGCGCTGCTTGCGGTCGCGTCATACGCTTGCTGCCAGCGGCGTTCGGCCTGCTGCACGTCGGAGTCGAACAGCTGTGCTTCGTCGGGTTTGTTCATGGCGTTTCCCTCATTGCAGCTCACTGCTGCGCATGGCGCGCGCCCGCGCCGACAGCGCGCGTATCTCGGCCGCGATGTCTTCCAGCGATGTGCCCGGATGAAAAACGCGCGCCACACCCGCATCGAGCAGCAGCTTTTCATCGAGCGCCGGCACGATGCCGCCGACGATGACCTGCACGTCGTTGACACCAGCGTCCCGCAGCGCGGTCATCAGCCGGGGAACAAGCAGGTGATCAGTCGCGAGTGACGAGATGCCGATCACTTCGGCGTCTTCCTCGATCGCGAGCTTGACCACCGTGGCGACTTCCTGCCACGGCGGCGTATAGATGACTTCCATCCCGGCATCGCGCAGGAAGGCAGCGACCAGGCGGCTGCCGCGATCGTGTCCATCGAAGCCGATCTTGGTGACGATGACTTTTGGAGGGTAGGTCGAGGCGAATTCAGACACCTTGTGCCTCCTTCAAAAAACAAACGAACTTGCGCGCCAGCGAGCGCGGCGTATCGCGGCCGCCCGGCGCGAACCAAAAGCGCGACCAGTTCAGCGCACCGATCAGCATCAGGCGCAGCGCCTTGCGATCGGTCCCGTTTGCCAACGGCAATGCGTTGATCAAACTCGCCAGCTGTTTCTCGTATTCGTCGCGGAGTTGCGCAAGGCGCATCCCCGCCGGTGCGACATCGTCGGGCAGCACGCGTATCAGCACCTGTGCGTAGTCACTGCGCCGAAGCACGGTTTCCAGATGCGCGGTGCACGCCGCCTGCAGCCGCAGCCACGGTTCGGACTCCTTCGCGATTGCGGCGCGCACGTTGCCGAGAAGCTCCTCGACGCCACGCTCGTACACCGCTACCAGCAGATCTTCTTTGGCAGCGAAGTGGTAATAGAGGGATCCGGGCAACATGCCACACCGCTGCGCGATGTCGCGCATCGAGGTGGCGACGTAGCCCTTTTCGGCAAAGAGGCTTGCCGCGGCATCGAGGACGATCGAGACGCGGTTGTCGGAACGGGGAGAGCGCAGCGCGACGGCAGACAAGGTTAACGCCTAAACCAAACGATCGTTTGGTTTATACCGGCGCCGAACCTTGACTGTCAAGCGCCGACGGAACGATGGCCAACAGCTTTTCCAACGCGGCCGGCTCAACCGGCTTGACCAGATGAAAATCGAAGCCGGCTTCGTGAGAAAGACGTCGGTCTTCGTCCTGGCTACGTCCTGTCAGCGCCACCAGGACCAGGCGTGCACCCCAGGGCTCGCCGCGAATCCGCCGGGCGGCGTCGTAGCCGTTGAGTTTGGGCATGCCAATGTCCAGCAACACAATCTCAGGCGCGAAAATCGCACCAATTTGCAGCGCCGCGAGGCCGTCGGGTGCGGTTCGCGTCTCGTTGCCCATCATGCCCAGCATCATCGCCAGACTGTCGGCGGCGTCTTCGTTGTCGTCGGCGATCAGAATGCGGCGCGAATGACCATTGCCGACGGGTGCGGCAGTGCTGATGCGCTCGAAGTCGTCCGCTTGTACGACGGCGACCGGTAGTTTCACGATGAATTCGCTCCCCGCGCCGATGCCGGCGCTGTTGGCCTCGACGGTGCCGCCGTGCATTTCGACCAGGCGCTGCACAATCGACAGGCCGATGCCCAGCCCCGCTTGCGACGTTTCAAGCGAGCGATCCAACTGCGTGAACATCTCGAACACTTTGTCGAGCATGTCCGCTGATATGCCGACTCCGGAATCCTTGATCGAAATCACGGCGTCGCCTTCGCTGCGGTGCACCTCCAGACGAATTTCTCCGCCATTCGGCGTGAACTTGGCGGCGTTGACCAGCAAATTGCACAGTGCCTGCGATAGCCGTGCCGAATCGGCATCGACGTAGATTGGCACCGGCGGAACTGAAACCGTGAGTCGGTGTTGCTTATCTTCGATCGGCGGCGCGCATGTTTCCAATGCGTGGTGGACGATGTCGGCAAGATTCACGCGCTCGATCCGCAGGATGAAGGTGCCGCGACTGATCCGGTTGACATCGAGCAGGTCATCGACCAGCCGAATGATCTGAGTCAGCTGTCGCTCCATCATTGCGCGTGCGTGCTCGACCACGTCCATATTGGCACCTGCCAGACGCATGACCTGCAACCCGTTGCGCAGTGGCGCCAGCGGATTGCGCAACTCGTGCGCCAGCGTTGCGAGAAATTCGTCTTTACGACGATCGGCTTGCTGCAACGCGCTGTTGGCTGCGTCCAATTCGGCGGTGCGAGCGGCTACACGCCGCTCGAGGTCGTCATGTGCCTCGCGTAGGGCGGCCGCAGCCTGTTTGCCTTCCGTAATGTCGTGCATCGAAACGACTGCACCGAGGTGCTTGCCGGCGCCGTCATAAAACGATTGACCGCTGGCAAGGACGCTTCGCACCTTGCCCATTTTTGGCGCGATCACCATTTCGACATCGCGTACGTGTTCGCCACTTAAAGCGCGAAAGAGAGGTATCTCGTCCTTTGTCAAAGGCGTGACGCGGTCGGCACGGTACAAATCGTAGTGTTGCGCCCACTGGTCCGCCGGTACGGGTTCTTGCGGCAACCCGTGAAACTCACGCGTCGCCTGGTTGAAGAGAGTCAATACGCCGTTGGCGTTGCATGCAACGATGCCGGTCTGCAGGCTCTCTAGCAACGCTTGCGCAAAACCGCTGGCTTCGATCAACTCAGCAGTGCGTTGCCGCACGCGTTGCTCGAGTTCGCCGTGCGCGGCGCGCAGAGCATCGTCGGCTTGTTTGCGATCGCTGATGTCGCGCAG
>Ga0190265_10004084_pt1 | contig 10079 bp, 13 predicted proteins | sample Popmic124T_FD_133135 | JGI IMG/M metagenome (GOLD analysis project Ga0190265, IMG submission 133135) | Populus adjacent soil microbial communities from riparian zone of Indian Creek, Utah, USA - 124 T | ecosystem: Environmental > Terrestrial > Soil > Riparian zone | place: USA: Utah | collected...
GCCGGTGAAATACGCTTCGAGCCGATCCTGCAGCGCGCTCGCCGAAAGCTGTCCCGCGGCTTCGAGCTCGACCTCGAGGGTCACGCTGCGGCTGCCTTCCTTCATGCGCAGCACCGGCGCGGCGACCGCGAAGCCGATCGGCGCGGGCGCAAGCTCGGCGGGCGCGATGCCCGGCGCGAAGCGCACCGTGCCGCCGTTCGCGGGATCGACGTAGACCGTATGCGCCTGCTCGACGCGCGCGTGCCCGACCACGGTGTTGCGCGTCGGCGCATAGAGGAGCTCGACGCCGGCCGCGTCCTTTCCGGCGGAGAACGCATGCCCCGGCTGGAGCTCGACCAGCGGCGCGCCCTTCTTCAGCTCGAGGAGCACGTGCGCGCGATCGGCGCGCGCGGGCTGCGGCGCGAAGCCGAGCACGCGCCGGTAGAAGAACTCGAGGTGGCGCGCGCTGAAGCCGTTCAGCGCGCAGCGCGGCACCCGGTAGAGCTTGAGGAACGCGGCGAGCAGCGCGAGGTGCGGCTCGGTGCGCCCGTCGCGGCGCTCGGGCAGCCCGCCGGCGAAGAACGCCGCCCAGTTGCCGGCGGCGCTCGCCGGCCCGCCGGCCTCGTCATAGAAGCGCACCTGCGCCGCGAGCCGGCGCGCGTAGGCGAAGAGGTCCGCGGCGCTGCGCTCGTCGAGATCGGCGAAGTGCGGCGCGAGCTCCGCCGCGGCGCGGGCCTCCTGGCTCTGGCCCGGGCGGGCGATCAGCGATTCGGCGATGTCCACGACAGGGCGCGCGCGGCCGACTGCGCGATCTCGTTGGCGTCGGTGCTGTAGAACGGGAACACGAGGTTGTAGCGCGAGTTCGTGGCGCGCACGCGGTAGTCGAGCTCGATGTGCAGCTCGCCCGAGGCCGGCTGCGGGCTGCCGACGCGGATCGCGAGCGGCTCGATGCGCGGCTCGTACACCAGGATCGCGACCTTCACGCGCTCCTCCAGCAGCGTGATCATGGTGGTGCTCATCGACTCGAACAGCAGCTCGTGCATGTCGAGCCCGTACTGCGGCTGGAACAGGCGCTCGCCCAGCTGCGTGGAGAACAGGATGCGCAGGCTCTCCTCGATGTCCTGCTCGTCCTGCACCATCGCGGCGCCGGCGCTCGCGCCCGCCTTGCGGAAGCGCACCGGAAACGCCCAGCCGGTGCCGAGGAAGCCGCTCATCCGATCAGCACCGTGGGATCGCCCACCGCGGCGGCCGCGCCGCACACGCAGGCATCGCCGGTGCGCAGTGCGGGCCGGCCGCCGATCAGCACGCTCTGGCTGCCGGAAGGAAACGGGCTCACCGGCGGATGCGAGCTCGAGCCGAGCGGACACGAGTGCAGGTCGCCGAGCACCGCGGCCGGCATCCCGCCCACCAGCACGGTTGGCACGCCCGGGCCGGTCACGCTGCCGCCGTGGGTGCTCGTGTCGCCGACCCTTGCCGCCGAGGCCATCGCGCGCGCCTAGGAATTGATCTTCACGGTCGCGCCCTTGACCGTGGTGATGGCGCCGCTCGAGAGCTCGGCGCCCGCCGGGCCTTCCATCTTCAGGTCGCTCGCGGCCTTGAGCTCGAGGGATCCCGCGCTCTGGATGAGAATGCCCTGCGGCGTGAGCTCGATGCGGTTGCCGTTCTGGTCCTCGAGCTTGAGGCCCTGGTCTTCCTCGCTCAGGGTGAGGCGGTTGCCGGCGGCGGTCTCGAGCAGCGCGACCTTGGTGTCGTCGTTGAAATACAGGCGCATGCCCGAGCGGCTGCGGTAGGCCTTCTCGTGGTTATCGTCCGAGCCGGCGAGCGGCGCGGCCTTCGCGCTGCTGTGGAGCATGCCGAGGATCACCGCGCGCCGCGGATCGTCCTCGAGGAAGCCGACCACCACCTCGTCGCCGATCTCGGGGCGGAAGAAGAAGCCGCGCTCGGCTCCGGCGTCGAGGCTCGCGGCGCGCGCCCAGACGCCCTCGGCGTCGGCGTCGACCAGCGGCAGGCGCACCCGCACGCGGTGCTCACCTTCCGGGTCCTCGTTGCTCGCCACCACGCCGATCTGCAGCCCGTTCGCGGCCGGCAGCAGCGCGCCCGCCTTCGGCGCGCTCGCGCGCTCCTGCGCCGGCCACTTGTCGCGCGAGCCGAACTGCACGTGCGTCTTCCAGCCCTGCACGGTGTCGAAGTCCTGGCGCACCCCGGTGACGAACACCCTGCCGCTGTAGCGCTGGCCGACGCCCGCGAGCTCGACCAGGTCGCCGGGGTTGACGGTGGCGATGCCCTGGCACTTGGCGCGCCCGCTCACGCGCGAAAGCTGCGACTTGAGCCACTGCGCGTCGGCCCAGGCCTGCGCTTCTTCCTCGCCGAGCGAGGCGTGGCGCAGCTCGAAGCTCGGCAGCGCCGCGACCGCGGCGAGCTCGCCGCTCGCCAGGTTGCCCGGCGCGGCGATGCGGGGATCGGCGGCCTCGCGCTCGACCAGCGCCTGGCGCGCCGGGTCCCAGGTTACGCTCTTCACCGCGGCGTACTGCGAGCGCGCGTCGATCTCGGCGTCGAGCTCGAGGATGGTGGCGCCGTACTGCAGCGTGCACACCGGGCTGCCGGAGAGGCGCGGCGCGCGCACCGCGACGCCGCCGTCGTTGGTGAACACCAGCTTGCCGCTCGCCTCGGCGCGCGCGAGCAGGTAATCCCAGTCGCTCGAGCGGAATTGCACCTGCTGCGCGTGGGTGACGGTGGTCGCTTCCACATCGGCCTCGAGCCCCGCGGCCTCGAGCAGCGCCGAGATTACTTCGGAGTCGGCCTGCCCGAGGTAGACCGCGTTCTTCGCGCCGACCGTGAGCCTGGCCGCGGCGTGGCGGCACTCGACCACGAGCTGCGAGGCGGCGTTGTCGCGCACCCGGATCGCCTGGCTCACCACGATGCCCCTGAAGATCGGCGCCGCGTCGGAGCTCGCGCCGGCGAGGATCTCGACCTCGGCGCCGGGCACGAAGGTGGCGGCGTTCGAGAGCGGGAAGTCGCCCACCGCGGCCGAGCCGTCGAGGTACACCAGGCGGGCGGCCGAGATGCGGTTCACCGCCTTGATGACGTAGGCGCCGAGCAGCTGCTGCTCGCGCCCGACCGGCTGGCCGCCGACCTTCACCGTGAACTCGCGGTGCTCGGCGGCGATCGGCAGGGCGCGCGCGGCGGCCGGCATGCGCTAGCGCTCGATCGGGTAGAAGAAGAGCCGCGTGCCCGGCTCGAGGCGCCAGCTGTCGAGGCCGTTCTTGCGCGCCACCTCGAGGTAGCGCCCCGGGTCGCCGTAGACCTGCTCGCATAGCGCCGGCAGCGTGTCGCCGGCCTCGACCAGGCGCGCGTAGGTCAGGTCGGCGGACTTGTCCTGCGCGATCGCGACGCGCGTCGCGTCGTCGGAGTTGTCGGTAAAGGTCGCGGTGATCACCGCGCGCAGCGGCACGCCGTCGGGCTGGAACAGCTTGTAGGCGATCGAGGCGCTCTTCAGCACGCAGCGCTTCACCTGCAGCGTGCCCCACGCCACCTTGAGGTAGTGCGTGCGGTGGATGTGGCCGTTGTAGCCGGTGACCTCCTGGAACTTCGCCACCTGCTCGCGCACGTCGACCCTGGTGCCGTTCGCGCCGGTGCCGTCGATGAAGAAGGTGAGCGAGAGCTCGCCCGGCTTCACCTTCTTGAACTCCATGCGGCTGCCGGTGGTGCCGGCGCCGCTCGCGCCGTCGTACTCGACTTCGTAGCCGAGGGTGATCTCGGACGGGTTGACGTAGGCCTTGAAGATATTCTCGGGCTTGGGCGTGTCCTTGTAGTCCGGCTTGAGGTGCGCGCGGATCTCGAGCTTCGCCAGCGTGCCGGGCCCGGCCATGGCGCTAGCGCTCTTCCCGCCGCTCGAGGATCTCGAGCACGCGCTCGACGCACTCGGCGAGCAGGGCCTGGCGCTCCTCGCCGCTCGCGCCGGCGCCCGGCGCCCGCGCGGCGCCGCCCGCCGGGGCGGCGGTTACCTCGACCGAAATCACGATCTCGTCGACGATCAGCGGCATCTCAGTCCTCCAGCGCCAGCTTCGGCTCGACGCTGAAGTACTGGTAGTACAGCTGCAGCGTCTCGATCGCCACCGCGTTGCCGGACGCGTTCAGGTCGCCGAGCGTCCACTTGGTCGGGTAGGCGTTCACCAGGTGCCAGGTCATGAGCGGCTCGTGCTCGGGGTTGAGCAGCTTGACGAACACGTCGGTGGGCAGGATGAGAAAGTCCTGGATCGCGCCGCGCATCCATTCGAACACGGAGGAGCGCACGAGCAGGCCGCGCTTCAGCACCAGCTCGGGATACTTGGCGCGCAGCGGGTACTTCTGCACGAAGCGGTTCTCGCCGCCCTCGGGCATCTCCTCCGAGGTCATCTCCATCGACAGGCCGCTCGCCTCGGCGAAGCGCACGTCGTTGTCGTTCGGCGGAAACTTCGCCGGCTTGCCGTCGGGCCGCCTCAGGCCGGCGAGCTGCACCTCGACCTTGAAGTGGAAGACCGGCGGGGGGTAGTAGTGCGCCATCGGCCGGCTCAACCGGCTTCGTTCTGCACCTCGAGCCCCTCGTGCGCGAGCTCGATCGACTCGATCGCGACCTCGTTGCCGCTCGCCTTGAGCTGCGGGCCCTCGACCTTGACCGGGAAGGCGTTGTGCACCTTCCAGGTCATCACCGGCGCGTGCTCCTCGTTCAGCAGGCTCACCACCAGGTCGCGGCGCTCGACCGTGTTCAGCTTCACGGTCGAGATCCAGGCGGCGAACTCGTTGTCGCCGCGCACGATGCCGCGCTTGCAGGTGAGGTTGGTGAACTTGCGCAGGCCGGGCATCTTGATCGACGAGTACTCGGGGAACGAGCCGTCGCGGTACTCGATCGCCTGGTTCTCCTGGGTGAGGCCGGTGACCTCGGAGAAGCCGACGCGCGTGCCGCCCCACTGCACGGTGAAGTGGAAGACCGGAAGCGGATATTGTGCGGGCATGGCTCAGGGCTCCTTTCAGGACACCTGCATCTTGTGGGAGAACTTCAGGATGATGAATTCGGCCGGGCGCACCACCGCCATGCCGATCTCGACGTTCATGCGGCCCTCGAGGATGTCCTGCGCGGTCATGGTGGTGCCCAGGCCGCAGCGCACGAAGAACGCGTCCTTGGTGGTGGCGCCGGCGAGCGCGCCCTCGCGCCACTTCTGCGTCAGGTACGACTCGATCATGCCGCGCACCTTGACCCAGGTGTTGGCGTCGTTCGGCTCGAACACCGCCCAGTAGGTCGACTTCTTCACCGACTCCTCGACCGTGTTGAAGAAGCGGCGCACGTTCACGTAGCGCCACTCGTTGTCGTTGCCGGCGAGGGTGCGCGCGCCCCACACCAGGGTGCCCCGGCCGGTGAACGCGCGCAGCGCGTTGATCGACTTGCCCGAGGGCGTGACGTTGAGCTCGCCCTGCAACTGGTTGTCGAGCTTCACCACCGGCTCGAGCACGCGTTGCAGCGCGATGTTGGCCGGCGCTTTCCACACGCCGCGGTTGGTGTCGGTGTAGGCGTACACGCCGGCGACCGCGCCGCTCGCCGGCAGCACCAGATACAGCTTCGCGAGCTCGGCCTTGGCCGCGTTGTAGTTGGCGGTATCGCTGTTCTTCAGCGTGGAAAGCGCGACTGCCGCGGTGGCGCCGGGCACGGTGACGTTGACGAGCGCCTCGTCGAACGGCGGGTTCATCGCGGTCTTGACCCAGGGGTAGTAGGCGGCGCCGTACTTGAGCATGTCGACGTCGCTCTGCCAGGCGTCGCGGTTGGCGGTCGGCAGCTTCTTCGGCTCGGTGCCGCCGACGTTGACGTCGGCCTGCATGTCGCGGAAGCCCTCGTACACGTCGATGATCGCGAAGCGGTCCTGCAGCAGGTTGCATTGCGAGAGCGTCGCGTCGCAAAGCGAGTCGTAGTCGGCGTAGGAGAGCTTCACCGCCTCGGGGATCACCAGTAGCGTGGGCTCGTCTTCCAGCCTCACCGCGTTGAGGCCGGCCATCAGGGCGGTGAGCTCGAGCTCGGCGTCGTCATCGGGCGCGGTTTGCAGGCCGACCGAGACGATGTAGCACTTGCCGCCGCCGTTATCGAAGTAGAGCTTGACCGCGTCGTACAGCAGGTAGTCGGCGAAGAAGACGTAGCCCGGGATCGGCGGCACCGGCGCGGTGACCCGCGCCTGCTTGACGCCGTCGACCTCGGTAATCGCGATGTCGCAGCCCACGGCGCGCGTCTTGCCGAAGTACTGCTCGAACTGCGTCATCGAGTAGATCTTGGTCGGCTTGAGGATCAGGTCGTTGTCGGCGTCCTTCTTTGCCGTCTGGGTGTAGCCGATGAATGCCGGGATCGCGGTTTCGATCTCCGCCACCGAAGGCGGAAAGACCTTGATTTCCTGCACGTAGACGTCGGGAGCGGAGTAAGTCGGCATGTCGGGCCTCGCTATTTGGAAAGGTGGACCACCAGGTTCGCGGTCGGGGCCGCGGCGCCGGGCTGTGGGAGCTGCGGGATGAGGATCTGGTTGTCGCGCGCGAGCTGGATGCGCCGGCGCGCTTTTTCCTGGCGCGCGACCGGGTCGCGCGAGCGGAACAGGGTGACCATCGCGCCGCCGCCGCCCAGCACCGTGGGCGACAGGTCGGCTTCGCCGGTGAGCTCGCTGGCGGAGACGCGGTCGAAGACGATCTCCGGGCGCGAGTCGGTGTTGAAGCCGGCGTCGCTCACCTGGAGCTGGTTGAATTCGCCCTGCGAATAGCCGCGCGCCACCACGTAGTAGCGGAGTTGCTCGGCGCGCGCCGCGAACCCCATCTTGAAGGCGGGCTGCTGGGCGGCGGCGTAGAGCGCATCGCCGGTCGTGATCTCGGCGAGCGCGAACAGGCGCGCGCGCATCAGCTCGGCGTCCTCGGCCACCGCCGGGTCGAGCATCAGCGTCAGCGGCCCCTCCAGCGCGGCATCGACGCCGTCGTTGCGGTAGAGCGCCAGCGCCTCGCCCGGCGGGAACGGCAGCGCCGTGAAGTTGGCGAACCACGGGTTGACGAGCCGCAGGCCGAAGCGCAGCACAGTGCCGTCGGCGAGCGGCGCGAAGCCTTTTTCGTGGAACACGGCGAGCTGCGCCTCGCGCTGCTTTGCGAGCAGGCGCGCGCCGGCGAGGCGCCGCCCAGTCGGCTCCGGAATCCAGAAGTCGAAGTCCGGGCAGCGCCCGCCGTAGTAGGCGTGCTCGGCCTCGAGCGTGAAGAGCGGCGCGAACTCGATCACATCAGCTCCACGCTCGAGCCGATCACGCTGATCGGCGGGTGCACCGCGGCGGGCTCGGCGTCCTGCAGCGCGAGCATGCGCACTCGGTAGAGCACCGAGGGCAGGTGCTTCGCGCCGACGAACGCCCAGAGCTGGTTCAGCTGCTCGAGCGTCAGGCCGATCAGGTCGGGCGCGAGCTTCTCGATGCGCGGGTCGAGGCCGGGATAGCGCTCGCGCGTGAACACCGGGTGGCCCTGGAAGAACTCGAGCACCGCCGAAAGCTGCTTCAGCCCCTGCTCGTAGTTGCGGAAGTTCGCCGCGACCAGCAGGTACAGGTTGAGCTTGAGCTCGGGCTCGCGCATCACCTGGCGGCCGTCGACGTAGGCGGTGTGCGGGAGCTGCGACTTGAGCATGCGCTCTTCCTCGATGTTCACCAGGGCCACGCCGAGCTGGTCGTCCGGGATCGCATAGCGGCCGGCCTCGGTGGCGATGCGCGTGAGCAGCGCGGCGCCGAGCGTGCTGCCGGTGCGGCTGAAGAGCCAGGCGTTCAGCTCGCGCGTGAGGAAGTCAGCGGCCAGGTGGATCATCGCTCGGGGTTCGCGGCGTAGAGGATGTTGCCGCCGGGCAGGCGGCGCTCGTGGAGCCAGCGCTCGGCGACCAGGCGCGCGAGCGCGGCGTCGATGTCGTCGGCCGCGTGCGGGAACGCGCCGGGCGGCAGCCAGCAGGCGAGGATGCCCTGCGCCGTGTCCGCGGCGCGCGGGTGGGCGGCGAGGTAGCGCTGGAGCGCGGTGCAAAGTCGGTCTGTATGGCGGGCGCTTGCATGGGCCACAGATACCTAGCGCACGGCGCGTGCCAGCGTGGAAGTGCTTGACGGAAAAGCGGGCGGTGTTCTGTTGCGGGGCCGCGGCGACCCGATTCTCGGGGTGGCGGCCGACCCGCGTGGGTCTACGCCGACCCGGGGCTAGGGCTTGCTGGTGCCGTGCTTCTTGAGCAGGCGCCCGAGATGGCGGCGCTCGGTGCCGCTCAGGCGCGCGGCGGCGGAGACGTTGCCCTTCGCGTGCTCCATCAGGTTCCCGAGGAAGCGCGACTCGAAATCGGCGATCGCCCGGCTCTTCGCCTGGCGGAAGTTGAGCGGCAGCGCGGGCGCCGCGGCTGGCGCGACCTGCAGCGGCGGCGCGTGCAGCTGGATGTCCTTGCCGTCGGCGAGGAGGAAGGCGCGCGACACGGTGTTCTCGAGCTCGCGGATATTGCCCGGCCAGCGGTAGCGCTCGAACCACGCCAGCGTCTCGGGGTGGAACGGCAGCGGCGCCTTGCCGTAGCGCTTAGCGGCGGCGAGCACGAAATGCTCGGCGAGCAGCGCGATGTCGCCCTGTCGTTCACGCAGCGGCGGCAGCGTGAGGTGCAGCAGGTTCAGGCGGTAGAACAGATCCTGGCGGAAGGCCTCGGCCGCCACCTGGCGCTCGAGGCTGCGGTTGGCGGCGGTGATGATGCGCACGTCGGCCTGTTCCTCGCGCCGCCCGCCGAGCGGGCGGAACTGGTGGTCCTGCAGGAAACGCAGCAGCGTCACTTGCCCCTTGGGCGTGAGCGTATCGATCTCGTCGAGGAACAGGGTCCCGCCGCGCGCCAGCTCGACCAGCCCCGGCTTGTCTTCGCGCGCGTCGGTGAACGCGCCGCGGCGGTGGCCGAACAGCTCGTTCTCGATCAGCGCGTCGGGCAGCGCGCCGCAGTTCACCGGCACGAACGGCTTGCCGGCGCGCGCGCCGCAATAGTGGATCGCGCGCGCGGCGAGCTCCTTGCCGGTCCCGGTCTCGCCCTCGATCAACACCGGCGCGTCGAACGCCGCCATTTTTCGAATCAGCGAGTCCGCTATGCGAAACGCGATCGAGCGGCCGATCATTTTTGCCGAATACCCTCGCGCGGTGAATATGCCTGCGCGGCGCGCGCGAGTCCACGTGCATTTTCACCTGCAACGCGGCACGGCCTTATCGCTTCGTCCCGCCGCCCGCGCGGAAAGTCCTTTGGCGCAACTGGATGCGTCGCGATGTGCGAGAGAATTCGCGCATCGTGCCGCTGCACGCTCGTTCAGATCTTGATCGGCTTGCGGTTGTCGAGGCCTTTCAGCGTGGCGCAGAACATCTTGTCGCCGAGGTACTTGCGCTCGTAGCAGCGCACATCGTAGTGCACCCAGGTGGGCGCAATGTCGGAAGGCTCAAGCGCCTTCCGGTTCTTCTGCGCCCAGCCGATCTGCGCATTGCCGGTGGCGACGATGCGCTCGCGCGCCCTGTTGCACTTCGCCTGGTCGTCGAGATTGCACTCGCCGTGCTCGAGCGCGATGTCCAGGTCGATCGCCTTGCCGTGGTGATTGGTGCTGGCACGGCCGTGCTGCGCGTTGTTCTGGCTGCAGCGGTAGCCCGAGCTGATGGTGAGCTTGTGCTCGCTCAGGTAGTGGTACACCCCGCGCACTGCCCACAGCAGCATGCGGTGCATGCCGGGGTACTCGTAGAGATAGCTCTTCTCGTCGTGCGCCGTGCCGCCGCGGTACTGGCCCTTGAACTTGCCGCGGCCGAAGCCGCCGCACGTCCCGCACGGGCACTTCAGCTTCTTGAAGTCGAACGGATACTTGTCGGCGAGGCGGTCGATCGCCGAGAAGGTGGCTCGGGCGACGATGCCGGTGGGCTTCGGCATCTTCATGAAGTCGCGCTGGAAGGCCATCACCTGGCGCTCGGTGCCCGGCCCGAAGTCGCCGTCCGGCTCGCCGCCGGCGAAGCCCGCCAGGCGAATCTGCAGCTCGGTGACGTCCAGTCCCTCCGCGCCCCGCTGCAGGACGCGCTTCCCATACTCCATGCCCGCCTCC
>Ga0190265_10004085_pt1 | contig 10079 bp, 8 predicted proteins | sample Popmic124T_FD_133135 | JGI IMG/M metagenome (GOLD analysis project Ga0190265, IMG submission 133135) | Populus adjacent soil microbial communities from riparian zone of Indian Creek, Utah, USA - 124 T | ecosystem: Environmental > Terrestrial > Soil > Riparian zone | place: USA: Utah | collected...
CGACCGCGAGCGTCACGTGCCGGGTCAGCGCCGGAACCGGCAGCACCTTCGCCACGGCCGCGACGCCCACCGCGGCGGTGTCGACGGCGGCGTCGAGGACGGCGGCCAGCAGCGGCTCGAGGTCGGCCGGGTGGTCCTGGCGCCGCGGGAACACCTGCGTCGCCCCACGGCCCTGCTCGATCGCGGTGACGACCCCGACGACCTCCTCGGCGGAGATCCGCCGGTCGTCGATGCCCACGAGCACCCGGCCGACGACGTCGTTGACGGTCGCCCACTCGACGCCCTCGAGCCGCTCCAGGTGACGACGCAGCGCGCTCCGGATCTCGGTCCGGTCCTCGGTGTCCGGGACTGCCATCTCGACCTGGACGTGGCCCGGCCCGGCGGACAGCCGGCGGGTGTGCCGCGCCGTCGGGGGCTCGAACATGCCGCGGACCGCCCGGGCCAGGCTGCGGACGTGCCCGTCGGGGATCGGGTTCGCGCCGGTCACGAGGGTGCCGACGACCCGGGTGCCCGTCTCCGCCGTCGTCCGCGCCAGCCGGGCGGCGGCGCGGGTGGGCTCCGCCAGGAGGCCGACCGTGAGGACCGCGGGTGCGGTCGCCAGGACGGCGCCGGTCGTGCCCACGCGCGCGGCCGCCCCGGCGGCGGTGCGGGCGGCCTCGATGCCGCGGAGCAGTCCCATCGGCGTTCCCTGGGTGACGGCGGGGACCGAACGCTACGCCGCGGAGAAGTGCCCGGAGAAGTGACACGGCCCAGGCGCGGGGGGTTCACGACCACGCCGGGGCCGGTGGTGGGCCTTTTCCCTCGTTGCTTGCGCGCGAAACCACCGGCAGGTGTTCGTGCGCCACGTATGGCGGGCGGAGCGCAACCCGGGTCCCCCCGGGGCTCCGCCCGACGCCAGCATGAACGACCCCGCCCCGTCTCGCAACCGGATGTCCCGGACGCCCGGCTCCAGTCGACTCGACACGCCGTGCAGACGATGCAATCTTGCAGAGACTGCAAGAATGGGAGACCATGATGCGGTGACCAGTGGCCTCCGCGAGCGCAAGAAGCTCGCGACCCGTCAGGCCTTGCACCTCGCCGCGTTGCAACTGGTGGACGAGCGCGGGCTGGACGACGTGTCGGTCGACGACATCGCCGACCGTGCCGACGTCTCTCCCCGCACCTTCTTCAACTACTTCCCGTCCAAGGTGGACGCGGTGATCGGCCTCGACCCCATCGCGCAGCAACTGCAGGTCGAGGCGTTCCTGGGCCGGCCGGCGGACGAGTCGCCCGTCGAGGCCCTGCGCGCGGTCGCCCGCGACCAGGCGGCGGAGATGGCCGGGGACACCGCGCTGTGGCCACTGCGCCTGAAGGTGATCGATGCGCACCCGGCGATCCTCGGACGCCTCGCGGCGGCGTTCGGCGAGTCGGAGCAGGTGATGGCCGGCGCGATCGCCACGCGGACGGGCACCCGGGTGGGCATCGACGCCTACCCGACGCTCCTGGCCGGCGTGGCAGCCGCCGCGATGCGCACGTCGCTGCACCGCTGGTTCGCCGGCGACTTCACCGCCCCGCTCCCCGATCTCGTCGACGAGACCTGGGCCCTGCTGACCGCGGGCCTCCCCGCCCCCAACTGACTCTCCACCCCCCGAGCGGCCGGCGCCGTCCGCTCGTCTGGTGCCGCGCGCCCGCGGCACCACCGCCCGACCGAGGAGACCTCGTGCACGCCCCGCCCACCGACGCCGCCACTCCCCCCATCGTCCTGACCCGGCGTCGCATCAACACCATCTTCGGCGCCCTGCTGGCCGGCATGCTCATGGCCAGCCTCGACCAGACCATCGTCTCGACGGCCATGCCGACGATCGTCGGCGAGCTCGGCGGCGTCTCGCACATGGCCTGGATGACCACGGCCTACCTGCTGGCCACGACCCTGGTGATGCCGGTCTACGGCAAGTTCGGCGACCTCTGGGGACGGCGCACGCTCTTCCTCGTCGCGATCGGGCTGTTCACCGTCGCCAGCGTCGGCGCCGCCCTCGCCCCGGACTTCGGCTGGCTGGTGTTCTGGCGGGGCGTCCAGGGCCTCGGCGGCGGCGGGCTGATGATCCTGTCGCAGGCGATCATCGCCGACATCGTCCCGGCCCGGGAGCGCGCGAAGTACATGGGCCCGATCGGCGCCCTCTTCGGCCTCTCGGCCGTGGCCGGCCCGCTCGTCGGCGGCTTCTTCACCGACCACGACTCCCTCGGCTGGGAGTGGGCCTTCTGGATCAACCTGCCGGTCGGCCTCACGGCGTTCGCGATCGGCTGGTTCGCCCTCACCCTGCCGCGCAAGAAGAGCACCACCCCGATCGACTACGCCGGGATCGCCACCCTGTCGGCGGCCACCACGTCGCTCGTCCTGTTCACCGACTTCGGGGGCCGGGACGGCTGGACCTCCTGGCAGGCGCTCTCGCTGCTCGCCCTCCTCGTCGTCTCGGCCGCCGCCTTCGTCGCGGTCGAGCTGCGCGCCGCCGAGCCGATCATCCCGATGACGCTGTTCCGCAACCGCACCTTCGTCGTCGCCACCGCCCTCGGCATGGCCGTGGGGCTCGGCATGTTCTCGGCCATCGCCTTCATGCCGACCTTCCTGCAGATGGCGTCCGGCCTGTCGGCGGCCAACTCGGGTCTGCTGATGGTCCCGATGGTCGTGGGCATCATCATCACCATCCAGAGCTCGGCGACGTTCATCATGCGGACCGGCCGGTACAAGATCTTCACGATCGCCGGGGTCGCGGTGATCATGAGCGCGATGATCTGGATGACGACCCTGGCCGGGGACACCTCGCTCTGGACCATCGGCGCGATGTTCTTCGTGCTCGGCGCGGGCCTCGGCCTGATCATGCAGAACGTCGTCCTCGCGGCGCAGAACGCCGTCCCGGCGCAGCAGATCGGTACCGCGACCTCGACGAACAACTACTTCCGCGAGGTCGGGGCGACCCTCGGTGTCGCCGTCTTCGGCACGCTGTTCACCAGCCGGCTGGCCGAGAACCTCACCGGCGCGCTGTCGGGGAACGCCGAGCAGGCGGTCCAGGCCGGCATCACCTCGCCGGACACGCTGGTGCCGTCGGCCGTCGAGGCGGCCGGCGACCCGCTGAGGTCGGCCATCGTCGACGCCTACGCCAGCAGCCTCGCCCCGGTGTTCTGGTACCTGGTGCCGATCCTGGCCGTCGGGCTGCTGCTGGCGCTCGTGCTCAAGGAGATCCCGCTGTCCGAGCACGCCGGCATGGTGGCCCGCGGCGAGGCCGTGAACTCCGAGGCGGAGCTGGCCGCGCTCTCCGCGCCGGCTGCCGTCGACGAGGTCGTCGTCCTCGCGGACGACGAGGACGCGGACGAGCGGGAGACACCCGCCCGCGTCTGACCGCGCAGCGCATCCGGCGACGGCGCCCCGACCGAAGAGTGGTCAGGGCGCCGTCGTCGTACCGGAGGTCGCGTGTTCGTCCTCCTGTTCGCCGTACCGGCACTGCTCGTCGTCGTCCTCGGCTACGTCGTCGGCCACGCCCTGTGGGCGTGGATCGGCGGGATGGTCGACGACGGCCTCGGGACGTCGGTCGCCTCCGCCGCCGAGGCGGCCGGGTGGGTGACCGGCCTGCTGGCCCTCGCCGGCACCGTCCGGCTGGCGGTCGTCCTCAGGCGTCGCCGCGCCAGCGACGGCGGAGCGCGAAGGCGGCCGCCTTGGGACGACGGTCCCGCGTGAAGACGCCCTTGCGGTTCCCGTCGACCCGGCCGGTCCCGGCGCTCGTCGCGAAGTCGGCAAAGCTCCAGACGTGCTCGCCGACCACCGCGCCGACGCGGTCGAAGACGCGGTGGTACATCGCCAGGAGATCGGCCTGGTACTCCTCGCTCCAGGGCTGCGGGGTCACCGACCGGACGCCGGGCATCGCATCCGCCCCGTACTCCGTGACGATGATCGGCCGCCCCTCCGCGGCCCACGCCTCGAGCTCCGACCCGAGCGCGGCCTCCGCGGCGGCCAGGTCACCGGTGGACGTGTACCAGCCGTAGTAGCGGTTGAGCATGGTCACGTCGCCGAGCGCCTGCAGCCGGTCGCGGCCGTGCGGCGAGAACATCATGTTCGCCGAGCCGACCGGGCGCGTGGGGTCGAGCTCCCGGGTCAGGGCGAAGAGCGGCGCGAAGTAGTCGACGGCGGCCTCGGTGTGCGACTCGGGCTCGTTGGCGATGCTCCACAGGACGACACTGGGATGGTTCCGGTCCCGGGCCACCAGCTCGCGGACGGCCTGCGCGTGGGCCTCCCGGCTGCGCTCGTCGATGGTCTCCGGCGAGAACGTGGTGTGGTCCCGGCCCAGCACGACCTTCGCGAGGCCCATGTTCTGCCCGACGGCGGCGGTCTCGTCGATGACCACGATGCCGTGCCGGTCCGCGTACTCGAGCACCTCCTCGGCGTACGGGTAGTGCGCCGTCCGGAACGAGTTGGCGCCGATCCAGTCCATCAGCGCGACGTCGTGCACCAGCCAGGCGTCGTCGTGCCCCTTGCCCTTGACCGGCAGGTCCTCGTGCTTGCCGAAGCCGGTGAAGCGGAAGGGTTCGCCGTTGATCAGGAACTCGGTCCCGCGGACCGCGACGGTGCGGATGCCCACGGGCAGCGTGTAGCTGTCGACCACCTCGGGGCCGTCGGTGAGCTCGACGCGGAGGTCGTAGAGGTAGCCCTCCCCCGGCCGCCAGGGGTGGACGTCCGCGACGGTCAGGGACCCTTCGGCTCCCTCGGCGCGGGCGACCTCGGCCCCCTCGGCGTCGACGAGCACGGCCCGGACGGCCCCGGTGCCCTCGATCCCGACGCGGTACGCCAGGGTGCCCGTCGTCCCGTCCAGCCCGGGGACGACGGCGATGTCGTCGACGTGCGCCGTCGGGGTACAGTAGAGCCACACGGACCGGTGCAGGCCGGCGTAGTTGAAGAAGTCGTGGAAGTAGACCTGCCGCGGCCCCGAGGACCCCTCCTCCACGATGCCCGGCGGGATCGACTGCCAGGTCAGCCGGTTGTCGACGACGACGGTGACGCGGACCTCCTGCCCCGGCGTGACGTGCGCGGTGACGTCGGCCTCGAAGGGCGTGTAGCCGCCCTCGTGGGAGACCACCTCGACGTCGTCGACCCAGACGACCGCGCGGTGCGTGGCGGCGTCGAGGCGGAGCACGACCCGCTCGCCGGCCCAGCCCCGGGGCACGCGGACGGTCGTCTGGTACCAGGCGTCCCCGACGTGGTCGCGCACGGCGGCGTCGGCGAAGAGGTCGTTGTAGCTGGCCGGCACGGGGATGTCGCGGGCTCGGGCCAGCGGCCGCTGCCACCAGCCCTCCACGCGCCCTTCGCCGCCCGGGTCGAGCCGGAAGCGCCACAGCCCGTCCAGGCGCTTGAGTTCGCGGGTGGGACCGTCCTGTGGCCGGAGCATGGCGTCCTTCTCGTCGAGAGCCGGGATCGCTGCCAGTAGTGCACGGACAGCGGCGCCCGGGCAATCGGTCGGCCACCAGTTGGCATGCCGACGGTCGGGGCGAGGGTCAGTCGCCGGCCGGGCCGGCGGCGTTCCGCTGAGGGGTCATCACCACGCCGTCCGGGTCGATGCGGCCGAGGATGGCCTCGGCGATCCCGGCCAGCTGCCGGACCTGCTCGGCGTCCAGCGCGTCGATGACCTGCTGCCGCACGGTGGCGACGTGACCCGGCGCGGCGGCCACGATCTTCTCCCAGCCGGCATCGGTCAGCTGCGCGTTCGTGGCCCGGCCGTCCTCGGGACAGGGGAAGCGCCGCACCAGGCCACGGTCCTCGAGCCGGCGGACGACGTGCGACAGCCGCGGCAGGGTGGCGTTCGTCCGCGCCGCCAGCGAGGTCATGCGCAGCGTGCGGGCCGGCGCCTCGGACAGCATCGCCAGCACGAAGTACTCGAAGTGGGTCAGATCGGAGTCACGGCGCAGCTGGGTGTCCAGGACGCCGGGCAGGAGCTCCAGGACGGCGGCCAGCCGCACCCAGGCGATCCGCTCCTCATCGGTGAGCCATCGGTTCTCCACGGCGCCATCCTACGTTCAGTTGACGCTACAACCAATTTCCCGTACGGTTCAGTTGTCGCTACAACTACCCAGGAGAGTGATCCTCGTGGCACACGTCAGCATCATCGGGACCGGCAACATGGGCCAGGCCATCGCGGCGCTGGCCGCCAAGGGTGGCAACAGCGTGGAGCTGATCGGCTCCGCCGACACCGACAAGCAGGTCACCGGCGAGGTGGTGGTCCTCGCCGTCTACTACCCGGCCGTCGCCGAGGTGCTGGCCACGCGCGGGGAGAGCCTCGCCGGCAAGGTCGTCGTGGACATCACCAACCCGCTGGACCTCACCACCTTCGACTCGCTGACCGTCCCGGCCGACGGCTCGGCCACCGCCGAGATCGCCGCCGCCCTGCCGCGGTCCCGGGTGCTCAAGGCCTTCAACACCACCTTCGCCGGCACCCTGGCCGCCGGCTCCGTGGGCCCGCTGCCCACGACCGTCCTGATCGCCGGGGACGACGCGGAGGCGAAGGCGCTGCTCACCGGCATCGTCACCGCCGGTGGCCTCCGCGCCGTCGACGCCGGATCCCTCCGCCGGGCGCGGGAGCTCGAGGCGCTCGGCTTCCTGCAACTCACGCTCGCCGCCGCCGAGAAGATCTCGTGGACCGGCGGCTTCGGGCTCGTCGACTGACTTGAGCCCGTCCCTCCCCATCGCACCACCCGTCTGGAGACGTCGGCATGACCGTGCCCACCGCCCATCCGTTCGCCGCCCACCTCGCGCGGGTCGCCGCCACTGAGCCGCACGCCGCCTGGACGCCGGGAGACGGCGCCCTCCCGGCGCTGTACCTCAGCCACGGCGCGCCACCGCTGTTCGAGGACGCGGGCTGGATGACCCAGCTCTTCGCGTGGGCACGGTCCATGCCGCGGCCGAAGGCGGTGCTGATCGTCTCCGCGCACTGGGAGGCGGCACCGCTGAGCCTGTCGAGCACCGACGCATCGGTGACGCCGGTGTACGACTTCGGCGGCTTCGACCCCATGTACTTCCGCATGCGCTACGACACCCCGGACGCGAGCGAGTTCGGGGCACGGGTGCTCGGCGCCCTGGGCGAGATCCCGTCGGTCCACCAGCAGCAGAGCCGTGGGCTGGACCACGGCGCCTGGGTGCCGCTGAAGATCATGTACCCGGAGGCCGACATCCCGGTGCTGCAGCTGAGCCTCCCGACCAGCGACCCGGACAGCCTGCTCCAACTGGGTGCCCGCCTGCGCTCGCTGCGCGAGGAGGGCGTGCTCGTCGTCGGCTCGGGCTTCACGACCCACGGCCTGCCGTTCCTCAGCCGGTCGGACTTCCTCGGGCACACGCTGCCCGGCTGGTCGATGGACTTCGACGTCTGGGCCGCCGAGCAGCTCGCCCGCGGCGACGTGGCGGCGCTCGCCGACTACCGGCACCGGGCGCCGGGCATGCCCTACGCGCATCCGACCGTCGAGCACTTCACCCCGCTGTTCGTCACGCTGGGCGCCGCGACCGACCCCGAGGCACCCCGGGACTTCGCGATCGACGGCTTCTGGATGGGCCTGTCGAAGCGCTCGCTCCAGGTCGCCTGACCGGTCAGCCGGCCGCCAGGTCGCGGGCGACGGCAGCGGCGGCCGCAGACAGCGCGGCCGCCCAGGCCGGCAGCCGATCCCGGGAGAACCGGGCGGTGGGCGCGGCGACGGACAGCGCGGCACCGGTGACCCCACCCGCCGGCGGGACGGCGACGCCGACGGCGGTGAGCCCCGCCTCGGTCCCCTGGTCGTTCAGCGCGAACCCCCGGCGCCGCGCCGTGCGCAACCCGCGCAGCACCTGCGCCACCGCCGCCTCGTCCAGGGCGTCCAGGGCCGCCGCCACCTCGCCGTCGGCGAGCGTGGCGAGCACCGCCCGGCCGCCGGACGCGAGATGGGCGGGCAGCGTCCGGCCGGTGCGGTCGCCGACCCGCAGCACCTGGTCGCTCTCGACGGTCGCGACGAACCGGACGTCGGGCCCGGCCAGGACCATGGCGTTCGCCGTCTCCCCCACGACCTCCACCAGCCGGCGCAGGTGCGGCAGGGCCACCTCGCGCAGTCTCGCGGCCGACGCCTGAGGCACCGGCCCCTGGCGCAGGACCGGACCGGCGCCGTACCGGCGGTCGGGCAGCTGCTCGGCGAAGTCGCGGTAGACGAGCATCCCCAGGAGCCGGTGAGCGGTCGAGACCGAGACACCCAGGCGCGCGGCGGCGTCGGTCACCCGCATGGCCCCCTCCTGCTGGAGCAGGGCGGCCAGGAGCAGCGCCGAGTCGACCGAGGCGATCGCGTACGCAGGCTTGTTCTTCACCGCAGAAAAGCCTATCCCCTCCTGCGGGAGGACGGCACCGTGAGTGGCGACCGCACCCAGCCACCGATGTCAGGGGACGACAGCGTGCAGTTCTACCTCGACGGCTACCGGCCCGGCGATCCGTTCGTCGAGCAGCCACACCCGTCGGTCGCCGACCGCGCGGACGGCCTGCCCGAGGAGGTCGACGTCCTGATCGTCGGCTGCGGTCCGGCCGGCATGGTGCTGGCCGCCCAGCTCGCCCGGTTCCCGGAGATCCGGACCGCGATCGTCGACCGCCGCGACGGCCCGCTCGCCGTGGGCCAGGCCGACGGCGTCGCCTGCCGCACGGTGGAGATGTTCGAGGCCTTCGGGCTGGCCGACCAGCTCGTCGCCGAGGCGTACTGGGTCAACGAGGTCGGCTTCTGGCGCCCCGACCCGGGCGACCCCGTACGGATCACGCGGACCGGCCGCATCCAGGACGTCGAGGACGGCCTGTCGGAGTTCCCGCACGTCATCGTCAACCAGGCGCGGATGCTGGCCTGGCTGCGCGACTCCATGGCCCGGTCGTCGTCCCGGCTCGAGCCGTTCTACGGGCTGCAGGCCGCCGACGTGCAGGTCTCCCCCGACGGCCGGAGCCCCGTCACCGTCACCCTGCGCCGCGTGCAGGACGGGGAGGACACGGGCGAGACCGCCACGATCCGCGCGCGGTACGTCGTCGGCTGCGACGGCGCCCGCAGCGCGGTCCGGACGTCGATCGGCCAGGAGCTGGTCGGCGACGCCATGAACCAGACCTGGGGCGTCATGGACGTCCTGGGGGTGACCGACTTCCCCGACATCCGGCTCAAGGCCGTCATCCACTCGGCCAACGGCAACCTGCTGATCATCCCCCGCGAGGGCGGCTACCTGGTCCGGCTCTACATCGAGCTCGACCAGGTCAGCGACCGCGACATGCTGGACGACCGCGACGTGACCCCCGAGAAGCTCGCCGCGGTCGCCAACCGGATCCTGCACCCGTACTCGATCGACGTGAGGAGCGTCGGCTGGTGGTCGGTGTACGAGATCGGCCAGCGGCTGTGCGCGAAGTTCGACGACGTCCCCCTCGAGGAGATGCCGGGCCGGCTCCCGCAGGTCTTCATCGCCGGCGACGCCTGCCACACGCACAGCGCGAAGGCCGGCCAGGGCATGAACGTGTCGATGGCCGACGCCTGGAACCTCGGCTGGAAGCTGGCCGCCGTGCTGCGTGGCACCGCCCGCCCGGAGCTGCTGCACACCTACTCCGACGAGCGGCAGGAGGTGGCGCAGGAGCTCATCGACTTCGACCGCGAGTTCGCCCGCATGATGAGCGCGAAACCGAAGGCCTCCCCCGACGACCCGGACGGTGTGGACCCGGAGGCGTTCCAGGCCCACTTCGCCGCCGAGGGCCGCTTCACCGCCGGCGTCGCCACCCGCTACGAGCCCTCGATGATCACCGGGACGGGCGAGCACCAGCACCTCGCGGTGGGCTACCCGGTGGGCATGCGCTTCCACTCGGCGCCGGTGGTCCGGCTCGCCGACGCCAAGCCGGTCCAGCTCGGGCACGCCGCCCGGGCGGACGGCGCCTGGCGGCTCTACGTCTTCGCCGACCTCGCCGACCCGGCATCGGCATCGGCATCGGAGAGATCCCGCGCCCGCGCGCTGTTCGAGCACCTGGCGGCGGAGAAGTCGCCGCTGGTCCGCTTCACCCCGCCCGGCGCCGACCCGGACTCGGTGATCGACGTCCGCG
>Ga0190265_10004086_pt1 | contig 10077 bp, 10 predicted proteins | sample Popmic124T_FD_133135 | JGI IMG/M metagenome (GOLD analysis project Ga0190265, IMG submission 133135) | Populus adjacent soil microbial communities from riparian zone of Indian Creek, Utah, USA - 124 T | ecosystem: Environmental > Terrestrial > Soil > Riparian zone | place: USA: Utah | collected...
CCGTCCGGCGGGAGCCGCCCGGCCGGGGCGTCAGGCGCGAGAGATGTAGCGGCCTTCGCGCGGGTCGACCTTGATCTTGTCGCCCGGATTGACGAAGAGCGGGACCGCAACGACCGCGCCCGTCTCCAGCGTGGCCGGCTTCGTCACGTTCGAGACCGTGTCGCCCTTCACGCCCGGCTCGGTGTCTGTCACCGCGAGCTCGATCGAGGACGGCAGCTGAACGCCGGACGGCTTGCCGCCGACGAAGAGGAGCTGCACCGGGGTCGAGGGCTGCATGTACGGCAGCTCGGCCTCGAGCGACGCGTGCGGAAGCGACATTTGCTCGTATGTCTGCTCGTCCATGAAGACGACCTCGTCACCGGAGTCGTAGAGGTACTGCATGTTCTTGACCTCGGTGAAGACGCGCGGGAACTTCTCGCCGGCGCGGAAGGTCTTGTCGACGACGGAGCCCGAGTCGACGCTCTTCACCTTCGTGCGCACGAAGGCGCCGCCCTTGCCCGGCTTCACGTGCTGGAAGTCGACGATGCGCCAGACCGAGCCCTCCAGCTCGATGTGCATCCCGTTCTTGAACTCGTTCGTGCTGACGACGTCGGCCACGGCCGGCGGAGATTACCTGACGGTCGTCAGCTCCTTCGACGCCTGCGTCAGCCGCTCGCGACCGTCGTCGGTGACGAGCACCATGTCCTCGATCCGGACGCCGCCGACGCCGGGGATGTAGATGCCCGGCTCGCAGCTGATCACGTTCCCCGACTCGAAGGTGTCCGTCGACTCGGCCCGCGCAGCCGGCAGCTCGTGCACGTCGAGCCCGATCCCATGGCCGAGGCCGTGGCCGAACTCCTCGCCCCAGCCGGCCGCAGCGATCACGTCGCGGGCAGCGGCGTCAGCGTCCCGCCCACTGACGCCCGGCCCGTAGGCCTCGAGTCCTGCGATCTGGGCTTCCAGGCAGACGGCATAGGCGCGCGCGAGCTCGTCCGAAAGGTCGCCTGTGGCGAACGTGCGCGTGCAGTCCGAGGCGTAGCCGTCGACGCGACAGCCCGCGTCGATCGTGACCAGCGTGTTCGCAGCGATCTCGGCATCGCGGACATCCGCGTGCGGGCTGGCGCCGTTCTCGGCCGCGGCGACGATCGAGTCGAATGAGAGCTCCGAGGAACCGTGCTCGTGGAAGAGCTCGCGCACGCGCCACGCCAGCTCACGCTCGCTTCGGCCGGTGAACTGCTCCTCGGCGAGCGCGGCGAAGACCCGGTCGGAGATCTCGGCCGCCTCGCGCATCGCCGCGATCTCCTCCGGCTCTTTGATCGCGCGCAGCCGCTCGACGAGCCCCGTCTGGGCGACCGTCTCGACGCCTCCCTCGCGCAGCTGCTCGTTCGCGGCGACGGTGACGACGTGCGCCTCGATCCAGATCGTCCGTCCCGCCAGCCGCGTCGAGAGGTCGCCGATGACGGCGCGGGCCGTCTGCTCGAAGCGGATGCCCTCGAGCGCGCGTGCCTTCTGCGCGTAGCGGAAGTCGGTGAAGAGGGTCGCCTCGGCGTCGGGCTCGACGAGCACGGCGGCGTTCGAGCTCTGAAGGCCGGTCAGGTAGCGGATGTTGACGCCGCTCGTGACGAGCAACGGCTCGTCGAGCAGGGCCGCGAGGCGCTCGATCCTGCTCACTGCTTCGCCAGCCACTCGAGTGCCTCCCGGTAGCCCTCCGGCCCCTTCCCGAGGATCCGCTTGCCGGCCAGGTCGCCGATCACCGAGTGCCGACGCCACTCCTCGCGCTCCTCGATGTTCGAGAGATGCACCTCGACGACGGGCACCTTGAAGAGCTCGACCGCGTCTCGGATCGCATAGCTGTAGTGCGACCACGCACCCGGGTTGAGGATGACCCCGCCGGCCCAGTCGAGCGCGTCGTGGCACCAGTCGACGAACTGCCCTTCGTGGTTCGTCTGGCGGCAGCGCGTGGTGCACTCGAGCACCTTCGACCACGCATAGATCTGGCTCTCCAGCTCCGCCAGGCCGATCCCGCCGTAGATGGCCGGGTCGCGCTTGTCGAGAGCGTCGAGGTTGACCCCGTTGAGGACGGCCACGCGCATGGTCGCCGACTCTACCCGGCGATCAGGGCGTCGAGCGCAGCTCGAACCTCCGCGAGCGGCACCTCGACGCCGACCCTCGGCTTGCCGGGTTCGTCGAGGAGCACCAGGCGGGGAGTGCCGCCGACCACCTTCTTGTCGCGTCCGAGTGCCGCCCAGGCGGCGTCGCGATCGACCCTGACCGGCTCGGGGCGGAGCGTCTCCTCGACCGCCGTCGTGTCGAGACCGGAGAGCCGCAGCGCCGCCAGCAGCCCCAGCGCGACCGCGCGTCCGTGCGGCAGCTCAAAACCGGCTGCAGCCTCGAGCGCGTGCGCGAACGTGTGGCCGAGATTGAGCTGCGCGCGCTCGCCCCGGTCGTTGGGGTCGCGCAGGCAGACGGCCGTCTTGAAGGCGGCCGCCTTGCGTACCTGCTCCTCGAGCGGCAGCTCCCAGATCGGCTCGCCGGCGAGCAGACCGGTCTTCACCACCTCGGCGCGGCCGTTCGCGAGCTCGTTCTCAGGCAGCGTCTCGAGCGTCGCGGGATCGATCACGATCCGGACCGGCCAGTGGAAGGCACCGACGATGTTCTTCGCCCCCGGCAGGTCGATCGCCGTCTTCCCGCCGATCGCCGCATCGACCTGGCCGACGAGCGTCGTCGGCACCGCGACCCAGTCGATCCCGCGGAAGTAGCTCGCGGCGGCAAAGCCGGCCACGTCGGTGGTGCAGCCGCCGCCGAGCGCGACGAGCGTGCCGCCGCGCTCGAGCCTGAGCGCGTGCCAGAGCGCCTCGAGCGACTCGACCGTCTTCGCCTGCTCGCCCGGCGCCAGCTCGTGGACAGCCTGCGCGCGAGCGCCGAGCGCGAGTTGGACGTCCATCCCGTAGATCCCCGCCACCCGTGCATCGCTGACGATCTCGGCCCGCCCATCGCCGGGGACGAGCTCGCCGAGCCGCTCGAGCGCGCCCGTCTGGACGTGGACGCCGCCGGCGGCGAGGACGGCGCCGTCGAGATCGGTCGTGCGCGCGTCCGCAGCGTCGTCGTAGAGCGGTCGCCGCTGCTCGTAGAGCGTCCGGAACGCCGCCTCGTCCTGCGCCAGCGGGCGGTCGCCGCCGACGCGGCGCCATGCCTCCTCGGCGTCGATCTCGACCAGGACGGTGACGGCCCGCCGGCGCAGTGCCGTCCGGATCTCGTCGGTCCCGACGGCACCGCCGCCGAGCGCGATCACGGCGGGGCTGTTCGACCCGAGGGCGTCGCGCGCGTGTTTCGACTCACGCAGCCGGAACGCCGCCTCGCCACCGGTCTCGAAGATCCGCGCGATCGGCTGCTCACGCTCGATCTCGCGATCGACGTCGACGAACGGGCGGCCCAGCTTCTCGGCGAGTGCCGCGCCGAGCGTGGACTTGCCGGCACCCATGAAGCCGATCAGAGCGACATGACGGTCTAGCGCGTGCGTATCCGCTCCAGGTACGCCCGATGGGCGGCGAGCATGTCGATCAGCGCGTCGCCGCCGAATTTCTCCCGGGCAGCGCGGGCGAGCTCCCACGCAACCACTGCCTCGGCGACGACGGCGAGCGCCTCGACGGCGGCGACGTCGCTGCGCTCGACGAGCGCCTGCGCCGGCTCGCCGCTGGCGAGGTCGACGGAGTCCAGCGGGCGCATCAGCGTCGGCAGCGGCTTCATCGCTGCGCGGACGACGATCTCCTCGCCGTTCGAGATCCCGGCCTCGACCCCGCCGGCGCGGTTCGAGCGCCGCCCGAGCCCGGGCTCGATCTCGTCGTGCGCGGCCGAGCCGCGCTCGCGCGCGAGCGCGAAGCCGTCGCCGATCTCGACGCCCTTCACCGCCTGAATGCCCATCAGCGCCGCGGCCAGGCGCGCGTCGAGCCGATCCTCGCGGGAGGCGTAGGAGCCGAGGCCCGGGAAGGCGCCCGTCGCGCGGACCTCGACGACGCCGCCGAGCGTGTCGCGGTCGGCGCGGGCGGCGTCGATCGCCGCCTCCCACCCCTCACGCTCGCCGCCGATCTCAAGCACCGAGCCCGCGACCTCGATCTCGAGCTCGCGCAGCAATGCCTTCGCGACGGAGCCGGCGGCCACGTAGACGGCGGTGTGGCGCGCGCTCGCGCGCTCGAGCGCGTCACGGACGTCCTCGTGGCCGTACTTGAGCACCCCGGCGAGGTCGGCGTGGCCGGGCCGCGGCAGCGTCACCGGCTTCGTCCCCTTCCCCGACGGCTCGCCCTCCGGCGGCCACGGATTCATCCCCCACTCCCAGTTCTTGTGATCCCGGTTGCGGACGACGAGCGCGAGCGGTGTCCCCAGCGTCCGCCCGTGCCGGAGTCCGGCGAGCACCTCGACCTCGTCCTGCTCGAGCTGCTGGCGCGGGCTGCGGCCGTAGCCCTGCTGGCGGCGGTGGAGGTCGGCGTCGATCGCGGCGCGTTCGAGCGTCAAGCCGGCCGGCAGTCCGGTCAGGATCGCGACGAGCGCCGGGCCGTGCGACTCGCCTGCGGTGGTGAGGCCCAGCGTCACGCCCGCAAGCGTATGCGTCAGGCCGGAACGGCCACGAGCTGGAGCCGATACGCGAGCCCCACGGCTTCCGCGCGGCTGTGCACGCCGAGCTTGGCGAGGATGTGCTCGATGTGCGAACTCACGGTCTTGGGGCTGATGACGAGCCGTCGCGCGATCTCCTGTTGCTGAATGCCCTCCGCGAGCAGCCGAAGCACGTCGAGCTCACGTGGGGTCAGTCCGGGCGCGGTGATCTCGCCGTGCACGAACCGCCGCAGCAGACACCGCAGCCGGGCGAGAAGCTCGTCCGGGGCGAACGGCTTGACGAGATAGTCGTCTGCGCCGATCGTGAGGCCTGCGACGCGGTCGAACGACTCCGTGCGCTCTCCGGAGACGAAGAGAACCGGGAGCCCGAGCCGGAGCTCGTCCCTGATCGAGCGGCACACTTCGTAGCCGGACAGACCCGGCATGCTCACATCGAGGATGACCGCCGCAGGAGGGTCGGCAGCAAGGGAGGCAAGCGCATCGCTGCCGCTGCTTGCGGGCACGGCCGCGTAGCCGTGGTCATCGAGCAGCCCGCAAAGGTAGTCGCGGAAAGCGTCGTCATCGTCCACGACGAGAACCCGTTCTTGCCCGCTCGCTGGCCGCATGGCCCCTCCTCGCGCTACTAGATACACCAGTCACGAGCCGAGTGCAAGGCGATCGCCCTACTGCAACGACCCGAGGGGAATCCGTCGTCGGCCCTCTATCGAGAGAGCTGCAACGGTCTTAGCGTTGGCGGCGGGAGCAGGGCCGACGGAGGCCCGAGGCGTCGCGCCCACGTGCGCGACCGACGAGAAATGGGGAATTCGATGAAGAGACACGTTTGGGCGGCACGCGTGATCGCGATCAGCACAGTTGCGCTGGCCGGGCTCGTTTTCGCGGCGCCGAGCCTGGCGACGCCCGTTACGTTTTCGGAGATCGTGGAGCAGACCGACTTGACGCAGGCCGGCGTGGCCGGCGTCGGCTCGTCGTCCTCCGTGAACATCTCGTTGAGCGGCATCAGCGGGACGGTCACGAAGGCGTATCTGTACTACCACGGCATCGGCAACCCTGCCTACGCACCCGCCGCCGTGACATTCGGCGGCGCTCCCGTCGTCCCGGTTTCGATCGGCAATGCATCGACGAATTGCTGGGGCGGCGGCTCCAGCACTGCGTACCGCGCCGACGTCACCGCGACCGTCGTCGGAAACGGCACGTACGCGGTCGGCAACCTCGCCAACGGGCCGGGTCTGAGCGCGAACGGTGCCTCCCTGGTCGTCTTCTTCGACGATGGCAACGCGGCGAACAACCGCGACGTCGCGCTCTTCGAGGGAAACGACTCCGACAACACAGGCGGCTTTCCGGGAGAGACCCCCGGCTGGCATTCCGTCCTGTCCAACGTCGAGTACACGGCCGGGACCGCCAACGTCAGCATGCACGCAGCCGACGGCCAGCCTGCCGGGGACGGGAACGTCGTCTTCACGGCAACCCCGAACAATGGGGGCACGAACCCGCTGACGATCGTGGATACGCCCCTGCTCTGGGAGGGCGTGTCTCTGCCGGACGCGGGGCAGGGGCGGAACGGCCTCGGGCTCTACGACATCCATTCCTTCGACATCACTGCGCTCTTCAACGCCACGGCCGCGACGTACACGGTCAACCTGGACCAGAACGCCGGCAGTGACTGCCTCGGGCTCATCCTCGCGATGCTCGACTTCGAGGCGGGCACCCTGCAGGCCGAGACGTGCGGGAACGGAATCGACGACGACGGCGACGGCCTGATCGACGAGGGCTGCGACAGCGACGGCGACGGCGTTCAGGACGTGGACGACAATTGTCCGGACACGCCGAACCCGGGCCAAGCGGACGCGGACGGCGACGGGGTCGGCGACGCCTGCGACGACTCAGACGGCGACGGCGTCTTCGACGACACCGACAACTGCCGGACGACTGCGAACCCGGGCCAAGCGGACGCGGACGGCGACGGGGTCGGCGACGCCTGCGACGACTCAGACGGCGACGGCGTCTTCGACGACACCGACAACTGCCGGACGACTGCGAACCCGGGCCAAGCAGACGTGGACGGCGACGGGATCGGCGACGCCTGCGACGACTCAGACGGCGACGGCGTCTTCGACGACACCGACAACTGCCGTGTGACGCCGAACTCCGATCAGGCCGACCAGGACGGCGACGGGATCGGGGACGCTTGCGACCCGGATCGCGACGGCGACGGTGTTCCCAACGACACGGACAACTGCCCCGACATCCCGAATCCGGATCAGGCCGATGCGGACTTCGACGGCACGGGCGATGTCTGCGATCCGGAGTTCACGAGCACGCCGTGCAAGGTGACGGGCGGCGGCTTTACGACGCCCGACAACAACTTCGGCCTCAATGCACAGTACTCCGCAGGCGGAGGCGCAAAGGGGAACGTCAACTACCAGGACAAGTCGAGCGACGACCATCTCAAGGGAGCCGCGGTGTCAGGTGTCGCCTGCAGCGGCAACTCCTTCTCGATCGTCGGTACGGGAACGGTGGGCGGCGCGACCGTCTTCTTCCTCGCGCGCGGCGAGGACAACGGCGAGCCCGGTAGCGGGGACAAGCTCGGCATCGAATGGAGCGGCGGCGATGTGTACAGCACGCCGCTCAGCGTGCTGTTGGGTGGGAACACGCAGATCCACTAGCGCGCCACGAGCAGCGACAGCGTGGGCCTGCTCCGGCAGGCCCACGCCACGCTTATGAGGCACGTGTTGCCGCTCTCATGACCTCCACCGGCGCCGGCACCCCGGTCCAGCGCTCGAACGAGGCGGCGCCCTGCGCGACGAGGACGTCGAGGCCGTCCACGAGCTCGCACCCGGCGGCGAGCGCGGCGGCTGCGTGGGCCGTCTCGCCGCCCTCGGTGCGGTACGCGAGATCGATCACCGTCTGGCCGGCACGCGGCTGGAAGAGCAGCTCGTCCTTGACCGGCGTTGCCTGCACGACGAGCTCGGCTGTATCTGTTTGCGGCGGCCATTCGGCCCGGCGCGAGTAGACCTCGACGGCCGTCCCGCGTGCGACGAGCTCGGCGATCCACGCAGTCGCGGCGCCGCCGGCTCCGACGACGGCCGCCGTCGCCGGATGACGGTCGCCGAGCGCGGCCGTGTCCGTGCTCGAGCCGAGTACGCGCCCGCCCCGGATCACGAGCGTGTTCACCGAGGAGACATCTCCCTCGACCTCGTCGCAGAAGGCGACCACAGTCTGCTTGTGCGGTGTGGTCACGTTCGCGCCGGCGAAGCCGAGCGCCACGAGGCCGCGCACCGCTTCCCCGAGTCGCTCCGGCGCAACGCCAAGCGGGACATACGCGTAGTCGAGCGCGAGCGCCGCAAAGGCGGCGTTCTGCATCCGCGGCGAGAGCGAGTCCACCTTGGGATCGCGGAGGAGCCCGACCAGCTGTGTGGTGCCGCCGATCACGACCGAGGCTTGTGTCTATCAGTCACAAGCACGTCGCCAGCCCGCACGGTTGCGTAGGCCGAGGCGGGCTTGTGTCTATCAGTCACAAGCTCAGCCGCAGCCGAAGCCGTACTCGCAGGCCTTGGCGTAGAACTCAGACTCGCTCGCGGTGAAGAAGTGATGGATCCGGTCCGGCTTGCGCACGAAAAAGAGGTAGTCGACCTTGGCCGGGTGCGCGGCGGCCTGCATCGAGGCGAGGCCGGGGTTCGCGATCGGTGTCGGCGGCAGGCCGGTACGGTTGCGCGTGTTGTACGGGTTGTCGCTCTCGAGCTGCGAGACCCGCAGTGCCTCGGTGCCGGGGACGTCGAGCCCGTAGCGGATCGTGGCGTCGATCCCAAGCGGCATCCCCGCCTTGAGCCGGTTGTAGATCACCGCCGCGACTTTCGGGCGCTCGTCGGGCGCGATCGTCTCCTTCTCGACCATCGACGCGATGATCAGAACGTCGTACGGCGTCAGGTTCTTCTTCTTCGCGGCGGCGAGGTCGACCTTGGCCCAGTTCGTCTCGAAGTGCTCGAGCTGGTCCGCGACCAGCTGCGCGCTCGTCGTCTTGGGGGTGAATTCGTAGGTCGCCGGGAAGAGGAAGCCCTCGATCCCCTTCGCGTCCTTCCGGAACGTGGGCGGCACGGTCGCGGCCTTCGACGCCGTCGCGTACGTGTTGCCGGAGAGCTTCGGCGTCACCTTGCGCTTCGTCTTCGCGATCTGCCGCACCTCCGCCACGCGCTTCACCATCTCCTTACGGTTGAAGCCCTCGGGAAAGACGACGCGGAGGATCGTCGGCTTCGGCGCCGCGACGGTCGTCGCCGGGGGCGGCTCCCCGGACGAGCTGTCGCCGAACGCGGTGACCCCGAGCCAGAGCGCGAGCCCGAGGAAGCCGACCAGGAGCAGCGCGGCGATCGCCCGCCGGCGGGCGATCTGGCCCTTCGGCGGGCGGCGCTCCGGCCGGCCCGGCTTCGGTGGCATTACGCCTCTCGACTCGTCCATGCCAGCCAGCTCTCGAGCAGGTGCGCGGCGGCGCGTGCGTCCTCGGATCCAGCTTTCGAGGGCGCTGCCGCGGCCATGGAGGTCGTGAACCGCTCGTCGTATGTCTCGACCGGAACGTCGAGCCGTCCGCGCAGGACCTCGACGAACTCACTCGTCTCGCGGGCCTGTGCGCCCTCCTCTCCGCGAAGCGTCAGAGGAAGCCCGACGACGACGACCTCTGCCTGCGCTTCTGCGACGAGCGCAGCGATCATCTCGATCCTGATATGTGGCGGTACGCCCTCGATGACGCCGAAGGGCCGAGCCAATGTGCCGGTGGGATCGGAGACCGCGACGCCGGTACGCGCCGAGCCGTAATCCAGTGCGAGAATCCTCAGGAGAGCGCCTCGAGGATCGTCTGTTCGGCGAGCGCGACCGCGTTGTCGAGACCTGCGGCGTCCTTGCCGCCGGCGCGCGCCATCGTCGGCCGCCCGCCGCCCTTGCCGCCGATCAGCGCCGCCGCCTCGCGGATCACGTCGCCGGCGTTGACGCCGCGGCCCTCGAGCGACTTGTCGAGATTGATCAGAAGCTGCGCGGCGCCGTTGTCGCGCAGGCCCACGATCACGGCCGCGGGCGCATGCGTTGCTTTCAGCCTGTCCGAGACGTCGAGCGGATCGCCCGAGTTCAACTCGACGACGAGTACGGTCACGTCACCAGCGGCCGTCTCCCGGGTGACGGTGAAGTCGGCGTCCGCCTTTGTGTCGCCACCCTGCTTCGCCTCCTTCCGAGCCTTCGCCAGCTCGCCCCGCAGCTCGTCTCCCTCCCTCGCGCGCTCGTGCAGGAGCGCGAATGCCTCGCCGGAGGTGACCGCCTCGATCCGCCGGGCGCCCGAGCCGACCGAGCCCTCGGAGAGGATCACGAACGGCCCGACCTCGGCGGTCGAGCGGACGTGGGTGCCGCCGCAGAGCTCCCGTGAGAAGCCGTCGATCTCGACGACGCGGACGATGTCGCCGTACTTCTCGCCGAAGAGCATCTGCGCGCCGAGCCGCCTCGCCTCGTCGATCG
>Ga0190265_10004087_pt1 | contig 10075 bp, 7 predicted proteins | sample Popmic124T_FD_133135 | JGI IMG/M metagenome (GOLD analysis project Ga0190265, IMG submission 133135) | Populus adjacent soil microbial communities from riparian zone of Indian Creek, Utah, USA - 124 T | ecosystem: Environmental > Terrestrial > Soil > Riparian zone | place: USA: Utah | collected...
TACGCGCTGATGACCGAGCCACTGACGCCGGAGCAGTCCGCGGCGCTGGGCTGGCATCGCCGGCAGGGACTGGACGACCCCGACTCGCGGTTCCACTACTACCGGCTGGCCACCGACCGTGCCACGGGCCGGGACCGGCTCCTCTTCGGCGGTTACGACGCGGTCTACCACTACGGGCGGCGCGTCTCAGGCACCTACGACCAGCGCCCGGAGACCTTCCGGCGGCTCGCCGCCCATGCCCTGACCACGTTCCCGCAACTGGAGGGCGTGCGCTTCAGCCACCAGTGGGGCGGGGCCATCGACACCTGCTCACGGTTCTTCGCCTTCTTCGACACCGCCCACGGCGGACTGACCGCGCGCGCGGCCGGGTTCACCGGGCTCGGCGTCGGCGCCAGCCGGTTCGCGGCCGAGGTGATGCTGGACCTGCTCTCGGGCCAGGACACCGAACTGACCAGGCTGCAGATGGTCCGGCGCAAGCCGGCGCCCTTCCCTCCCGACCCGCTGGCCTGGGCCGGCATCGAGATCACCAAGCGGGAGATGGCCCGCGCGGACCGCCGGGGCGGCCGCAAGGGATTCTGGCTGAAGTTCACCGACGCCCTGGGCATGGGCTTCGACTCCTGACCGGGGCACGTGGTCAGGGCACCAGCTTCAGCGTGGCCCGGATCAGGGCCTCGAGCCCGAGTGCGAAGGGCGCGTCGGCATAGGGGTTGCGCTCGCCGTCGTCCCGTGCCGGCTCCCGCCCGTCCCCCCCGGTTCCGCCAGCGGTCACGGCCAGCGTGGCCGTGAAGGACTCGACGAAGCGCTGGAAGTGGGGGGCATCGGATTCACCGGGCTGGGAGGTGAAGATGGACGCCGGAGCGTGTACGTCCATGGCCGATCCGAAGAGGAACGACTCGAAGGCGATGATGACCGGCACCACCTGCTGGGCCGGCACCCCGCCGTGGCCCAGCGCGGCCGCCACGACGTCGTACATTCGCCGGGTGGCGGGAGCCCCCGAGATCGGCAGGGTGGCGATGAGCGGGATCAGCGAGGGGTGGGCGGCGAAGACGTCCCGGTAGGACCTCGCCCAGTCGGCGAGCGCGGACTCGAGCGTTCCTGTCCCCTCCCGGAAGGCCTTGAGAGCACTGACGTCCACCCGCCCCATCACGGCGTCCTGCAATAGGCCGGTGAGGTCGGCCTTGCCGCCGATGTGGTTGTAGAGCGCGGACGCCGCCACCCCCAGGTGCCGGGCCAGCGCCGCCATGGTCAGCTTCTGGGTGCCATCGGCGCTCACCAGCTCCAGCGCCGCCTGGGCGATCCGCTCCCGGTTCAGCACGGGAGTCACCGGCCGCCCGGCCTGCCGCCGGGATCCGGCCATGTCGAACCCTCCATCCCCGCTGTCCACGGTCGCGGCGCCCGGATGGGCACCCCGGTCAGTCTACGAGGCACCTCCCCGAACCCTTGGCGGCACCACCGGAAACGTGTACTGTGTCACAAAACGAACGTTATTCATTTATGGGAGCCCGACCATGAGCACCACCATCCCCCCGCGGACCGCCGAAGCCCCCGAGGCCGTCCCGACGATCGACCGCGACGTGGTCGTCATCGGGGCGGGGCCGGCCGGCCTGATGGCCGCCCGCACCCTCCGGGAGGCCGGCCGCAGCGTCGCCGTCCTGGAGGCCCGCGCCCGCGTCGGAGGACGCACGTGGAACGGCAGGGTGAAGGACGAGGACGGCCGGGAGCACTTCATCGAGATCGGCGGCCAGTGGATCTCACCGGACCAGACCCGCCTGCTCGAGCTGGTCGGTGAGCTGGGCCTGGAGACCTTCCCGCGGTACCGGGACGGCGCCTCCGTCTACGTGGCGCCGGACGGGACGCGGCACACCTACACCGGCGAGCGCCTGCCGGTGACCGACCGGACCGCCGAGGAGATGGAGCGGTTGATCGGCCTGATGGACGACCTCGCGGCGGAGGTCGGGGCCAGCGAGCCGTGGGCCGCGGAACGTGCCGCCGAACTCGACTCCGTCTCCTTCCGGACCTGGCTCAGCAGCCATTCTGACGACGAGGAGGCGATCGACAACGTCTCGATCTACGTCGCCTCCGGCATGCTCACCAAGCCCTCCTACGCCTTCTCCGCCCTGCAGGCCGGGCTCATGGCGGCCTCCGCGGGATCCTTCTCGAACCTGGTGGACGAGGACTTCATCCTGGACCGGCGCGTGGTGGGCGGCATGCAGACCGTCTCCCTGAAGCTGGCGGAGGAGATCGGCGAGGACCTCTACCTGTCCTCCCCCGTGCGCCGCCTCGAGTGGGCCACCCCGGATCCGTCCACCGCGGATGCGCTGAACGGCGTCCCGGCGGACGTGCGCGACGGCGTGCCGGAGAACGGGGCCCCCGGCGAGGTCGTCGCCCACTCCGATCGGGTGATCGTCCGGGCCAGGAACGCGGTGCTGGCCGTGCCGCCGAACCTGTACTCGCGCCTCCATTTCACCCCGCCCCTGCCGCGGGAGCACCACGTCGCCCACCAGCACGTGTCCATGGGCCTGGTCATCAAGGTCCACGCCGTCTACGAGAGCCCGTTCTGGCGCGCCGAGGGCCTGTCCGGCACCGGCTTCGGCGGGGGGCGCCTGGTGCCGGAGGTCTACGACAACACGAACTACGGCCCCAACATCACCGGAGGCGAACCCGGGGCGGAAGACCCCTGCGGCACGCTGGTGGGGTTCATCTCGGACGTCCACGCCGAGCGGATGTGGTCGCTTCCCCCCGAGGAGCGCAAGCGGGAGATCCTCGAGGCCATGGCCGCCTACCTGGGGCCGAAGACGCTGGAACCGATCGCCTTCTACCTCTCGGACATGGCGGCGGAGGAGTGGACCCGCGGCGCGTACGCGGCCAGCTATGACCTGGGCGGACTGCACCGCTGGGGCCACCTCCAGAACCGGCCCACCGGCCCCATCCACTACGCCTGCTCGGACATCGCCACCGAGGGCTACCAGCACGTGGACGGCGCGGTGCGCATGGGCGAGGCCGCGGCACGGCAGATCCTCGCATACGCCGGCCGGCCGGCCCTCACGGAGGCGGCGCTCCGATGACGCGGCACCTGCTGGTCGGTTATCTGGCGACCTCCACCGGACGGGACGCCCTGAACCTGGGCATCGCCCTGGCGCGCGAGCAGGACGCCCACCTGCACGTGGTGATGATCGCCCCGCAGGACAGCGCCTACGCCGGGATCTACCCGCCGGCAGGCGGCTACGGCAGCATCCTCGAGGAGCAACTGGGTGCCTGGCTGGACGAGGCGCTGGCCGGTGTCCCGGATGATGTCCCGGCCACCGGCCACGTGGTCACCGCCGAGTCCGACGCCGAGGGCCTTCTGGTCGCCGCGGTGCAACTGGACTGTTCGATGATCATCATCGGTGGTCGCCGGGGAGGACTTCTGCGGCGGTACCGCCTCGGCTCGGTCGCCACCACCCTCCTGCACACCGCGCCGGTCCCGGTGGCCCTGGCCCCGGCCGGATACGAGCACGGCGGCCCCGTGGGCCGGCTGACGGCCATGTTCGGACCGCGGCCGGGCGCCGTCGATGTCGTCGGCCTGGGCATCCAGGCAGCCCGTCGCCGGTCCGTCCCGTTGCGGCTGGTCTCGCTCCTGCTGCTGGACCGGCCCGATGGGGGCTCCGGGGCGGATCCTGACGGTGGCGCCGCCCCGGCCGCGGATGGCTCCGGCCCGGACGCCAGGACAGGGGCCGAGACGGACGAGGACGTCCTGGCCTACGTCACCCAGTACGCGAACCGGCGGCTTGCCGACGAGGCGGCCGAGATGCTCGACCGGGGCAGGGCCTCCACGCTGATCGCCTCCGGGCGGACCGTCGACCACGCCATGGCCCACCTCGAGTGGCAGCCCGACGACGTCGTCATCGTGGGCTCATCCCGGTTGGCCGCCCGCGGCCGGCTGTTCCTGGGCAGCACCGCCGCGAAGATGCTGCGCACCGTTCCGGTCCCGGTGGTGGTCGTGCCCGCCGGCCACACCGGACCCGCCACTGCTGAAAGTGACCACTGACATGAGCACTGCGAACACCGTGCCGCCCCGCCACACCGGTGACCTGGCCGTCTCCGCCAAGGGACTGGCCCGGGGCCAGGTGGGGTTGATCGGCGCCGTCGTGATCGGCGTGGGCTGCATTGCCCCGGCCTACACCCTGACTGCCGGCCTCGGGCCCACCATCTCCGTGGTCGGCACGCACGTACCGGCCATCCTGCTGCTCGGCTTCCTGCCCATGTTGCTGGTGGCCTTCGGCTACCGCGAGCTCAATGAGCGCGTCCCCGATTCCGGGACGTCCTTCACCTGGGCCACCAAGGCCTTCAGCCCCTGGATCGGCTGGATGGGTGGTTGGGGCCTGATCGCCGCCACGGTGATCGTGCTGTCCAACCTGGCCGCCGTGGCGGTGGACTTCTTCTACCTGCTGCTGGCCCAGGCCCTCGGCAATCCGGCACTGGCCGAGCTGACGGACAACCTGTGGGTCAACATCCCCACCACCCTGGTGTTCATCGCGGTGGCGGCCTGGATCTCCTACCGCGGACTGAAGTCGACCCAGCACGTCCAGTACGCGCTCGTCGGCTTCCAGCTGCTGGTGCTGGGCGGATTCGCCGTGACGGCCCTGGTGCAGGCCGCCAACGGGAAGGGCTTCGACCCCACCCCCATCAGCATCGACTGGTTCAACCCGTTCAGCTTCGATGACTTCTCCATCGTGGCCGCCGGCATCTCGCTGTCCATCTTCCTGTTCTGGGGCTGGGACACGACCCTGACCATGAACGAGGAGACCAAGGACCCCAAGCGCACCTCCGGGCGGGCGGCCACCCTGACCGTGCTGATCATCATGGTGATCTACACCCTCTGCGCACTGGCCGTCATCGCCTGGGCCGGCATCGGCGCGGAGGGCCTGGGCGCCGGGAATCCGGACAACCAGGAGTCGCTGTTCGCGGTGCTCTCCGGCCCGGTGATGGGTCCGTTCGCGCTGCTGATGTCCATCGCGATCATGTCGTCATCGTTCGCCTCCCTGCAGTCGACCATGATCTCCCCCTCGCGGACGCTGCTGGCCATGGGGTACTACCGCGCCCTTCCCCCGGCTTTCTCCCGCATCAGCCCACGTTTCCGCACCCCCTCGGTGGCCACCATCTCCTCGGCCGTGGCCGCCGGCGGTTTCTACACGATCACGCGCCTGCTCAGTGAGAACGCCCTGTGGGACACCATCACCGCCCTAGGCCTGATGATCTGCTTCTACTACGGCATCACCGCCCTGGCCTGCGTCTGGTACTTCCGCCGCGAACTGTTCACCTCGGCCCGCAACATGGTGTTCAAGTTCCTGTTCCCCCTCATCGGCGGGGTGGTCCTGCTGGTCATGTTCTTCCAGACCGCCATCGACTCGATCAGCCCGGACTACGGATCCGGGTCCTCGATCGGCGGAGTGGGCATGGTGTTCGTCCTGGGCATGGGCGTGCTCGCCCTGGGCGTGGTGCTCATGCTGTGGACCCGGTGGCGCCACCCCGCGTTCTTCCGAGGCGAGACCCTGGCGCGGGCGGAGTCCACCAGCGACAGCGCTGCCGCCGAGGAAGGACTGTCGATCTGATGACCGCGGTCATGCCCCCGGAATGGGCGCCCCACGAGCGCACCTGGATGTCCTTCCCCACCCCCAACGACACGTTCGGGGCCCCCGGCTCCGAGGAGCTGGAGCGGGCCCGGACCGCCTGGACCGCAGTGGCCCACACGATCGCCCGGTACGAACCGGTCACCGTGGTGGCCCACCCGCAGGACGAGGTGGAGGCACGGCGCCGGCTCGGGTCCGACATCGAGGTCGTCACCGAGGCCCTGGATGACGCGTGGATGCGTGACTCCGGGCCGACGTTCACGCTGGACCCGGCCGGGCGGCTCTCGGCGGTCAACTGGGTCTTCAACGGCTGGGGGGCCCAGTCCTGGGCCTCGTGGGACCACGACCGGCACCTCGCCACGGCCATCGCCCAGCACGTGGAGGCGCCGGTGCGGGACTCGGGGCTGGTCAACGAGGGCGGCGGGTTCCACGTGGACGGCAAGGGGACGGTCCTGCTGACGGACACCGTGCAACTGGACCCGGGCCGCAACCCGGGCCTGACGCGGTCCGAGGCGGAGGCTGAGATCCACGCCCAACTGGGCACCGCCCACGCGGTGTGGCTCTCGCGCGGGCTGACGCGGGACTACGACGGATTCGGCACGCGCGGCCACGTGGACATCGTCGCCTCCTTCACTCAGTCCGGCACCGTTCTGCTGCACCGCCAGGACAACCCCGACCACCCCGATCACCCCGTCACCCGGCAACTGCGCGAGGAACTGGAGGGTGCTGTCGACGCTGAGGGCCGGCCGCTGAGCGTGGTCGACGTTCCCGCCCCCTCCGCGCTACGCGACGCCCAGGGGTGGGTCGACTACTCCTACATCAACCACTACGTCGCCAACGGCGCCGTGATCCTCTGCGCCTTCGGTGATGCCCGTGCCGATGGGCGGGCCGCCGGGATCCTCGGCGAGGCCTACCCGAGACGCGCCGTGGAACTGGTGGACGCCCGGGACATCTTCGCCTTCGGCGGCGGCATCCACTGCATCACCCAGCAACAGCCGGCCGCGGGCACGGACCGTGAGACGCCACCGGCGCGCAGGGCGGTCGATGGAGATGTTTGACGTCACCGAGAAGTCCATCGCCGAGCTCCGCGCTGTCCTCGAGTCCGGACACACCACCGCCGTGGAGCTCGTGCACGCCTACCGGGCACGCATAGAGCGCCACGACCGGCCGGCGTCCCGTGCCGGCAGCACGTCCGAGGGCGGGGTGCCTGAGGACGGGGCGCCTGAGGGCAGGGCCCCCGACGGCGGCATCCCGCTGAATTCGGTCATCGTGGACAACCCCTGGGCCCTCGATGAGGCCCGCGCCTCGGACGAGCGGCGCGCCGCCGGGGCGGCGCGGGGGCCGCTGGACGGCATCCCCTTCACCGCGAAGGACTCGTTCATGGCCCGTGGGCTGACCGTGGCGGCCGGGTCGCCGGCCTTCGCCGACCTGGTGGCACAGTGGGACGCCTTCACCATCGAGCGGCTCCGGGACGCCGGGGCCGTCCTGCTGGGGCTGACGAACATGCCGCCCATGGCCAACGGGGGCATGCAACGCGGCCTGTACGGCCGGGCGGAGAGCCCGTACAACCCCGGGTTCCTGACGAGCGCCTTCGCCTCCGGTTCCTCGAACGGCTCCGGGACGGCCACGGCCGCGAGCTTCGGCGCCTTCGGCCTGGGCGAGGAGACCTGGTCGTCCGGCCGGGCGCCCGCCTCCTGCAACGCGCTGTGCGCCTACACCCCCTCGCGCGGGATGGTCTCCGTGCGGGGCAACTGGCCGCTGGTGCCCACCATGGACGTGGTGGTCCCCCACACCCGCACCATGGCCGACCTGCTCGAGGTGCTGGAGGTGATCGTCGCCGATGACCACACCGCCCGCGGAGACTTCTGGCGGGTCCAGCCCTGGATCCACATCCCGAGGTCCACGGAGGTCCGGCCGGACTCCTATCCCGCCCTCGCCGCGGTCCCGACGCCCGATGGCGGCCGGAGCGCCCTGGCGGGCAGCCGCCTGGGCGTGCCACGGATGTACATCAACGCCGACCCGGACGCCGGCACGGGACCCGACCACACCGGGTCCGCCGGCCTCGGGGGCCCGATGGGGCAGCGCATCCAGACGCGCGCCTCGGTGATCGCCCTCTGGGAGGCAGCACGGGCCGCACTGGAGGAGGCGGGGGCCGCCGTCGTCGAGGTGGACTTCCCCGTCGTCACGAACTATGAGGGCGATCGCCCCGGGGCCCCGACCATCGCCACCCGGGGCCTGGTCTCCGCCGACTACCTGCACGCGGAGGTCACCGAGCTGTCCGCCTGGGCCTGGGAGGACTTCCTCCAGGCCAACGGGGACCCGGAACTGGACACGCTGGCCCACGTGGACGGCACCCGGATCTTCCCGCATCCGCCGGGTGCACTGCCGGACCGCTATGACGGGTTCGGCGATGACATCGCCGCGTATCCGGAGACCATCCGGTCACGCCGGCCCGGAGCCACGGTAGAACAGATCCGGCACCTGGCCGAGGGCCTCGCGGGACTGGAGCAGACCCGCAGGACCGACCTGGAGGACTGGATGGACGGGCTGGGACTGGACGCGGTCGTCTTCCCCGCCCTGGCCGACGTCGGGCCCGCCGACGCCGACGTCGATCCCCGCTCAGCCGAGCTGGCCTGGCGCAACGGGACCTGGGTGGCCAACGGCAACCTGGTCCCCCGCCACCTGGGCATCCCCACCGTCACCGTCCCCATGGGCACCGCGCGGGACATCGGCATGCCCTTCGGGCTGACCTTCGCCGGCCGCGCCTACGACGACACCGTCCTGCTGAGGCTCGCCTGCGCGTTCGAGACGACCGGACGGCGCCGGTCCCCGCCACCGCGGACCACGGCCCAGGCCGTGACCACCCTGTCCCCCACCACTCATTCCACCCCACGCACGGAAGAGGCATCATGACCACTATGGACACTGTGAGCACCGACACCACCCCCACCACGTCACCGGCCTATCGGGCCGTCAACCCGGCCACGGGCCAGACCGTCAGCGAACACCCGGTGGCCACCGACGAGCAGGTCGATCAGGCCATCGCCACGGCCCACCGGGCCTTCGAGGACTGGCGCGCCCGCGACATCGGCGAGCGGGCCGCCATCGTGGCCCGGATCGCGGACCTCTTCGAGGAGCGCGCCGATGAGCTGGGTCAGACCATCACCCGCGAGATGGGCAAGCCGATCGCCGAGGCCCGCGGGGAGGCCGAGTTCAGTGCGGAGATCTTCCGGTACTACGCGGACAACGGCCCGCAACTGGCCGCCGACCAGGTCCTCGACAGCACCGACGGCGCCACCAACGTCATCCAGCGCCGGCCACTGGGCGCGCTGCTGGGCATCATGCCGTGGAACTACCCCTACTACCAGGTGGCCCGCTTCGCCGCCCCGAACCTGGTGCTGGGCAACACCATCCTGCTCAAGCACGCCGAGATCGTCCCCGAGTCGGCGCTGGCCATCGAGCAGCTGTTCCGGGACGCGGGCGTGCCCGAGGGCGTCTACCAGAACCTGTTCGCCACGCACGAGCAGGTGGGCACGATCATCGCCGATCCCCGGGTCCTGGGCGTCTCGCTGACGGGCTCCGAGCGGGCCGGTGCCGCGGTGGCCGAGCAGGCCGGCCGGCACCTGAAGAAGGCCGTCCTGGAACTGGGCGGGTCCGATCCCTACGTCATCCTCTCCACGGACGACCCTCGCCAGGCGGCCCGCGACGCGGTGGCCATCCGGTTGGAGAACACCGGGCAGGCGTGCAACTCGAACAAGCGCCTGATCGTCATGGACGACGTCTTCGATGACTTCGTGGACGAACTGGTGCAACAGGTCTCCGGCCTGGAGCCCGCCGACCCGACCCAGGAGCGGGAGGCCAGCTTCGGCCCGCTGTCCTCGGAGTCGGCCGCGCAGACCTTGGTCGAGCAGATCGAGCGCGCGGTGGCGGCCGGTGGCACGCTGCACGTGGGCGGGCGGCGGTCGGACCGGGAGGGCTTCTACGTGGAGCCCGCCGTGATCACGGACATCCCCCAGGACTCCGACGTCTACCGTGAGGAGTTCTTCGGACCGGTCCTGGCGGTGTACCGGGTGTCCAGTGACGAGGAGGCACTCGCCCTGGCCAACAACACCCCCTACGGGCTGGGATCCACGGTGTTCGCCACCGAACCGGACCGCGCCGAGCGGTTCGCCGAGCAGCTGGACGCCGGGATGGTCGGTGCCAACCAGTCGCCGCCGGAGGCCGCCAACATGCCCTTCGGGGGCGTGAAGCGCTCCGGCTTCGGCCGGGAGCTGGGGCCGCTGGGCATGGACGAGTTCGTCAACAAGCGGCTCATGTCCGTGGCCCGGCCCCGGTAGTCCCCTCGGTGCCTCCTTCGGAGTCGCCCTCATCCGTCGCGTGGACCCGCCGCGGTGGCAGCGCCAGCATCAGCAGCGCGATCACCGCGGCGGCTGCACCGGCGATCCACCAGGCCGAGGACGGCTCGA
>Ga0190265_10004088_pt1 | contig 10074 bp, 9 predicted proteins | sample Popmic124T_FD_133135 | JGI IMG/M metagenome (GOLD analysis project Ga0190265, IMG submission 133135) | Populus adjacent soil microbial communities from riparian zone of Indian Creek, Utah, USA - 124 T | ecosystem: Environmental > Terrestrial > Soil > Riparian zone | place: USA: Utah | collected...
CACTGGGACAACTACCGCGAGAACATGTACTTCACCGAGTCGCGCGAGCGCGAGTACGCGATCCGGCCGATGAACTGCCCCGGCGCCTGCCTCGTCTACGCCGCCGACCGCCACTCCTACCGCGAGCTGCCGCTGCGGCTTGCCGAGTTCGGCCAGGTCTCCCGCGCCGAGCGCGAGGGGGTCCTGCACGGCCTGCTGCGCGTCCGCGCCTTCACCCAGGACGACGCCCACATCTACTGCACGCCGGATCAGGTCGTCGACGAGGTGACGGGCGTCTGCGAGGCGATCGACGAGCTCTACTCGCGCTTCGGCTTCGAGGACGTGCGGATCGAGCTCTCGACCCGGCCCCAGAAGTCGATCGGCACCGACGAGCAGTGGGAGCGGGCCGAAGACGCGCTGCGGCGGGCGCTGGAGAGCCAGGACCGCGAGTACACGCTGAACCCCGGCGACGGCGCCTTCTACGGGCCGAAGATCGACTTCCACATCACCGACGCGCTCGGCCGCTCCTGGCAGTGCGGCACCTGCCAGGTGGACTTCTTCATGCCGGAGCGCTTCAACCTCACCTACACGGACGCCGAGGACGCGCAGCAGCGCCCGGTGATGATCCACCGCGCCCTGCTCGGCTCGATGGAGCGCTTCGCCGGGATCCTGATCGAGCACTACGGGGGCCGTTTCCCGGTCTGGCTGGCGCCGGTCCAGGCGGTCGTGCTGCCGATCTCCGACCGTCACCTCGCACACGCCGAGACGGTCGTCGCGGGCCTGCGCGAGCGGGGCGTCCGGGTCGAGGTCGACCGCCGCTCGGAGTCGATCGGCAAGAAGATCCGCGAGGCCGAGCTGGGTGGCTACCCCTACATGCTGGTGGTCGGGGACCGCGAGCAGGAGAGCGGCGAGGTGGCCGTGCGTTCCCACAAGGCCGGCGAGCTGGGGACAATGGGCCTCGACGAGTTCGCCCGGCGCGTCCATTCCGAAGAGGGCGGGGGAGAGGGCGGCTCCTGACCGACGGTCAGGGTGGCGGTTCTGCCTCTATACTCCGGGAACTTGTTCGCAGGCATGCCAAATCCAGAGTGCCGCTGAGCGTCCCGTGGCCGCCTCCGCATCCCTCGTCCTCTTGAAGCTCCACCTCTCCTTTAGATAGTGCCGGTTCCCCGTAGGTTCGACCGGCGCCCGCCGGAGCGCGACACGACTCGGATCAACGACCGGATCCGCGTTCCCAAAGTGCGCCTGATCGGCGCCGACGGCGAGCAGCTCGGCATCGTCGAGACGGCGGAGGCGCTGAAACGGGCCCAGGAGGCCGACCTCGACCTGGTCGAGGTGGCACCCGGCTCGAAGCCGCCCGTCACCCGCCTGCTCGACTACTCGAAGTACAAGTACGAGCAGGAGCAGAAGCAGAAGCAGGCTCGCAAGCACCAGCAGCAGGTCAACGTGCGCGAGATCAAGCTGCGGCCGAAGATCGCCACCCACGACTACGAGACCAAGAAGGGTCACGTCGAGCGGTTCCTGCGCCATCAGAACAAGGTCAAGATCACGATCATGTTCCGCGGCCGCGAGCAGGCCCACCCCGAGCGCGGCCGGGCATTGCTGCAGCGACTCTTCGAGGACCTCGACGGGCTCGCCACGATCGAGTCCGAACCGCTTCAGGAAGGGCGCAACATGAGCATGATGCTGGCGCCCAGCAAAGAGGCGAAGGCGGAGGCCGAGGCCCATTCCGAGGCCGAGGCCGAGGCCGGTCCCGATAGGGATTCCACTTAACTTTTTCCGAAGACAGTTGACGGCTGTTCGCTAGCGGCGCCGCGGAAAAAGTACAAGACGTTCCATCCCTACCGGGACCGGCCTTATGCCAGTACGTCGGCTATTCGCTCGGCTGCCTTGCCGTCCCAGAGAGGGGGAGGCTCGGCGGCTTGCGAGGAGCTCTCCGCGAGCATCTCCGGGATGGTGGCGATGGTGGTCGGGTCCAGGCCGAGCAGGGTGTTGGTGCCGGCGCGGATCGTCACCGGGCGCTCGGTGTTGTCGCGCAGGGTGAAGCAGGGGATGCCGAGGTAGGTCGTCTCCTCCTGGATCCCGCCGGAGTCGGTGAGGACGGCGCCGGCGTCGGCGAGCAGAGAGAGGAAGTCGACGTAGCCGAAGGGCTCGCAGAGGAGCAGGCCCGGGTGCTCGGACTCGACCTCCTCCATCATCTTGCGGGTCCGCGGGTGGACGGGGAAGACGACCGGCATCTCGCGGGCCAGCGCCGCCAGCTGCCGCACCGTCTCCGGCAGCAGCTCGCCGTCGACGAGGGCGGGGCGGTGCAGGGTGACGAGCATGTACTCGCCGGGCTCGACGCCGAGCCCCGCCGCGGCGCCGGCGCCGCGGATGCGGTCCTCGAGCGCGACCAGGGTGTCGATCATCGTGTTGCCGACGAAGTGCATGCGCTCGTCGGGGATTCCCTCGGCGCGCAGGTTCTCGATCGCCTCGTCGGAGTGGAGGAAGAGGTGCTGGGAGAACTCGTCGGCGACGATCCGGTTGACCTCCTCCGGCATCGTCCGGTCGAAGCTGCGCAGCCCCGACTCGATGTGCCCGACCGGGATCTGCATCTTGGCGGCGGTCAGCACCGCCGCCAGGGTCGAGTTGACGTCGCCGGGGACCATCACCAGGTCCGGTCGCTCGTCTTCCAGCACCGGCTCCAGGCGCTCCATCACCCGTGCGGTCTGGCTGGCGTGGCTGCCGGAACCGACCTCGAGCATGTGGTCGGGCGCCGGCACCCCCAGCTCCTCGAAGAAGACCTCCGACATCAGCCGGTCGTAGTGCTGGCCGGTGTGGACGATCGTGTGCCGTCCCTCCGGCATGCGGGCGCGCATGGCACCGATCACCGGCGCCGTCTTGACGAAGTTGGGCCGGGTCCCGATCACGTAGACGATCCGCATCGCGCGCCAGGCTACCGGCGCCGTCCCTCGTTGCCGGCGAGTCCGGCCGCGCGTCTGCTTCAATACGCGTCCCGATGCCGAAGATGAAAACCCATTCGGGCGCCAAGAAGCGCTTTCGCAAGACCGCCAAGGGCAAGTTGCGTGGGCGGCGCGCCAACTCCAGCCACATCCTGGAGAAAAAGTCGCCGAAGCGGAAGCGGCGGATGGCGCGGCCGGTCGAGATCGCCAAGGCCGACGAGAAGCGGATCAGGACCCTGCTTGGAGGCGGCAAGTGAGCCGGGTCAAGCGATCGGTCAGCGCGCGCAAGAAGCGGCGCAAGGTGCTGAAGGAAGCAAAGGGCTACTACGGCCGCAAGCATTCCTCGTACCGCTTCGCCAAAGAGCAGGTGCAGCGGTCGGGCATGTACGCCTACCGCGACCGGCGCAACCGCAAGCGCGAGTTCCGCCGGCTCTGGATCACCCGGATCAACGCCGCCGCCCGGCTCGAGGGGATGAGCTACTCGGAGCTGATCCACGGCCTCGACAAGGCCGGGGTCGAGGTCAACCGCAAGATGCTGGCCGACATCGCCGTCACCGACCGCGATGCGTTCCGCCGATTCGTGGAGCTTGCCCGGGAGGGTGCGGCCGCCTAGCCGCAACCGATACTCCACTTCCCGGGCGGGCCGTCTTCACGGCCCGCTTTTTATTTGTCCGGAGTTGGTCCGGGCGCTCCAGGAGAAGGCACGAAGGAAAAGAAAAGACAGACCGATGATCACAAGCCCCCACAACGAGAAGCTGAAGCTGGTCCGCAGCCTGCGCGAGCGCAAGCACCGTGAGCGCGAGGGCCTGTTCGTGACCGAGGGCGAGGACCTGGTCGAGGCGGGCCTGGCGGCCGGGGCGGAACCGCGGCTGCTGCTCAGCGCCGCGGGCAGCGGCCTGGGTGGCGAGGAGGTGGAGCCGGAACTGCTTGCAGGCGTCTCGACGCTCGGCTCCGGGGCCCGGGCGATCGCGGTCTGGCCGCAACGGTGGGCCGAGTCGCCGCTGGCGCCTTGCGTCTACCTGCACGCCGTCGCCGATCCCGGCAACGTCGGCGCGATCGTCCGCACCGCGCACGCGCTGGTCGGCGGCAGCGTCGCCGTTGGCCCCGATTGCGCCGACCCCTACTCGCCGAAGGCGGTGCGGGCGAGCATGGGCTCGATCTTCGGGCAGCCGCTGGTCCGGGCCGGGGTCGAGGCGACGCCACAGCCTCGGGCTGCGCTGGTCGCCCATGGCGGGGACGAGCTGGAGGGGCTGGGCTCGGCGACGACCCTCTGTCTGGGTGCCGAGCGTGAAGGGCTGCCGGACCACGTGCAGGAGAAATGCGACCTGCGGGTGACCATTCCGCTGCGTCCCGGCGCGGCCGAGTCGCTCAACGTCGCCGCCGCGGCGGCCATCGCCTGCGAGCGGCTATCGTCGCTCGCCATGCAGGAGACCGGCCCCGATGCTTGAGCGGATCGCACAGATCCAGGACGAGGCCGGCGCCGCGATCGAGGCGGCATCCGGCACCGCGGAGCTCGAGGAGCTGCGGGTCCGCCACCTCGGCCGCAAAGCCGAGTTGACGACGATCCTGCGCGGCATCGCCGACCTGCCGCAGGAGGAGCGGGGCGAGGTCGGCGCCGCGGCGAACCGGGCCCGCCAGACCATGGAGGCGCTGATCGAGCGCCGGGCGGCGGATCTCGACGCGGTCGAGCTCGATGTGCAGCTGGCCGGCGACCGGGTCGACGTGACCCTGCCGGGTGCTCCGCCGCATCCTGCCGGTCATCTCCACCTGATCACCCGCACCACGCGGCAGATCGAGGACGTGATGGTCGGGCTCGGCTACCGCGTCATCGAGGGGCCCGAGATCGAGCACGACTACTACAACTTCACCGCGCTGAACCACCCGCCGGGCCACCCCGCGCGGATGCTCCAGGACACCTTCTACGTGCAGTCGCACCCCGAGGTCCTGCTGCGCACCCACACCTCGCCGGTCCAGATCCGGGCGATGGAGGCTCAGCCGCCGCCGATCTTCGCGATCATGCCCGGCAAGGTCTACCGGCGCGACTCCGACGCGACCCACACGCCGATGTTCCACCAGGTCGAGGGGCTGGCCATCGGCGAGGGGATCACGCTGGCGGACCTGCAGGGGACGCTGGAAGAGATGCTGCGGGCGATCTTCGGCGGTGGCAGGGAGGCGCGCATGCGCCCTCACTTCTTCCCCTTCACCGAGCCCAGCGTCGAGTTCGACGTCTCCTGCTTCCAGTGCGAGGGGACGGGGGAGCTGGCCGGCGGCGAGCGCTGCAACCTCTGCAAGGGGCAGGGGTGGATCGAGGTCGGTGGCGCCGGCATGGTCGACCCCAACGTGCTCGGGTTCGTCGAGTCACATGGTTATGACCCGGAGGTGGTCCAGGGCTTCGCCTTCGGCATGGGGGTCGAGCGGATCGCGATGCTGCGCCACGGCGTTCCCGACCTGCGGCGCTTCTTCGACAACGACGTGCGGATGCTGGAGCAGTTCTCGTGAGGGTCCCGTACTCATGGCTGCGCGAGCACTGCGACCCCGGAGTGGAGCCCGCCGAGTTGGCCGAGCGGCTGGCGATGACCGGGACCGAGGTCGAGCGGGTGACGACGATCGGCCCGCCGCTGGCGGACGGGTTCGTGGTCGGCAGGGTGGCGGCCTGTGAGAAGCACCCCAACGCCGACCGGCTCAGCGTCTGCGCGGTCGACACCGGCGACGGCGAGCCGCGGACGATCGTCTGCGGTGCGCCCAACGTCGCCGCTGGACAGACGGTTCCGGTGGCGCTGCCTGGGGCGACGCTGCCGGGCGGGATGGTGCTCGGCGAAGCGAAGCTGCGCGGGGTGAGGTCCTCGGGGATGATCCTCTCCGCCGCCGAGCTGGAGATCGCCGAGGAGTCGGCCGGCATCCTCGTGCTCGAGGACGACGGCCTGCAGCCGGGGACGCCGCTCTCCGAGGCCCTGCCGGTCGGTGAGCCCGTGCTCGAACTGGAGGTGACCCCCAACCGGGTCGACTGCTTCGGCGTCTACGGCATCGCGCGCGAGGTGCACGCGATCTCCGCGGCGCCGCTCGGCCCCGAGCCCTGGGCCGAGGACGCGCCTGCCGAGGGCAAGGGTGAGGTTGGCGATTACGCCTCGGTCGAGGTGAAGGTTCCCGAGCTTTGCCCGCGCTTCACCGCCCGGGCCTTCACCGACGTGAAGGTCGAGCCCTCGCCCGCCTGGCTGCAGGCGCGGCTGACCGCGGCCGGCCAGCGGCCGATCAACAACGTCGTCGACATCACCAACTACGTGATGCGGCTCACCGCGCAGCCCCTGCATGCCTTTGATCTGGAGAAGGTGCCCGACGGGGCGCTGATTGTCCGCACCGCGGCGGCGGGCGAGAAGATGACCACCCTCGACGGAGTCGAGCGCGAGCTCGACGAGGAGACGGTGCTGGTCTGCGACCGCAACGGCCCCTCGGGGATCGCCGGGATCATGGGCGGCCAGGTCTCCGAGGTCTCCGAGGAGACGACCCGGGTCCTGCTCGAGGTGGCGAACTGGAACGGGACCAACATCCTGCGCACCTCGCGGATGCTCGGCCTGCGCTCGGAGGCCTCCGGCCGCTTCGAGAAGCAGCTCCACCCGGAGCTCTGCCTGCGCGCCCAGCGGATCGCCTCACGATTGATGGTCGAGCTGTGTGGGGCGAAGCTGGTGCCGGGGACGATCGACGTCGCCACCGAGATCCCCACGCCGCACCGGATCCGCTTGCGCGGCGAGCGGGTCGAGGGCCTGCTCGGGATGCGGATAGAGCAGGACGATCAGGTCGCCTATCTGGAGCGGCTCGGCTTCGGCGTCGAGCGCGACGGCGAGGATCTGGTGGTCGAGGTCCCGCCCGACCGTCACTACGACGTCACGCGCGAGGTCGATCTGGTCGAGGAGGTGGCGCGGGTCCACGGGCTCGACGAGAACCTGCCGTCGACCCTGCCCGCCGTCGCCGGCCAGGCCGGTGGTCTCAATCGCGAACAGCGCCTGCGCCGCCGCGCCGAGGACGCGATGCGCGACCTCGGCTTCGACGAGGTCGTCGGCTGGAGCTTCACCGATCCCGGCGAGCCCGAGCGGTTGCGGATCCCCGCCGGCGACCCTCGCGCAGATGGCATCGCGATCTCCAACCCGCTCTCCGAGGACCAATCGGCGATGCGGACTACCGTGCTCGGCTCGCTGCTCGACGTCGCCCAGCGCAATCTCGCCCACGGCACCGAGCGGGTCGCCCTGTTCGAGTCGGGCCGGGTCTACCTGCCGTCGGACAACGCCACCGAGGGCGGTCTGCTGGCAGGGGGGTTCAGCGGCGAGCAGCCGGCGCCGTTCTCCGAGCCGCACCGGCTCGCCTGCCTCGCGGTGGGGTCGCTCGCGCCGCAGTCGTGGCGGGGCGGGGCGGAGGCGGCTGACTTCTTCATCCTCAAGGGAGTGCTGGAAGGATTGGCCGACCGCTTGGGCAGTGAGCTGAGCTTCGAGCAGGCAGCGGAGCCGTTCCTGCACCCGGGCCGTGCGGCCCGGGTTGCGGTCGGCGGAATGGGCGCCGGCTGGATCGGCGAGCTGCACCCGCTGGTCTGCCGGGAGTGGGACTTGGAGGCGGCCGCGGGCTTCGAAATCGGCCTGGCCGTGCTTCTCGCCGCCGCCTCGGCGGGGGAGGAGACGTTCGAGGACGTCACCACCTTCCCGGCCGTCCGGCAGGACCTGGCCGTTGTCGTGCCCGAGGACGTCCCGGCAGCCCGGGTGCGGGAGGCGGTTCTGGCCGGTGGCGGCGATCTGCTGCGCTCAGCCGAGGTCTTCGACCTCTACGAAGGCAAGCAGGTCGGCGAGGATCACAAGAGCTTGGCGCTGCGGCTTGAGTTCCGCGCCGAGGACCGCACGCTCACCGACGAGGAGGTCGCCGGCCTACGCGACGCGATCGCCGCGGAGCTGGACGGGATCGGGGGGTCGCTCCGTGAGTGAGGCACGGCCGCAACCGCTCGACGGCGATCCCGCCGCCCGGGTCCTGGTCGCCGGCGCTTCCGGCTTCACCGGGGCGCTTGCCGCTCAGCTCGTCTGGCGCCACCCGCGACTGGAGCTGGTGACGGTCACCTCGCGCAGCGATGCCGGCACCCGGCTCGACCGTCTCTATCCGCGCTACCGGGTGCCGCTGGAGTTGACCGAGCTCGACCTCGACTCGCTCGAGGACATCGATGCGGCGATCGTCGCCTACCCGCATGGCGCCTCAGCGCCGACCGTCGCCGCGCTGCGTGGTCTCGGCGTCCTCGTCGCCGATCTCTCCGCCGACTTCCGCCTGCGCGACCTGCCCACCTACCAGCGCTGGTACGGGGAGCACGGCTCGCCGGAGCTGCTCGAGGGCGCCGTCTACGGGCTCACCGAGCTCTATCGAGACCGGTTGCGCGAGGCCGAGCTGGTCGCGGTGCCGGGCTGCTACCCGACCGCGAGTGTGCTGGCCCTGGCGCCGCTGGCCGAGCGCGGCCTGCTCGCCGACGTGGTCATCGACGCCAAGCAGGGCGTCTCCGGCGCCGGCCGCGGCGGTGGCGACGCGATGCACTACGCCAACATGGACGAGAACGCCTTCCCCTACAAGACCGAGGGACATCGCCACCGGCCCGAGATCGAGCAGGAGCTGGCGGCGCTGGGCAGTGCTTCCCCCGTCACCTTCGTCCCCCACCTGCTGCCGCTCGACCAGGGCGAGCTGACCAGCTGCTACGCGCAGACGACCGAGCCGGTCTCCAAGGAAGAGGTGCAGGCGCTCTACGCGGAGCGCTACGCCGGCGAGCCCTTCGTCCACGCGGTCGACCGGCCGCCCGGGCTGCGCGACGTGCGCAACACGAACGAGTGCCACGTCTACGTGACGGTCGAGGAGCGGGGGAGGGTGCTCGCCTTCTCGGCGATCGACAACCTCTGGAAGGGGGCCTCCGGCCAAGCGGTGCAGAACCTCAACCTGATGTTGGGGCTGGACGAGACGGAGGGATTGTTGTGAGCGATCCGCGGCCCTCCCCGTTCTTCCGCTCGCGCTGGGTCGATGCCCCCGCCGGAGTCCAGGAGCTCGGCCCCTCGCAGCTGGCGCCCGGCTTCCGCGCAGGCGCTGCGCACTGCGGCCTCAAGGGCGGCGGTAAGACCGATGTCGGCCTGCTCGTCTGCGATGCGGCGGAGGTGTCCTCGTCGCTGCTGCTGACCCGCAACGCGTCGGCCGCGGCGCCGATCCGGGTCTGCCGCGATCGCATCGACGCGACCGCTGTCAGGGCGGCCGTCGTCAACTCCGGCAACGCCAACGCCGAGACCGGCGACCGGGGCCTCGCCGACGCCTGGGCGATGTGCGAGGAGGCCGGGGCCAAGCTCGGTGTCGACCCGAGGCTCGTAGCCGTCGCCGAGACCGGCGTGATCGGGGTGCCGCTGCCGATCGACGCCGTCATCGGTGGGATCGGGGGGGCGGCGGGGACGCTCTCGGAGGGCGGCGCCGGTGCCTTCTCGGACGCGATCCTCACCACCGACCGCTGGCCCAAGTCCTGCGCGTTGCGGGCCGGCGGAATCACCCTCTCGGCACAGGCGAAGGGCGGCGGGATGATCCAGCCGGGCTTCGCGACGATGCTCTGCTTCGTCCAGACCGACGCGATCGTCGAGGACGCCGATGCCGCGCTGCGCACCGCCACCGCCGCCTCGTTCGAGCGGATCACGGTCGACGGGCAGATGAGCACCAACGACACGGTGCTCCTGCAGGCGACCGGCGAGGCCGGTGCGCCGCTGCCGGAGGGACTGCTCGACGCGGTGCTGTTGCAGCTGGCGATCGAGATCGTCGCCGACGGCGAGGGGGCGACGCGGGTCGGCCGGGTCGGGGTCGAGGGCGCCGCGTCCTCTGCCGAGGCCGAGCGGGTCGCCCGGGCGATCGCCAACTCACCGCTTGTCAAGACCGCGCTGTTCGGCCGCGACCCCAACTGGGGCCGGATCGCCCAGGCGGCCGGGATGGCCCTGGCCGGGGAGGACCTGGAGGAGATCGGCGCCGACTCGATCGACGCCACCGAGCTGGCCGGCGAGGCTGCCGAGGCGGAGATCGGCCTGCGGCTGGGACGCGGCGACCACGCTGCCCACGTCTACTTCTCGGACCTCGGTTACGAGTACGTTCGCATCAACGCCGAGTACACGACCTGAGGAAC
>Ga0190265_10004089_pt1 | contig 10073 bp, 5 predicted proteins | sample Popmic124T_FD_133135 | JGI IMG/M metagenome (GOLD analysis project Ga0190265, IMG submission 133135) | Populus adjacent soil microbial communities from riparian zone of Indian Creek, Utah, USA - 124 T | ecosystem: Environmental > Terrestrial > Soil > Riparian zone | place: USA: Utah | collected...
CTGCATGACGTGACCGGCGGCGCTGTCGACGATGACCGTGTGCGGAACGCCGTGCTGGGCGAGCTCCCACGCGGTGAGGGAGGCCCCCTGGTTGCGCGGGCGCGTCTCCGAGACCCAGACGTGTACCGGAATCCCGCTGTCGTGCGCGGCATAGACGGGCGCCATAGCCGTCCCGAAATCGACCGTCGCGAGCCAACCGGCATTGCAATGCGTCATCACCTCGAGCCGGCGCGTTCCCCGCACGACCCCCGCGATGGCATGGATCAAACCTAGACCGTGCTCGCCGATGGCGCGATTGCGCGTGGCGTCCTCGTCGGCAAGCTCGGCCGCGAGCGCATAAGCGGCGGCGACGCGTTCGCCCTCCGGCAGCGGCGTGAGGAGCGCGGTCATGCGTCCCAATGCGGCGCGCAGGTTGACGGCGGTTGGTCGCGTGGCGAAGAGCCTGCTGCATGCGTCATTCATCGCGTCGTCGCTCGCGGCGCGGCCCAGGGCAAGACAAAGGCCGTACGCCGCCGTCACACCGATGAGCGGCGCGCCGCGTACCTGCATACTCTCGATCGCATGGGCGGCGTCATCGAGCGTCGTCAGCTTGGCGGTCGCGAACGCGTGGGGCAGCTTGGTTTGGTCGATGATTTCGACCGTTCGACCATCGTCCGCCACCCATATCGTCCGGTACTGCCGACCGCCGACATTCATCCAGCACCTCGCGGCGAGCCCGATGCCCACCTCGCGTGAACCGTCGGTCAACAATACTTGATCAGAGCCGGCAGGAACAGATCCGGCTGCCGGAGACCCGCCCTGAATGAAAGGCGCCCCCGGGGGCGCCGTGCGCTGCTCGCCAGCGGTAAGCGCCGATCAAATATCGAGGTTTCTTACGTTGAGCGCGTTCTCTTCGATGAACGTCCGCCTGAGCTCGACGTTTTCCCCCATGAGGACCGTGAAAAGCTCGTCGGTCCGGCCGGTGGTGTCCTCGTCGCGCACCTGCAAAAGGGTGCGCGCATCGGGGTCCATGGTCGTCGCCCACAGCTCTTCGGCGTTCATTTCGCCGAGGCCCTTGTAGCGGGAAAGGGTGATGCCCTTGCGACCTCGCTCGTCGATGAAGTCGCCGAGGCGTTCGGCATCGGGAACGAGCACCGGTTCGCCGCCTTCGCTCTTCACGGTGTAGGGCGGCTTGCCGATGGAACGCACGTCTTCTTCGATCGACAAGAGCTCTTGGTATTCGGCGGAATCGACGAGGTCCCAGTCGATGACCGTGATGCGCGCGCTTGCCCCGGGCCGGAGACTGACCGCCATACGACCCGCGCCGTGCTCGACCTCGTGGGAGAGCGTCACCTCGATGGGGCAAAGATCCGGGTAGCGCGTCTCCATGTATTCTTTGAGAGCCTTTTCCGCTTCTTGAACCTTGGCGGGGTCGCGCAGCTCGTCGCGGCCGAGCCCGCTCGAGCGCACCAGCGCCGCCACCACGCGCGCATCGCAGCGCCGGTCGAGCTTGGCGAGGATTTCGCGCGACAGCTTCATCCGCTTGGCGAGATTGAAGAGAGGCATACCCGATAGCGTAGGACCGCGTGAGGCGGACAGCTCCATGCCTTCGATGGCGTTCTCCAGCAAGAAGCGCTCGAGCGAGGCGTCGTCCTTCAGGTAAAGGTCCTTCTTTCCTTTGCGTACCCGATAGAGCGGCGGCTGCGCGATGTAGAGATACCCCTCTTCGATGACCTGCGGCAGCTGGCGGAAGAAGAACGTCAAAAGCAGCGTGCGGATGTGCGAGCCGTCGACGTCGGCGTCGGTCATCAGGATGATGCGATGGTAACGGAGCTTGCGGATATCGAACATCGACTTGCGGCGCGGCGGCATGCTCACCATCGAATCGCCGTTGCCGCCCGGTTTCACGTCCGACGAGTCGCCGTTGGGGGGCTTGCTGTCGCCATTGGCCCCGCCTTTGCCGTCGCCTTCCGCCTCCGGCTCGCCGATCTCGCAGCCGAGCGCGGTGATGAGCGTGCCGATCTGTTCGGAGGAGAGCATGCGGTCGGCGCGCACGCGTTCGACGTTGAGGATCTTGCCCCGCAAGGGGAGGATGGCCTGAAAGCGCCGGTTACGGCCCGCCTTGGCGCTGCCTCCCGCGCTTTCCCCCTCCACGACGTAGATTTCGCTCTTGGCCGGGTCTCGCTCTTGGCAATCGGCGAGCTTGCCGGACAGGGTCGTGATGTCCATCGCCCCCTTGCGCACCACCTCGCGCGCTTTGCGGGCAGCTTCGCGCGCCTTGGCGGCGAGGACGGCCTTGTCGATAATCTTGCGCGCAATCCCGGGGTTCTCTTCGAAGAATCGACCGAGCTTCTCGCTGACGATGTTCTCGACGATGCCTTTGACCTCGCTGGAGACGAGCTTCGACTTCGTCTGGGAGTCGAAAGAGGGGTCGGGATGTTTGACGGCAATGACAGCCGTGAGACCCTCGCGCACGTCTTCGCCGAGAAGACCCTGCTTCACGTCTTTGAGCAGGTTCTGCGAGGTGCCGTAGTGGTTGAGGGTGCGGGTCAGCGATGCGCGCAGCCCGGTGAGGTGCGTGCCGCCGTCTTTGTTGTGAACGTTGTTCGTATACGGAAAGATCTGCTCGGCGTAGGTGGAGTTCCACTGCAAAGCGAGATCGACGACGACGGCGGCGCCGAGCTCGGTGGGGGCTTCGGCCGTGAAGGCGATGACCTTGTCGTGGACCGGTTCTTTCGTCTTGTTGAGAAGAGCGACGAACTCGCGAATGCCGCCTTTGTATTCGTAACGCTCTTTTTTTCCCTCGCCGCGCTCGTCGGTGAGCTCGATGACGAGGCCGGCGTTCAAGAACGACAGCTCCCGCAAACGGCTGGCGAGCAGATCGAAGCTGTACTCGATGTTGGTGAAAATTTGCGGGTCGGGCTTGAACGTCTGCTTGGTTCCGGTGCGGTCGGTGTCACCGATGGCTTTGACCGGAGCCTGCGGCACGCCGCGGCGGTACTCCTGGTACCAAACGTGCCCCTCGCGCCTGATTTCGAGCTTGAACCATTCGGAGACGGCATTGACGGCGCTGACGCCGACGCCGTGGAGACCCGCCGAAACCTTGTAGCTGGAATGGTCGAATTTTCCGCCCGCGTGCAGCACGGTCATGACCACTTCCGCGGCGCTCACGCCACGCGCGTGCATCCCGACGGGAATGCCGCGCCCGTCATCTTCGACGGTGACCGAACCGTCGAAATGCACGATCACGTGGATATGGCGACAATGCCCCGCGAGATGTTCGTCGACACTGTTGTCGACCGCTTCCCAAACGAGATGGTGCAGGCCCGAGCCGTCGTGAATGTCGCCGATATACATCCCCGGGCGTTTGCGGACCGCCTCGAGGCCTTCGAGAACGGTGATGTTCTCGGAGCCGTAGGTGGAGTCGGAGGCGTGGGCGACGGACGGGGTAGTGCTGGCTTCGGTCATCGAATCATCTCGGTATAACCTTCGCCCGCGCCCTCATTTCGGGGCCTCGAGCGAACCCTCTCGGGCCGCTGGTCTCGGCCCGGTCCCCGGTCGAACCGAAGTGCCATCGGAGGGGCTGGATTACTTCGGAAAACGGGGTGGAAAAGGGGGGGTTCGCCCCCCACAAGCGAGCCAGAATCCTAGCTCTTTTTGGATGCTTTCGCAAGCTCGCACTCTCACGTTTCGGACGGGCTCGGACCCTCTTTTACGACCCCGTCTCGGAGGTGAAAATCGCGCCGTTCGGAGGGGGCCAAGCCCCGGGTGTCGATGAGCCCGGGGCGGGTGGTGGTGAGCAGGATTTGGCCGGGCGTCTCGCGCAGGAAATTGAAGAGCAAGGCCGTCCGTGACAAGTCGAGCTCACTCGATACGTCGTCGAGCAAAAGCACCGGATGCAAGCCCCTCGCGTTCGCAATGCAAGAGAGCTCGGCCAACTTCAATGCGAGCGTGATAGCGCGATGTTCGCCTTGCGAGGCTTCCACGCGAACGTCGTAACCTCCGAGGGAAAGGACGAGATCGTCGCGATGCGGGCCGGACGAGGCGCTGCCCCGATGCCGATCGCGCTCGCGCTGCGAAGCGAGGGCAGCGGCGAGCGCGTCTTCCTCCTCGGGGCCTCCCGGCGCGTAAATCGCCTCGAGCACGCGCGTTTCATCGGTGATGCGCGGAAACGACGTGCCGAGCTCGGCGGCGATGCGGCGGCACGCCTCGCGGCGGATGCGACTGATGGCGGCGCCGTGGCTGGCCATGATCGGCTCGAACCCGTCGAGCTCCGGTGCCTGCGTGCCGCGTGTTTCGAGCACCCGCTGCCGCGAGCGTGAGGAAACCGTGTAGCGTTTCAAGTGATCCATCGACGTTGGATCGACGAAGAGCGCGATGCGATCGAGCAGCGTTCGCCGCTTGGATGCGGGCCCCGACGAGAGCACCATTTCGCCGGGGTGAAACACCACCGCCGGCGATTGCACGGCGTAGCTCGCCAAGCTCGGCGGCCGTTTGCCCGCCGAGCTCACCGTCCGCGTCGAGCCGCGCAGTCCAATCACCTGCTCGCGCCCGTCACCGTCTTCCGCCACCTTCGCACGCACACTGGCGACCGATTCGCCGTGCCGCACGATTTCGCCGAGCTTGGCGGTACGGAAGCTGCGGGTAGTGCATACGAGGTAAGCGGCCTCGAGCACGCTCGTCTTGCCTTGCCCGTTATTGCCCGAAAAAACGGTGAATCGCGCGAGATCCGTAAGATCGGCGGAGGCAATGTTGCGAAAGTTGCGAAGCGCGATCGAAACAATCAAAAGGCTAGACGCCATCGTTCGCGTCTTGCCGCCGGCACGTCAGATGCGCATCGGCATGACGACCGCTTTGTACCCGTGCTCGTCGCTCTCGGTGGCGGGCTTGATCACGGCGGGATCGAGATCTCCGCCGATACCGAGGACGACCTCGTCGTCGTCGATCGCCGCGAGCACGTCTAGAAAGTACTTGGCGTTGAAACCGATCACGACGTCGGCGCCCGCGTAGTCGACGGGCACTTCGTCGAAGCCATCGCCCGTCTCGGGGCTCTCGCTGGTGATGCGCATGGCACCGTTCGTCACCTCGAGTTTGACGCCGCCGGTGCGATCGCTGGCCGCCAATGACACTGCCCGGAGGGCGTCGGCAAACGGCGCACGCGGCACGCGGATGGCGCGATCGCTGGTCTGGGGAATGACTTGGGAGTAGGGCGGGAATTGCGCGTCGACGAGCTTGACCGAAAAACGCGTGCCCCCCATGACGAAAAACGCGTTGGGCCCGCTCTGGCTGATGGTGATTTTCTGCGCTTCCGCGTCTTTGCCGGCTTCGGCGCGCGTTTCGTCGCTCAGCCGCTTGAGCTCGCCCACGGCCTTGAGCGGAATGAGCATGGTGGCCGTCGCTTGGCGGCCCGGAACGCGCACTTCCATTTTCGAAAGGCGGTGCCCGTCGGTGCTCACCATGCGCACGCGATCGCCGTCCCACTCGAAAAGCGCGCTGTTCAGCGCGGGGCGCGTTTCATCGGTGGAGATCGAAAAGTGGGTACGCGCAATGAGCTTGGACAGCACGTCCATCTCGAGCTCGAGCGTCGCGGCTTTGGGATCCGGCTCGGCCAAGGCGGGAAAATCTTCGCCGGGCATGCCGCGCAGCGTGTAGCGACGGGCGCTGGCCGCTGCCTTCAGCGTGGTGGAAAAGCCGTCGTTGGTGACGACGTGGATCGGCCCTTCCGGCATCATCTTGATGCGCTCGTAGAGATCTTTGGCCGAGACCGCGACACTGCCCCCTTTTCTCACTTCGATTCCGCTCACCGACCCGCTGATGGCCAAATAGAGATCGGTGGCTGCGACGCGAAGCTCCGAAGGACCGCCGATGCTGAGCAGCACGTTCGACAAGGCGGGCATCGTGCTCTTTTTGTCCGCGACACCCTGGCAACGTCCGACCAGCCTGAGAAGGTCCTTCTTCGGGACGGTCACATCCATGAATTTCCTCGTCTCCCATAGGAACGCCGGGCCGGGCGCCCCGCGGCATCAACTGCGTCAAGTTCCTCGCCATACTAGACACGATCGGCAAATTCGGCCATACGCCACGTGACATTACGGCAGGGCTGCCGCAAGAGCGCTTCCGGGCGGATAGAGCCGTTAGACGCCTCCGCTCGTTGCCCGGTAGACGGCCAATCCGCCTGGTTCGGTCGGCTCCGTGGCATAGGGGCTACTTCGATGCCCGGCTGAGCCGGACGAACGGGTCCAGTCCGCTACGTCCGCATGTTTCATATTCTTAAGAAAGAAGAAGGTAGTGATAGTAGGGGCTGTGGATTGCGGGGATAAGTCGAAATCAGGCTATTTCGTCGATGGTTTTGAACTGCCGAGCTGGGGAGGAGTGACCCATGGCAGCGAGGACTGCGTGGGGAGATCCGTCCAAAGTTGGGGCTGTCCGCCGTCTCTTCCAAAGAAAACCACAGGCTTGTCCAGAGGTTCCCGGCCGCGCGCAAAGCGGCCGAATTCACTGCCGTCGTCGCCGGCGAAAATTCACGCTGCCTCGTGCGGATCGCCTACCGCCATGACGCGCGCCAATGAATCGATCAGAGCTTGGCGAATACGCGCGTGGGCTTGCGGTCCTATCTCGCCGGCGCGGGCGGCCGTGTCGAGCGCCGCGATCTCGGCGACGAGGCGCGCGCGTGCGCGCTCGGTGTCCTTCTCGCCGGCGCGCGTACCAGCTACCTTGATTTTTTCATGCTCGCGCGCGACGTAGATACCGAGAGCGAGCGTCGCAGTCGTGATGCCGACGGTGATCCATCTCGCCGAGCCTTCGGTCGGAATGTTGTCGAGCGTGACCGAGAGGCGAGTGAGAGGCGCCTCGCCCGGCCGCGCTTGGCGTTCGGTGAGCAGGACGCGCTGCCCGCGCTGGTTGGCGTCGGAGACTGCGTTCGGAAAGTCGGCGACGTGCAACGTCATCGTCCTGCTCGCTTCGGCGATGACACGCATGCGGAGGACGCGGGGTGGAAGCGAGAACGCGAGCTTCACTGACTCGTCCCCTTCGTAAGGCACTTGGTAGCGAAATTGGATCTGGTGCTGGCCAGGGCCGAAGGTGCCGCGCATCTTGGCGCCCCGATCCGCCACCACGTCGAATCCGGTGTCGCTCATCTCGCGCTGCGCGTTGAAGGCTTTGAAACCACGCGGGAGGTCGACGACGAGGTTCGCGGGAACCCAGGTCGTCGATCCTAGATTGAACACTTCGAAGAGCTCGTCGATCTGCACCACATCGTCTTTGAGCTCGAGGTAGACGATGCCCTGCATACCGAGGAGCGTCTCCTCGACGCGGCTCGTGGCCGGATAGACGTGAAGCCGGACGCGCTGGCCCCGGTGCAGGTCGAGCTGAAAGGGCGGCGCTGCATAGGTCGCATCTTCTCCGCCGCTGTCGTTCGGCCACGGGACCGAGATGCGGTAGGCCACCCCTGCGCCGCGCTCGAGGTTATCGAAGCGCGTCACGCCATGGTCGTCCGCTTTTTGGGTCGTGCGTCGCCGGGACTCCCCCTTGGCCACCGACTGCTGCAAGGTGCCGAGCGTCACGTCCACGCGCGGCACGGGCGTCCCCGCCTTGTCGCGGATCTCGACGACGATGGTGCCGGGCGGCAGGGTATCGTCTCTCTCAGAAGCGTCTTCGGGAAGAGTTTCGGCCGGGGGCGTCCCGTGTGCGCTCGTCCGGGCCGGCGGGTGTCCGGGCGGCAATCCTTCGTCGTCCGCGCGTGCGACTTCGGGGTGACCGGGGGGCAGCGCAGTCGCGGACGCAGGAGGGGATTTGGCGGACGCGGACCCGACGGGTGGGTGTCCGGGAGGGAGCGCGGATGTGGACGGTGGTGGCACTTTCGCTTGTGCCGCGGAAACGGCGGTCCACATGACCGAGGTCGACGCGAGCGCGACGGCCACAGTCCATCGCGGGCCCACGGGGGCGCGTGATCGGTCAACCGGTCGCATCGCGCGCGTCCTTCGAGCTCGGGGTGAGCTTGCCGCCGCATTTCTTGCAGAACGCGGCATCGGCGTCGTTTTCGGTCCCGCAGCTGGAGCACACCGGGTCTTCCACCTTTTTGGGAGGAGGTTTGCTGCGCTTGGGTGGACGCTCCGTACCGAGCTGATCGGCGACGTAAGCGGCGGCTCGCTCGCGCAGCGGGGCGAGGTCTTCGTCGACGGCGCGCAAAAGGCGTTTGGCTTCCGCACGGTAGCGCCCCACGAGCTCCTCGTAATCGGCATCGGCAATCTTCCCGATGCTTCGCTCGAACTCCAGGTCCTTGAGGGCCTGAAGAACGGCGCGCTTTTGTTCTTCGACCGCGGTCGGCGCCCCGAGCGCAATGGCTTCGTCGAGGGTGATAGGTGCATCGCCGGCCAGCGTGCGCACGCTCGCCCATAAAATGCTGATGACGATCAAGAGGACGCCCCCCGCGAGCGTCAGGACCGCGGTACCGACCCCGTAAAAGCTGCCCATGGCAAGGGTTGCGGCGATGGAGCCGATCGGCAGCACCCAGGTGAGCGAGCGAAACAGCCCGCTCGCCGCTTCGGTACCGTCGGAACCGGCTTCGGGCGGTGTTTTTTCTCGTTTCTCTTTCCGCGCAGGCTCAGGCATCGAGTTTTTTCAGCTCTTCGTCGAGTTTGGCGTCGTATTCGTCGCGCGGCGCCGAAGCGGGCGGCGCGGGGTTGTTTATAGCGGCAGTGTCACCGCGACGCTTCCAGCGACGGAGCGCGACCAGCACTACGCCGAGCCCACCGAGCGACGCCACGATCGGTACCGCGTAAATGATGCGAAGAGCGCCTTGATCGGGGGGAACGGTGAGGGACGCGGCGCCGTACTCTTCTACGTAGCGAGCGGCGATAACCTCCGTGCCGTCGCCACGCGCGAGCTGGTCGCGGATGCGTGCGCGCTCCCGTTCTGCCGTGGAGCAGATGCACGAGGTCAACGGAAGTCGCGGGCAAGAGCCACATTGACATAGCAGCCGGCTGAAAATCGCGCGTTCGGTCGGATCGTTGATTTCGACCGTGCCGGCGTGCAGCGAGGAGCTCGACTGGCCGAAGGCGAGCGAAGGTGAAAGCGCGACGAGCACGCCGAAAATGATCGCCGAGGTGAGCCCACCCGCCATACGCAGGTACGACCAACCGCGCGCCTCGTGCACCTGAACTTCGGGCCACATCGAGACGACTCCGCCGCAGATGAGCACGAGCACGCCCAACCAGATCCACGAAACGAAGGGATTCACGTGGGTGTGGAACGAGGCCACCTTGGTCTCGGCGTTGACCTCGCCGACGATGACGTAAAGATCGTCGCGAATCGAGTGCAGCATCGACACTTCGGTGGTCGGCGACTGGGGCATGCGCCGGTAAATGAACTTGGCCGGGCTGGCGCGACCCACACTCTTGCCCGAAGAAATATCGGTGACCGCCAGATCGGCGAAGACCATGCGTTTGGTCTGGTCGACCTCCATGCGCGGACTCACGTAGCGAAGCTCGTAGTGATCGACTTGGAAGGTGTCACCCGGCTTCAAGGAGACCTCTTTGTCGACGCCCCACGATCGGCCCGTGAAGCCGAGAAACATGATGACGATGCCCAGGTGGACGATGTACCCGCCGTAGCGGTGCCGCGCCTTGGCGATGAGGCCGAGCAAAGCCGGGAAGAAGGACTCGTCGGTCGCCCGGCGCCGCGCCGCGAGGCCGCGCGCATATTCCTGCACCACCACCGCTACGTTGAACGCGCAAAGAACGGTCGATACGAGCGGCAGCACGGTGCCGACCTTCTGCAGCGCGGTGCCGACCGCGCCGTCGTAGATGCGATCGGGGGTGACGAAGGGTGCGAAACGCAGCGCTTTGCCGAATACGAGATGGAGAACGCCGACCGCGAGGCCGGCCGAGACGGGCCAGAAGAAGCCACGCTTGAACATGGCGGGCGACGTCTTGCGCCATGCCAAAAGGGGCCCCATGCCCATCAAGGCGAAGAGGAAGAGCCCGGCGGGCGGCAGCCACGCGTTGTAGAACGTCGGCCCCACGGTGGACTCCTGGTTCAACAGCCACTCGGAGATACGCGGGAACGTGGTGGCCACCAGGATGAACACCATGATC
>Ga0190265_10004090_pt1 | contig 10070 bp, 8 predicted proteins | sample Popmic124T_FD_133135 | JGI IMG/M metagenome (GOLD analysis project Ga0190265, IMG submission 133135) | Populus adjacent soil microbial communities from riparian zone of Indian Creek, Utah, USA - 124 T | ecosystem: Environmental > Terrestrial > Soil > Riparian zone | place: USA: Utah | collected...
AGCGACACCGGGAGTCGCGCAAAAAAACTAATGCAGTTTTGTTTCAATCCACGCTCCCGTGAAGGGAGCGACGTGTCCACCGGCGCATTTGCGATCGCGTCGGCAAGTTTCAATCCACGCTCCCGTGAAGGGAGCGACGTCGGAACATTCAAAGCCGATGAGAATTGGCTGAGTTTCAATCCACGCTCCCGTGAAGGGAGCGACGGACCGCCTCCGGCTGATCCTTGCGGCCTTCCTTGTTTCAATCCACGCTCCCGTGAAGGGAGCGACTTGGCTCGTTGAAATTGCCAGACGACGCCTACCTGTTTCAATCCACGCTCCCGTGAAGGGAGCGACTCACACGGGCCTAATTGACACGTCGTACTACACCGTTTCAATCCACGCTCCCGTGAAGGGAGCGACACGCGCATTCTGTGCTTGCGGGAGTAGTGCAATGTTTCAATCCACGCTCCCGTGAAGGGAGCGACCTGTGCGGATGGTGCGCCAAGAACGACTATGCCGTGTTTCAATCCACGCTCCCGTGAAGGGAGCGACGTCCGCGCGCCGCGAAGGCGTCGCGAACCCGACCGGTTTCAATCCACGCTCCCGTGAAGGGAGCGACCTCCAAGTTGCTTTCGGGTTGGCGACATCAAATAGTTTCAATCCACGCTCCCGTGAAGGGAGCGACTTCGCATACCCGTTGCCCTGGCCAAGCGCATGCGCGTTTCAATCCACGCTCCCGTGAAGGGAGCGACGATACGGGGCCAGTCGATATGCCGGCTTATAGTGGTTTCAATCCACGCTCCCGTGAAGGGAGCGACCTCGATTCGAGGGGCGTCAAATCCCACATTGCGAGTTTCAATCCACGCTCCCGTGAAGGGAGCGACGAAGGACTCCATCGTGACCATCGTCAACGATCAGTTTCAATCCACGCTCCCGTGAAGGGAGCGACGAGAGTTCTTTGACGCGCCCAACCTTGGCGCAAGAAGCCGTAGGACTGGCCGAATTTGTTTCAATCCACGCTCCCGTGAAGGGAGCGACGGTCTGACTGGCACGCCGTGCGCGAGCTATTGCAGTTTCAATCCACGCTCCCGTGAAGGGAGCGACGGAACTGTTCGCGTTGACGGGCAAGGAAGTGCCGTTTCAATCCACGCTCCCGTGAAGGGAGCGACGTGCGTGCCGGACTTCGGCCCGGCCTCGGTGGAGTTTCAATCCACGCTCCCGTGAAGGGAGCGACCTGAAATATCCGGCCAAACCCTCTCGTTGCAACGTTTCAATCCACGCTCCCGTGAAGGGAGCGACGGGACCGGACTATGGGAAACGTCACACCAAAGGAGTTTCAATCCACGCTCCCGTGAAGGGAGCGACTGGTCGCCCCCTTAATCATCGCGCGGCCGTAGGCGTTTCAATCCACGCTCCCGTGAAGGGAGCGACCTGCTCGGCCGCCGCTGCCTTCTGCTGCTCGACGGTTTCAATCCACGCTCCCGTGAAGGGAGCGACTTTGACCTGCACATTGGACAAAGGATCGGCGAGTGTTTCAATCCACGCTCCCGTGAAGGGAGCGACAGCAGTCATTCTAACCTGAGATCCCTCTGGAGTTTAAGTGCTCGCTATCGCGAACCGCCTGGCTCGCCGGTTGCTGAGCCACCTGTGCGATCCTTTGCGGACGCTATTCACTTGTCAAAGAGCCGGTTATGAACGACGCGAACCCTCCGCTGGCGGATACAGCGCTTGGCGTTCGCGAATCGCGTCCGCCAGCGAATCAGATCGATCACCACGTTCAAACAATCAGCGGCCCTGTCGGGTCATAAGAGGGCTTCGCGCCCGTATGCTCCACTCGCCGTTGCCAGTTCCTGCCGAGAAAGTAGTATCGCAAACTGTCCTTGGACGCATCGATCAACGACTCCAGCCGTTCGCGAAGCGCCACCCACTGAGCGGGATCGACCAGACACTCGAACACCGAGTTTTGCACACGCTGTCCGACATCCTGGCAGGCCTTCGCGACTTGTCGGAGACGTCGGCGGCCTTCCGATGTCTCCGTGTTCACGTCGTAGGTCACCAATACAAGCATTCATCACCTCATCGCCAGAAGAACGCCGAGTACGCATCCAGATCGCCGCGGAGCCATCTCGCGAGGAGCCGCGCTTGCACGTGAAAGAGCAATCCGAATGTCATCTTCTCATTCAAGAAAGGATGAACCAGTTCTTCCGCCTTTCGCTTTTGATATGCCACGAGGACGGTCTTGCGCGTCTCGTCGGTCATGGCGACGACGCCGGACTCGCGCATGGTAAAGCCGCGAATGTCGATCTGTTGGAGGTTCACGAGCGAGAGTGCGAGACGATCTGCCAGGACCGGTCGAAACTCCTCCACGAGATCGAGGGCGAGTGACGGTCGGCCGGCACGATCCGCGTGCAGGAAACCCATCTGCGGATCGAGACCGACGCTCTCGCAGGCAGCGACGAGATCCGCCGTCAGGATCGAGTATAGAAATGAAAGGAGCGCGTTCATGTTGTCGCGCGGAGGACGACGATTGCGATCTCGCAGGAAAAATGCCTCCTTTTGCGCGAGAATCAGTTGGTCGAAGACTGAAAAATAAAGCGCTGCGGCCTCTCCCTCGACGCCGCGCAGGCGATCGAGCGCAAGCGGCCGATCGAGTTCCCCGAGCAGGTCGGCCATGCGCCGGACAGCGCGCCCGACTTCGACCGCCTGCGGAATTGAGGAAGCGTGATCGCGCATCGCGCGCTGGAGTACGGTTCGGGCATTGGCGATCTTCGCGCTGACGATCGTCGTCGCAAGTGTGCTCGCCTTCTCCGGGTGAGTCGTCGCGGCGTGTTGGGCCCGGCGGAGCAGGACATTCCCCGATTGCTTGCCGTTCACACGGGCGAGGAAGCGGCCGCTCTCAGTGAGAAAGACGACGCTAACGCCGGCATCCCCGCACATGCCGAGGAGATATGGGCTGCAGGCGACGTTGCCGAAGCAGACGATGCCGCCGATCGTGTGGACGGGAAGTCTCAGTCGCGTCTGTTTCTCGACGCGCACGAGGACGTTCTGCCCCTCGCGGGCGAGATAGGACTTCTGCGTCGTGACGTAGAGCGTGTTGTCGTGCATCCGCATGGCCGCGCTATGCCTCCTGAAGGGACTGGCCGATCATCCGCTTGAGATAATTGCTCGCCGAGGCAGGCCGGTCGGGCATGCACTGCGGCAACAGCGAGCATCGCTCGCACTTCCTTTTTTCATAAATGGGCAACGGGGTGACACCGGCCGCGACCAACTCGTGTAGCCTTCGCGCGCAAGCCTCGACGCGGCTACGGAGTCCCTCGCTAAACGCGACCTCCTTACGGCGGCGCGTCCGCCCATAGAACAGAGCGCCCGACGGAATCCCGACGTGGAGCATCTCTTCGAGGCAGAGGGCCTGGGCACAAAGCTGCACTTCGTCCGCTCCATGCTTTTTTGGCGCGCCGCGCTTGTATTCGACGGGGTACGCGTTCCAACGGCCGCGGCGGCCGGGTAGCGCGACACCAGGCCCGCTCGCGCTGCGCTCTAGAGCCAGCGGCGAGGACGAGTCGCCGCCGTCATGAACTTCAGGAGGTGCCACGGTAGTAACGCCATCGTCATGGCTTGTACCGCAGGGATGAAACTCCACAACGTCGGCCGCTCCGACAAGGCCGAGCCGATAGGAAACCAGGCGAAGCCCGCGGGCGACGAGCTTGCCGTCCTCCATGCGGCTGGCCTCGCGATGGGTGCGATCGTGCAGCCGCCGCCCTTCGGCCGTCTGCTTGTTCTCAGCCCAGGCGGCTTCCAGGTGAATCAGCATGGCCTGCCGCTCGCAATAGACGAGGTGCTGGAGAGCGCTGATGGGAAGGAGGTCGGGGTCGGAGAACATGGATGCCTCGGCTATCGCCAGTCGACCCACCGCTCGATGGTGACGCCTTCCGGCAAATCCTTTTCGCCATCGATTTTCAGTTCATAATCCTGAAACGATCGAGGCGGTCGCCCGGTCGATTCAGCCTCACCCTCCATGCCCGGCAACGGTTGAACGCCGGCTTTGGGCATGCACCGAACGCGCGCAAACAGTTTGTCCGCCCGCGCATTCCCCAGCGGGTTCTCGTGTTTGAACGCGATGCAGGCCACGGGCCGCATGTTTGCTCGAGCGGCCGACTTGTCCTGTTCGAACATCTGGTCGAGTGATCGCTTGAAGAGCGCGAGGTCGGCCTCGGAGAAACCCGTTCCCTTGTCGCCGCCGGCGAGATTCGGATTGATGTAGCCGTGAACGCGGTAGAGAGCATAGGGGACGGCGAACTTGCGACCCATTGTGCGATTGCCCCCTTGTTGCTTCTCCGCTTCGGCCTCGGTCGTCACGGCACATCGAGTCACGGCGTATTCCGCGCTGATGATCGGATGCATTGACCGCGCGATGGCGAACTGCACCGGCCCGCGAACCTGGCCGCAGTTCACGTCCGTCGTCATCACGGCTCCGAACGTGCGGACGTCAAAAAAGTTGTCGCACATCCATCGCGTGAGGCGGATGTCCTCGTCCTCTTTGCCCTTGTTGTTTCGTTTCTTTGGATCGAGTTTCAGCGCCAGGTAGGCTCTCTCGTGCTGCTTGTTGAGAATGGCCTTTTCCTTGACGTAGATCTCGTAAGGCGGCTCCTCGCCGTGGGCGAGTCCAACGAAGTTTCGCACTTTTCGCTTGAGGCACACGTCGGTGACGAGCCCCTGCCCCGTTTCAGGGTCGAGCCTAGGCAGGTTGCCGGCATCCGGATCGCCATTCGGGTTGCCATCGGTAATGTCAAAAAAATAGACGAAGTCGTACCGGCTCGTGATCGGCTGATTCTCGTTTTTCTTACTCATCGATTTTCTCCTTTGAGTCGTCCTCGCGCCTGGTGAAGAAATCCTGCCGCTGGTGGTAGTAAGCGACGTAGAACAGTCCCTGTTGATCGAGGGGCATATGAGATGGAAATCGGCTGATATGACCGCAGATCTCGCCGATGAGCTTTTCCCGATTGATGCGCTGCCCCGTATTCGTCAACTTATTGAGATGATGCTGGTGCAGTCTGAGCAGCCGGGGAAAAACACTTGCCGGCGTTGCGCTCGCAGCACCAAAGTAACGGTCTTTGACGGTCACATTCAACTTGCCACCCTCTGTCGAATCTTCCTGCGTTTTTTCGAGCGCGGCGAAGAGCCGACCCAGCTGATATGCCTGCTCCGGATGATCCTTGTTGAGTGCCATGGGCACCTCCTTTCCTTTGTTGCGGATAAGATATGCCTTCAGGATACCGGCGCGGCGGTAGTTCATGTCCGTATCCACACGGATGCGCCGTACGACGGAGCTGAATAGCAATTGCGGATACGCAAGGCCGCCGAGTATCGCTCGCGTCATCTCACCGGCGAGCTGCGGTGGAATGTCCTTAGGCTCGCGCGCCGTTTCCCACAGTAGGCGCCGAATGAATGCGGGCGGATCGCCCTCGGCGGATATTGGCCTGACGATCTCGACTCGGTTCACGTGTTCAGCCAGGCGCTGCGCGAATTGTCCGACCGTGCTCGCCAGCCAGAACCGAATGTTGATCCGACTGGCATTCGGAGAGAGGCCGAGAATGTAAAACGGCGCTTCGGGATCTTTCAGTTCATCAACAATCCGTCCCTGCTTGGCCGCCTGAAGAAACGAAAGAACGCGTTCGCTCGCCTTGGAGGCCTCTGCAGTCTCATTTGATTGCATCTCCTCGCCGAAAATCGCACTGAGCAGGTCTTCATCCCCCTTCGCTTCGGCACGATCAGTCCAAAAGACAACGGTTGCGTCCCCTATGCGCACCCGCCGGCCATCATCCGAAAGTAGACGATTGAGCGCCGTCGTATATCGAAAAGCGTCTTGCACACCCACGGGAGCGTTGTAGCTTTGCGTTCGGCCATAGCTCGTAAAGGCATCCAGATTGAAGGAAACGATGGCCGCGCCAGTTGTATTGGTTCCGCTGACGCCGCTGATGAGCGGATGCAAGCGAGCGAGATCTTCCGCTTCACCAGTGATGAGGGAAGTGCCTCGCGTGTTCGCCGTCTCCGCCAGGTCTTGGTTCACACGCTTACGCCACGCGCGTTTAATGGCCGCTGACTGGTGAACGTACCCTTCATTACCGCGAAGCCTGAAGACGACGTTAAGTCCGGCAGCTTCCTCCCAGTTTGGCAAATCGGGAGCATCCTTCGGATTCCACTTTTCGAGGAATTTACAGAGCGAGGCGAATCCATCGTCCTTGCCAATGGCATCGCGCATCGACAGATGCAACTCGCGAAACGCCGTGAACATCTCCTTAGCCCGATTCGAATTTCCTTTGTTGTCGCGACCTAGGGCGTAGCCCGTGTTGTCCCAGCAAAAGAATGGTTTCAAGCCCGTGCCCTGACGACCGCCGGCGTCAGGCACGGTCATCGGGTTTGGAATGGACTTACCCCGATCATTCGTCAATCGAATGTCTCGAAAGTCAGAGCGCGATCCATCCTTGTTCAAGACGATCTCAAAATGAATCTTTTCTCGGCTGAATCCGAATTCGGGTATACTCTTGTGGGGCTCGGCTTCCAGTCGCTCGTAGTAACGCACAAGCGCCGGCAATGGCCCGCTGGCGATCTGACTCATGATTTGACTCCCTTCGCATTGAGCGGCGGAACATCGATAACCCCGTCGCGCATCACTGCCCGAAAAAACCGCGGCTCGGCCCGCCAGCGCTCGCCGCGATGGCCGTCCACGATGGGCCCATCGGGATCAAGGACGTATTCGATATCATGGAGGAGATAACCCAGATCGCGCTCCCCGCGGAATTCATCGTGAACGTGAGGCGGAGTGGTCTCGCCCTCAATCAGAACGAAGTCGGCGGGAAATTCTCGGCAGCCCAGATAGGGACGTGTGTGACACTGTCCCGAACGCGCGCGGCGGTTGAACTGATCGAGGTGTTTGCCGGGATTGTCTTCGCCGGCGATGATTTCGAATCGCGCTTCGATAATGTAGGCCACGTCGCGGAGAAGCGTGGATGCACGCTGCTGCCGGTCCTCTTCAACGTACAATGCCAGGTTTCCGTGACCCGACTTCATCGCTTTTGAGATGCTTCCGGCCGGCGCTTTGCTGGCTACCTCGTTTCGACGGAGCGACGTGAAACGAATCGGGTTTAGAACGAGAAGCCGGGTAACGATCCAGCGAATTTCCGGCTTCCAGTAGATTGTCTCGACGATGCCTCGCGCGGCGGACGGCGTGATCACGTCGTAACTGACGCGCTCCACCTTCATCTCCGGGCGAGTGAAACAAGCAAGTTCTCCCCAAACGTGAAGCCTGATTCCAACGGACATTATTCGCTCTCCGCCAAAAAGGAGACTATACGATCGTCATGTCGGTACCCAAACCGGATGCTCTAAAGGTCAGCCCGAGCCTTCCGTCGTACGCCTCCGGATTGCCTAGATAATACCGTTCGTGCCGCTCAAGTAGCACCCCCTGAACAAGTAATTTGCGCAAAATATTCTCATGAACCCCGACGACATAGCGCTGCGCCCGTCGATCGAATCCGCGAAGCCACTTGGGTTCGGGTTGCTCCGGCATGGACTGCAGCTCGGCAATCAGCGATTGTCCGCGCTCGGCGTATGGCACAAGAATCGGCGTCTGAACATCTTCGATGAGCTGGTAACGCTCGGCGGCCTCCCGGAATTGCGCGTGGAGTCCGCCCTTCGATCCCCAGTCGAAGCGATCCATCACGCTCTTTCCTTCGCGACCCTCGTCCCACCCACGACCGTCTTCACGACCCGCGTGCCAGTAATGCAGCCGGAAATACGCCTCGATCGCCTTCGGCGAAAGCAGGTCGTCGACATAGTCCGGAGCGACTTCGCGAAAGTGACTTGCCGCGATTCGCGCAATCGGAGGCGGGCGATTCGCCTTCTCATCGTAATCAAAGACGACGACGCGCCCGAGTGATGGCCGGCCGGTTGCACACGTCAACCGCCCCTCGCGATTGCATCGCCCGGCTGCCTGGGCGACAGAGTCCAAACCGGCGGCCGCGCGAAAAACCACGGGAAAATCCACATCCACCCCGGCCTCGATCACCTGCGTCGAGACGACGCGGCATTCACCATTTGACGAGAGCCGGTCGCGAATCGCCGTTACCATGTCGGAGCGATGCGCGGCGCACATGTTGGCGCTTAGATGGTATCCCGCTTCGTCGCTCACCGATTCGAACAACTCACTCGCGTGACGACGTGAATTGACGATGCACAGTACGCGTTGCTCGAGGCGCAGCCGATCGACGATCTGCTCGTTGGTCAACAGCCCGGCATGCTCAACCCGGGTGCGCTTCAGCGCCCCGTGCAGTGCAAGGGGTGCATCAATGATGGGCGTCGGCTTTTCCAGGCCGATCGGAAAGCCCTCGCGACGCGCCAGAGCGGGTTGCGTGGCGGTGCAGAGCACGACCGTTGCTCCGTAGTTGCGAACCAACTCATCCAGCGCCGCTAACGTGGGGAACAGCAGATTGACTGGCAGTGTCTGAGCTTCATCGAGAATGATCACGCTCTTGGCGAGACGGTGGAGCTTTCGACATCTTGAAGTACGGCATGCGAAGAGCGACTCGAAGATCTGTACGTTCGTGGTGACGACGATTGGCGCGTCCCAATTCTCCGCGGCCAACCGCGAACGCGTTGACTGCCGGTTTGGGTCGTCCGGCTCCAGATTGGAATGGTGCTCGAGAATACTCTCTGCCAGATCACCCATGGCCTCGCGAAAGACGTTGGTGGATTGTTCGATTATGCTGGTGAACGGAATCGCGTACACGACCCGGCGTAATTCGTTCTTCGCCGCGTGTGTCAGACCGAACGCAAGCGACGAGAGTGTCTTGCCGCCGCCAGTCGGGACCTCCAGAGAAAACAGCCCGGACGGCAGGGCTGCCTTTTTTCGGCACGCAGCTAGGACTTCCTGCCGACGCCGGTTAACTTCAGTGTCGGTTCTTTTCTTCCCCTCCAGATGTGCGTCCAGGCGGCGAAGCAATTCGTCCATCGTCGGCTCGTCGGAAGGGCGATGTGCCGCCCGCTCGGCGTCCATGAACCTTTCGGTTGCGAGGAAGTCCGCATCCACGAGGCACGAAAACAACATTCGCACAAAAAAACCCAGCGAGAAACCTGCAAGTCGGGGATCATGCGGCGGGCGCAATCGGGGTATCGCCGGCAACGGCCGATCCAACAGGTCCCGGGGCGCGGCCGCCCAGTCCGGTACTCGCTTCGAGAGGCGCAATGAGAGTGAAGAGTCAGTGCCGACATTGTCCGGCAGGCCGGCGTGGTGACCGGCGATGCAATAGGAAAGCAGGAGACCAAGCACGCCCCGGGTCGCGGCGTGCTTCGCTCCCGCGGTGGAATGATCGACGCGGCCGGCTACATCCGCGAGATGCTCATCTCCTGAGGCCTCTGCGCCGCGACTGATGTAAGCTTGAAACGCGTCGCTGTATTTACCTACATCGTGCCACCATCCCGCCAGGCTGCCCCATTCTCCCGCCCCGAAGGCATCCGCGAATTGGCGCGCGCCAGGTATCGCGGCGCCGTCGCCTTCAGCGACGCGCTCCAGGTGCGTCCATAAATGTTCCCAATCCGACTTCGCGTGCGGCGGCGGGAGCGTATGGGCGTAGTACGTGTCTGCGGCCATTGTGCAACCGGCGCCCCGTTGAATCACGACGGTGCGCGAACCGGCCCGTCTGATACGGAATCAAGGGAACCCGAACGGGTCTCATTTCCCTTACTTCGTGCATCCTAACATGATCCGAACCCCTTGGTCAACGGGCCGAATACGATCCGACTTAGTGCATTTGCATACGGCCGTTCAGAAGCGAATTTGTTCTCATGGTTCTTTGAACTGAATGTTTCGCAATCAGAGCCCGTTTTGCCGAGCGTATAACGAATGTGCGCTTTGGCGATTGCCGCGCCCAGCGGTCATCTTAACCCGGTTTTGGTGCGCGTGGGTTCGAGCAAGAGATCAACGCCAAGTAGCCAACCCGGCGGTTCTGATTCCCGCGTAACTTCAATACCGAGTCGTCAGTTCCAGCGCCTCCCTCGTTCAATCAGTGCCTGATATGCGCCGATTGCTCAGC
>Ga0190265_10004091_pt1 | contig 10069 bp, 7 predicted proteins | sample Popmic124T_FD_133135 | JGI IMG/M metagenome (GOLD analysis project Ga0190265, IMG submission 133135) | Populus adjacent soil microbial communities from riparian zone of Indian Creek, Utah, USA - 124 T | ecosystem: Environmental > Terrestrial > Soil > Riparian zone | place: USA: Utah | collected...
CACGACGAGGAACGTGGTCCCCGCAGCATTGAGAGCCTCGATCCGGTCCATGATTCGCTCCAGCAGCGCCGGGTTGACCCCGCCAGCGGGCTCGTCGAGAAGCACCAAACGAGGATCGGCCATCAGGATCGACGCCAGCTCGAGGAGCTTCTTCTGACCGTAGGAGAGACGCTTTGCCAACTCCTGGGAAAGAGGTGCGATACCGACGAACTCGAGGACGTCCATTGCGTGATCGCGTTCCGAGGAGTCGATCCGTGGACCGATCAGGGCCCTGATCCCGCGGTTGGCGGCGGGAACCACCATGTTCTCGAGAACCGTCATGTCTCCGAGCTCACGGGTGATCTGAAACGTCCGGCCGATGCCCTGGGCGGTGACCTTGTGCGGCATCATGCCGTTGATCTGCTTGCCCTGATAGATGATCGAGCCCGAGTCGGCGGTAACCACACCCGAGATGGTGTCGAAGGCGGTGGTCTTGCCCGCGCCGTTGGGGCCGATCAGTGCCGTGATCGTCCCCGACTCGACGACAAACGAGGCATGGTTCACCGCGACCAGACCTCCATAGGCCTTGGTGACGTCGCGTAGCTCGAGAAGTGCAGTCACGTTCTGAGTGGGTGGGGACAGATTAAAGGGGAGGCCCGCTCGATGCGGGCCTCCCCTGTATCGGATGATCTACCACTCAGGCTTTGGGTGGACCAGGTCGACGGTCCCCGGGAACTGACCGACCGGAAACACGTAGGAGAGCTCGCCATCTTGCCACTGGTTGGTCAAGAAGCTCCCGTCAACCGGCAATCCACGCTCGTCCCAGACAAACGACCCGACGACGGTGCTCACCGGCGCGTCGGCGGTTCGATCATGGAGCCATTCGATGAGGAGGGCATTGTCGGTACCTCCGGTGCCCAGAATCGCCTGCTCCATGCCCTGACAAACACCGAACGGGATGGCCTCGTCCTCATCGGGCGGGGTGCCGTGGGCCTCCGTGTAGTTGGCGACGAAGTCGGCGTTGCTGTAAGGCTCGCCGCCCAAGGTCCCCGGGAAGTCGGCCGTGGGAGCCCACACCGAGTGGGTGATCACGCCATTGGCTGCCTCTCCCAGCGCCTCCCCAAACTCCGCCTGGTTGCCCTGCGAGGCGTAGATCATGTCCGGGTCGTAGCCCACCGTTTGCAGTCCTTGGATGAGGGAGATCGCTTCCTCCGCCGAGGCAGTGGAGATGGATAGGAAGTCGGCATCGGAGCTGGCAATCGAATTGGCCAAGGTCAGCCAGTCGGTGTAGCCCTCCGGCCACACCTGATCGAACACAACCTCCAGACCGGCCTCGGCCAGGAAGCCAGGGGCGAGGGAGATCGTGACTTCTTCACCATTGTCGTCGGTGAAATTGACGTCACCGCCGAGGAAACCGTTGGCGATGGCGCCCGCGAAGATATCGTCGGCGGCCACGACGGCCGCGGTCAGCGGGCGCTCGGTAATGACGCCGGCCTCTTCGTAGTAATCGATCAGATCGACGATGGTCCTGCCCGTGTACTCGGCCGCGGCCTGTTGGAAGTAGAAGAGGTTGTCATAGCCGCGCTCCCAGACTCGCAGCGCAGCGCTGGAGGGCAGCCCGTGAACCATCCCGGCCTGGAAAGCTACGGTCGAGGCCGGAAAGCCCAACAACGACGAGAAGGTTCCCAGCACGATGTCCACCTGTTCGACACTGATGAACCGCTCGGTCTGGGTGAGGATCACCTCGGCGTCAGACTGATTGTCCTCCACAAACAACTCGACCTGACGATCGAGAAGGCCGCCGCGGGCGTTGATCTCGTCGACGCAGAACTGATAGCCGTCCCGGTGCTTGGTCCCGGAGATAGAGAAGTCCCCGGTCAGGGGCAAGGACGCAGCGAACACGATTGGGTCGCCGGAAGGCTCTTCGCCGGCAACGGAGGTTGTCGGATCCTCCCCGGCAGCCGTGGTGGTCGGGTCCTCACCCACAGCTGCAGTGGTCGTGGTGTCGTCGCCGGCTGAATCGCCACAAGCTGCCACCAGGGCCAGGACGACGAATAACGCCGCCAATGGTCTCAATCTCATGCCTGTCTCCTCGAGTTTGGACTTGAAACGGACCCCGCGGGGGGATCGGCTCAGCCGACTGTAGGTCGCTGCGTCGCAATGCGTCAACCGGTTTCCATGAGTTTCCCTGCGTGCCACCAGTCAGGGAAACGACCGGATGGCAAAGGGGCTCAGACTCGGCGTAAGTCGGCCGAAAACCTCAAACTCGGACGCCCTCTGCGGCTAGCGCCTCTTCCATCTCCTCGACCGTGATCAACACCTCACGAGCCTTGCTCCCATGTGAAGGGCCAACCACGCCACGACTCTCCAGTATGTCCATGACCCTGCCGGCGCGGGCAAACCCGATCCGGAGCTTGCGCTGCAGCATCGACGTAGAGCCGAGCTCGCTGCGGACCACGAGCTCCATTGCCTGACGTATGAGAGCGGCTTCCTCATCGTCTACTTGTTCCGCAGTGGCGGCGGCTGCGCCGGCGGCTGCCTGCAGAACCTCCTGCTCCTCATACTTGGCCTCCTGTTGCGTCCGCACCCACTCGACCACGGCCTGAATCTCGCTCTCCCTGACCCAGGCTCCCTGAATTCTCTGCGCCCGGGGCTCCTTTGCGGTTACAACCAGCATGTCACCCATCCCGATCAACTTCTCCGCGCCGGAACCGTCGAGGATGACCCGGCTATCGGTCTGCGATGCGACGCTGAAGGCAAGACGGCTCGGCACGTTGGCCTTGATCACACCGGTTATGACGTCGACCGATGGCCGCTGAGTGGCGATGACGAGATGGATCCCGACCGCACGCGCCATCTGGGCGATGCGAACGATGGACTCTTCGACCTCACGCCCCGCCACCATCATCAAGTCGTTCAGCTCATCGATCAGCACGCCAATGTAGGGAAAGCGATCAAACCCCTCGGGGTCGAGACCGCCTGCTTCCCACTTGTCCCGATATCCCTCGATGTCTCGCACCTTTGCATCGGCAAGTAGGTCATATCGCCTATCCATCTCGGCAACCGCCCATTTCAAAGCGTCGTTGGCTTTCTTGGGGTTGGTGATGACCCTGGTGAGGAGATGAGGGACGCCGTTGTACTGGCCGAGCTCGACGCGCTTGGGGTCGACCATGATCAGGCGCACATCGTCAGGGTGGGTTCTCATCAACAATGAAGTGACGATCGAGTTGATGCACGACGACTTGCCCGCACCGGTGGCGCCGGCGATGAGCACATGAGGAAGCTCGGCCAGGTTCAAGAGCTTCGACTCCCCTGAGATGTCCATGCCCAGACCGACGGTGAGGGGATGGGTAGCCAGGGCAGCCTCGGCACTGGACAGTATGTCTCCGAGCGACACCAGTCGTCGCTTGGTGTTGGGAACCTCGATGCCGATCGCCGACTTGCCGGGGATCGGAACCAGGATTCGGACGTCTGGAGTGGCCAAGGCGTAGGCGATGTCGTGAGAGAGACTCGAGACACGGTTCACTTTGACCCCCGGCGCCAGCTCGATCTCATAACGAGTGACGGTGGGCCCCGGAACGATCTTGGTCAGAGTGGCGTCGACACCGTGTTGGATGAGGGTCTCTTCCAGCTGACGGGCGGTGTCCTCGAGAGCGCGTTTGTTGACCTCACCACCGGTTCCCTCGTCGAGGATGCTCAGCGGCGGCAGTCTGTACCCGGTGTTGGACAAGTCGAGTGTCTTCACCGGGGGCGCCGACCTGACGGGCGGCTTTGCTGTTTCTGAGGGCTTCTCGGGCCTGGGCCGGGAAGGCTTGGGCCGTTCGTGTTTTCCTCTTTCTGCTTGAGCAGACCTGGCGACCCGATCGGAAACATGCGCCGCCCGGCCGATGTCTCCACCGATAAATGCCGATCTGGCAAAACGCCGGGTCGACTTGAAAAGGTCCCTGATTCCCAGGGCGAGCTCTCGAACGCTGGTCTGGGTCATCACCAGCACACCCATTCCCATCGCCGAAGTCAGGACCACAAAGGCGCCCCACATCCCGAGGATGCGTCGCAGCGGGAATGCGAGCAGCGATCCAACTGCGCCGCCGCGCTCTTTGACCAAATCGATGTTTGGTGCGAGCGCAACCGCTCCCGTCATCAGGTGAAACAGTGCCAGCGAACCGACGAAGGTCACCAGCGCCCCGGCCACGAGACGACGGGCGCCATCCCGCGGTTTGCCGATTATCAACGCGATGCCGATGCCGGCCAGGGCAACTGGAACCGCGAACCGCCAGACACCGAACAGAAAGAGGCTTCCGCTGGCCATCCCCTGACCGACCGGGCCGGCGAGATCGAGAAAGGCAAGCAACACCAGAATGGCGAGAACGACGAGAATCAGACCCCAGACATCATCCGTCTGGCGACCGAGAGTGCCGCGAACCGAGGTGCGAACCGCCACCAGCTTTTGGCGGACCGTTGCCTTGGGCGCTGTCTTTTTCTTAGCTGTGGACACCCGCCTCCGCCCGGAGGACCCCTTCCGGGTGGGCGTCCTGGTTCCCATGTGTGGTCAAAGAATACATGGGAGTCGGGATTGGGCGTGGATTGCTGAGAAGCGGGGGGTTATCCCCTGCGCCGTCTGCTGATGCCGTACCCGCCGAACAAAAAGAACAGCACCACGATGAGAATGATCCAACCGGTAGTACTCACGACTCCTCCTTGTCGTTGATCGAGAGTCCGGTGGAAGATAGCAGTGCCATCGGGTCGGAGTGTCGGTGAGCCTGCCCTACAGCTCCATGACCACCGGGACGATCACCGGACGACGTGAGGTCTCGGCCCGTATCACACGGCCGGCAGCTTGGCGGATGGTCTTCTGCAGCTCACCGATGTCGGAGCGTCCCGAGGCGTGGGATCCGATAGCCTCCCTCACTGCATCGGCCACTTTGGCCAGCACTGCGGTTGGGTCGTCCATCACGCCATGGCTGTCCATGTCGGGCCCGTAAAGGATCTCGCCGGTGTCGTGGTCGATCCCAACTGTGACCACGACGACGCCTTCATCTGCGAGATGCGACCTGTCTCGCAGGACTCCAGATTGGACATCGCCCACACCAGAACCATCGAGATAGACATATCCGGCCGGCACGGCCCGTCTCTCCACCATCGTCTTCTTGCCGGCGAGGATCACGCGGTCGCCGTCTTCGAGGACGTCCACGTGGCCGACTCCCATGCGACGCGCCAACTCGGCGTGGGCATGGAGGTGGCGATACTCACCATGCACCGGGACAAAAGCATCGGGACGGACAACGTTGAGGTATGTCATCAACTCGTCTCTTGCTGCGTGGCCGGAGACATGAACGTTGGCGTTCTGACCGTGAACCACGTTTGCCCCTCGCCGGGTGAGATTCGAGATGACCTTGGAGACGGCAGTCTCGTTGCCGGGTATGGGCTTGGCCGAGATCAGGACGGTGTCGCCCTCGCCCAACTCGACGAACTTGTGTCTGCCCTGTGAGATGAGCGACAGAGCAGCGAAGGGCTCACCCTGGCTTCCCGTGGTGATCAAGAGTTGTCGGTCTGGCGCAAGCTGACCCAACTCCTTGATGTCGACCACCGACTTCGAAGGCACCTCGAGAACGCCCAGATCGACGGCGATCGTGGTGTTTTTGTGCATCGATCGCCCGAAGAAGGCGATCTTTCGCCCATCCTTGATCCCGGCGTTCGCGATCTGCTGGACCCGGTGAATGTGAGATGAGAAGCATGCGGCGATCACCCGACCCGGGGCATTTCGGATGACATCGGCTATCGGCTGCCCGACCGAGCTCTCTGACGGCTCGAATCCGGGCTTCTCCGCATTTGTCGAGTCGCTCAGCAACAGCCGAACCCCTTTTCGGCCCAAGGCGGCGATCGCGGGCAGGTCGGTGGGACGACCGTCGATCGGTGTGGGATCGAGCTTGAAGTCGCCCGAGTGGAGGATCACTCCCTCCGGGGTCTCCAACGCGACAGCGGTTGCGTCGGGAACGGAGTGCGATGTCGGGATCAGTTGGAAGCGAAATGGCGGGTGGTCGGTCCAGGTCTTGGTGTCGACAGGCCGGAGGTCGCCATCGACTCCCATCTCCTCGATACGCGCCCTGGCCAGCTCCACAGAGAACTTCGTCCCGTACACCGGGACGTTGATCTCCCTGAGAAAGTAGGCGAGTGCGCCCATGTGATCCTCGTGCCCATGGGTGAGGATCACGCACTCGACGTCACGCGACCGCTTGACCAGCCACGACCAATCCGGGAACACGAGATCCACACCGAGCATGTCCTCTTCGGGAAACATGAGACCGCAGTCGATCAGGGCGATCTTGCCCTCGATCTCCACCGCTGCGCAGTTGCGACCTATCTCTCCCAGACCTCCGAGAAAGGTGACCGAGACACTCACAGCCCCTGGACCGCCCCGACCGCCTTTTCGATTGCGACCAAAGTCTCCTCCGACGCATGGAGCAGAGGCAGGCGGACATCTCCGACCGGTTCCCACAGCCGATCCATGGCACCCTTTACCGGAGAGGGGTTCGTCTCGAGGAAACACGCCTCGCAGAGGGGGAGCAACATGTGGTGCAGACGACGCGCCTCTTCGACCTCGCCGGCCAGCCCTGCCTTGACCATCGACGCCACCACACGCCCCGCCAGATGGGCGATCACAGACACCACGCCAATGGCACCGACGGCGATCATCGGCCAGGTGTGGCTGTCCTGGCCCGAGTAGACAGGGAAGCCCGGTATCCGATTCACGGTCTGACCCGTGAAATCGACGCTCTCCACCGCGTCCTTGATCGCCACGATGTTCTGATGTTCGGCGAGACGCTCCAGCGTCTCCAACTCGATCAGCCTGCCGGTGCGGCTCGGGATGTTGTACAGCATCACCGGCACGCCGACATCGGCGATCGCTGAGAAATGGGCAACTAATCCGGCCTGGCTCGGCTTGTTGTAGTAAGGCGTGACGGCGAGCACCCCGTGACAGCCGAGATCCGCCGCCTTCGCGGTCAGCTCGACCGATTCGGCAGTGTTGTAGTTGCCGGTTCCGGCGATGACGAATGTGTCCTTCTCGGCCACGGCGTCGGCGACCGTCTTGTACAAGGCGAGCTTCTCGGTGTTGGTCAGCGTCGGTGACTCACCGGTGGTGCCGGTGACGACGAGGGCATCACTCCCGTTGTCGGAGAGATAGCGAGCCAAGCGCCATGCCTTCTCGTGATCGACTTGGCCCGATGAGGTGAAGGGGGTGATCATTGCGGTCGCCACATGACCGAACGGCGCGAATGGGGAGGAGCTCACCATCCCAGGTTACCGATCCTTCCACTAGAAACCCCCAAATGGAACTTCGCTTGCCGGCTCCTTGCCTGATCGTCCTGGTCGGGCCGTCCGGATCAGGCAAGAGCACCTGGGCCACCGGGACGTTCCACAACACCGAGATCGTCTCGTCCGACTTCCTTCGGGGGATGGTCGGCACCGGAGAGGATGACCAGCAGGCGAGCAAGACGGCCTTCTCCATCCTGGACCAGATCGTCGCCGAGCGGCTGGGGAGGAAACTGACCACGGTGATCGACACTCTGGGCTACAACCAGGACAGCCGGCAGAGATGGGTCGCCATGGCACACGACGCAGGTCTTCCCGCGTTTGCAATCGTCTTCGAGACGTCGGCAGCGGAGATCGAACTGCGCAACTCGAGACGATTGCGAAGCACGCCGAAGTCGGTCCTCTCCAAGCAGCTGCGCCGTTTGCATGCGGTGAGAGACGAGCTGGCCGAGGACGGTTTCGACCAGATTCATGTCCAGCAGCAGGTGGCGCTGGTCGCTCCCCAGATCGCCAGCTCGAGCCAGACCCCTACTCGCGATGGCCAGACCTCGACCGGGCACAGTTTCGGATTGATGGTCAATCGGTTCGACTGGGGCGGGGATCGCGAGGATTTCGCTCTTCGGCTCGCCGCGATTGCCCAGCGAGCTGAGAGCGCTGGATTTCGCGACCTCTGGGTCATGGACCACTTCCGCCAGATCCCTCAGGTGGGACGAGTCTGGGAGGACATGCCCGAGGCCTACACGACCCTTTCATACCTCGCGGGTGTCACAAGCACCATCAGGCTCGGAGCTCTGGTCACCGCCGTCACCCATCGCTCTCCCGTCCTGCTGGGCAAGATGCTTGCCACACTCGACGTCATCTCCAGGGGGCGTGCCAATCTCGGCCTCGGGATCGCATGGGACGCCAAAGAGCACCAGGCCTACGGGATCCCGTTCCCCGGGACGCCTCAACGCTACGAAATCCTCGAAGACACCCTCGAGATGCTTCCTCTCCTCTGGGGCAAGGGCGCCCCATCCTTCGAAGGAAAGAGCTTCACCGCGTCCGAGCTCGTCTGCTACCCGAGACCGATACAGGAACAGATCCCGATCCTCGTCGGTGGCTCAGGCGAGCAGAAGACCCTCCGGTTGGTCGCCCGCAGGGCGCAAGGCTGCAATCTCTTCGGGCGACCCGAAGCCATCGCGCACAAGGTGGAGGTGATCCAGCGGCACTGTGCTGAGTACGGCCGCGACCCGAACCAGATCGAGATCACACACTTGGTCGACGCAATGACCGCCGAGGACCGGGAGACCCTCCGCCACCGAGTCGATCAGCTTCGGGGCCGCAGTGTGTCGGCGGCCGCGTTCGGAGCCAGGCACAATGCCGGGACCGTGGACGATCAAGTGGTCCACTTCTCGGCCTACCGGGCGGCCGGAGCGCGTCATTCGATTGTCGTTCTGCCCGACCTGCACCTCGAGGACAGCATCGAGTCGTTTGCGGAAGTCATCCAAAGAATGTCCGGCCCTTAGACTTGGCGCATGGCTGTCAAATCAACAATGCTCGCCCTGGGAACCAAGGCCCCGGACTTCACCCTCGACAACGTGGTCTCCGGTAACGAGGTCTCACTGTCCGATTTCGATGGGAAAGACGCCTTGCTGGTGATGTTCATCTGCAACCACTGTCCCTACGTCCGACACGTCCGGTCCGGGCTGGCCCGCTTCGGCGTTGATTATCAGGACAGCAGTCTCGGCATCGTTGCAATCTCAGCCAACGATCCTGACCATCATCCGGATGATGGGCCCGAAGCGATGAAGGTCGAAGCAGCCACCCAGGGATACACCTTCCCCTACCTCTTCGACGACAACCAGAGCGTGGCCGCTGCCTATACCGCCATGTGCACCCCGGATTTCTTTCTCTTCGACTCCAATCGAGAGCTGGTCTACAGGGGGCGTTTCGACGAATCACGACCCGACAGCGGGGTCCCGGTGACCGGGGCTGACCTTCGTGCCGCTACCGACGCCGTTCTCGCCGGGAACCAGGTCAGCGTTGAGCAGTGGCCGTCGATGGGCTGCTCGATCAAGTGGAAGCCCGGGAACACCCCTGTCTATTTCGGCGCGGCCTGACGGCGGCACCGGCAACAAGAGCCACGAGAGGAACGAACTTGGCCAAGCAATACGAAGCACCGCCGGAGCTCACCATCGATCTCCGCAGGACTTACATCGCCACGCTCCAGACCAGCCATGGCGAGATCGTTATCGAGCTGGATCCGGCGCGATCCCCCCAGACAGTCAACAACTTCGTGTTCCTGGCCCGGGACGGCTACTACGACGGCGTGATCTTCCACCGGGTCATCGAGAACTTCATGATCCAGGGCGGGGATCCCACCGGGACCGGCATGGGCGGCCCCGGCTACAAGTTCCGGGACGAGATCGAGGGGCGGGGCACCTACACCCGGGGAACTGTGGCCATGGCGAACGCCGGCCCACATACCAACGGGTCACAGTTCTTCATCTGCCATGGTGATACGGGGCTTCCCCACTCGTACACGATTTTCGGGAAGGTCACCTCAGGCATGGACGCGGTCGACTCCATCGCCGGCACCGCCACCGATGCCAGCGACCGCCCGGAGTCCGAGGTCGTGATCAGCACGGTGACTATCACTGAGAGTTGACCCCCCAGATTTCTCCCGCATTCGATTCTTTTCCACTAGCGTTCCCGCCGCTGCTTCGGCGGCGACTCGTTGGCTTCCCGTCCTGCATTGCGACCGGATTGAGCGCAGGGTCGTACCGGACAACATGGCGAA
>Ga0190265_10004092_pt1 | contig 10067 bp, 14 predicted proteins | sample Popmic124T_FD_133135 | JGI IMG/M metagenome (GOLD analysis project Ga0190265, IMG submission 133135) | Populus adjacent soil microbial communities from riparian zone of Indian Creek, Utah, USA - 124 T | ecosystem: Environmental > Terrestrial > Soil > Riparian zone | place: USA: Utah | collected...
CGCGTAGGCGAGATGGTGAAGATCCTCGGGCACGAAGCGCTCGCGTGGAACCCGAGACACCGCTTCGAGCACGCGCTCGTCGAAGCTTCCGCGGCGGCGCAGCTGATGCTCGACCATGTGCTCGCGCCTTTCGGCCGCAGCGTTCGGTGTCGGAGGCAGCGCGGGCCCCGAACTCCTCATTTGGCGAGTGTCCGCAAGCCCGCGTACCGGGCTGCCTGCCTGCCGCGCATGCGCGCAGCGGCGAGCGGCAGAACGACGGTCACGACGTATCCGACGAGAGGGATCAGGGCGAGCAGGCAGACGAAGAGCCCGACCATGGACACGTAGGCGGCAATCCCTATGCGCGTCGCCCCACGCCGCAGCGCACCCCTGACGACGGCCGCGGCGGAAAGAGCCCCGACGAGCCCTGCGATCCCTCCGGCAACCATCTCGGGGATCTCGCCGATCACGACGAATCCGAAGGCAGCACCAGCGGCTGCACCGATGACAGCTGCGACTCCGGCGCCCACCGCGTTCACTCCGAGGAGCCCGGAGAGGATGACGCCGAATCCGAGGCCGAGGCCGAGCGCCAGCCCGAGCGTGTACCAAAGGCCCATCTCCGTCCAGTGTAGAGAGGGCGGGAAACCGAACCGAGCAGGGACGCGTACTGCGTAGCTGCAAGCCCACAAGAGGGGAGGTCTAGCTATGCGTAAGCGCACAGCGCTGGTGGCGATGCTTCTCGGTGCAATTGCCGTGCTCGCGATCGGCTCGTACGCGACCGCGGACAGCGGGACGAAGAACGTCGAGACAGGACCGATGAGCGGGTACCTCGAAGGCGCACCAGGAGGCCCGATCTCGAGCGGCGCCAACGGCTCGTTCGAAGGTCGGATCGAAGGCAACCGGCTCGACTACACGTTGGAGTACTCGGGCCTCGAGGCCGACGTCACACAGGCGCACATCCACTTCGGGCAGCGCAGCGTGAACGGTGGCATCTCGGCCTGGCTCTGCGGAACCGCCGGGCTACCTGGCCCTGCTGGCACGCCGCTCTGCCCGGGCACACGGTCGGGAACCATCTCGGACACGATCGTCGCGGCAGATGTCGTCGGGCCGATCGGTCAAGGTATCGCTCCGGGCCAGTTCGACGAGCTCGTCGCGGCAGTGAGGGCGGGACGGGCGTATGCCAACGTCCACTCGTCCACGTTCGGCGGCGGCGAGATTCGAGGCCAGATCAACGACTCGAACCAGCGCGACGACTGATCCCGCGAGCGGGGGTCAAGAGCACATGGGCTCTTGACCCCCGCTCCTCCCTGGGTATTGCGGCGGCGCGTACATGTCAGCCGCTGGTTCCTTCGAGTCCGGCGATCACCGAAAGCCCGAACTCCGCCGCCCGCGCGCCGTCGACCACGCGATGGTCGAACGTGACGGCAATCGTCCCTATGGGGCGCACGACGACCTCGCCGTTGCTGACGACCGGTCTCTCCGCGATGCGCCCGATGCTCAGGATCGCGACTTCCGGATGGTTCACGATGGGGGTCTGGAAGAGGCCGGCCAGCTTTCCAGCGCTGGTGACCGTGAAGGTCGAACCGCGCACTTCCGCCGGGGTGAGAGCTCCCGCGCGCACGCCTTCGGCGAGCCGGCGAATCTCCGCGTCGAGCTCCTCGATCGTGCGTGCCTCCGCACCGCGCACGACGGGAACCACGAGGCCCTGCGCAGTCTGGACCGCGACGCCGATGTCGTAGCGGTCCAAGTAGACGATCGTGTCGCCGTCGAGACGCGCGTTCAGCTCGGGGAACCCCGCCAGCGACTCCGCAACCGCTTTCAACACCGTCGCGAGCAGTCGCTCGCGCTCGACGCGCTCGAAGTCACACTCCTCGACCCAGGTGACCGCCGGGACCTCCCGGTGTGCGCGCGCCATGTGCTCGGCAATGAGCCGCCGCACGCCGCGGAGCGGCTCGCGTCGTCCCTCGGTCGCATCGGCCCCACCGGCTGCCGTACGCACGTCGTCCTCGCTGATGCGCCCGCCTGCACCCGTGGCCGGGACCGTTGCGAGGTCGACGCCCAGGTCCGCGGCGACCTTCCGCACCAGCGGAGTCGCCTGCACACGTGCCGACTCAGAGATCGCCGGGCGACGAACGCCTTGTGACACTGTGTCACTCGGGGGTTTCGAGGCCGGGTCGTCGATCGACTCGCCGGGCGTTCCGATCACGACAAGGACGGTCCCTACTGGGGCGATCTCCCCGTCGGGCACGAGGATCTTCAGCACGGTTCCGGCGTAGGGGGACGGAATCTCGACCGTCGCCTTGTCCGTCTGGATCTCCACGAGCGGCTCGTCCTCGTCCACGGTCTGCCCCTCCGTCACGAGCCAGCGCGCGACCTCCCCCTCCGTGAGGCCTTCGCCCAGGTCGGGCAGCTTGAATGCCTTCGCCATCGCTCTCGCGATTCTCGTCTATCCGGCTAGGCGAGCGCGCCGACGCTGCAGGAGCATGACCAACGCGGCCAGGGCCGACATCGCGATCAGGAGCGGGGGCGCGAGGAACCCGACTGCCGTCGAGAAGTGCATGCCGGTGCAGTCGTCCGCACAGTCGAAGAAACCGTCGGCGTCTCGGTAGTCGGAGGAGATTGCGGCAAAGTCGAGCACCCACACGCCGACGGCAGCGACGAAGAGGACGACGGCAGCGGTTCCGAGGCGACCACGCGCCCAGGCACCCGCCAGCAAGCCGCAGACGAGCACGAAGAGCGCCCCGAGCGCGAGATAGACGAGCCATGCGTCCCTCACAGCACGCGCTCGCCACCGGCGTCGAAGGCCTCGACGCGTGTCGACGCGGCGGGCGAGCCCACGAACGCGTCCCGGAAGAGGCTGTAGACGATCACGTCACGCGGCACACCGTCCTCGTCGGGCGGAAGCCGGCGCCGCAAGATCCCCTCCTCGACGAAGCCGAGCTTTCGCGGGATCGGCAGGCTCGCCTCGTTCGCCGGATCGACCCGGATCTCGACCCGGTCGACGTCGCACAGCTCGAAGGCGACTCGTGTCAGAGCGGCGCTCGACTCGGTCGCCAGGCCCAGCCCGACGTGACTCGACCTGATCCAGTAGCCGATCTCGAGCGCCTCGGCGCTCCGACGCTTGTGCAATCCCGTGCCGCCCAGAACATGGCGTTCGTCGTCGTCGAAGATGCCCATGACGAAATCGGTACCCAGGTCGAACTGCCCGCGGAACCTGCGAAGGAGCGCGACCTTCTCGGATACCGGCTGGGGCTCGGCGCGCGCCCACGGCATCCACGGCCGCAGCTCGTCGAGGCTCGAGTCGATGGCCTCCTTCAGCGGACCCGCGTCCCGCGGCTCCCAGCAGCGGATCACGAGGCGCTCGGAAACGATTCGGTATGGCGGGTCGATCATCTCAGCCGATCCGCTCGGCGAGCTGCGGGTATCTGACCACGAATCCGTCGTGGTCGAACTCGACATCTGCGACGAAGGGCCCAGAGCTGAAGCGGACGATGCCGTCACCAAGCGGCTCGTACCGCTGCGGAGCCTCGTGAACCTCGAGCTCGGGTACCGAGACCCAGCGCATGACGTAGTTGCGGGCGCCGCTTCCGGACAGGAGCCCGTCCCTGAGCACCGGCAACGAGTTGAAGAGCGGGGAGTTGCCGAGGTCGAAGAAGTCGAGGCCGGCGAGCGGCACAGCGAGCCGCCGCTCCCCCACGAGGTCGAGGCGCAGCAACTCTGGCTCGAGGTCGTAGCGAAGCTCGTAGGCGACGCCGAGCTGGGTGCCCGTCGCGCGGAGCTCGGTGCCGGCAACCTCGGCGCGCGCCAGCTCCATGGGCGGGAAGTCCAATCCGCGCCAGACCAACGTCGTCATAGCGGCGAGCCTAGATGCTTAATCGGGAATTGGGGCGCAGCCGGTGGCCGTCATCCGGCCCGCCGTGAATTCCCGATCAAGCATCTCGCCGGGGCCTTCCGATCCAGGCATCGGCGGGGGCGATGAGCACGCGCAAGCCGCCGTCGACGCGCCATAGCGACACGGCCTGCTCGTCGCCGTCGAGGTCGGGGGCGACGGCCGCGGGGACGTAGCCGAGTTGAAGCGTCCGCTCCTCGTTGCAGATCGCGACCGCGTTTCTGTCATGAGGATTGTCGGGCTCGCGCACGAGCGCCAACCGGCGTCCCGGGTCGAACGACGGATCGTCGAGCAGCCCTTGCCTGTAGGAGACGCCGGCCACCGGGACGACCCGAATCCGAGGATCCTCCCAACGCACTGGAGCCTCGGTCTCGGCGTCGCGAAGGTGGTAGCCGCGGTCGCCTCGTTCGAGCCACAGGCGGAGCCGGTCCGCCATCCCCGCTAGCTGGCGAGCACCCGCCGGACGGCGTCCCGGATGCGCTCGACCGACGGCATGTAGGCGTCCTCGATCTGCCAGTAGGGATACGGCACGTCGTAGCCCGTCACGCGCAGCACCGGCCCACGCAGGTCGAAGATCGCCTTTTCGGCGAGCACGGCGGCGACCTCCGCCGCGAACCCGCACACACGGGGCGCCTCCTGCACGAGGACGGCGCGCCCGGTCTTGCCGACCGACGCGAGCAGCGCATCCTCGTCGAGCGGCTTCAGGCTCCGCAGGTCGAGGACCTCGCACGAGGCCTCGTTCTCGAGCGCGTCCGCGGCTCGCTCGGCGAGCGGAACCATCGCGCCGTACGCGACCAGCGTGACATCGGAGCCCTCGCGCGCGACCCGCGCCTTGCCGAGCGGTACCACGTGCTCGCCCTCGGGCACCTCCCCTCGCGCGGTGCGGTAGATGAGCTTGGGCTCGAAGATCACGACCGGATCCGGGTCGCGAATTGCCGCAGCGAGCAAGCCCTTTGCATCCGCGGGAGTGGACGGGATCGCGACCTTCACGCCCGGCGTGTGCACGTAGTACGTCTCCGGCGAGTCGTCGTGTAGCTCGGGCGCGCGCACGCCGCCTCCGTAGGGCATGCGAATCACCAGCGGGAACGACATCGTCCCGCGCGTGCGCCAGCGGTACCGCCCGACGTGGTTGATCAGCTGGTCGAGCGCCGGGTAGCTGAAGGCGTCGTACTGCATCTCGCAGACAGGGCGCCAACCGGCCATGCAGAGCCCGACCGCAGTTCCGATGATTCCGGCTTCCGCGAGCGGAGTGTCCACGCAGCGGTCCGCGCCGAACCGCTCCTGGAGCCCGGCCGTGGCGCGGAAGACTCCACCCAGGCGACCGACGTCCTCGCCCATCACGAGCACGGACGGATCCCGCTCCAGCTCGACGTGGAGCGCGTCGTTGACCGCCTCCACGAGGAAGCGCTCACTCATCCAGGACTCTCCTGAGCTCGGCGAGATCATCCGCAAGCGTCGGCGGGGGGTTCGCGTACGCGTGCTCGAAGACGAGCGCAGGGTCGGCCGGCGGCTCCGCCTCCGCCTCGGCAATGCCGGTTCTCATGAGCTCGAGCGCTTCCTGCGTGATCTCCTCCACGTGCGCCTCGGTGAGAACTCCGGTGCGGAGCAGATAGCGCCGATACCGGCCGACGCACTCGTTCTCCTTCTCCTCTTCGACCCGTTCCGAATCGATGTAGATCGACGGGTCGTCGGCGGTCGCGTGAGGCGCCGCACGATAGGTCACGGCCTCGATGAAGGTGGGCCCCTCGCCGGCCCGGGCTCGCGCCACCGCCTCGCGCGTCGCCTCGTAGACCGCGAGGACGTCGCCGCCGTCGACGCGGATTCCCGGCATTCCGTACCCGATCGCCTTGTCGGCGAGGGTGGGCGCGGCGGTCTGCGCGGAGAGCGGGGTCGAGATCGCCCACTGGTTGTTGTTGCAGAAGAGAACGACAGGCGCCTTCATGACCCCTGCGAAGGTCGCACCCTCGTGAAACGACCCTTCCGAGGTCGCGCCGTCCCCGAAAAATGTGAGGGCGACTCGATCGTCGCCCTTGAGAGCAGATCCCCAGGCAAACCCGACCGCGTGGGGAATCTGCGTCGCGATCGGGACGCAGATCGATGCAACGTTGAACTCGGCCGGATTCCACCACCCGGCCGGGTGTCCCCTCCACCAGGAGAGGACGGTCGACACCGGCATTCCGCGCAGGAGCCCGATCGCGGATTCGCGGTACGCCGGGAAGATCCAGTCGCGATCCTCGAGCGCGAAGACCCCGCCGGCCTGCATCGCCTCGTGGTTCCAGAAAATGGCGTAGGTCCCGATCCGCCCTTGCCGGTGATACACGACCGAACGCTCGTCGTACGTCCGCAGGAGCACGAGGTTGCGATAGAGCGCGAGCAGCTGGTCTGGTCCGAGCCCGTCGACCTCGCCGTCGGGAAGTGCATCACCGTCGCCGATGACGCGGCGCAAGCCTCCTTCCGCCGGCAGCACCTGGCTCATCGCAGTCCCAGTGTATTTGGAGACCGGGCACTTGGGCCCCTGAGCGCGAGCTCCGCGGATCGCAGCGCCTTCGCCCGCACCGCCCGGCTTCGTGAGAGCGTTACCTCGAGAGCACGGTCACGGCATCGCGCTCGGCCTCGAACACTGCGGACTCGACGTCGCCCAGGTCCTCCCCGTCCGCCTGCAGCGGAAGCGGGTGGTCGCACACGATCTCGATCCGGTCGGCATCATGCAGGTAGACGAGATCGCGGGCGGTGGCGCGGTCGCCCCAACCGACCGCGTAGCGGGCGATGCGCGGAATGTCGCGCGCACGCACCGAGATCGGGGCGACGAGATCGAGGCCTCCTTCGAAGGTGGCGCTCGGTGCGGGGTGGAGGGCAACCGGTCCTGCGTAGCTGTACGAGGGCCCGTTGGAGACGAGTGCGAAGGCGGCTCGCCCGTGTCCTGTGACCTCGAGCGCAGGGTCCAGCCGGTAGCGATGGCGAGCGAGGGTGCGGAGCCCCGTCCAGGCGAAGGCGACGTTTCCCGGCCGCCGACCGTCCGAACGGCGACCGAGCTCGTCGACCGCACGGACGATCTCGGCATCGAGCCCTACGCCGGAGGCGAAGCCGAAGCGTCGGCCGTTCACTCGCCCGAGCCCGATCCGGCGCGATCGCGCGCTCCCCGTCAGCTGTCGAGCCGCCGCAGCGGATGAACGCGGGAGACCGAGCGCACGAGGAAGAACACTCGTTCCACCACCGGGGATGAGCCCGAGCGGCGTTGTGCCGTCGATGCCGTTCAGCACCTCGTTGAAGGTTCCGTCACCGCCGAAGACGTAGAGGGTCTCGACCTGACCGGCTGCCTCGCGCGCGATCTCGGTCGCCTCGCCGCGAGCGCTCGTCAACCGAAGCTCGGTGCCCGCGGGAAGCGCCTCGCGCACGCCGGCGAGGCCATCCTCGTCAACGCCCGAGGCCCAGGGATTCGCGATGAGGAGCCTGGCCATCGTCTTTACAGTGCCTGGCACTGGAGGGGCGTCAATACAGTGCCAATGTGCTCACAAGGTCATTGGCTTACGCGGACGTGGCGTATCCGCGGATACCGTCGACGAGGATCGCGGTGAACCGGTCCGCGAGCGCGTCGGTGTCACGACCGGGCGCAAGCCAAGTGTAGGCCCAGTTCGCTGCCGAGAGGACGAGGAGGGCAGCCGCGCCTGCATCGAGGTCGGTGCGCAAGCCGCCCGACTCGAGACCCTCCCGGAAGAGCGCACGCCAGCGTTCCTCGTAGCGCCGCCGCTCGGCGAGAATCTCGTCGCGGTCGGCATCCTCGAGATATCGCCACTCGCGGGTGAACACCGTGGCGACGTCGAGCTGCTCGGAGACCACGCGCAGATGACCCCGCAGAGCAACGCGGACGCGCTCGACCGCCGACGCGCGCTCGGGAACCTCGTCCAGCGCTGCATGGAACGCGCGGGCGCCCTCCCGCATCGTGTCGAGGAGGAGCTGCTGCTTCGAGCCCGTCAACGAGTACAGAGAGCCCTTCTGCACCCCGAGCGCCTCGGCCAGGTCCCCCATGGACGTGCCGTGGAACCCGCGCTCGGCGAAGAGCCGCGCGGCTTCCCGGGTTAGCTGATCCCTGCGGGTGGGCATCTATACTCCATGCTAACGACCGTTCGGTAGGAGGCCAAGAGTGGATACGCAAAGCGTGGATACGCGCACCCAGGAGTTTCTGGAATACGTCCAGTCGGGCGGCCAGGTGGAGACCGGCGACTGGATGCCCGACGAGTACCGCTCCAAGCTCGTCAAGTTCATCGAGATGCACGGGAACTCCGAGCTCATGGGGGTGCTTCCCGAGCGCGACTGGATCCTCCGCGCGCCGACACTGCAGCGGAAGCTCGCGCTCACCGCGAAGATCCAGGACGAGGTCGGGCACGCGCAACTGATCTATCGCGTCGTCGAGGATCTCGGCAAGCCGCGCAGCGCCAGCCTCGACGATCTCGTCTCCGGCAAGGCGAAGTTCCACAACGTCTTCCACTATCCGACGAAGACCTGGGGCGATGTGGGTGTGATCGCGTGGCTGGTCGACGCGGCCGCGATCGTTTCTCAGAAGGCGCTCCTCAAGTGCTCGTACGCGCCTTACGCGCGGATCATGAAGAAGATCTGCTGGGAGGAGTCGTTCCACATCCTCCACGGTCGCGACGTGATCCTGGCCATGGTCACGGGGACGCCGGAGCAGTTCGCGCTCGTGCAGGAGGCGATCGACCGCTGGTGGGAGCCGCTCATGCACTTCCACGGCAACCCGATCCCCGCCGAGGAGGATCCGATGTACGTCTGGCGGATCAAGAGCCAGGCGAACGAAGATGCCCGCCAGGAGTTCCTCGACGGGTACGTGCCTCAGATCCGCGAGCTCGGGCTCTCGATTCCCGACCCAGCGCTCGCGAAGGACGAGGAGACGGGCGTATGGAGCTACACCGAGCCGGACTGGGAGAAGCTGCGCGCCGTCGTCACCGGGCACGGGCCTGCCTCCGAGGAGCGCTTGTCCTTCCGGCGGCTCTCTCGCGAGGATGTGGCCTGGGTCGAGCGGGTGGTGCTCGCCGAGGCCGCGTGAGGGGTCTGGCTTCCGCCACACCCCCCTTCGGCACGGGGCCAGCATGATTTACGAGGTCTTCAGGCAGGAGCGAAAAGGCCAACCGCTGCAGCATGCGGGCACGGTGGACGCGCCGAACGAGCGCTTCGCCGAGATCTACGCCCGTGAGCAGTACGGGCGCCGGCAGGAATCGGTCGCTCTCTGGCTCGTGCCGCGCGAAGCGGTGAGCGAGATCGACGAGTTCCCCGACGAGTTCGAGATGAAGTACCGCCGCGTGGACGGGTACTCGATCAAGGCGCGGCTGCGCGAGGCGCGGGAGCGGGCCGGGACGCTAGAGGCAGCTCCGACGCCGGGCACTACCGAATGAGCGAACGCACCGATCTCCTCCTGGCCATTGCCGACGACGAGCTTTGCGCCGGAAAATGCGACGCGCTTACGCGACGCATTTTCCGGCGGGAGTTCACACCATGACCAACGATCGCGTCGAAATTCTCCTCAGCTTCGCGGACGACGAGCTCTTCCTCGGCTGGCGCAACTCCGAGTGGACCGGGATCGCGCCCTTCCTCGAGGAAGACGTCGCGTTCTCGTCGATCGCCCAGAACGAGATCGGGCACGCTCGGGCGCTCTACGAGCTGGCCGCGGCCGAGCTCGGAACGACCGCCGACGAGCTCGCGTTCGACCGCACGCCGGACGAGTATCGCTGCGCACCGCTCGTCCAGCTCCGGCGGCTCGAATGGGCGCGGACGATCGCGCGGCACTGGCTGTACGAGACGGCCGACGAGATCCGCCTGGCGGCGCTCAAGGCGTCCGACGATCCTGACATCGTCGGCATCGCCGCGAAGATGGATCGCGAAGAGGCGTACCACCGCATGCACGCGGAGATGTGGGTCGATCGCCTTCTCTCCTCCGAGGAGGGACGTGCACGGCTGGACGAGGCGCTGGACGAGCTCTGGCCCTATGCGCTCGGCGTCCTCGACGACCAGCTGCGCCCGGAGCTGCGACGCCGAGCCGAGGAGCGGTTGGGTCGCGAGCTACCGGATGTCGAGCCCGTGTCGCGTGGAGTCCACGAGGCCGAGCTCGTCGCCCTCTGGGAGGAGATGACGATGGTTCGTCGCTCGGCGCCGGCAGGTACCCAGTGGTGACCGTCGACGAGGTCTGGGC
>Ga0190265_10004093_pt1 | contig 10065 bp, 6 predicted proteins | sample Popmic124T_FD_133135 | JGI IMG/M metagenome (GOLD analysis project Ga0190265, IMG submission 133135) | Populus adjacent soil microbial communities from riparian zone of Indian Creek, Utah, USA - 124 T | ecosystem: Environmental > Terrestrial > Soil > Riparian zone | place: USA: Utah | collected...
CGCGCGTCGCGCGGCCACTGGCCCGGGCCCGTCCGGCGCAGGCCGCCCTTGGTGGCGATCACGAGACCGTCCGGATAGGGATGGAGCGCCTCGGCGATCAGGTTCTCGCTCACCTCGGGACCGTACGAGTCCGCGGTGTCGATCAGGTCGATGCCCAGCTCGACCACGCGGTGCAGGACGCATTTGGCCTCCTCCGGGTCCTCGGGAGGCCCCCAAATGCCGTCTCCCGTGATCCGCATGGCGCCGAAGCCGAGGCGGTGGACCTGGAGGTCGCCGCCGATGCTGAAGGTGTCCATGCGACTGACGCTAGCGAGCGGCTCGCCGAAGCCGCCTGTTGACTTGGCAGTGATATATCAAGTAGGACAACCCCTACTGCAAGCTGTTGAGGAGGGTCCGGCCCGTGTCGAGTCGCAGAGTGAGGTTCCTGGCGTTTGCCGTTTCAATGCTGATGGCGACGCTGTTCGCCGCGTCCGCCCAGGCGGCGCCCGACCGCCCATCGCGTGTGGTGATCATCGTCCTCGACCAAGCGCGGCCGGACACGATCACCCGCTACCACATGAAGAACGTGCAGGAGCTCCAGCGCAAGGGCACGAGCTTCCCGGACGCGCTGGTCGGTGACATGGCGGCCGAGACCGTGGTCAGCCACAACGTGATCACGAGCGGCCTGTTTCCGAAGAACATGGGCTGGACGAACGAGGTGTATCGCGACACCGAGGGCGTGCTCGGCACGCCCGGCGCGTACCACATCACCTCGAGCATGAGCTGTGCACAGTTCAGGGATCTGATCGCCCACGGGGACTACCCGAAGCTTCAGGACTACCTCGACACGCAGTTCGGCCAGAGCTCGAGCTTCGGGACCTTCGCGCAGAAGCGGACGTCCGCGTGCACGGGCGGCCACACCAGCCCAGCCGCTGACGGGACCGGCACGGACCCGGAGGACATCATCCTTCAGATCCGCGGCTCCCGGCGGACCTGTGGCACCGAGATGCAGTGGCGCGAGCCCGAGAGCGGCAACCTGCCGGCAGCCAGCCTGCCGCCGTATCTCGACGTACTGACGGGCGGCTGCAACAACCGCTGGTGGACCAACCAGGACGCGGTCAACCTCTCCTACGGCACGAACGTGCTCTCCCCGGCGAACATCTATCCGCTCGAGGGCAACCGCTTCGTGCCGGGCTTCGACCCCGCGCACATCGGCGGCGACAACTGGTCCGCCGACGCGGCGATCCAGCAGATCGACAACGACCCGAGCTGGCGCGGCATCATGGTGAGCCTCGGCGGCATCGACAAGATGGGCCACATGTGGGGCCCCGAGGACAAGAATGAGCCGGGCGCCAAGAAGGGCTCAATCGAGGAGATGCGCCACCTGCCGTTCGTTGCCAAGAACGCGGACGCGCAGGTCGGGAAGATCGTGGACGCCCTGAAGGCCAAGGGGCTTCTCGACGAGACCCTGATCGTGATCACGGCCGACCACGCCGCGCAGACGGGCAACCCGTTCTTCGGCGTGCTGGCGCCGGGCGTCGCAAACCCGGCATGCACGCCGCGCACCCCTCCGCCGGCCGCCCAGGCGACCGGCATCCGGTCGGACTGCAACTGGTACCTCGGCACGGACTCGGACGAGCACTACGACAACCCGAGCCCGCAGGTCGCGGCGCTGGAGCAGGCGCTCGGCGGCCCCGGCCCGGCGGGCAACCTCGCCTTCTCGTACCAGGACGGCCACATCGCCGTCTGGCTGAAGGACAACACGGCGGCCAAGAAGCTCGAGGCCGCCGAGGCGGTGCTCGACATGGGCGGCGTGATCGCGAGCTTCCGCAACAACGCGGCTCAGAACAACTACGTCCTCCACGGAACCAACAAGATGAGCGGCACGGACAAGAAGTGGTTCCAAGAGCACGCCGAGGAGCTCGTGGACACGATGGCCGCCCCGAACGGTCCCGATGTCGTGGGCCTTGTGGCGACCGACGTGACCTACGGCGTGATGGGCGACCACGGCGGCCACAACAAGCTGACCCAGAACATCCCCGGGGTGTTCTTCGGCCCGGGCGTCTCCAAGAAGGACTCGAAGCTCGAGCTGCGGCACGTCGACATCCTGCCGACGATCCTCGAGACCATGGGCATCCCCTACGACGAGGACGACTTCGACGGCGAGGCGGTGGACCTCTCGAAGCCGTAGGGCGCTAGCCGAGCTTCAGCAGCTCAGGAGCCGGCTTGCCGGCGCGCAGGCGCTTCAGGATCGTGTCTGCGCGCTTGCGGTAGAGCACCACGTTGCGCAGCTTGATCTCCTCGTAGCCGCGGATCACGTCCGGCAGCTCGAGCAGCTCGGCGGCCGTGTCGTGCGTGTCCGGCGTGAGCAGCGTGAGCGCCTCCGCGACCATGCCCTCGTACTCGGCGATCAGCTCGCGCTCCACGCGGCGCACCTTCGCCGGCCCGAACGGGTCGAGGCGGGTGCCGCGCAGGCGGCGCATGCGGTAGAGCAGTCGGAAGGCCGGCACGAACCAACGGCCCAGCTTCAGCTTGCGCTTCAGGCCGAGCGCGCGCAGCAGCGGCGGGTGGAGCATGAAGTAGATGCGCGCGTCCTCGCCGAACTCGGCGCCCAGCTTGGCGCGCTCGACGGCGTCGAGGTGGAGGCGCGCGACCTCGTACTCGTCCTTGTAGGCCATCAGCTTGAAGAGCTGCCGGCCCACGGCCTCGGCCAGCTCGGAGTGACCGGGCGTGCGCTCCTGCTCGGCCACGTGGACGTGGCGCACCAGCTCGGCCCAGCGGCGCGCCCAGTCGGCGTTCTGGTAGGCCACGAGCTCCGGTACGCGCTGCTCGGCGAGCCGGCGCAGCTCGCCGCGGTCGCCGTCCACCGCCAGCGACACGATCTCGCGCTCGACTTCCGAGAGCTCGCGCACCGCCTCGATCGCCTCGGGTGGCCGCGTGGCCTCCTCGACGGCGTCGGGCGACGCAACGACGGCGCGTCCCCATCGCAGCGCGGCAAGGTTCTTCTCGACCGCGGCGCCATTCAGCTCGATCGCCCGCTCGAGGGCCTCGCTCGACACCGGGAGCAGGCCGCGCTGGTAGGCCGCGCCGAGAGCGAGCGTGTTGGTCATCATGTGGTCGCCGAAGAGCCGCTCCGAGAGCTGCTGCGCGTCCAGGTAGAGGTTGTGTTCGCTGCGCGTGGCGGCGTCGATCTTGTCGAGCTGAGCGGCCAGCTCGGGGAAGCGCTCGTTCACGTCGATGACCATGCGGCCCGTGGGCACCGCGCTGGTGGACACCACGGCCATGGTGCGCTCGCGGTCCGCACAGACGAGGTTCTTCTCGCTCCCCGCTCCGAGCAGGTCGAAGCCGAGGTAGAGATCCACGCTCCCGGCGGGCATCTTGCTCGCCGCGGCCAGCGGCCTGCGCGTGATGCGCAGGTCGCTGATAACCGGGCCGCCCTTCTGCGAGAGGCCGGTCTGGTCGAGCCCCGACACGTGCAGGCCGTCGAGCAGCGCCGCCATGCCGAGCATCTGGTTCACGGTCACGACGCCGGTGCCGCCGATGCCCATCATGCGCACGGCGAAGTCCTCGTCTCCCACGAGCCGGTCGGGCTCGGGCAGCTCGATGTCGAGCTCGGGCGTCCGGTGCTTGGCCTTCTCGCCCGGGACGACGGTCAGGAACGAGGGGCAGTCGCCGTCCAGGCAGGTGAGGTCCTTGTTGCATGACGCCTGGTGGATCTGCGTCTTGCGCCCGAACTCGGTCTCCACGGGTAGGACCGAGAGGCAGTTCGACTTCTCGCCGCAGTCGCCGCAGCCCTCGCACACGCGCTCGTTGATCCATACGCGCTCCGCCGGCTCGGGCGCCTTGCCGCGCTTGCGCTGGCGGCGCAGCTCCGCGGCGCACTCCTGGTCGTGGATCAGGACGGTCACGCCCTCCACGCCCGCCAGCTCCTGCTGCGAGCTGAGCAGCTCCTTGCGGTCACGCAGCTCGGCGATCGAGGCCAGCTCGACGCCGCGGTAGCGGCTCGTGTCCTCGGTCGTGACGATGATGCGGCGCACGCCCTCGAGCTCGAGCCACTGGGTGAGGTCCGGCACGCTCAGCTGGCCCTCGATCGCCTGGCCGCCGGTCATGGCCACGTGCTCGTTGTAGAGCAGCTTGTAGGTGATGTTCACGCCGGCGGCCACCGCGGCGCGCACCGCGAGCGAGCCCGAGTGGTGGAAGGTGCCGTCGCCGAGGTTCTGCACCAGGTGGCTGTCGTCGGTGAAGGGCGCCATGCCGATCCACTGCGCGCCCTCGCCGCCCATCTGCGTGATGCCGGTGATCTCGCCCTTGCCCTCGGGATTCAGCAGCACCATCGTGTGGCAGCCGATCCCCCCGCCCACGAGCGTGCCCTCCGGCGCCTTCACGGAGCTGTTGTGCGGGCAGCCGGAGCAGAAGAATGGAGTGCGCTGCGCCATCGGCAGCTCCGCCTTCCGGCCGTGGATCTCGGCGAGCTTCCGCAGGCGAGCCTCGACCGACTCGATCCTGACGCCGCGTGCCTCGAGACGGGCCGCCAGCGCCCGGCCGATCAGGTCGGCGTCAAGGTCGAGCTCGCGTGGCAGCAGCGGCTCACCGCGCTCGTCGCGCTTGCCGAGTATCCGCGGGGTGTCGGCCATGCCGTAGAGCGCGTCCTTCAGCAGCGTCTCCACGAACGGGCCCTTCTCCTCAGCCACCAGCACCTCGTCAAGTCCGCGGGCGAACTCGCGCGCGATCTCCGGCTCGAGCGGGGAGATCATCCCGAGCTTCAGGATGCGGATGCCGGCGCGCTCGAGGCCATTGCCGTCAAGACCCAGCTCGCGCAGCGCGTGCATGAGGTCGTAGTAGGTCTTGCCGGGCACGACGATGCCGAGCCATGCACGCTGCGCGCCCTCGATGCGGTTCAGCCCGTTCTCGCGCGCGTAGGCGAGCGCGAGCTCGGTGCGCGGGCCCAGCAGCGTGCGCTCCATGTCGAGCGATGCGGGCGCGAGCAGGTTGGCGTTCGGCACGTGCTCGTAGGGCTTGCCATTCCACTCGACCGTCGGCATCACGGGCATCACGCGGTCGGGCGCCACCGTGGCGGTGCCGAGGGCGTCGGCCACGCTCGTGACGATCTTGAAGCCGGACCAGAGGCCGGACGCGCGCGAGCAGGCCAGCGCGTGGAGGCCGAGGTCGAGGACCTCCTGCACGTTTCCGGGGAAGAAGACGGGCATCTGGAGGCTGGCGAGAAGGGACTCGGAGGCGCTCGGGATCGTGGAGGACTTGCAGCCGGGGTCGTCCCCCACGATGGCCAGCCCGCCGCCGGTGCGCGAGACGCCCACGAAGTTGCCGTGCCGCAGCGAGTCGGCCGCGCGGTCGAGGCCGGGTGCCTTGCCGTACCACATGGCCAGCACGCCGTCGTACTTCGCGCCGGGGAGCTGCGAGGCGAGCTGGCTGCCCCAGGCGGACGTGGCGCCGAGCTCCTCGTTGAGGCCCGGCACGTGGCGCACGTGGTGCTGCTCGACGAGCTCGCGGTTGCGTGCGAGCTCCTTGTCGAAGCCGCCGAGCGGCGAGCCCTGATAGCCGGAGATCATCGTGCCCGTGTGTAGGCCGCGGCGGCTGTCCGCGCGGTGCTGGTCGAGCGGGAGGCGGACGAGCCCCTGGAGGCCCGTCAGGAGGATGCGACCGTCCTCGAGGACGTACTTGTCGTCGAGCGACACGTCGCGGAGCGGCCCGCGGATCGAGCCGCCGTTGTCGCCGGAACGAGGGAAACGCTCCCCCTCAGAGGGGCGCCTGCGGGGTGCTGCGCCTCGACGAACAGCGATCGACATTCGGCTCCTCTTCTCCCGTGACAGCCGATTGGCTAACTTAACTTACCATTGGCGGTACACGGAACGCAATCTGGTGGTTCCCCGCCCACTCGGTTGATGCCGTCGACAACGGGGTATAAGGTCAAGGTCTATGACCATTGCTACCCAGCCCCCCACGCGAGCGAACATCGCCCTTGCTGACGACGACCACGAGCAGATCGTCATCCGCCAGGATCCGGCGACGGGACTGCGCTTCATCGTCGCGGTGCACTCAACGGTGCTGGGCCCGGCATTGGGTGGCATGCGGCTGAAGCGCTACCCGGGCGGCTTGCGCGAGGCGCTCGAGGACGTGATGGGCCTGGCGCGCACGATGACGCTGAAGGCCTCCGCGGCCGGCCTGGAGCTCGGCGGCGGCAAGGCCGTGATGATCGACGACGGCCGTAAGGAGATGCGCTCGGCGCGCCTCGAGGGCGCCGCCGGCGTGATCGAGGGCCTGGACGGCGCCTACATCACCGCCGAGGACATCGGCACGAGCACCGCGGACATGGACTACATGGCCCGCTTCACACGCTTCGCCGTGGGGCGCTCGCGCGAGAACGGCGGTGGAGGCGACCCCTCCCCCGTGACCGCCGAGACGGTCTTCCAGGGAATGCGCCGCGGCCTGGATGCCGCCACCGGCTCTGACGCGCTCGACGGCCGGCGCGTGGGCGTCATCGGGCTCGGCAAGGTGGGCTCCGTGCTCGCCACCCGGCTCGCCGAGGCCGGCGCCATCGTGACCGCGTGCGACCTCGACTCAGAGTGCTGCGGGCGGCTCTCAGCCCAGCACGGCATCGAGATAGCGCCGTCGGCCGAGGCCATCCTCGCGAGCGAGCTCGACGTGCTCGCGCCGTGCGCGGCGGGCGGCCTCATCGACGACGCCCTGGCGCAGGCGCTCGACTGCCGCGTGATCGCGGGGGCCGCCAACAACCCCCTCACCGACCGCGGCGTGGCCCGCATCCTGATGGAGCGGGACATCCTCTACGTCCCGGACTTCCTCGCCAACTGCGGCGGCCTGATCCACGTATCAACCGAGTGGTACGGCGATCGCGGCCCGCGCGAGCCCGAGCTGATCGCCCGTGCGATGGAGCGCCTCGAGCTCGCCCTCGAGACCGCCGAATCTGAGGGCACGCCGCCGATCGAGGTGGCGGAGCGCCAGGCGCTCGAGCGCGTGGACGCCGCCCGCAACGGATAGACGGCTCGTGGCTACGACCGTTGCGGGATATCCTGAGGTTGGTTTGGAGAGCTCGTTCGAGCCCGTTTCATCTCGCCGTACCTTCGAGGAGGCCGTCGAACAGATCGCCGAGCGGATCAAGGCCGGCGATCTGCACGTGGGCGACCGGCTGCCGTCCGAGCGCGAGCTCGCGGCGCTGATGCGCATCAGCCGCCCGACGCTGCGCGAGGCGGTGAAGGTGCTGGGCGAGGCGGGAGTCCTCGCGGTCCGGCGGGGCCAGTCGGGTGGGATCTTCGTCGCGTCCGAGCTGATCCCGCGCGACCTGCTCAGGAGCCGGCAGGCGATCCGCGTGAGCGAGGTGGCCGGCGTGCTCGAGGCGCGCCGCCTGCTCGAGCCGCGCGTGGCACAGCTCGCCGCGGTGCACGCGAGCGAGGATGACTTCGCGGCGATGGCGGCGCTGATCGAGCGCAAGCGAGCGCTGGCCAAGGCGGACGACTTCCTCGAGAACGAGGATCTGTTCCTCCAGCTCGACCTCAAGTTCCACCTGGCGATGGCCCGCGCCACGCGCAACTCGACCGTGGTGCAGCTCATGCGGGGCCTCTTCCGCCGGCTCGAGATCGCGCGCGACATGGCGGTCCACGCGCCGCCCGTGCCGGAATGGGTGATCTCGATCCACGAGCGGACGCTCGCCGCGATCCGCTCCGCCGACTTCCCGCTGATCGACGAAGTCATGGACGAGCACCTCGCCCAGCTCGAGCAGATCTGGGAGCGCGAGACCGGGCGCGGCCTGGTCCGCCCCCTGCCGGACTTCCTCCAGCCGGTGGCGGACCGCTCGCGCGCGCTGCGCGCCGGCTAGGCCGGCTCGAGCTCCGAGAGCCGCTTCAGGTTGCGGGCTGCGCGCCCGACCAGCGCGGCGATCATCACGGCCGCGAGGGCGATCCCCAGCACGTCGAGGAAGCCGAACGTCGATGCACCGAGGGCAAGCGCGGTGTTAACGGCGATGAGCATCAGCCGTGCCTCGGTCGGGCCGAGTCTCCCGTATCCGAGCGTGAACACCCCGAACGCCTGCGTCTCGAGGTAGGTGTTGATCGACAGGATCAGGTACGCGATCACGATCGTGAGCCCCACCGCGAGCAGCATGTACGGGGAGAGGCCAAGGCCGATCCCGATTGCCGCGGTGGCGAAGGCGTCGACGAGGTGGTCGAGGTAATAGCCGTATCGAGGCCGCTCGGTCTGCCGCACCCGGGCGAGCGTGCCGTCGAGCGAGTCGCCGAGCCAATGCACCACGAGCAGGGCGCTGGCAGCCCACAGCCAGCCGCTGTCGCCGTTCGACAGCACGTAGGCGGCGGCGATCCCGAGCGCCGCCAGGACACCGAGTGCCGTGAGGTGATCTGGCATCACCCGAGCCGGCAGGCGCCGGGCGATCCATTCGAGAACGCGCGCCTCGGGGACTGCGAGCAGGAACTTCTTCGTACGTGTCTCTGACATTCTCCGCTCCTTGTTGACCAACGGTTAATAACCCAGCGATCGAGGCTGGTTACGCACGCGTTCAGCCTTGAAGGGCGCCCAAGCAGGAGGCTCAACACGTTGCGTCCCATAGTGGGACGCTTCGTAGCGAGCCTCGGTCCGGACGCCCTTCAGTGCTGCCGCTAGGTTTGCCGCGTGACCGCTCCCCTGCTCGTAGTGGATGCCCCCTCGATGCTCTTCCGTGCGTTCTACGCGCTGCCGGACACCATCAAGGGCGCCGACGGCCAACCCGTGAACGCGCTGCTCGGCACTGCGAACCTGATCCTGCGCGAGATCGAGGAGCACAGCCCGCGGGCCGTGGTGCTCTGCTTCGGGCCGGACGCGGCGGACTACCGCGTGGAGCTGTTCGACGGCTACCACGCCCAGCGCCCCGAGGTGCCGGACAAGCTGGCGCCGCAGTTCCTCGACGCGCGGCCCTTCTTCGAGGCCTTCGGCTGGATCGTGGCCGACAGCGACTCCTTCGAGGCGGACGACCTGCTCGGCTCGCTCGCCAAGCTCGAAACCGAGGCCGGCGGCCGCACGCTTGTGATGACCGGCGACCGCGACATGTACCAGTGCGCCGGCGAGCGGGTGCAGATCCTGTACGTGCGCACGGGCGGCAAGCAGGGCGCGGAGCTCGTGGACGCCGCCGAGGTCAAGCGGCGCTACGGGGTGCCGCCGGAGCTCGTGCCCGATTTCATCGCCCTGCGCGGCGATCCCTCGGACGGCATCCCGGGCGCCAAGGGGATCGGGGAGAAGGGCGCCGCAGAGCTCCTCCAGCGGCACGGCTCTCTCGAGGCGGCGATCGAGCAAGGCGTGCGCGAGACGAAGAAGACCGTCCGCGCCGCCCTCTGCACGCAGGCGGACGAGCTGCGCGCGTTCAAGGAGATCGCGACGCTCCAGGACGTGGACGTCAAGCGTCCTGCGGACGCCCCGACCGACTACGCGGGGGCGGCCGCCGCGGCGCGCGAGCGCGGCATGGAGCGGCTCGCAAAACGTCTCGAACAGCTTGGCTAATCTCGAAACTCGCCGATGAGTTTTTCCGGCTAAGCAGGTCTCTACGTATATGACGACGAGCACCGATACCAACCGCTGGCTTGCCCTCTACGTCCTCTGCACGGGCGTGCTGATGATCGTTCTCGACGCCACCGTCGTGAACGTCGCGCTGCCGTCCATCAAGGACGACCTCAACTTCACCCAGAGCGACCTTGCCTGGGTCGTGAACGCTTATCTGATCGCCTTCGGCGGCCTGCTGCTCTTGGCCGGGCGCCTCGGTGACCTGATCGGCCACCGGCGCGTGTTCTTGGCGGGGCTGGCCGTGTTCACGCTCGCATCGCTGCTATGCGGGTTCGCACAGAGCCAGGCGATGCTCATCGGAGCCCGCTTCCTTCAGGGCGCGGGTGGTGCGGCGGCGTCGGCGGTCACGCTCGGGATGATCGTGACCATGTTCCCTGAGCCGCGCGAGCAGGCGAAGGCGATCGGCGTGTACGGGTTCGTGGCATCGGCGGGCGGCTCCATCGGCCTCCTCGCCGGCGGCGTCCTCACCGACCTCATCAACTGGCATTGGATCTTCTTCGTGAACGTCCC
>Ga0190265_10004094_pt1 | contig 10065 bp, 8 predicted proteins | sample Popmic124T_FD_133135 | JGI IMG/M metagenome (GOLD analysis project Ga0190265, IMG submission 133135) | Populus adjacent soil microbial communities from riparian zone of Indian Creek, Utah, USA - 124 T | ecosystem: Environmental > Terrestrial > Soil > Riparian zone | place: USA: Utah | collected...
ATGAGCGCGCCGATGATGCCGCGGGCCTCGTCGTTGTCGGCGACGTGCCCCAGGACGCCGCTGAGGATGAGCGCGACGGGCTGGGAAAGGTCGAGGATCTCGCGCGCACCGGCGAGCACCCTTTCCGGGTCGCGCAGATCGGCTTCGATGTACGCGGTCCTGCCTTCGGCTGAGCTGGTGAGCAACGCGTTGGCGTGGACGAGGACCAGGGGGTCGTTGTCCACGTAGACGACGCTCGCCTCCGGGGCTTCGCGCTGGGCGACCTCGTGGGTGTTGTCGACGGTGGGCAGTCCGGTGCCGACGTCGAGGAACTGGCGTATCCCGGCCTCCGCCGCGAGGAAACGGATGGTGCGGATGAGGAAGTAGCGGGAGGCGCGGGCGAGTTCGTCGATGCCGGGGAAGGCGTTGCGGTACTGGTCGCCGGCCTCGCGGTCGACGGCGTAGTTGTCCTTGCCGCCCAGCCAGTAGTTCCAGATGCGTGCCGAGTGCGGAATGCTGGTGTCGATCTCGCCCTCTGAGCGAGGAACAGCTTTGTGCGGGTCCAAGACTTCCCCTTGAAGGTATGGGCCGGCTTCCGGCCGGAGTCAGCAGTCTTACCCTTCCGGTGGGACTTGTGCAGGTGCCCGCGAGTGATCCGCAACTGGAACGGAGCCGTACAAGCCAGTCCGGGGGGCGGCGCGTACGGACATGCCGAAGGAGCTGAAGAGCGATGCCCATCGACGTCGAGCGGGCGGTGTCCGCAGAGCCGCGTACCACTCGGATCGCCTGGGAACACAAGGATGTTCAGCTCTACCACCTCGGCCTCGGCGCAGGCGTACCGGCGGACGACCTGGACGAACTGCGCTACACCCTGGAGAGCCGGCTGCACGTACTGCCCAGCTTCGCCACCGTGGCCGGCGGCGGCATGGGAGTCGTGGACGGCCTGTCGGCGCCCGGCATCGATGTGGATCTGGCCGCCGTGCTGCACGGCGCGCAGACCGTCGAGACGCACCGGCCGGTTCCGGTCGGCGGCAGCGCGACGCAGACCTCCTCGGTGGCGGCGGTCTACGACAAGGGGAAAGCCGCCGTCATCGTGCTGCGCTCCGAAACGGCCGACGAGGACGGCCCGTTGTGGACGTCCGAGGCCCAGCTGTTCGTACGGGGCGAGGGCGGCTTCGGCGGCGCACGCGGCCCGTCCGCGCAGACGGAAGTGCCGGAGCGCAGCCCCGACCGTGAGGTGCGCCGCGGCATCCGCGAGGAACAGGCACTGCTCTACCGCCTCTCGGGAGACTGGAATCCCCTGCACGCCGACCCGGCGTTCGCGCGGCTTGCGGGCTTCGACAGGCCGATTCTGCACGGGCTTTGCTCGTACGGGATGGTGCTCAAGGCCGTCGTCGACACCGTGCTCGGCGGGGACGTGTCACGGGTGACGAGCTACAGCACGCGTTTCGCCGGGGTCGTCTTCCCTGGTGAGACGCTCCGCATCAGCATGTGGAGCGAGGGCGAAGGGGGCGCGGGGCGCGTCAAGTTGGCCGTCACCGCAGTCGAACGCGACGAGGCTCCCGTGCTGAGCGGCGCGGTGGTCGAGCACTCCTGAAGCACGTGCTCGGGCTATCTCCCGGTTTCCGGCTCCTGAGGGGGACGCCGGTGGCGGCCGGCAGCGCGCTGCCCGGGCTCCTCACGCCTGGCGGGCGTTCCTCTGTGCTTGCCTGAGCCGTTGACCGCCTGATTGCTGCGGGCGTCGGTCGTCCCGGCCTGGGTCTCGGACATCGCAGGGGCAACTCCGTCGATCACGATGGTGCGCGTCGTACCCAACCAGCCTGCCCTGAGGGGTAGTTGGCTGAATCACGCCGTACGGGTCGGGACCACCTCTCCGTGTGCCTGCAGGGGTGCGGTGGGGAGCGGGGCGTCCTGAAGCGGGACCGGTTTGAAGGGGCGGCCGTGCGGCGCCTGGCCGTCGGAACCCGGGCCGGCAGCGGTGGCGGAGGCGGGAATCCTCTCCACCGCCTGGTCTGCGGCGGGGAGTCCCGGTGCCTCAACACGCGGGTCCTGCACGGGTGTTGAGGCACGCGGCGTGCCGATCCCCGGCATCGCTCCGCCCGTCATCTCTCCGTGGGTCGTCTCTCCGTCCGGTGTCTCCCGGGCCGCCGGCGCCTGAGCCTGCGGAGCCTGGGCGAGCGGTGCCCCCTCCTCGGACACCTCGCGCGGATCGGGCGGCCCGGCCGGACGTACGGCCTGTGCACCGTCAGCCGAGGGCGGCCCACCGGCCAGGGGCCGCCGGGCGAAGAAGTCCGGGGACGGCAACTGCGCACGCGCCCGGGACGGTTGGGCCCGTACCCCGCGCTGCTCGCCCGTATCGGCGCCCGCGTCGGTGCCCGTGTCCGCCCCCGCGCTCACGTCCGTGCCCGTGCCCGTGCCCGTACCCGTGCCGGTGACCGTGGCCCCCGGTTCACCCGCCGGGCCCCGCCCGCGCATCCGCAGCCGGGCCAGTCCGCACGGCGCGTGTGCCGTGGCACAGGGAAGCCGCAGTTCGCCCTCCCGCGTCCACACACCCTTGCCCGGCAGCCAGCCCCCGGGAGCACGGAAGCGCCGCAACTCCCTCTGCATGGGCCGCCATACGCCGAGCCACGCGCCACCTGCACGCGCACCCGTCGTCTGTCCGTGCAGCGCGACTGCGCAGCTCTCCGGGAGCAGCATCTGCCCCGGCTGAACGGCGAAAGGAGTGAGCAACGCCCCTTCCGGATGCAGGGATTCGGGGAAGCGGATGGGGCGGTGACTGCCCAGCACACCCCAGCCCAGCCGGACCTCACCGGGCGCGTTCGACCGTACGATCAGCAGTCCGCTGTCGATGTCGGCGAGCAGCAGACGGTCGTCGCTCTCGTCGGTGATCTGGAGCAGCGGGCTGACCTCGCCGTGACGCGCGAGGTCGACGGCGACGGTCTTCGTACGCCCTGTGCCTCCCGTGTCCGTACGGTCCACGGCGAGCAGCCTGCCCTCGCGGTCCAGCCAGGCGCCGCCCGTGCAGTGCCCCGGCACCTCGGCCACGAGCTGTGGGGATCCGTCACTGCTGCCGGAGACCAGCCACACGCCGGTGGTGTGATCGCCGGGGGTCAGTGCGTACGCGCGCCGCCCGCAAGGGGCCGGGGGCAGGAGCGTGAGCCGCTCGGACTCGACGGCGCCCAGGCAGAGTTCGCCCGTGCTGGGACCGGTCGGGTAGAGCAGGGCGAGCTGGTGTTGCCCCGCGTCGCGGCGGGCGATCAGGACCCTTCCGTCGGCCAGCGGCAGCACCTGGCTGTCCGCCTCCTCCGGGCGGTTGCCGGGCAGGGGCACCGCATACGGCTCGGGGCCGTCGAGAGTCCAGCGCTCCGGATACCAGCCGCCCTCCCCGGACGCGTTGAGCCGTGCCGCGTAGGCCCCGTCGGCCGCGATCGTGAATGTGGAGTGCCTTGCCGTCCGGCTGTCAGCCGTGATGCCTTCTGTGACACAGGCAGTCATGGGTCGATCACCTCCAGTGAGGAAAGCTAGGCGTCATATGCGGCCCGGACAATGCGAGTTCGTACGCTTCACGCGGATGGGTGGCCGATGTGCGAATTGCCTGCGCGAGGCCGATGGGCTGTGCATGTGTTCACCGCAAGTGCGAGAACGGGGGCGGGAATGACCGGAAACGACGGGAAGACGGCGCCTCGCGGACGCTGACGGCATCCGTACGCGGGCCGCGGGGAGAGGGCCCCGGTGCCCCGGGACGGTGACCGGACCGCCGGGCCTGGGCGGAAGGTAGCCTTTCACCCGTGCCCGAACTCTCCGAAGTCATCGCCGCGCTCGACGTCCTCTGGCCGCGCGAGCGGGCCGAGCAGTGGGACGCCGTCGGCACGGTGTGCGGCGATGTGGGCAGTCCGGACGCCCAGGTCGACCGGGTCCTCTTCGCCGTCGACCCCGTTCAGGAGATCGCCGACGAGGCCGTCGAGCTCGGTGCCGGACTGCTGGTCACCCACCACCCCCTCTATCTGCGGGGTACGACCACTGTCGCGGCCGACACTTTCAAGGGCCGCGTCGTCCACACGCTCATCCGGCACGGCGTCGCCCTGCACGTCGCCCACACCAACGCCGACACCGCGGATCCCGGCGTCTCCGACGCCCTGGCCGGCGCACTCGACCTGCGGGTGCTCCGTCCCCTGGTGCCGGATCCGTCCGACCGTGAGGGACGGCGCGGACTGGGCCGCATCTGTGAACTGCCCCGCCCGATGCGGCTGTCGGAGCTTGCCGTATGGGCCGCCGAGCGGCTGCCCGTCACCGCGCAGGGCATCCGGGCGGCCGGCGATCCGGACCGGACGGTGCGCAGCATCGCCGTCTGCGGCGGCTCCGGCGACGGGTTGTTCCCGGAGGTGCGGGCGGCGGGCGTGGACGTCTATCTGACGGCCGACCTTCGTCACCACCCCGCCTCCGAAGCGCGCGAGCATTCGCCGCTCGCGCTGCTGGACGCCGCACACTTCGCCACGGAGTGGCCCTGGTGCGAACAGGCGGCCGCCCAGCTGGACGAGATCTCCGACCGGCACGGCTGGGGCCTGCGCACGCACGTCTCGCGTACGGTCACCGACCCCTGGACCGCCCACGCGGCGTCGTCCACTTCCTCCGCTGCCGCCTTCGATCCCACCGGTTCCGGGCGCAGCGACTTCAACGAACTCACCACGGGAGCCCCCAACTGAACGCCGCGCCCGCCGATCAGATCCGACTGCTCGACCTCCAGGGACTGGACACGCGTCTGGCGCAGCTCGCGCACACGCGCAAGAACCTGCCGGAGCACGAGGAGTTCCAGACCCTGGAAGCCGACCTCGTCCAGCTGCGCGACCTGCTCGTCGCCTCCCGCACCGAGGAGAGCGACACCGCACGCGAGCAGACCAAGGCCGAATCGGACGTCGACCAGGTACGTCAGCGTGCCGCCCGCGACCAGAAGCGGATGGACTCGGGCGCGGTCACCAACCCCAAGGATCTGGAGAGCCTGCAGAGCGAGATCGCCTCGCTCGCGAGGCGGCAGGGAGACCTGGAGGACGTCGTCCTGGAGGTCATGGAACGCCACGAGGCCGCCCAGGAGCGGGCGGCGGAGCTCGCGCAGCGCGTCGAGTCCGTGCAGGCGAAGGCGCAGGACGCCGCAGCCCGGCGTGATGTGGCCCTCGAAGGCATCGACACCGAGGCCGAGACCGTACGCAAGGAGCGCCAGGAGGCCGCCGGTTCGATTCCCGCGGACCTGCTGAAGCTGTACGAGAAGATCCGCGAGCAGCAGGGCGGCGTGGGTGCGGCCCGCCTCTTCCAACGACGCTGCGAGGGCTGCCAGTTGGAGTTGAACATCACTGAGGTCAACGATGTGCGCGGGGCTCCCGAGGACGAAGTCCTGCGGTGCGAGAACTGCCGCCGCATCCTTGTCCGTACGCCCGAGTCCGGCCTCTGATGGCGGCCCGTGTCACCGGTGGCGGCCGCAGGTTCGTCATCGAGGCTGACGGCGGCTCCCGGGGCAACCCCGGGCCTGCCGGCTACGGCGCGGTCGTACGGGACGCGGAGAGCGGTGAAGTCCTGCGCGAGACCGCCGAGTACATCGGGATCGCCACCAACAACGTGGCCGAGTACCGCGGGTTGATCGCGGGGCTGCGCGCCGCACACGAACTGGACCCGGACGCGCAGGTGCTGGTGCGGATGGACTCCAAGCTCGTCGTCGAGCAGATGTCGGGCCGCTGGAGGATCAAGCACCCCGACATGCAGCCGCTCGCCGCGGAGGCGAAGGAGATCTTCCCGCCCGGGGCAGTCGTCCGTTACGAGTGGATTCCACGCGCCAAGAACAAGCACGCGGACCGGCTCGCCAACGAGGCGATGGACGCGGGCAAGCGGGGCGAACAGTGGTCGGCGGGCTCCTCGACAGCTGAACTTGACGCGGCCGACGCCGCATACGCGGACGAAGAGGCAGCTGCGGCGGCTGCCGCGGCAGCCGCCTCGGCCATGTCCGGCGTGCACGTCAGCGACACCGCGGCCGAAGTGGCCGCCCCGCACAGCGGCTGGGGCCCCGACGTAGGCCCGCCCACCACGCTCGAGCTGCTGCGGCACGGCGAGACCCCGCTGACGCCCGACAAGCGCTTCTCGGGCAGCGGCGGCACCGACCCCGAACTCTCGGCCATCGGACGGCGCCAGGCGCTCGCCGTCGCGGACGCCCTGGCCAAGCGCGGCACCATCCAGGCCATCGTCAGCTCCCCGCTGCGCCGTTGCCAGGAGACCGCGGCTGCGGTCGCGGACCGTACGGGCCTGGACGTCCGTATCGACGAGGGCATACGGGAGACCGACTTCGGCGCCTGGGAAGGCCTGACCTTCGCCGAGACGCGCGAACGCTTCCCCGACGACCTGGAAGCGTGGCTGGCCTCCACGGACGTCCAGCCCACCGGCGGCGGCGAGAGTTTCGCGACGGTGGCCCGCCGCGTGGCCGTGGCGCGGGACAAGCTGCTGGCGCGGTACGCGGGCAAGACGGTGCTGGTCGTCACGCACGTCACCCCGGTGAAGATGCTTGTGAGACTCGCGTTGGGCGCTCCGCCCGAGGCGCTGTTCCGGATGGAGCTTTCCGCGGCGTCGCTCTCGTCTGTCGACTATTACGCGGACGGCAACGCGTCCCTGCGTCTGCTGAACGACACGGGTCACCTGCGTTGAGCTGAGCTGGACCGGGCTGAAAGCGAGCTGTACGAGCTTTACGTCGCCGGGTGCGGCGGCACGGTGCGAGTCACCGTGCTGCCGCACCCGGCTTTTCGTGCGCGCAGGTATGTGCTGCGTGCCTTGTCAGGGGCTTGCCCGCCGCTGTGGGACGACCACGCAGCGAGAGATCCGTGCAGCCCCTGTTGACCACCTACCGTCTGGTCGGTACGTTCACCCGGAATTGCGGCGCCCCCCAGCTTCCCGTTCACGCCCCCCAGCTTCCCGTTCATCTTCTGCGTCCCCATCTACCGGAGTGTGAGCAATGGACACGGCCTCATCCGACTCCGCAGCGTCCCCGCCCCCGAGCGGACCCGTACAGCCCCCGGCGCGGAGCAGCCGGCGCAAAGTGGCCGCTGCCGCGGCGGCGGCCTCGGCTGTGGAGTGGTACGACTACTTCATTTTCGGCATCGCCGCCGCGCTCGTACTGGGCGGCAAGTTCTTCCCCTCCAGCAGCCCTGTGGCCGAAGTCCTCGCTGCCTTCGCGACGTTCGCGGTCGGCTTCCTGGCGCGTCCCGTCGGCGGCATCATCGCCGGACAGCTCGGCGACAAGCGCGGCCGGAAGCCCATGCTGGTACTGGCCCTGACCATCATGGGTCTCGCCACCACCGCCATCGCGTTTCTCCCCACCTACGACCAGATAGGTGTCGCGGCGCCGATCGCACTGGTCCTGCTCCGTGTCCTGCAGGGAGTCGCCGTGGGCGCCCAGTGGGGCGGGGCGATGCTGATGGCCACCGAGTACGCCCCTGAGGGCAAGCGGGGGCTGTACGGCAGCCTCGTACAGATGGGCGTCCCCATCGGTGTCGTGACCGCCAACGTGGCCTTCCTCCTCACCGAGGCCGCGACCGACGACGCCGCCTTCGGCTCGTGGGGCTGGCGGGTGCCCTTCGGCGTCGGTGTCCTGGTGCTGCTGCTCGCCTGGTACATACACACCCGCGTCGAGGAGACTCCCGAGTTCCGCGAGGCGGAGCGCGCCCTCGCCGAGCGTGAGCGCGCCGAGCGCGAGAAGAAGAACCTCGCGAAGGGCGAGGAGACGACACGTTCGCCTCTGCGCACCGTCCTCAAGCACCACTTGAGCACCGTGCTGCTTGCCGGAGGCTCCTTCGCCGTCAACACGGCCACGTTCTACATCATCATCACCGGCGTCCTGGACTACACGACGCGTGACCTGCACATGGAGCGCAGCTCCGTACTGATGGTCTCGCTGCTGGTCAGCCTCACCCAACTCGTGCTGATCCCCGGCGCGGCAGCCCTCTCCGACCGTATGGGACGGCTTCCCGTCTACACGGCGGGCGCCATCGGGCTCCTCCTGTGGGCGGTGCCGATGTTCCTGCTCATCGACACCAAGTCGCTGTGGCTGCTGGGTCTGGGCACGTTCGTCACCAGCTGCTTCCTCAGCATCATGTACGGGCCTCAAGCCGCCCTGTTCGCCGAGCTGTTCACCGCCGAGATGCGCTACACCGGTGCCTCGCTGGGCTATCAGTTCGCCGCGGTGGTCGGCGGCGGTCTCGCCCCGTTCATGATGGTGCTGCTGCTGGAGGTCAGCGGTACGTCGATGGCCGTCTCGGGCTACATCATCTTCCTGGCAGTGATCGCGCTCGGGTCCATCTACGTACTCGCCAAGCGGGCGCGTGAACGGGAGAGCGCGCAGGCGCAGGCGCAGCCGGAGGCAGAGGCGGAGCCTGCCTGAACCGCAGGACCGCAGGACCGAACGCCCTGACCCCGAGGGCCTGAGGGCCTGAGACGCAGGGCAGGCCGGACCGCCGTGCTGCCGCCGTTCCCTCAGCGGCGCAGCGCGGCGGCGCCCTCGGCGAGGCGCTGGATGCGGGGCCAGTCCTTCGCAGCCAGCGCCTCGCCCGGCAGCATCCAAGTGCCGCCCACACAGCCGACGTTGGGCAGTGCGAGATATTCGGCCGCCCTGGCCTGGCCGATGCCGCCCGTCGGGCAGAAGCGTGCCTGGGGGAGGGGCGAGGCGAGCGACTTGAGATATGCGGTGCCGCCTGCCGCCTCCGCGGGGAAGAACTTCATCTCCGTGACCCCCTGCTCCAGCAGCGCGAGCACTTCGGACGTGGTCGAGACGCCCGGCAGGACCGGCACTCCGTGTCCGCGCATCGCCTCCAGCAGCCGGTACGTGCAGCCGGGGCTGACCAGGAAGCCCGCCCCGGCCTCCACCGCCTCGTCCGCCTGCTCCGGCGTCAGGACGGTGCCGGCGCCCACGACCGCCCCGGGTACCCGCTCGGCGATCTCACGTATCGCCGCGGGCGCGGCGGCCGTACGCAGAGTCACCTCGATCACGGGCAGCCCGCCGGTCACCAGGGCGCGTGCCAGCGGGACCGCGTCAGCGGCGTCGTCGAGGACGACGACGGGGATGACGGGAGAAAGATCGAGCAGCGAGGGGGGCGGGGAGGACGGAGAGGGGAGCATGCGCGCATCCTCCCTCCGGCCGACTGTCATACGCAACGCGCGTTGCATGAAGCGCAACGCGCTGCGGTTGCGGTGGCCGCTGGCCGACTACAGCTCGGACACCACCACATCGACAGAGCGCGGCTTCCCGGCCTTCGCCCCGGCCGCCTCCTCCACCACGTAACCCATGCCGCGGAGCGTCTCCGTCAGCGCCTCCGGCGTATCGGGACGCGAACCCTCCTCCAGCAAGGCGCGTACGATCCTGCCCTTCGTCGCCTTGTTGAAGTGGCTGACCACGGAGCGCTTCTCGACGCCGTCCACCACCGTGGACTGCAACACCCGCACCGTGACTGTGCGTTCGGCCAGTTCGCCCTTCGGTTTCCACATCTGCGCATAGGCCGTCGAGCGCAGATCCAGCACCAGACCGGACCCGGCGGCCTGCGGGACCACGGCCGCCAGCGGCTCACGCCAGTACGCGCTCAGCGCACCGAGCCCCGGCAGCCGCACGCCGCCCGAGCAGCGGTACGAAGGAATCCGGTCCTTGATGCCCACGGCGCCCCACAGCCCCGAGAAGATCAGCAAGGACTGCGCCGCGCGCCGCTTCGCCGCCGGGCTCAGCGTGCCCGTACCGAGGGCGTCGTAGAGCACTCCCGTGTAGATCTCGCCCGCGGGGCGCGCGGGCGCGGAGCGCAGCCGGGCGTTCTTGGCGACCTCGCCGCGCAGGCCCTCGCTCAGCCCCAGCACTTCGCGGGCCTTCTCCTCGTCCGCGCTGCACAGCGCGACAAGCTCATCCAGCACGGTCTGCCGTGCCCCGGCCAGCCCCGGCAGTGACAGCGCACCCGGATCGAGGGCGCGGCCCCTGCCTCCCGCGGCCTTCCCTTCGGACGGCGGCAGCAGCACGAGCACGGGGGTCTCCTTCGTACGTACGACAGCGGGCCGCTGAGCAGCGTATGGGGTGCCGGG
>Ga0190265_10004095_pt1 | contig 10064 bp, 7 predicted proteins | sample Popmic124T_FD_133135 | JGI IMG/M metagenome (GOLD analysis project Ga0190265, IMG submission 133135) | Populus adjacent soil microbial communities from riparian zone of Indian Creek, Utah, USA - 124 T | ecosystem: Environmental > Terrestrial > Soil > Riparian zone | place: USA: Utah | collected...
CGCTTTTCACCTGATTTACAAGCTGTACTGGGAAGGTGTGCGAGGGTACGGAAAGGGCGGCTACCAGTATGCCGACCTCTGTCGATTGCTCGCCAAGATGTCGGACGGCGACGTGCCTCCCTTGATCTCACTTCTCGAACGTCATCTGTTCGAAGTCGGGGCGTACTTCGTGCTCCGTCGGATCGGCCCCGAGCTCGGCGGAAAGCTACCTGCCCCGCTCGAGATGTTCGTGGAGCGGATGGCTCGCCCCCAAAAGCAGCTGCGCCCCGTGGATCCCGTCGCGATCAACGACCTGGGAGACATGTGGTCCAAGCTCTGGGGCGGTCGCTAACCATCGACGCCTTGCGCCTCCGTCGATCGGAACCAAAAGAGCTAGAGCTCTCGTGGGAGTCAAGTGATGTCGCTAGGACTGCAATCTACTCGATCACCGGATACCAAGGATGGTCGATCCTACGATTTGCTTTCTCCGTCGCGACTTGATCTCGATCACTTCTATGAAAGCCGAGTCACCGAATCGTGGGGGAGCCTGCCGGTTTGTCGCCCTCTAGACCACACGATGTTTCACGCTCTCGACGAGTACGTTTCGCAAAAGCTTCCGACTGAGTCGATCTATGACGCTCTTCTTAAGGGAATTCACATCGAGGTTCACGGAATTCATCCACGGCACTTGCCCGCGGTGTCGAGCTCACTGGGAATCGAGGACTTGCGTTGTGTTCATGGCGACAGTCACCCGTGCAAGAAGGTCTTCAACTATATTCGTCCCTCCTTTTGTCGTGCCCGCAGGAACGGACGAGAGGTTCTCATTGCGGCGGTCGTACCCGGGAAGGATTACGTGCGTCACTACGCGGGACTGATTCGCCACTTCGTGTTCACGCACACTTTTCGAGCTGAATCTCACATCGACATCTTTCGATATCCGGATGCCGAGCGGTCGATCCCTGCATGGAGCGGGTTGGATCACCGGTTCACTCCCAAGGGGGGTACGGTGGTGATCGGATACGTGGACGAAATCGCGCGATATCTGCACGAGCTCGAGCGCTGCGCTCCGATCAGTCGGATGGAAAACTCCTCCTTCGGAGCATTGCACTACGAGCTTCCGGACGGCCGCCCACTAACGCTACTGGGTGTAAAGTACAGCTTTTGGGGATCCATATCCGCCAGCCTCTGCCGCGCGTTTTGCCAGCTCGGGACACAGGAGATTCTCTATGTCGGAAAGCTCGGTGCTTTGGAGCGCGCGTCCGATGTCTACACGCGAATCTTCTGCCCATCGAGCTTCGTGGTCCTTGACCACAAACAGATCGTCGAGTCGAGCTTCTCGATCTCGAATGGACTGTTGGACGTGATGCCCGCCCTGGATACGCGCTGCCATGTCTCCGTCCCAACCGTGCTCGAAGAGGACTACGTTCAACGCCAAACCGCGAGTACGCTGGGTGCCACGTCGATAGACAACGAAATTTCGCAGATCGCAGCCTTCGTCCGCGATCACAACGCTCATTCGACCTCGCCGGTGCGCTTCAGCGCTCTTCACTTCGCGACGGACTACGTTCGAAGCTCCAGCGACCGCCATGTACGCTGTCCACTCGATCTAAGCAACAACCGTTTGCGCGTCGCTCGAGAGAAGAAGGACTCCATGCTTCGGCACATGGCACAGCAACACCTCTTCCCCTATCTCGGACTTCGCAAAAGCTCGCGATACGAGTCCGCGACAAGCTGCCCCACGTAGCCAGAGCAGCGCGGGCAGTTGCGGCTCGACACATTCCTGCGCGCGGCTCAGTCGCCTTTCATACGGATTACCCGAGCACAGGCCAGGGTTAGAGCTGACCGATGAGATCGAGTGCGACCTTCACGAGCTCGGGTTCGACGTTCTCCGCATTCACGAACGTTCTGCGCGCGGGCGTCCAGCAAAGCGCGTGCACGACCTCGTCGCCGCGCGCGGCGTACCGTGCCTACGCAGTACTCCAACTGCATCATGCGCTGTGGTATTCGACATCAGCGACAGCCAGGCGACTCACTTGATCCTGTGATCGAATTTGGGCGCCCGAGCGCGTCGGACTCGCTATAAGGCGGTGCTTCAGCACGCGATCTCTTCCACCCTCAAGAGCACTCCGAACTTCAAGCCACCCCCCTCCCCTCCGCCTATCGACTTTCGCCCCGTTCCTTTATGTTCCGGCCCATGGAGCTGTTTGCCGAAAAGCGGATCGGGACGCGATGCGCGGGGCGATTCGACATCACGGCGGTGCTGGGTGGTGGGGGCATGGGGACGGTCTTTGCCGCGACGCATGCGTTCACGGGGCGTGAGGTGGCGCTCAAGCTGCTGCACCCGGATGTGGCGGGATCGGCCGCGGCGCGCGAGCGGTTTTTGCGCGAGGCGCGGGCGCCGTCGGAGATCGATCATCCGGGAATCGTGCCGGTGCTGGATGCGGGGATCACAGAAGACGGCACGCCCTATCTCGCGTTCGAGCGACTGCATGGCGAGGATCTGGGCGCGGCGCTCCGGCGCGGCGGGATCGACGGCGACGCGCTGCTGCGAGTCACGATCGAGCTGCTGTCGGCGCTGAGCGCGGCGCACGACGCGGGTCTGATCCACCGTGACATCAAGCCCGAGAACGTGTTTCTCGAGCGCACCGAGCAAGGCGGGGAGCGCGTGCGGCTGCTCGACTTCGGCATCACACGCCCCGCGCTCGAGGCGCCAGAGGGCGGCCTGACGCAGACCGGCTCGCTGGTGGGAACGCCCGACTATCTGAGTCCGGAGCAGGCACAGGGCGGACCGGTCGACGCGCGTTCCGATCTGTTCTCGGTGGGCGGCGTGCTGTTCTACGGCCTGACACAGCGACGCGCGTTCGAAGGCGAGAACACGCTGCGCCGCTTGGTGGCGCTGCTCACCACGCAGGCGCCCGCGATCCGCTCGCTGCGCCCGGAAGTTCCCGAGGATCTGGCGGCGATCGTGGACCGCTCGCTGCAACAGCAGCCGAGCGAGCGCTTCGACAGCGCACGCGCAATGAGCGCGGCGCTGCAGACCGTGTCGAAGCCGCTGAACCTTCCACCGCCATCACCGACTGCCACGCCCGCGACATCGATCAAGAGTTCATCGACCATCGCGACCCCTCCGCGCGCGAGCGCCGCACAGCAAACGCCGAGCTTCGATGCATCCGCGAACGTTCGCTCGCTGCGTGACATGCCGCTCCCGAGCGCCAAGGCCGCGGACAACTCAGGTGCATCGCCCTCCTCGGAGAGCTCCTCGACCACGCGCGTGCCCGGTGTCGCGACGCGACCCCCGTCGCCTCCTGCACCGAAGGCGCCGCGCTCGGTCTACGCGTCGCCGTGGTTCTGGGGAGTCGGCGGCGCGCTGCTCGCGACCTTGGCATCGATCGCCGGCGTGGTGATCGGCATGCTGCCGCGCGAGCCGCGCTGGACCGAGGCGCAGAACCTCGAAGCCGACATCTCCGCAACCTCTCGTACGCCCGCCGTCGCGATCCACCCGACCACGGGTGACGTGTGGGTGGCATGGGCGGAGGACGGCAGTGTGAAGGTGCGTCGACGCAAGCCCGAAGCGGAGTGGGAGCCCACGCGCAAGCTGGAGCGGCGCGGCGAGCCCACCGAGCCGGTGATCGGCATCGATGGCCTCGGTCGCGCCCTGGTCGCGTGGGCGATCCTGCCGAACGATCGCACCCCCGAGCTCGCGGGCATCTGGTACAGCCGTTCGGCGAACTGGAGCGAGTGGACGTCACCTCGGCGTATCTGGGAAGGCCCCACCTATGGAGGGCTCGCCATCGCCATGTCCGAAGCGGGTGAGGCGCGCTTGGTCTGGGAACAGCAAGTTCCGTTCGAAACCAGCTCCGGGTTCAGCGAGTTTATACGGGTGCTCCAGACCGCCCACTACGACGGCAGCACATGGACAGAGCCCGTGCCGGTGCTGCCGAACGAGTTCGGTGAGGCGTACGATGCCAAGGTGAGCATCGATCGCTCGAATCGCGGCCTGATCGTCCTGGCGCACCAGCCACGCCCTGGCGCCTACAGCGAGGACATGTGGTCGGTCGAGCTCGAAGGCGCGACGCTCGGCGAGCCCCGTCGTCTGGAAGAGAACACGGAACGAAATCTCGATCCGATGCTGGCGATGAACGAGAGCGGTCGAGCCGTTGCGGCATGGGTGCGGCGCGCACCCGACGCGAACGGTGACATGGAGCTATGGGCAGCGCGCTACGACCCGCGAACAGGCTTCGAGGACGCTGCGCGCATCGCGCGCTTCTGGAGCATCAGCGAGCCGCGCGCCGTCGTCGACGCGGCCGGCAACATCACGGTGGTGTACATGCAGGGCTCCGAGGATCTGGTCGCGCTCGAGCGCAAGCAGGGAGCCGACTGGGATGAAGACCCTCGCAGAGTGGCGCGCGTGGTCGATGTGATGGGCGGCTCGTACGTGCAGCTCGCCGGCGCGAGCGACGGCCGGCTCACGGCGATCTGGCGCAACCTGGACGTGCTGGGCGACGGCAGCGAGACGGTGTCGCTCTGGTCGACCACGCGAGCGCTGGGCAAGGAGTGGAGCGAGCCCGTGCGCCTACACGCGGAAGACGTAGCGCGCGCCAGCGCACCGGCGTTCGCCGCCGCTTCCGACGGCCGCGCCGTGGCGGCCTGGTTCTACACATCGGAGACCGATACCGGGGCCGTGCCCACCTATCAGATCTACGCAGCCACGTTCGAGCCCTAGCGCCCTGACACCCGCGTCGCGATCGAGACGAAGATGAGCACCGACATTCCGGGACCCACGCTGTTCGGACCGCAGAAGCGGGTGGTCACGGACTTCATCGAGCCCGGCACGACACTTTTCGGTGAGTACGAGATTCGCGGCGAGCTCGGCCGCGGTGCGATGGGCTCGGTGTATCGCGCGCGTCATCGCAGTCTGGGCGAGTACCGTGCGATCAAGGTGATGCGCCCGGAGGTGGTCGCCGATCCGCACGGCAACGAGCTGTTCCTGCGCGAAGCGCGCGCGCTGCTCGAAGTGAATCACGACGCGGTGACCCGCTGTCACGATCTCTTGCGCGACGAGGCCGGTCGCTTCTATCTGATCACGGAGTTCGTCGAAGGCACGAGCCTGCGCGATCTGCTGCGCGAGCGAACGCTCGACCTAGACGAGGTCGCCGCGCTCTGCGAGCGCCTGGCGCACGGGCTCGCGGCGATTCATGCATGCGGCGTGGTGCACCGCGACATTGCACCCGACAACATCCTCTTGCCCGAAGATCGCGTGGAAGAAGCGAAGATCATCGACTTCGGCATCGCGCACATGTCGGCGTCGGGCACCACTGCGCTCCACTTCAAGGGCAAGCTGGCGTATGCGTCGCCGGAGCAGCTCGGCTTGTTCGGCGGCGAGATCGACGCGCGCTCGGATCTCTACAGCCTGGGCTTGGTGCTCGTGGAAGCGATCACCGGCGAGATGCAGTGCCGCGAGCGCACGATCCTGCAGGCGATCGAGCGACGCCGCCAGCCGATCGCGATCCCGCGCGGCATTCCGCGCAGCTTGCGCAAGCAGCTGCAAGGCTTGCTCGCAATCAATCCGCGGCAGCGCTTCGCAGCGGCGGAGCTGCTGTTGCCCGGAGCCAAGAAGAGCGCGGCGCCGGCAGGCTTCGGCGCGCGACGGGTGGCCACGGCGGCGATGAGCGCCTTGATGGGCGCCGCGGCGATTCTAGGCATCACCGCGGCGATCCGATCCGGCAGCGTGACCTTGCCCGCATGGCTCGAAGGATCGGGCGGCGCGGACAGCCGCGTCGTCAGAACGGATGCTGGAGACTCGGGGCGCACGGGGCGGATCGATGCGGACAGTGACTCGCTCGAAGTCACGGATACGCCCCCGGCCGGAGACGACCGGTGGCCGGCGTCTCGGAGCACCGCGACTCCGCAGAACGGCGATCCCATCGTGTCGACCTTCCAGGATCCGATCGTGACGCCGCGCGGGGATGGTGACGGTGAGGAGCCTTCGTCGGATGCACTGGATCCGGTGAATGGTCCCGACGCCGTGACCTCCGGGATCGCACCGTCCGTCGACGAGACCGGCGACAGCGACGACGTGCGCGGTGGCGCGAGCTCCGATGTCTGCACGCCGGAGAGCGCACGCACGCGCGCATCCGTGCTGTACGCAGAGGGGCGCGCGTGCGAGGCGATCACCGCGATCGATGCCTGCTGCCCGGCTTCGGATCGCTACTGCAGCGACATGAAGCGCGTCATGCGCGATCGCTGTCGCGCGCGCTGAAGCGCATGGGATCGCCGCGGGATCTCTACGATCCCGAGCCAAGCACATTCTCGAGCACCGGATTGCCGCTGCGCGCCGCGGGATCCGAGCGCAAACGCACCTCCTCCTTCGCCAGCATGGTGAAGAGCCCGGCGAGCGTCGCTTCGGTCACGTACTCGGCCAAGTCGAGCTTCGGTGCGGAAGCGAAGGGCAGCTTCGCGAGCGGCGCGACGAAACCATCGTAGACCTTGGCAAGCCCCACCTTCTCCATGCTCTGCTGCACGATAGGCCGAAAGCGCTCGGCCAGCTGCTCGCTCGTGCTGTCGCGGAAGAAGTCGGTGGCCGCGCGCTCACCGCCCGCCATGATTCCGGCGGCATCGGTAAAGGCGAGCTGCTCGATCGCCGCGTCGAATACGGGCTGCGCTTCCGCGGCGGCCTGTTCCGCCGCGCGATTCATGGACACCTCGAGGTCGTCGACCAAGCCGCCGAGCTGCATCGAGCGAAGCTTTCCCGCGGTTCCTTCCAGCGTCTTGGGCAGCGGAATGCGAATCTCCGCGTTCCCTAAGTAACCGTCGGCCCGGCCGGTCTCACGCACCGCGTTGGCCGTGGCGATCTTCAGCATCTCGCGCAGACCCTCGACCAGCGCATCCGTGGCCACGCCCTGCCCGACTGCACCGGCCGCGACCTCGGCGATCTTGCCCGTGGGCAGCTTGCCCGCCGGGAATCCGTCTGCAGCGACCGAGCTCACCGCGCACGCCACGACCCACACACCCCATAGCCCGACACACCAATGAGCACGACCACGAGACACTCCGCGAGAAGCGATTCGATGTTTCATAGCGCGGACTCTAGCGCGTCGGATGACGACGTGTCGTCAAGATTCAGTGACTCGCCGTGCGCGCGATGCGGCCGCGCAGGAGCGAACGTTCAGACGGCGACGCCCAAGCCACGCAGCGCTGTGCGTAACACGTGCTCGAGCTCCTGCTCGATCACTCCAGGACCCGCGCCGGTATAGTCGCCGAGCGAGGCATGGGCAAGACGATGGCGCAGCAGCACGTCTTCGAGCGTGCGCCCGGGCGAGGATCCCAGGATCGCGGCGATGCGTTGATGGGCTGCCTTCGGGATCAAGACGCACAGCTGCCGATCTCGAGGCTCCGCCACGTGAGCCGTGCGCATCGGATCGAGCAGCTCCGCGTGGACGCCCGCAGCGAGAATCGGCTGCGCCTGCCAGTCGGCATGCGCGGCGTGCGCTCCGTACTGCGCGCAGCTCGCGCCCACGTACTGCCGCAGCGCGAGCTGGGTACCGAACAATTGCTGGGCCTTGCTCGCGTAGACCCGCGCGCCGCCCGACGTCCATGTCGGTCGCGGCGACGCCAACACGCCGCTTTGCTGGAGAAGCCGCTCCACCGTCGTCATGGCTCAAAGTCTGGCCGAGCCTCGGGCAGGGCTCAAACGAGCGCCGAGGCGCGCATGCCGAGACGACTCAACAGCGCTCGGCTGCCGACGCCCTCGCCTCGCGCACTGCGTTGGATCACCGCACGACTCTCGAGCCCCGCGGAGGAAGTCTCGTCCTCCCGCCGCAGATCCGCTGCGCGCAAGACCGATTCAACACTCTTCAGTGTCATGCGCGAGTCAGCGACACACGCACGCTCGCACGCGCGATGGAACGGGTCGACCGAAAAGTGTGCGCTCGCGACTCCTCCCATCAATAGGATGTCGCCTCATGATCCGCTGGACCGGGTCCACGCCACGGTTGCCTCTTCGAGTCCGCCTCATTGAGGCGCTCGGTCGCCCGAGCGATCGAGCGGTCCGAGCGGTCATCCTCCGTAGCCGTGCATCTGCCCCGCATCGGCCCGGCCGCTATGCTTCGCGCATTGCGCACATGAAGTCGTCGCTCGGACTTCGGGAGGCAGGCATATGGCCGACTCGTTTCTCACCGAGGCCCTGATCTTTCTCGGTGCGGCGATCGTCGTGGTGTCGATCTGCAATCGCCTGGGCATGAGCTCGGTCCTCGGATATCTGCTGGCGGGCGTCATCATCGGTCCTTCCGGTCTCGGGCTGATCGGCGATGCGGCGCAGGTGTTGCGCTTCGCCGAGCTCGGAGTCGTGCTGCTGCTGTTCATCATCGGGCTCGAGCTACATCCCAAGCGCCTGTGGGTGATGCGGCAGTGGGTCTTCGGACTGGGCGTGATGCAGCTGGTCGTGAGCAGCGTCATGATCGGCGGCGTGCTGTGGCTGTTCGGGCTTCCGCCCCGAGCCGTGATGCTGCTCGGCGTCGCTCTGGCACTCTCGAGCACGGCGTTCGCGTTGCAGCTCTTGGGTGAGCGCAAGGAGCTCCAGAGCGCGCATGGCCGCGCTGCCTTCGGCACCTTGCTCTTGCAGGATCTGGCCGTGATTCCGGTCTTGGCGGTGCTCGGCTTGCTGTCGCCCGAAGCGCCGACCGCCGAGCACGGCACGGCCATGCAGCCCCTTCATCTTCTGGCGCTGGCCATCGGCGTGGTGCTCGCGCGCTTTTTGCTGCGGCCGCTGCTGCGCATGATCGCCACTACCGGCATTCACGAGCTGTTCACGGCAGCGGCGCTGACGCTGGTGGTGGGCGGTGCCCTGGCAATGGCCAGCGCCGGCCTTTCGATGGGTCTCGGCGCCTTCGTTGCAGGCATCCTGGTGGCCGATTCCGAGTATCGGCAGCAGCTTCAGACCGACGTCGATCCGTTCAAGGGCCTGCTGCTCGGTCTCTTCTTCATCGCGGTCGGCATGTCGGTGAACGTGGCGCTGGTGCTGGGAGAGCCGCTCTGGATCGTCGCGCTGACCGGCTCCCTCATGCTGACCAAGGCGCTCCTGCTGCTGCCTCTCGGCGCATGGTACGGGCTACCGCGAATCGAAGCGGTGCGCACCGCGCTCGTACTGTCGCAAGGAGGCGAGTTCGCCTTCGTGCTGCTGAGCGCGGGGCTCGGTGCTCGCTTCGTCACCGCCGAGGTCGCGGAGACGGCGGTCGTGGTGGTGACATCGTCCATGGCGCTGACGCCGCTCGTGATGTCTCTCGGAGATCGTGTGCTCGAGCGTCGATCGGCGGACGATCGCCCCTTCGACGCCATCGCGCAGGTGGACGATCGCGGCGTGGTGATCGCGGGCTTCGGTCGCGTGGGCCAGATCGTGGCGCGTGTGCTGACCATGCAGCACATCCCGTTCACCGCGCTCGACGCCAATCCGCAGCACGTGGACTTCGTTCGCAGGTTCGGAAACGAGACCTACTTCGGCGATGCGAACCGCCTCGACGTGCTGCAGGCCGCCGGTGTGAGCACCGCACGAGCGCTCGTGGTGGCGGTGAGCAGCGAGGAGGCCTCGCTGAACATCGTGCGGCAGGTCAAGTCGCTCTATCCATGGGTCCAGGTGCTGGTGCGCGCGCGTACGCGTCAGCACAACTTGGAGCTGCTCGAAGCAGGCGCGGACTTCGTGCTGCGCGAGACGCTGCTTTCCAGTCTCGCGCTCGCCACGGAGCTACTCACCGTGCTCGGGCGCTCACCCGAAGAAGCCAGCGTCGCAGTCGCGCGCTTTCAAGAGCACGACGCTCGGACGCTCGCGCGCCAAGCCGCCGTCTTCCACGACGAAGACGCCTTCCGCACCACCACCCTCGACGCCACCGAAGAGCTCAAGCGGCTCTTCGATGCGGATGTTCGAGCGGCGGCGGCGAAGGATGCATAGCGCCGCACGCAGTGCCTCGGGCGAGCCGTGCTCAGTCGAACGGGACGGGGTTCTCAGGCTGGACGCCGAGTGAGTTGAGCGCCATGGAGACCATGCGGTACTGGCCCACGGTGAAGATCAGGTCGATGAGCTGCGGAATGTCGTA
>Ga0190265_10004096_pt1 | contig 10064 bp, 6 predicted proteins | sample Popmic124T_FD_133135 | JGI IMG/M metagenome (GOLD analysis project Ga0190265, IMG submission 133135) | Populus adjacent soil microbial communities from riparian zone of Indian Creek, Utah, USA - 124 T | ecosystem: Environmental > Terrestrial > Soil > Riparian zone | place: USA: Utah | collected...
CGTCCACCTCCTGGACGATGACAAGGCGCTCTTCGCCTGCGGCCTCGATGGAAAAGGCCGCGCCACAGCCCGGCCTCAGCATCTTGTGGCAGCCTTCAACCGTCGCTTCTATATCTTGCGGATAATGATTGCGGCCTCGAATTATAATCAGGTCTTTAAGACGACCTGTGACGAAGACTTCGCCTTCCATCACGAAGCCCAGATCGCCCGTGCGCAAGAAGGGGCCTTCGCCCGTGTCAGCCAGATAAGCATTGAAGGCTCGCTCTGTCTCTTCAGGTCTGTTCCAGTATCCGAGCGTGACGCTGGGACCGGAAACCCAAATCTCTCCCACTCTATCCGGTGGAGACTCGGTCAAATCTTCGGGGTCGACGACTATGGCCTTCTGGCCCAGAAGGGTGCGCCCGCAGCTTACAATTGTTCGCGCCGCCTCTCGTTCGCCAGAGGCTTGAACTTTGCCAGAGGCTTGAACTACGCGATTACGCTCTAGCTCTGCGGTTTGAACCGAGCACGTAATGGGCGGAGTTTTTCTAGGGCTGCCGGAGACAATCAAAGTAGATTCTGCAAGCCCGTAACAGGGGAAGAACGTCTCGCGGCGGAATCCACAACTGGCGAAGGCTGTGGCAAATCGATCCAGTGTTTCGGGCCGAACAGGTTCAGCGCCGTTAAAGGCCGTAGTCCAGCTTGAGAGGTCTAATGTCTTACGCTGCTCGCTGCTGATCTTGCGAACACAAAGATCATAAGCGAAATTAGGCCCGCCGCTGGTGGCAGCTTTGTAGCGCGAGATCGCCTGCAACCACCGGAAGGGTTTCTGCAAGAACGCCACTGGCGGCATGATTATGCCGGGAGCGCCCAGGTAGAGAGGCTGAAGCAGGGTTCCAATCAACCCCATGTCGTGATAGAGCGGCAGCCAGCTTACGAAGGTGCTTTGCTCCGAGTGCCCGCATGCTTGCTTGATCACACGTTCGTTGTGCAGTAGGTTGGCGTGACTGACCATCACGCCTTTCGGCGCAGAGGTGGAGCCGGAAGTGTACTGGAGAAAAGCTACTGTGCCGCCGGTCAATGCAGGCTCTCTCCATTCTCGTTCTAGCTCCCCGCTAATATTGTCAGTGGTAAGCCACCGTATAGCCTGCAAGTCTCGGCATCGCTCACCGAGATTTTCGACCAACGGGAGAAGGGATGCGGTGGTCAGGGCAACCACGGGTTGAGCATCACTTGCGACTGAGAGGAACCTGGGCAGCGTGCGGTTCAGCCGAGACGGGTCGGGCGGGTAGACTGGGACTGCGATAACTCCCGCGTAGAGACAGCCGAAAAACGCGGCTACGAACTCCATTCCTGAAGGGAAGAGTAGTAAAGCGCGTTCCTCGCTCGCCGCTACCGATTGAAGCAGCGCGGCAATCGCGCGCGCCTGCGAGTCCAACTCCTCATAACTAAGACTGATACCTTCGATCTCTCCGTCGGGGAGGAACGTGTAAGCCAACTGCTTCGGCTGATTGAGCGCTCTCCAGCGCAGGAGATGGATTAAAGTAGAGAGCGACTCAACAGGCGCGGAAGAATTATCGAGATCAGTGCTTGTCCTGCTGGTCATTAATTCGTCCAATATTTTTGATTCAGAGCGGATTTATAGCGGTATGCGATTGAATGCGACGGCATCTTTTGGAGTGCGGTGACTTGTCACCGCTTTTGTGTTAGGCAAAACGGAGATGGCTAACTCAAAAGCTGCGACAAGTCGCAGCACTCCAGAGGAGATGCTGTTTATTCTGGCTGCATTCAATTGCAATCCGATATAAGCCGTGATTTGGGCAGACTTCTACCTAGACGTATTAAGCCCTAAAGGGAAGTCGAACGGAGCGACAATTGAACTTTTTCAATATTGCTATGCAGCAGGGGAAACGCCGCGCAAGCGCCGACGCCATTTATAGAGGACTGCTACCTTGGAGCATTGCGAAACGCACGGGCTAGGACCTGACTTCCAAAAACTCGACTTACATAGACTCGTCATGAATGACGATGATGCTTCTTGCGGCTGAGTTTGGCCCCCGCCTAAGAATATTAGCTCTATCCCACTTTGACAGTGTTTCCCAGGCCCAAACTGACTGCGTGTGCTCTGGTCAAAAGCTTTATGATAAAGATTACGATTTTTTTGGGACTGCGATAAATTATACGCGCGGGGCTTTGTTGTCAAGCGCCTTTTGAGCAGCGGCCCTGGCTAAAATTAGGGAGCAAGCACAAGTGTCTGTTTCGCGGCTTCTGCAACTGCCTTACTGGTGAAGGGGAAGATGCGCGGCGTGACACTACGCCAGTCGGCAAGCTGGTCCGCCCAGTGAGGATTTGAAGGGTCGCCGGATTGACCGAGCGGGATACCTTGCTGCGCTCTATCCCAGTCGTTTGTGTCCGCTATGAAACGCATGGAGACGCCCGCGCCGACATTAACAGTAGTCAAACTGCTGGAACTGCCGGTCTGCGGGAACGGAGCAATTTTGAACTGCTGGCCGACAAACGGCGCGGGAGCGAGCGGGTGAGGGAACCGCGCCTGCGCATACGCGGGATGTCCCCATCTCCATTGCGATTCATCCGCGCCGAGAAGTTTTATCAGCGCCTCGCGCGCGTCCTTATGACAGGCGCGCAGCAACTCGGTGTAATCCTTGAATCCTGCGGGCAGCCATTCTCGTGGTCGCTCGGTGATTATGCGATCTACGAATGTATCCACATTGCCCCAGGCGTATCGCTCTACGCGCGCAGGGCCAACTGCCGCCGCGAGAATACGCCTGCGAAACGCTCTGCGCATCTCCGCCGCCAGCACGGGTGCGCGCGACTCCGGCTTTACATGTCCGTCCCAGGATTCAAACAGCCGCAGCGTCTCTCGCCAATCGTCAGCGTCTGACGCCTGTGCGGAATCGCGAGAGACTTTGACGACTTCGCGGGCAAAGATCGCCCCGGCAAAAGAATACGTATCGCCCTGAATGGCGCGGAAATCATCAGCCGCTAGCTTTCGCTTGGATTGCAAGAGGTCAAGAATACGCCGCGCCCTGTAGGGCGACGCCCACTCTCGCGTCAGAACGTAAGAATAGTCACGCCCAACAACGCGATTGTTCGCCGTCACTATAATGCCTGAGGACGGGTCATAAAGCTGCGGCAGCTTTTCAAACGGAATTAACCCTGTCCACTCGCCCGCCCCCGTCGAGCCGTCATAAGGAAGACTGCCATCGCCCGTTTTTCTGATAGGGATTTTGCCCGCGCCGTAGTAGCCTATGTGACCGTTCACATCCGCATAAACGAAGTTCTGCGCCGGTTCCACGTAAGTTCTGAGAGCGGCGCGAAACTCGTCCCAGTTTCGCGCGTGATTGATTCTATAGAATGTCTCGAACGCGACAGACTTCGCATCGAGCGCCGTCCACCGCAGCGCGTAATGATTGCCACCTTGTTGCAATATTATAGGGCCATGCTCGGTCACAGCGATTTCGAACTCAACCGTGTCAGTCGCGGCGTCTGCCATCCCACGGCGGACCTTTATCTGTTCGCGGCGCACTTCGGCCTCGCGCCATCCCGTGGGCGTCTTATATCGCTTGGGGTCTTCTCGATCAAATCTCTCGATGTAGAGGTCCTGCACATCTGCTTGAAGATTAGTGAGGCCCCACGCGATTCGCTCGTTATGCCCGATGATGATGCCGGGCGCGCCCGGTATGGTGACTCCCGCGACACGCATACCAGGCGTGGAGAGGTGCGACATGTACCATATCGACGGGGCGGAAGGAGACAGGTGCGGGTCATTGGCGAGCAAGGGCTTGCCCGTCGCGGTATGCTTGCCGCTTACAACCCAGTTGTTACTTATCGCGCGCCCTTCGGCGTATAGCCCCACCCTTTCCAGTGACCGCCGCGAGGTCCGCATGGCGGACACAAGCGCGCCAACATCGCGCTCTGTTACGGCGGCGCGCAACCGAGGGCTTGGCGGCGAAGGCGCAGCCGCTGTCTTCTTTTTCGCGCCGTCACTGCCTACGAGCGGAACGTCTAAAGGAGATGTTTCCGGCAATAGAGCATCACGTCTGTCTGCCGGAAGATCGGCCAGGGCTGCGCGCATAATGTCGGATTGCCAGGTGGTCGATAGAGTGACGGAGAAAGTCTTTCCGATAATTATCGAATCCGCCGGACTCCAGGCGCGCGGCTTATATTTCAATAGCCGAAATTCCAGGGGGATCGTTTTATCATCGCGCGAATCTATGAAGGCGTTGACTCCGCGAGCGTAAGCTTCAAGCGCCGCGCGCATCGCCGGAGAGCATTCGCCCAACAAGCTATCAGATAGTTTTGTGAATCCGTAAGCACGATACTGTTTATCTTCTTCCAGCACGTCGCGCCCAAAGATTTCCGAAAGCTCACCGCGCCCCGTGCGCCGCAGCAAATCCATTTGCCACAGGCGATCGCTGGCTGTGACATACCCTTGCGCGAAATAAAGGTCCTCTTCATTAGCCGCTTCTATGTATGGGATGGCGCGCTCATCTCGCCGGACCGTAACGCTGCTCTTAAGTCCGGCCAGCCGCATTTCAGTCGCTTTGGCTTGAGGGACGGCTACGTGTTGAGCGGAGACGTACAGCGGTTTAAGCGAGCATACCAGCAGACTTAATGAAATGATGAGACAAGAGATGATGCGCTCACTTTTCATGATTGGGCATCAATATTAGGACAGCAAAGACCGGAACGCAAATAGAGCATCATCTAGCGTATTGGTAAGTAGAGTCGAAGGAGCAAACAATGCAAGCGGTCGGTATTTGAAATACTGACCGCTTGCTAGTTTGCCGCTACCTAAGCTGGCGCAGATTGTAGACCGCAGCCAGTCTGTTCAAATCAGAGCGAAGCAGCATCCACTGCCGCTCTGTCGCAGGGTTAAGGCGGCGGTTGCGCATCACCGTGTTAATGGCTTGAGCGACATTTATGGCGTTTGCAACATGCGCGCGTATGTTGTAGTGATTGCCGGTTCGGTTAAACTCCTGGCGGACTACATTCAACTCTCTTTCAAGTTGTATCGCCCGCTCATTCAAACGGTCTTCTCGGATCGTTCCTTCCAGCCGGCTTCTGTCGAGCGCCCGATCAAACATTGCGACGAATTGATCGCTGCGATTCTCCGCTTGCCGAATCAACCGATCAACATCAAGCCTGGCGTAAGTGCGAGAGCGGTTGGCTCCGCGCCCTTGCGCAAAGCTTGGTGAAGCTATAGCCAGCACCAGGCAACAAACGGTTAACGCGGTAAAGGTTTTCAACGTAAGATTACGCATAACTGTTCTACCCCCTTGTTCAATTTATAGGACACAAACTCTTCTCACCGTTTTAATTAGCAAGCCCCATGCCAGGGCCTGCCATTGTTGAGACGTATATCAAGCCTCAAGTGTTGGCTATGCGAATCAAAATCGAGCAAATAGAGTCAGAATGATTCATCATGCGCTAGCAGGCACAAGCCGGATAATGCGGTCATCGTCCTTCGCCGCGCTGCCGCGCCCGTCACGGTTCGATGTAGAGAAATAGATAGCGCCTTCGGGGCCTTCTACTACTTCGCGTATGCGCCCGTATTGCTTTTCAAGCAATCGCTCCTGGCCGACCACGCGCCTCCCTTCGAGCTGGACGCGAATTATGCATTCGCCTTTCAGGTTGCCGAAAAAAAAGTTGTTACGAAACTGGGGAAAGGCCGAGCCGCGATAAAACATCGCGCTCGCAGGCGCGACCGCCGGAGTGTACAACAGCAGCGGCGGCATCATCCCTTCATGCGTAGCTTGATCGTGATGCACCGCCGGCCAGCCGTAATTCTTCCCCTTCTCAACAATGTTCACTTCATCCCCGCCGCCCGGCCCATCAAAGCCCGAAGGCCCGTGCTCTGTCTGAAACTGCAAACCAGTCTCCGGTTGCCAGGCAATGCCTTGAGAATTGCGATGGCCGTAAGACCAGATTTCAGGCCGCGCGCCCTGCTGGTTTACAAACGGATTATCCGGCGGAATGCTGCCGTCGTCGTTGAGCCGAAGCGTCTTTCCGGCAAGCGAGTTTAGCTGTTGAGCAAGCCCTCGTTCTGTAGCATCGCCCGTCGTGACGTAGAGTTTGCCGTCGGGGCCGAATCTTGCGCGAGTCCCCGCATGAAAGCGCGCAGCCGGAATGTCTTCAATAATCACTTTGCGGTCGGTGAGCGTGGTACCCGTTTCGCGAAAGCGCACTACGCGCACGCGCTGACCGTCGCCGCGATATGCGTATGCGAGATATATGAAGTGATTCTCAGCGAACTGCGGGTGCAGGCTGAGGTCCATTAAACCGCTTTCGCCCGTCTCTTCCACGTCTTCGATTCTTGCAAGCGGCTCAGGGCGAAGCCTTCCCTGCTCTATCACGCGGACGCTTCCGGGCCGCTCCGTGAACAGTATGCGACCGTCGGGCGTGAATGCGATGGCCCAGGGAACTTTAAGGCCGCTTGCTAAAGTCTCTACGCGAAATTGGACCGCGCCGCTCTGCGCTGTCGCGACTTCGCCTTCACCTTTGCCGGGCGGAGCGTGACGACATGCCAGCATGACTAGAAAAGATAAGATCACAGCCTGGCAAAGAGTTCGTTTCTTCATTTTTCACCGCCAAAGAATCTTAAGCAGTCGATCAAAGCATTAAGCTCGATTGAACAAATTCTATTACTGAACGATTCATGAATTGCTCCTGTGCGCTGACGCTGAAGCAAGGCTTGTTTTTCCCTACCTCGCGAGCTAACAAAACAGCTTGCGTCCCTGTCGTCTGGCTCGACGGCTCGCGCGAGCCTGGGCGCTCAATCAGCAGGTATGCGTCGGCGAGATCAAAAAATTGCCGGGCGGAAGTTTTGAAATCAGCATTGAAAAGATCGAGCACCTGTAGGTAAATCGTCGGCCTCATGAATTTGCGCAGGCTGTTGCTTTCGACAATCACAAATTCATCGCCCTCAATCTCTTTTCTGAGCGCCGCCAGCGCAGTAAACAGTTCGCCCTGCCTGGTTCGCACCCAAAGAGATCGCCGCGCGCCTGCGGCAAAGAATCGCGCAGTATCCGTGCCCGAATCTTTTTTGCGTTCCTCGTTGATCGAGAATTGATGCTCGGTCACAGCGCAGTCACACGCTTCGCCGTTTATCGAGCAGACCCCATGACCGAACTGTGTGACCTTCACCGCAGTCCAATTCATCTCAGGCATCGCGCGAATGATGCCTTCGACGACGGAAGTCTTTCCGATGTTTCGCGTGTGACCTCCAACCATCACCATCTTCATGGCCGTCTCCAACTCGCCTTCATCTCAGAACGAATACAAAAACGCTAGGCTGGCCCAGTTCAATCTCTGATCTGCGAAAGGCTGACGGAACCAGTCCGTCAGCACTCGCCGGTACTCCAGCGCCGTCGTCAAGTTGGGCGAGAATCTGTATTGCCCGTTGATCATGTAGGTTTGATTGCGCGCTCGAATGCCCGCAATCAAATCTTCATCGCGATTGTCTTCGACGCCGTAGCCGAAATTCGCGCTGAAGTTCTTCAGCGATCCTTGATAACCCGTCGGCGCTTCCGCATGCAACTCGGCCCAACCGCCCGTCGAATCGATGCCGCGAGCGCGACCGCCAATCACTACAGCGCTCTGCGCAATATTGCCGGAAAATATTCCCAGCGCTCGCCCGTGAAAGAGTTCGCCTGTCACACGCAAGCCCGAAAATAACCATACATTCGCATCCCCGCTCACGCCGTAAGAATCGATCGGGCTTCGCCGTGTAGTCGCAGTGGGATTACCGATGACGCCAAGCAAACGCGAATAATGCCCGCTCACGCCCGCCGACGATTCCTTCCCGTGGCTGGGCGTGGTGAAACCAAAGCGTAGCTCAAAGGCGGGTAAGGCGCTGCGCTCGCCAAGCCCGATTAACCGGGCCGCGGGATTGCCAGCGTTGTCACCTGCGTTCGGATCAAGCACGGCTGCGGTGAAAATGAACTTCGACTCTTTTCCTTCGCGATGCTCGTAGCGGATTTGCGGGATTCGATTCCACAGATTACCCGAAGTCGAAAAGCCGGGGATGGCATATGAAGCGAGCGTCGTAGGATTGAGCGGCGAGAAGACTGCCCAATCCTGCCCGGCTTCAAGCGAGTCGTTCGCCCAATCGATGCGGCCATAAGCCAATCGCACTCGGAAAATATCGAAGTTGACGCCGTTGGCGAACGCAGGTTTTCCGCCGAGCAGATCAAACTCAAAGACCCCTGTCAGCTTCGCGTCTTCAAAAATCTTGCCCTCATAACGCAGCCCGAAACGTGTCTGGCGCGCAGTCATATTGAAGTTCTGGTGATTCTGGTCGTCGCCTACGTCTCGCCGCTGCGCAAACAGCGGAATGTCATTCGTGTTAGCTCCGCGATCTACGTAGTTGGCATTGAACAGAATGTTTCCGTAAATCTTGACGGGAACTTTTGAGACCGTAGTCATTTCGCCTTCGGGCTGCGTCTGTGCCTGCACAGCTCCGGCTTCCTTAGCAGCCATCTCGCCAGACGCATGCGATGATTTCACGACGGGAGGGGCGTTGACGCGCACTTCCGCATTGCTCGCGCGAGCAGTGCGGGCATCGAAAGGCGCAGAAACGGCTCCCAGAGCCAGTATCGCCTGATCATACTCTTGCTGGTTGATGACTCCTTTTGATAAAAGCAGTTTCGCCAACCGTTCTTCGGATTCGGCGGGCGACGATGCACGGCTTATCATCGCCGCCTCTTGCTCGGTTATGATGCCTTTGGATTGCAAGAGCCGGACGAGCGGACTTGCCACAACCTGGGAGGACTCCTTTTGTTGAGCTTGAACAAGGCTTGCGAGCGCGAGCGGCAGCATTAAAGCAATGGTCAAACGCAATAATGTTCTCATCGGCGGAATCTCCTTTCCCAAAGCGATTGGGTAAAGCAGCAACCTCTGAGGAGCAAAAGGGGCAAGCAGCTTTTGACTCATTCAACAGATGCTTGCCCCATCACTTATCGAATCGGTCATTGCGCAGGCGGCTCTGTTGGTGGTTCGCGCTCCGGTTCCCGTTCGCTTGAAACGGCTTCTTGATCTCTCGCTCTTCTTGCGCGTCGCCGCTCGGACTGACGCTCGCTTGCCCGCTGGTAATCCTCGCCTGGGTCGCGCCCTGTCGCGTCCGCGTACCAGGCCGGATGATGCGTCCAGGCCCATTCTTCTCTGACCGTGCCGCGCGTCATCGATTGAAAAGTTCCCGGCTGCGCAGCGGTCCCTTCATAAATGTGTATGATGAACCCCGCAAGCATCACGAGCGCCGCTATGTCGTGCAACACGTAGCTGATCGCTACCAGTATTCGCCCGAACACCTCCGGGAACCACATTATCAATCCCGTCAGCAGGAAGACGGCGCTGCTTCCCACGATGGCCCAGAAGTAGAGCTTCTGGCCTGCGTTAAAGTATCCGACGTATTCCGGCTCGATCTTCTCGGCGTTTGTCACATAGGCTTTGAAGCGACCAAGCCACTTGCGATCCGCTCCCGTCCACTTCATCGGCGCGAGCCAATTTAGAAGCTGAAACACGAAGAAGATTGTGAACAACACCGCAAACCAGGGGTGAAGCAGCCGCGTCGTTGGCCCTCCGCCAAATAGCGGCGTCAGCCACCCGAACAGCCACGGCGAGTAGATCGCCATGCCCGATAGCAGCGAGAGGATGAAGAAGATCGCTACCATCCAGTGCAGAAAGCGCGTGTAGACCGTGTGGCGCAAAAGCTCGCCTTCGTACACTGTCGTTCGCCCGATCTTTCCGAACCCGCGCCGCGCTTTCTCATCGAATTGCTCAACGGAAGTCGTCATAAATCCTCCTCCCTCGCGGGCGGCTCAGGTTGCGGCAGCTTCGGCCCGATGAAGATGTAATGGAAGAAGACCGCCAGTATGCCGAGCAGCGCCATCGCAAGCCCGATTGGCTTGGCAAAGTACTTCCAGAAAGTGTAGCTCGCGGGTATCTGCGGGTTCGCGGGCAGTCCGCCGTACAGCTCAGGCCGCGTGATGTCGTGCAGCACGTAGAGTACGTGAGTGCCTCCGATAGATTGCGGATCGTAGACGCCCGCGTTAGGAAGCGGGAAC
>Ga0190265_10004097_pt1 | contig 10063 bp, 8 predicted proteins | sample Popmic124T_FD_133135 | JGI IMG/M metagenome (GOLD analysis project Ga0190265, IMG submission 133135) | Populus adjacent soil microbial communities from riparian zone of Indian Creek, Utah, USA - 124 T | ecosystem: Environmental > Terrestrial > Soil > Riparian zone | place: USA: Utah | collected...
CCGAGCTCGGCCTGCTTGACCAGCGAGACGATCGCCGCGTTGACCGGCGCCTTGCGGCCGAGCCGCTCGGCAAGACGCACGACCTCGCCGTTCAGATAGTCGACCTCGGTCTCCCGCCCCGCGGCGAAATCACTGGCCATCGAGCCCTTGCCCTTGGGATCGATCTTCTGGACGCGCAGGAAGAGCTTGTTGAAGATGAGGTCGGGCGCGCCGATTACATGGACGAGCTGGCGCGGGCCGAAGCGGCCGATCCGGGCGGGCTCGATGCCGGCCAGGTCGAGCAGGTCGAGCATCTCGATGATCGCGGCCGCGAACACCCGGCGATAGTCGCGCTGCTTCAGCTCTTCGAGGATGGTGAGGCCCGACAAGGCGTTGATCGCGTTGTTGAGGTTGAACACGAGCTTGCCCCACATCACCTGCTCCATCCGCTCGGAGAGGCGCAGCCGGCCCGGCCGCTCGCCGATCGCCTGCGCGAGCGCGCGGGTGACCTCATTGTCCTGCGCCGTCAGATCGCCCCAGGTCGCGCGGTGCCACCGGCCGGGGCCCAGATGGACGACATTGTAGGGGACCATGGCCTGGATGACCCGATGCTTCGGAAGCAGGCGGCGCAGCGTCTCGGCGTTGCTGATGCCGTTCTGCAAGCTGATCACCGCCGCGCCTTTCGGGACGTGGCGGCCGATCTCCTTCGCCGCCGCTTCGGTGCCGGTGCTCTTGACGGTGAGGATAACGATATCGGCCTTGCGCAGCGCGGCCTGGGCGGTGGCGAAATCCACCCGGTCGGGCTGGAGCTGGACGTTCCAGCCCTCGGTATCGCTGAGCGTGAGGCCGTGTTCGGCGATCTCCGCCTTGACCCGCGCGCGCCCCAAAAAAGAGACGTCGAGCCCCGCGGCGAGCCAGGCGCCGCCGACATAGCAGCCGATCGAGCCGGCGCCGTGGATGACGATCTTCAGGGTCAGCCTCTGCCGCGGTAAGGGGCGACCCCCTGATCGGGTATCCACAGGCCTTGCGGCGGCTCCCCGGACTGCCAGAAGACGTCGATCGGGATGCCGCCGCGCGGATACCAATAGCCGCCGATCCTGAGCCACAGCGGCTTCATCTCGGCGGCGAGCCGCTCGGCGATGCCGACGGTCACCTCCTCGTGAAAGCCGGCATGATTGCGGAACGAGGAAAGGAACAGCTTGAGCGACTTCGATTCGACGATCGTCTCGCCAGGCGCATAATCGATCACGAGATGCGCGAAATCGGGCTGGCCGGTGACCGGGCAGAGCGAGGTGAATTCGGGCGCGGCGAAGCGGACGAGATAGGTCGAGCCCGGCCGCGGATTGGGCACGTAATCGAGCATTGCTTCGGCGGGCGAGGCGGGAAGCGCGCTGGGCTTGCCGAGATGCTTGGCGTCCATCGGCGCCTCTCTAGCGGCTCGCCCGACTTGGCGCTAGGAGGCGCACATGGCTTCCGATCCGTCCACCGGCGTGCGACGCCCCAGCCTCATCGCCTCGTGGCTCGGCTTCGTGCTGGCCGCCGCGGCGGCGGTGGTCGCGCTCTGGTTCCTGCAGAAGATCGTGATCGCGATCCTTTTGCTCTTCTTCGCCGTCGTAGTGGCGATCGCGCTGTCGGCGCCGGTCGAGTGGTTCGTGCGGCGGGGCGTGCGGCGAAGGCTGGCCGGTCCGCTGACCTTGGCTCTGTTCTTCAGCGTGATCGGCCTTCTGGGCTGGCTGGTGATCCCGCAATTGGCCGGGCAAACCATGCTGCTGGTCGATCAATTGCCCGACTTCCTGGCCCGGATCGACCGGCAGATCGCCGAGCTGCTCGCGCGCTATCCGGACCTGCAATCCTATTTCAGCGGGGGCGGATCGCCGATGCGCAATGTCGCGCCGGCGGCGGGCGAGCTGTTCCGGGGCATTGGCGACGTCTCGCTGGGCCTGCTCGGCGGGACCGCGCTGGCGATCATCTTCTTTTCGACCGTCGCTTATGTCGTGCTCGATCCGCGGCCGATCCTTCGCGCCTATCTCGGCAGCCTGCCGCTCGCCTATCGGCGGCCGGGGATGCGGGCCTACCGGCGCGCGTGCCGGGCCGTGGTCGGCTGGACCAAGGCGAGCCTCGTCATCGGCGCGATCCAGTCGGTCGCGGCGTTCGTCTTCCTGACCTGGATGGAGGTGCCGGGCGCCCTCGTTTGGGCGGCGCTCGCCTTCTTCGCCGACTTCATCCCGCGCATCGGCGGCTATGTCATGGCGCTGCCGCCGGTCGTGCTGTCGCTCACCATGGGGCCGATGACCGCGATCTGGGTCGGGCTCTTCTACCTCGTCAGCAACGAGATATTGGGAAGCGTCGTCGCGCCCAAGATCCGTGGGCAGACGATGCAGCTCCATCCGGTGCTGATCATTTTCTTCACATTGGCCTTCGCGCTCGCTTTCGGGCTGCTGGGCGCGATCGTGGCGACGCCGGCGGCGGCCTTTTTCTCGGCTTATTACAGCGAGTTCTACCTGAAACGGCCGCTGCGCCGCGAGCAGCGGGCCTGACCTGCGTGCGCCTGTTTCCGCTGCTTCTGCTGCTGCTGCCGGTCGCCTGCGCCACTGCGCCCCGGCCGGCGAGCCTGCCCGAGCGCGCCGCCGGTTGGTGGGGCGATGTCGAGACGCTCGCGGCCGATGGGATGGAAGGGCGCGCGGCGGGCAGCGAGGGGTTTCGCCGCGCGTCCGAACATGTCGCGGCCCGGTTCGCCGATGAGGGGCTCGAGCCGGCGGGCGAGAACGGCGGTTATTACCAGGCGGTGACGCTGGAGGAGCGGCGCATCATCGCCGAACGGTCGCGCGCCGCGCTGGCGATCGACGGCGCGGCGGCCGCGCTCAGCATTCCCGGCGACATCTTCTTCCGCATCAGCGGCGGGCCGCCGCCCGAAACGGTCGACGCGCCGCTGACGTTCATCGGCTACGGGCTGCATCTGCCCGAAGCCGGGCATGACGATCTTGCCGGCGTCGACCTGCGCGGCCGGATTGCGGTGGCGATGGCCGGCAACGGGCCGGCCGGCATTGCCGGCGCATTGAAATCGCACGCCCGCGCCGAACGGTCGCGGCTGCTTGCCGAGCGTGGCGCCGTGGGCGTCATCCTGGTCAACATTCCGGCGGCGGGCGAGCAGCCCTGGACCAGCCTCAGCAGGCTCGGCGAGACGCCCGGCATGTATCCGGCCTCGGCCGCGGCCCGGCCGGTCGCGGCGCCCTTCCTCACCGCCTATTTCAACCCGGCCGCGGCCGAACGCCTGTTCGCCGGCTCGGGGCACAGCTTCGCCGACATCTCGGCCGCCGCAGCGTCCTCGCTGCCGCTACCCGGCTTCGCGCTCCGGCCCCGGCTCGCCGCGAGCGTGGCGACCGAGAGCAGAACGATCACGACCCGAAACGTAGTCGCGCGGCTGCCCGGGCGCGACCCGCGGCTGGCGGCTGAGCATGTCGTGCTGACCGCGCATCTCGACGGGCTCGGGATCGGCCGGCCGGTCAATGGCGATCCCATCTACAACGGCGCGCTCGACAATGCGGCCGGCGTCGCCGCCCTGCTCGACATCGCCGGGCAATTCCGCCGGCAGCGGGCGCGGCCGCGCCGCTCGATCCTGTTCGTGGCGCTGACCGGCGAGGAGCTCGGCCTGCTCGGCTCGCGCTGGTTCGCGCGGGCGCCGACCGTGCCGCGCGCCTCGATCGTCGCCGATCTGAACTACGACATGGCGCTGCCGCTGTTTCCGCTCTCCAGCGTCACCGTTTTGGGGGCGGAGGAGAGCAGCCTCGGCGCCGACGCGCGCGCGATCGGCGCCCAACTGGGCCTGCCGCTCGTGCCCGATCCTTTTCCGGAGCGGAACAGCTTCATCCGATCGGACCAATATTCGTTCATCGAATCGGGGATCCCGGCGCTCGCCTTCAAATTCGGCTTCGCGGCGGGGACGCCTGAGGCGGAAACCGAGCGGGCGTGGCGCGCGACCCGCTATCACGGGCCAAGCGACGATGTCGCCCAGAGCGTGTTCCGCGAGGACGAGATCCGCCTGCACGATTTCATCGCCGCGCTGGCGCTTCGGATCGCCAATGCCGACGCGCGGCCGCGCTGGAACGACGACAGCTTCTTCCGCCGCTTCGCGAGGGATTGAAATGACAAGGACCTGGCTCCTTCTGGCGCTCCTGCCGCTCGCCGCCGCCCGCGCCGAACCGCCATTGCTGCCGCCCGCGCAGGGGATCGCGATCGGCGCCGAAGTATCGGGCTCGGCGGCGCTCAGGACGGTGCGGACGCTGTCGCAGCATCACCGGATGCGCGGGTCGGAGGGATTTCGCGCCGCCGCCGAGGCGATCCGCGACCGGCTCACCGAATACGGCCTCGAGGGCGTCGAGATCATCTCGCTGCCGGCCGACGGGCGGATCTTCTACGGCACCCAGCGCTCGCGGCCGGGCTGGAACGCGCGTTTCGCCGAGCTTTGGGAGGGCAATGAGCGCATCGCCTCCTGGGCCGAAGCGCCGATCAGCCTGGCGCAGGACAGCGTTTCGGGCCGGGGCACCGCCGAGTTGATCGATATCGGGGCGGGCACGGCCGAAAGCGACTATGCCGGTAAGGACGTGCGCGGCCGACTGGTGCTGACTTCCTCGCAGCCCGAGGCGGTGCAAGAACTCGCCATCGGCCGGTTCGGGGCGGGCGGGATCATCTCCTGGGCCCAGAACCAGCGCACCGCCTGGTGGGGCGAGGACGAGAGCCTGGTCCGCTGGGGCCATCTCGATACCTTCTCCGAGCACCCCACCTTCGCCTTCATGGTCTCGCCCGCGCGGGCGCGCGGCTGGCAGGAAAGGCTGGGGCGCGGCGAGACGGTGCGCCTGCGCGCCGACGTCGACGCGGGACAAGCCCCTAGCGCCTACCTGATCCCGACCGCGATCATCCCGGGGCGGCGGCGCGACCAAGAGATCGTCTATTCCTGCCATCTCGACCATCCCTCGCCCGGCGCCAACGACAATGCCTCGGGCTGCGCCGGCATTCTCGAGGTCGCGCGCACGCTCCAGCGGCTGATCGGCGCCGGGACGCTGCCCCGGCCGGAACGCACGATCCGCTTCATCTGGCCGGCCGAGATCGAGGGGACGATCGCGCTTCTGAACGCGCGGCCCGAATATGCCCGGCGGACGCTGGCGACGATCCATCTCGACATGATCGGCGGCAATAGCGAGATCACCAAGTCGATCCTGCGCGTCCACGGCTCGCCGCCGAGCCTGCCGAGCTTCGTTTCCGAAATCGGCTTCGCCTTCGCGCGCTATGTGAACGCGCAGTCGCTCGCCTTCGCCGACACCGGCCGGGCCGAAATGCCGCTGATCGACCCGCAAGGAAGCCGCCGCGCCTTGCAGGCCGAAGTGGGCGGCTTCAACGAAGGCAGCGACCATCAGGTCTGGGCGGAAGGGAGCTACCGCATCCCGATCATCTACATCGCCGACTGGCCCGACCGCTACATCCACACCCAGCGCGACCTGCCCGGCAATCTGGACCCCACCAAGATGCGCCGCGCGATCTTCATCGCCGCCGCCTCGGGCTACCATCTGGCGACCGCCGCATCCTTCGATCAGACGGCCGCGCCGGCGATTCGAAGCGGCGCACCCTCCGGCCCCGTCTACCGCCGCATCCGCCGCGAGGGGCCGATGAACGGCTTCGGCTATAGCTGGTTCGACGATCGCCTCGCCCGCGCCGGGCTGACGCGGCCGCGGCTGCTGGCGCGCGAGACGGGTCCGGGGCCGAGCTTCGGCTACGAGGCGCTGAACCTGGTCGACGGGCGACGCAGCGTCGGCGAGATCAGGGACGCGCTCGCCGCGAGCGTGGGCGCGGCGCCGATCGAGGAGGTGGCGGAATATCTGGATGTGCTGGCGCGGCTGGGCGTGATCGAAGCAGTTCGGAGGCGGTGATGGACCTTGGCATAGCCGGAAGAAACGCCATCGTCTGCGCGTCGAGCCGCGGGCTCGGGCGGGCTTGCGCTACCGCCCTGGCGCGGGCTGGGGCGCGGGTCGCGATCAACGGGCGCGACGAAGCGCGGCTCCTTGAGGTCCGCGACGAGATCGCGGCCGCGACGGGCGCTGAGGTGGTCGCGGTCGCGGGCGACATCTCACGCGAGGACGGGCGCGCGGCGGTGCTGGCGGCGTTCGGTGAGGTCGACATCCTCGTCAACAACAATGGCGGGCCGCCGCCGAAGGACTTCCGCGCGGTCGACCGCGAGGCGATGATCGCGGGCCTCGAGGCGAACATGATCGCGCCGATCCAGCTCATCCAGGCGGTGATCGATGGCATGGTCGAGCGCCGCTTCGGGCGGATCGTCAACATCACATCGGGATCGGTGAAAATGCCGATCGCCGGGCTCGATCTGTCGAGCGGCGCGCGCGCGGGCCTCACCGGCTTCGTCGCCGGCATTGCCCGTTCGGTCGCGCACGCCAACGTCACGATCAACAATCTCCTGCCCGGCATGTTCGATACCGACCGGATCGCGGCTTTGGTCGCAAGCCAGTCGCGGAGCAGCGGCAGGAGCGCGGACGAGATCAGGGCCGAGCGCCAGCGCGCGATTCCGGCGAAAAGGTTCGGCGATCCGGAGGAATTCGGCGCCGCCTGCGCCTTCCTGTGCTCGGCCCAGGCCGGCTACATCACCGGCCAGAGCCTATTGATCGACGGCGGCGCCTTTCCGGGCATCATGTGAGCGAGACGCCCTTGCGCTCCGCCGCCCGCCGCGCGATCAAATAGCCGGTGGCGGCGAGCACGGTGCCGAGATAGGCGACCAGGAGGCTGTCGACGATCAGGATCGGCCAGAGAATCGTGTCCGGCCTGCCCAAGGGCGCCATGCCCCCGATCAACTGGTGGGCGATCATCAAGGGCAGGATCATCACGATGTAGAAGCCAAGGCTCCACCAGAAATTGCCGCGCATGATCCGAAAGGAGGCCGGGATGGTGAGCCGGCCGTTGCCGAGCGCGGCGCCGACCTTCCAGGCGGTGAGATAGATGTCGATCGCCATCATCACCGACACGAAGACGAGCCCGACCCCCAGCACCATGCGGTCGCTCGCCCCGAACGGCCTCAGCAACGCCCCGCCGAAGAGCTGCAGCCCGCCCGTCACCAGCCCGAGCGCGACCACCCAGGCGAACAGAAAGGCGGAGCGGCGATCGCCCAGGACCGGCCGGCGCCCGTCCCCGCCATAGGCCAGCCAACGGTTCACCCAATAGGAAAAGACCAGCAAGGTCACGACCTTGACGACGCCGAAGGTCATGCGCGAAGGATCGCCGTCGAGCGCGACCATCGCCTCCACGCTCGCGAACATGCCGATCCGATATTCGACGAAATGCTGGGCAAGCTCGGCGGCCAGCGGAAGCGCGAACAGGAGCGGCCAGGCGCGTGCGAAGCGCGCGCTTTCGCTGTAGCATTCTTTGATCGAGGTCCACATGGAAGCTCAACTCCGCTATGACGCAAGCCGCCGTTCAGGAGGCGTCCGTATAGGGCCCGGCTCGATCCGCAAGCGTTTCGGCCGGTCCCGGCCCGGGAGACTTAAGCCATGGCATTGTTTTTGGCCGCCTATCTGGGCGACGATCTTCACCTCGTGCTCGGCAGCGATCGGCGGCGCCACTTTCGAGATCGAGTTCCTCGACCCCGGCGTCGAGGCCTTCGCCTTCACCTTCGGCTAAGGGCGCGGTAGGAACAGGCGTGGAGTCGCTGGTTTCGACCGAATGGCTGGAAGCCGAGCTGGGCGCGGGCGACCTTCGCGTCGTCGATGCGACGCTGTTCCTGCCCGGCATGGGCCGCGACGCGCGCGCCGAATATGAGGCCGCGCACATCCCCGGTGCCCGATATTTCGACATCGGCGAAATCGCCGATCCGGACAATCCGGCCCCGCACATGCTGCCGCCCGCCCATAAATTCGCGAGCCGGATGCAGACTTTGGGGATCGGCGACGGCAATCGGGTCGTCGTCTATGACAACAGCCCGCTGCACAGCTCGGCGCGGGCCTGGTTCATGCTCAGGGCCTATGGCGCCCATCATGTCGCGATCCTCGACGGTGGCATGCAGAAATGGGCGGCGGAAGGCCGGCCGCTGGAAGCCGGGAGCCGTCCCCACCGGCACGGCCATTTCACCGTCCTGTTCGACGAAGGCGCGGTGGCCGACAAGGCGTTCGTCGCCGGCCTGATCGGCACGGGCAGCCACGTCATCGCCGACGCCCGGGCGGCGCCGCGCTTCATCGGCGAGACGGCGGAGCCGCGCGCGGGCCTGGCTTGCGGCCATATTCCGGGATCGAGAAACCTTCCCCAAGGCGACTTCTTCCGCGCCGACAACAGTTTCAAACGGGGCGAGGAGCTGCGCGCGGCGTTCGATGCGGCCGGAGTCGATCTTGCCAAGCCTTTGGTGACGACCTGCGGCTCGGGGGTCACCGCCTGCGTGATCCTGTTCGGCGCGCATCTGCTCGGCAAGGAGGATGTGAAGCTCTACGACGGCAGCTGGTCCGAATGGGGCGCCGATCCCGATACGCCCAAAGCGACGGGCGCGGCATGAAAGGCCGCAAGCCCGAGACCCGCCTCGTCGAGGCCGGGCGGCGCAAGGAATGGACGCAGGGGCTCGTCAATCCCGCCGTCTGGCGCGCCTCGACCATCTTGTTCGACAGCGTCGCGGAAATGGAAGCGGCCAATCCGCCGCGCGAGGGCGTGCTCCATTACGGGCGCAACGGAACGCCGACGATCTGGGCTTTGTGCGAGGCGCTGACGCAGATGGAGCCGGGCGCCGCGATGACCCGGCTCTATCCGTCGGGTTCGGGCGCGGTGGCGGGGGCCTTGCTCTCGGTGATCGAGGCGGGCGACGAATTGCTGATGGTGGACAGCGTCTACGGGCCGACGCGCTCGCTGTGCGACAGCGTGCTGAAGCGCCTCGGCGTCAGGACGGTCTATTACGACCCGCTGATCGGAGCCGACATCGCCGCCTTGTTCGGCGAGAAGACGCGGGCGGTATTCATGGAAAGCCCGGGCACGCATAGCTTCGAGGTCCAGGACGTGCCCGCGATCTGCGCCGCGGCGAAGGCGCGCGGTCTCGTCACCTTGCTCGACAACACCTGGGCGACGCCGCTTTTCTTTCAGGCGATGGCGGCGGGCGTCGACCTCTCGATCCTGGCCTGCACCAAATATATCGGCGGCCATGCCGATCTGATGCTCGGCTCGGTCACCGCGGTGGAAGCGGTGGGGGAGCGGCTGGAGCGGACCCGGCGCGTGCTCGGCCAGACGGCCGGACCCGACGAGGCCTGGCTGGCGCTACGCGGCCTGCGGACGCTCGACGTGCGGCTGAAGCGGCACCAGGAGAACGGCGTCAAGGTCGCGCGCTGGCTGCAGGGCCAGCCGCAGGTCGCGCGGGTGCTCCATCCGGCGCTGCCCGATTGTCCCGGTCACGATGTTTGGCAACGCGATTTCACCGGCGCGACCGGCCTTTTCTCGTTCGTCCTCGATGGCGGCGACGCGGGCGCGCGGGCAAGGCTGATCGACGCCCTCGAGCTGTTCGGCATCGGCTATAGCTGGGGCGGGTATGAGAGCCTTGCCGTGCCGGCCGATCCGGTGCGCACCGCGACGCGGACCCAATATGGAGGGCCGATGATCCGGCTCCATATCGGGCTCGAGCATCCGGACGATCTGATCGCCGACCTTAAGGCGGGCCTCGCGCGGCTGTGAGCGGCCTCGCCCCCGAGCTCGCTCTGGCGCTGCCGGCGATCCCCGACAGGGCGGACACGCTCGCCGCGCTCGCGGCGATCGCCGGGATCGGCCTTATCGCCTGGCTGGGCGGGCGGTTCCTGGGGCCGCGCCTCGCCGCTTTGTGGGAGCGAATGGCGGGCGCGCGCGACGAAGGCATTGAGGCGCGAGTCTGCGCGATGGTGCGCTATTCGATCCTCGCCGCCGCCATCGCGATCGCGCTTCGCGTCTCTCCCTGGCCGCCGCTGGCCGTGTGGATGCTCGGCCTGGTCGGGGCAGGTGCCGCCGCCCTGCTGGTCAAGAACATCGTGCGCGGGCTCCATCTGTCGCGCTGGATCGCCTGGCTGCTCGCCGCCTTCACCTTCACCGC